>Ga0180215_1000333_pt1 | contig 63518 bp, 50 predicted proteins | sample eDN3rd37CBELigBY_FD_128871 | JGI IMG/M metagenome (GOLD analysis project Ga0180215, IMG submission 128871) | Enriched backyard soil microbial communities from Emeryville, California, USA - eDNA 3rd pass 37_C BE-Lig BY (version 2) (version 2) | ecosystem: Environmental > Terrestrial > Soil >... | reverse complement strand
CCCGGCGGCGACGTGATCGAACTGGACGAGCCGGATGGGACGCGGGGGTTGTATATCGTCGAGAGTATTTGGATGGCCGACAACCTGGCGCGTGTCCGGATTAGGCCTCTCAACCAAGCTCGCTCCGCGAAATCGAGAATCGAGCCAAGGATCAACGTTCTCGAACGGAGGCGTTGCCGAAAGGTTTCCATCGATTCCCTCGGGAACGTAACCTACGCCAATGACTGATCGCGTGATCGACCTGGCGGAGACGCCGGTGACGGTGCGGGTCCGGGGGCGGTTGCTCGTCATAGAAACGGACAGGCAGCCGCCGATCACGATCCCGCCCGCCGAGCTCGGGGCCGTCGCCGTCGCTCCGCAGGCGACGCTCACAGGCGCGGCTCTCGCCAGCCTCGCGGAGCACAACGTGCCGCTCGTCGTCACCGACGCCCGGCGCATGCCGATCGCGATGCTTCTCCCGCTCGCGGGCAACTACGTCCAGGCCGAACGCTTCCGCAGGCAGGCAATGGCGTCCGTCCCGACGCGGAAACGGCTCTGGAAACAGATCGTCGTGGCAAAGGTCCGGAACCAGGCGAAGGTGCTCGAGCGAGTTCATGGGATGGACTTCGGACTTCGAGACCTGGCCAGACAGGTCCGCTCGGGAGACACGACGAACATCGAGGGGCAGGCTGCTCGGCGCTACTGGGCCCAAGTATTCAAGATTCCCGACTTCCGTAGGGACCCGGATGGGGAGGACGGAATCAACTGCCGCCTCAACTACGGATACGCCATCCTGCGTAGCATCGTCTCGAGGGCGATCTGCGCCGCGGGTCTGCACCCCTCTCTCGGCCTCCACCATCATAACCGCTACAATCCGTTCTGTCTGGCCGACGACCTGATGGAGCCTCTACGGCCCCTCGTCGACTACCACATCGCGCAGAAGTCCGACGAGAATACCCTCGCGGGCACCCAATTGGGGCCAGAGGAGAAGCGGGAGATCATCGAGCCGTTGCTGGGGAAGTTCCGGTTCGGAAATGCCCACCGAACGATCTTCGACATAGCCGGCCGGATGGCGACGTCGCTCGTCAAGGTGTTCGAGGGGAAGGCAGAGAAGCTCTCCATCCCCGAATTGTGGGGCCGCGAGAGGGAAAACGGAGGGCGATGAGTCAAAGTCGTCTACCGCTATCCGAATACAAAGGGATGTGGCTCTTTGCAATGTTCGACCTGCCGGTCGTCACTGCGAATGACCGGAAGAACTACGCTCGCTTCAGGAAGAAGCTACTCGAGGAAGGGTTCATGATGCTCCAGTTCTCGGTGTACGCCCGTTACTTTCCGAGCGAGGAAGCAAGCATGGGCCACCGCCGGAGAATCCGTGCGGCTCTCCCACCTGGTGGTCACGTGCGATTGCTCCACGTGACCGACCACCAGTTCGGGAAGATGGAGGTGTACATGTCGCGGAAGCGCGAAAAACCGGAGCAGCCACCCGCGCAGCTCACCCTCCTGTAATCATTTTTTCTCACGCTCAGAATCAACCCCCAATACCCACAGACATCGGGAAAACCCTGTTGGAATCGCGCTTTACCGACGGGCGGGAGCCGGTTCCCGGTGTGTAATCTCTTGTACCCCAACGGCGGTTTCCCGTCAGCTACAGCGTGCGCTTCCGTGGCGTGATCGCGTGGCACTTGTACCCCAACGGCGGTTTCCCGTCAGCTACAGCCTCTGGTCGCCACGATCCGCGCTGCCCGCACTTGTACCCCAACGGCGGTTTCCCGTCAGCTACAGCCTGGACCGAGGTGGAGTCGTGCACCACGCCCTTGTACCCCAACGGCGGTTTCCCGTCAGCTACAGCCAACCTCGGCCAGTCCTGGCTCGCCCGCATCTTGTACCCCAACGGCGGTTTCCCGTCAGCTACAGCTGGATGGACCCCGCCGCCGCGATGCAGCTCCTTGTACCCCAACGGCGGTTTCCCGTCAGCTACAGCGCTCCTCTCGCACCCCTCGGCTGTCGAGGACTTGTACCCCAACGGCGGTTTCCCGTCAGCTACAGCGCCCGGCGAGGTGGCAGAGGTGAGCGAGGAGCTTGTACCCCAACGGCGGTTTCCCGTCAGCTACAGCATCACGCAGAAGCATGTCGCCGAGGCTGTCCTTGTACCCCAACGGCGGTTTCCCGTCAGCTACAGCAAGGGGTCGCGCCGAGCGAGCAGGTGAAACTTGTACCCCAACGGCGGTTTCCCGTCAGCTACAGCTCGCCCGATGCGCGGCGGTATCCGACTCTGCTTGTACCCCAACGGCGGTTTCCCGTCAGCTACAGCGTGCTGAAGTTCGAGGAACGGGCCGGAAACTTGTACCCCAACGGCGGTTTCCCGTCAGCTACAGCAGCTCCCACAGCCGGGAATCCATGCGCTCGCTTGTACCCCAACGGCGGTTTCCCGTCAGCTACAGCAGGTAGCTCTGCACGCCCTCCACGTCGTCCCTTGTACCCCAACGGCGGTTTCCCGTCAGCTACAGCTTCGGCGAGCGTATCCGACACACCATCATGCTTGTACCCCAACGGCGGTTTCCCGTCAGCTACAGCAACGTAGCGGCTCCAGCCCCAGCTCCATCTGCGCGGCGTCCCGCTCCGCCCGCCACCCCCCGGTCGCCCCCTCGTGCCGCAGCAGCCACTCCTTCCGCCAGAGCCCGCCGGCGTAGCCGGTCAGCTTCCCGTCCGTGCCGATGACCCGGTGGCAGGGGATGACGATCGCGATCGGGTTCTGGCCGTTCGCCGCCGCGACCGCGCGGATCGCCGCCGGCGCGCCGAGTCGCCGGGCCTGTTCGGCGTAGCTGCGCGTCTCGCCGTAGGGGATCTCGCGGAGCGCGTTCCAGACCGTCTTCTGAAACTCGGTTCCATTCGGCGCGAGCGGGGTGTCGAAGTGGCGGCGCGTGCCGGCGAAGTACTCGTCGAGCTCCCGGGCGAGCCGGGCCGTGTGCTCGTTGGCGCCGTCGCGGATCTCGCGGCCGAGGCGCCGGGCGAGGTCGCCGGGGGTGGGGGCGGGGGCGTCGTCGTCGAGGAACTCGAGGAGGCAGACCCCCGCGCCGGTCGCGCCGAGGAGGACCGCGCCGAGCGGCGTCGCGATGCGGGTCAGGTAGACGACGTCGTCTACGGCATCACCCGGTCGGCTCACGGCTCCGTCGTGTCTCATCCTTCCCCCAGGATTTCGAGTCGCGCATCGAGCTCCGCCTCGATGCTGCCGCAGACGAGGTCGCAGAGCTTGAAGATGACGGGGTCGGAGATCCGGTAGTAGACGTTGAGCCCTTCCTTGCGCCGGTCGACCATACCGTAGCGGTGGAGGATCCCGAGGTGTTTGGAGACGTTGGCCTGGCCCGAGCCGGTCTCTTCGACGAGCTCGGTGACGGTCTTCTCGCCGCTCCGCAGTGCGTTGAGGATGCGGAGCCGCATCGGTTCGGAGAGGGCCTTGAAGCGCTCGGCGATCAGGTCGAGCGCCTCTATCGAGTACTTACGTGCCATCGTGATCGTCGTGTGCGTCGGACCACCGCGGCCCGGGTCCGGGCGCCGCGGGGAGCGCCATCGCCCGTGCCGGAATATCGCCTTCCGGCGGCGAGTCCGCCACCCGGACCGCGGTCCGATCCGTGTCGGGTGCCGGTTCCGGCTCCCCCGTACTACCCCTCGCGCTGGATCTGGTACCCCGCGGCGACCCAAGCGTCGTAGCCGCCGGCGAGGTTGTGTACATCGTCGAACCCGCGCGCCCGTAGGATACTCGCCGCGATCGCGGAGCGGCCGCCGCCCTTGCAGTGGATCACGAGCGGCCGGCCGGTCGGGATCTCGTCGAGCCGGTCGACGAGGTACCCGAGCGGGATGTGGCGCAGGGCGACGGCGCCGTTCGCGGCGTGAGCGGGGAGGTGCCCGGCGTCCCATTCGTTGCGTCCGCGGACGTCGATGATGGCGACGTCGTCGCGGCCGAGCTTCGCGGCGAGCTCGGCCACCGTGAGCTGGGGCACCTGTTCGAGGGCGCGGCCGGCGGCGGTCCAGGCGGCGAGGGCGCTGGCGTCGAGGGTCCCGGCGACGCGGTCGAGCCCGATGAAGGCGAGGTCGCGGACCGCTTCGGCGATCTGCTCGGCGCCGCCCGCCACGAGGAGGTAGAAGTCGACATCGTAGTCGATCAGCCACCCCGCCCAGGTGTTGAACGAGCGGTTGAGCGGGATGTTGATCGTCCCAGGGATGTGCGCCGCCGCGAAGTCGGCGGCCGGGCGGGTGTCGACGACGAGCGCGCCGTCGTCCAGCAGCTCCGTGATCCGCTCCGCCGGGATCCGCGCGGGGGTGGGGAAGCCGTTCAGGATCCGCGGCCCCTCCTTGTTGAGCCGCTTCATCTGCGCGAAGTATTTCGGCGGCTCGGGCTGGCCCGCCAGGACCTCGCGGACGAACTCGTCCTCGTCCTCGATCCGGAAGGCCCAGTTGTAGAGCCGCTCGTACCCGACGGTGCTGTGCGGGATCGAGCTGAGCCCCTTCCCGCACGCCGAGCCCGCGCCGTGGCCGGGCCAGATCTGGAGCCAATCCGCCTGCTCCTTGAACCGTTGCAGGCTCCGGAAGAGGCGCCGCGCGCCGGACTCGGCCGTCCCCGCGACGCCGGCGGCCTTCTCGAGGAGGTCGGGGCGCCCGATGTCGCCTACGAAGACGAAGTCACCGGTCAGCGCGCCGATCGGCCGGTCCGCGGCGGCGCCGTCGGTCACGAGGAAGGTGATGTGCTCCGGGGTGTGCCCGGGGGTGTGGAGGACGTCGAAGCGGATCTTGCCGACGTGGAAGTGATCGCCATCCTTCAGGAGGACGGTGGGGCGTTCGTGCGCGTAAGCGTACTTCCAGTTCTCGTCGCCCTCGTCCGAGAGGTACATCGTGGCGCCGGTCCGGGCGGCGAGCTCGCGGAGCCCCGAGACGAAGTCGGCGTGGATATGGGTCTCGGTCACGTGCGTGATCCGGAGCCCCGCGGCCTCCGCGGCCCTGACGTACCGCTCGATGTCGCGGTTCGGATCGACGACGACGGCCTCCCCCGTCGCCGCGCACCCGATCAGATAGCTCGCCTGGGCCAGCTTCTCGTCGTAGAAACGTTCTAGGATCATATCGCCTCCAGGTCGTTGAGGGGCGGTGTGCCGCCCGTGGGGTGGTCATCGAGGTATGTGACGGGTGACGGGCGCCGGGGCGCGGCGCCGGCGGCGGAGACGGTGCTCGGGTGCGGCTCCGCGGGGGACGTCAAGGGCGCTGCGCGGTATGACGTGGACACCGCGGGCGCCGCCATGGGCGTTGCGCGGTGCGACGCGGACTCCGCGGGGCGCGCGACCGGGAGGAGCACGCCACGGTTCTGATAGAGGAGCCATCCCCCCATCGCCAGCAGGAAGACCGCGAAGGCGCGCTGCAGGGCGCGCTGCGGGATCCGGCCGACCAGCCTCGCCCCGGCTACGGTCCCGACGATCGCGACCCCGGTGAAGGCCGCCATGAACCCCCAGTCGACTTCTACCTGGTCGAGGTAGCCGTAGAACCCCGCGAAGGACTTCAGCGCGATCACGAGGAGCGAGGTGCCGACCGCCTCCTTCATCGGGAGCTTCCCGAGCAGGACGAGGGCGGGGACGATCAGGAAGCCGCCGCCCACCCCCACCAGCCCCGTGAGCACCCCCACCGCGATCCCCTCGGCGGCGATCAGGGCGAGGGGCATCCTCTCGGGTTTTGCGGCGGGGGACGGGGAGATTTCGGGAAAGTTCCCCTGCGCCCCCTGCCGCGCCGGCTCGCGCCGGCCGCGGAACATGAAGAACGCCGCGAGGAGCATCACCGTCGCGAAGAGGGCAAGTTGGGCGGCGTCGCTGAAGAAGACCGCGAGGCGCGCGCCCAGATAGGTCCCGACCATGGCGACCGCGCCGAAGAGCAGCGCCACCCGCAGGTCGACGTTGCCCGCCCGCCAGTGGCTCGCCGCGCCGAAGAGACTAGTCGCCCCCACGACCGCCAGACTCATCGCGATCGATTCCTTCGCGCCGTAGCCCAGCACGTAGACGAAGATCGGGACCGTCAGGATCGAGCCGCCCCCGCCCAGCACCCCGAGCGAGAGTCCGATCGACGCGGCGAGTACGAGTCCGAGGAGCGGCATCGTGGCTCAGCTACTCGCGCAGCTCGTGGCGACCGGCGCCTCGCGCGACGAGGCGCGGCCGATCCCCTCCGGCGGCGCGCCGTTCGTCAGCGCCCGCACCATCGCCGCCACGTCACAAGTGGCGGGGCGGTTGTAGGGGAGCTTGGAGAGGAGCATCGCCAGCGCGCAGGTGTCGGTGACCCCCGCAAAGACCAGTCCGCTCCCGATGAAGGCCGGGAGGAGCGCGAAGAGCGGGTTCACCAGGAGCGCCAGCACCCCGCCGAGCGCCGCGAGCGACCCGGCCGCGATCCGGACCTGCCGCTCCAGAGAGATCCGCTTCGCGCCCCGCTCCACCCCCAGCCCCGCCGCCACCCAGCCGTTCATCCCGCCGGCCAGGACGTGCAGGTTCGCCATCCCACTCGCCTCGAGCGCCTCCTCCGCCCGCCGCGCCCGCTGCCCCGACTGACAGATCAGCACGATCGGCTCGCTCACCAACGAGCGTAGCTCGGCGCTGTGCTCGGGCAATCGGTCCAGCGGGACGTTGTAGGCGCCGCGGATGTGCACGGCCTCGTACTCCCCGGGGGTCCGCACGTCCAGCAGCCGGACGCCGGGGCGGCGGCGGATCAGCTCCGCGAGCTCCAGCGGCTCGATCACGGGTGGGATCGGGGTCGATTCCTCGGATACGGTAATCGTTGCCATTACTCCTCGGTGCGTCTCGAAGGGTGTATGGTGGCGTATGGTTACTATATAACCATAAAGCGATGCAATCGAGGTGTCAAGGTCAAGGTTGGGCGGAGCAGGTTGAGGTCGAGACGAGGGCCGGCTCGCGCCCTATCCCCGCTCCCTGTCACAGAGTGCCATCCCCGCGTCCCGCGTACCCATGCCCTCGGCCTGTTTCACCAGCAACGAGTCCCAACGAGGCAGCAAACGACAGTCGGTCACCAGCCCCAGGGCCGCGTCGTCGGTCTCACTTGCGGTGCTACCCTTGAACTCACCCCGCCGCAACAGCCAGAACCCTATGTCGTTCACGCTGTTGTCCGCGTTGGACAACACGACCACCCCCCGTTTCGTGCTGGGGTCGAACCCCACGAACGATCTGAAGCCGCCGGTCCCGCCGTTGTGCCACCAGAGTGGATGGCTGGGGCGGGTCCGGTCTATCAGCCAGCCGAGGCCTATGGCGAGTGTGTCGTTGGCGTTGACCTGGGTCTCGTGTGTCGAGGCCAGGATGGGGATGAGCGAACCGCCGGTGTCGCCCAGGTTGGCGGAGAGGTAGCGGAAGAGGTCTTCCGCGTTGGAGTTGAGGGCGCCGGCGCCGGGGAGGGAGAGGAAGTGCCAGTGCGGGGTGGGTTCGCCGGTCTCGGTGTGGCCGCGGGCGCGTCGCGCCTCCTGCGCTCGTGTGGGATTTACGCGGGTGTCCGTCATCCGCAGGGGTGTGAGGATCCGTTCGATCAGGAGTTGCTCGTAGCTCTTGCCAGCCTTGAGCGCGAGGGCGAGGCCGAGGAGCCCCATCCCGAGGTTGGAGTATTCGACCCTCGCCCCCGGCGCGCGTTTCAGCTCGTAATTCGAGAGGAACCGGTACAGGTCCTGGACCGAGTAATCGGCGTAGGGGTCGGCGGTGTCCCGCGGGGACATGTTGGTCGGGTTGCGGGGGAGCCCGGAGGTGTGGGTCGCGAGGTCGCGGAGGGTGATCTGCCGCCCGTTCCATGCGGGGACGCGGACGGTATCCGGGAGCAGCTCCGCCACCGGCTGGTCCAGCCGCACCTCGCCTCGCGCCACCATCTCGGCGAGGAGCGCGGTGGTGAAGGTCTTGGTGATGGAGCCGATCTCGAAGATCGTCTTCCCGTCGAGTGGGAGCCCCGGCACCCCCGAGGTGCCGTGGGTGAGGACGCGGGTCCCGTTCTCGTCGAGGAGCCCCACCACGAGCCCCGGGCTCTTCCCCGACTCGACCCATTCGCGCATGACCCGTTTGATCGCGCTGTCGGTGGGGAACTGGCGCGCCAGCAGCGGGGCGGGGAGGAGGAGGGTGATCGCGTAGACGACGCCGTACGGCCACCCCCAGCGCCGCGCCCGCCCCTGGCGCCACCCCGGCCCCTCCCTGCCGTCCGTCCCCCGTGTCTCTGAACCCAAGTAGTACGACGCCGATCCAGCGCTCGCTCTCTCCATGACCTGCTCCCAGGTGGTGGTAAAAAACCGCAGCGCGCGGTGAGCAACGCATTCCACGTGCCCTTCATCCACTCACCGGGCCACGGCGCGTGGCCTGGCGGCGAGCTGTCCCGGTCGGAACTGTCACCCTCGCGCAGGTGGACTCGTTCTCGCCCAGGTTGCGAGCTCCGCCCCGAATGCCTACCACCCTGCGCGGGCGGTTCCCTTTCCGCGCCACCCGCCGCTCCTTGTAGCCGTCGGCGGGCGTCGCTACGTTTGATGCCATAGCTACGACAGCAGGCCCGCAGGGGATACTTTGATAGAACCGGCAACTACTCCCGACCCCCGGCGCTGGTGGGTCCTGGTAGCCGTCGGGATCGGCACCTTCATGTCCGCGCTCGACGGCAGCATCATCAACACCGTGCTCCCTCTGCTCCGGGCGGAGCTCGACACCACCGTCGCGGGGATCGAGTGGGTCGCCACGATCTATCTCCTGGTGGTGAGCGGACTCCTCCTCGGCTTCGGGCGCGCGGGGGACATCTATGGGCAGAAGCGGGTCTATCTCCTCGGCTTCGTCGTCTTCATGATCGGCTCCGCGCTCTCGGGGCGGGCCCCATCGGCCCCGGCTCTGGTCGCGCTGCGCGTCGTGCAGGCCATCGGCGCCGCCATGCTCTTCTCCTCGTCGCCCGCGATCCTGACCAAGTCCTTCCCCGGCTCCGAACGCGGCCGCGCCCTCGGGATCCAGGGGACGATGACCTATCTCGGGCTCACCGTCGGGCCCTCCCTCGGCGGGTGGATCGCCCACACGATCGGGTGGCGCTGGGTCTTCTACATCAACGTCCCCGTGGGTATCATCGCCGCCGCGCTCGCCTGGAGGATGGTTCCCGACGACCGGCCGAGCGGCCCGCACGAGCGCTTCGACATCCCGGGCGCCGTCCTCTTCATCGCCGGGCTCTCCGCGCTCATGGTCGCGCTCAACCAGGGGCACGACTGGGGGTGGACCGCCGCCCCCACCCTCGGCCTCACCGCCCTCGCGCTGGTCCTCCTGGCCGCCTTCATCCGCGTCGAGCGCCGTACCCCGAGCCCGATGCTCGACCTCTCTCTCTTCCGGAACCGGATCTTCGCCGCCTCGGCGACGAGCGCCTTTCTCAACTACCTCTGCGTCTACAGCGTCACCTTCGTGATCCCCTTCCTCCTCATCCAGGGGCGCGGGTTGGACACGCAGCACGCCGGGGTGATACTCACCGCGCAGCCGCTGGTCATGGCGATCGTCGCGCCGATCAGCGGGACCCTCTCCGACCGCCTCGGTACCCGCGGCCCCGCCATCCTCGGGATGGCCATCCTCGCCCTCGGCCTGCTCTTCCTTGCCTGGACGACGGCGCACGCCCCGCTCACCACGATCGCCGCGGCCCTCGCGGTGGTCGGACTCGGCGTGGGGATCTTCGTCTCGCCCAACAACAGCGCGCTCATGGGCGCCGCGCCCCGCGAGCGACAGGGGATCGCCGCCGGCGTCCTAGCCACCGCCCGCAACGCGGGGATGGTCTGCGGGATCGGACTCGCCGGCGCCATCTTCACCACCTCGTTGGCCGCCGGTACGGCGGATTCGCTCGTGCACGGGGTGCAGGCGAGCCTCCTCACGGCGGCGGGGATCGCGGTGATGGGCGCCGTCACGTCGTGGCTGCGGTGAGCGGTGAGGATCGCGCGTATCGATAGCTGGACGAATCATTTACACTCGAACTCGTCCAGGTCGGCGGTCCTTGCGGCGTGCCACGGCACGAATGATCTTGTCCCTTGACCAGATGGAAGCCGGTTAGGGGAGCCATGGAGCCCACGAGCGAACGAGCTCAGCCCCGGTCACAAACGGGGCCGCAGGCGGAGCGGAGGATGGTGATCCTCTTCGCTCTGCCGAGTTACGTGTGCATCGCCGCGATCGTGGCGGTGGTGGTCATCCCTGGTATCCTGCTGTACCGCGCCGGCTTCCACGAGGAGATCATCCTGGTCGGGGGGATACTCCTGTCCCTGATCCTCCATTCCCTCCTCTGGGTACGGGAAGCACCCCCTGCGGGCAAGCGTGTCTCGCCGGCGGACACGCTGCTCGACTCCGACCTGCGCCTGCGTCTGACCAAAGAACTGGATGAGACCTGGCGGCTCGCCCGGCGCGCCGACTGGCGGCGCTTGCACAGCGAAGCGCTCCGCTGGCGCGATGCCTCGGGGGAGCCGGTACTCCCAGAGGAGCGGAGCGCCGCCACCAAATGGGCCCGCGCCCACTGGGCCGCCCACTGCATCTTGCGGTACCGATACGTGGTGGCCGCCATCGGCGCGTTCATCCTCGTCAAAGGACTGGCGTCGTGGCGCTCGCCGGTAGATAGCGTCACCGAAGTCGAGGAATCAATCCCCGCGCTCATCGAGGAGGCGCGCAACAACCCCGAGAGCGCCAGCGCCCAGCGCAAGCTCGGCTGGGCTCTCGTCAGGCACGGCCGCCGAACCGAAGCGATCCAGGCTCTATACGACGCCGTGCGCCTCGACCCCCAGGACGTCGACACCCACGTCTTGCTCGGTGCCGCGCTCAACGACGAACTGCGCTATGAAGAGGCGGTCCCCGTCCTCGAAGAGGCACTCCGCCTCGATCCCACGAATGGCAGGATACATCGTTATCTCGGCTGGTCCCTCCTCAACCTCGATCGTCTCGAGGAGGCGGAGGTCAGCTACCGGGAAGCGCTGAAGTGGAGCCCGAAGCTGGCGGACGCGCACACCGAACTGGCGTTCGTCCTGATCGAGCTGCGACGACTCGATGAAGCCGAAGCCGCCTGCCGCGAGGCGATCCGCCTCGAACCCTCGAGGCCCAGACACCACCGCGGCTTGGCCATCGCGCTCATGCAGAATGGGAAGCTACGCGAGGCGCTGGCCAGTTATATGGAGGCCATGAAGTTCGATCCGGACAGCCCATTGCTCTGGGCCGAGATCGGCCGGCTCCACCATTTCATGGGAGAGCACGAGCAAGCGGTCGCCGCCTTCGAAAAGGCACACGAGCTCGACCCCGACTTCTTCCAAAAGAGAAAGTCGTACCGCCGGATCTGGAACGCAGCCCGCGAAGGACGGCAGTACCAGGCAGACGACGTGTAGCTGTGATACCGAATCCGGTTGTTTCGTGCCTGGAGCGTAGGTACGGGATTCGGGATTCGGCATTCGGGATTCAGGGTGGTGCTGTGCTGGAACGATGTCTGAATAGCCGCTCCCTCCTGCGCAATTCCGCTCCAGGGGAGTACACCGCACGTACACCACAGGTAGAAAGCAATCGCATCCGGTACCAAACAACAGAACCCGGTCCCACCCACCGGTCGCCCCCACCCCCCGTTGATCCCTTCCACCCGATGTGCGAGATTGGAGAGATGTGGTACGATCACGAAAGTGAGTTGGTGAAGTGACGATAGATCATACAGTTGCGTCTGAGGGGGGCGCGGCTGGCTTGGACGATGGACGAGCGGGTGCCGGGACCGCGGATGCGGCCGCGCCCGCTCGCTCTGCGAAGAGCATCTTCCTCTTCTGGGTGCCACTCGCGCTGCAGTGGCTGATGATGGCGGCCGAGGGGCCGTTCGTCGCCGCGATCATCGCGCGCATGGTCGACCCGGCCCACAACCTTGCCGCGTACGGGATCGCGATCGCCTTCGCGATCCTCATGGAGTCGCCGGTCATCATGCTGATGAGCGCCTCGACCGCGCTCGTCGAGGACGCCGAGAGCTACCGCCGGCTCCGCAACTTCTCCCATGCACTCAACATCGGAGCGACGCTCCTCGTCTTGGTGCTCCTCATCCCGCCGGTGTTCGACTGGGTGATCGGCACCCTCCTCGGCGTCCCCGACCCGGTCCGTTCGCTGGTCTACGGCTCGGTCTGGTTCCTCCTCCCCTGGCCCGGCGCGATCGGCTACCGCCGCTTCCTGCACGGGATCCTGATCCGCGCGGGCCGCACGCGCCTGGTCGCGTACGGGACGATCCTGCGCCTCTCCTCGATGGGGATCACGGGGCTGCTCCTCTACCTCGTCGCCCCGATCCCGGGCGCCTGGGTCGGCGCGATCGCCCTCTCGGCGGGGGTTACGGTCGAGGCGGTCGCCGCGCGCTTCATGGCGCGGGACGCGGTACGTCGCCTCCAGACGACGTCGCCTGCGCGGACCGCTCCGGCACCTTCCCCCGCCGCGGCGCTCGACGGCGGCGAGCTCGAACTCCCCGAGCCCGCGGCGCGCGGGATCCTCGCCCGGGGCGAGGACGCCCTGCGGCGGACCGGGGCGGCGGCGCGCGCGCGGCGCCGGGTCCTCGTCTCCGGGTACGGCGACATCGCCCGCTTCTACTTCCCTCTCGCCCTGACCGCGCTGATCGGGCTGACCGTCCAGCCGCTCCTGACCTTCTTCATGGGGCGCGCGCCGCTGCCGATCGAGTCGCTGGCGGTATTCCCCGTCGTGCACGCGCTCTCCTTCCTCTTCCGCGCGCCGGGGCTCGCCTTCCAGGAGGTCGTCATCGCCCTGGCCGGGAAGCGCCTCGAACATATCGCGCCGCTGCGCCGCTTCGGCGTCGCGCTCGGCCTCGCCCTCTCCCTCGGGCTCGCGCTCGTGACCGCCACCCCACTCGCCGTGGTCTGGTACGGCGTCGTCTCCGGGCTCCCCGACGAGCTGACGACGCTGGCGGTCGACCCCTCGCGGCTCATGGTCCCGCTCCCCGCACTGACCGTGCTCCTCGCCTTCCAGCAAGGGGTCCTGGTCCAGACCCGCCGGACCCGCGAGATCACCGCCGCCAGCATCTTCGAGATCGGCGGCATCGCCGCTCTCTTCACCATCCTCGGGTGGAAGTTCGGGGTCTTCGGCGCGACCGCCGCGGTCACCGGGCTCGTGGGCGGGCGGATCCTCGCCAACGGGTACCTCTGGCACCGCGTGCGTCAGGCGCAGGCGACGTCGTAGCGCGCTCCCGCCGCGCCCGCGCCGTTGCTGCGTCGCCCCGACCTCGCCGGCGCGACCGCCGCGGTGCGGTTCTTGATCGATGATACCGGCCCGCCGTGACCAAGGCGTTTGGTCGGCCGGTCGCCCGCGATGCGCACGCCGTGATCGGGTGCCGCCGTTCCGCCGTGGTCACGGAGTGCGGACGGACCGGATGCCAGGGTGCTATCATGAGCGAAACGACGGCGCGCCGCCTCGGCTTCGCGGTCAAGGTACTGGGCCGCGGCGGGCTCCCCAGCCACGATGCTAGACGCTGGCAGTCCGGCCCGAGTCTGGCCCGCTCGATCGACGCCCTCTACCGGATCCTGGACTACCTGCGCGACGAGGGGATCCGGATGTACCGCCTGACATCCGACTTCGTCCCCTACGCGACCCACCCCGACCTCCCCCAGTTCCACGGCCAGCTCGAAGCACACGCCACCGAGCTCGCCAGGTTGGGCCGGTACGCCCGGCGCCTCGACCTGCGTCTCTCGCTGCACCCATCGCAGTACGTCGTGCTCAACGCGCAGGACGACGCCATCGCCCGCAAGGCGCTGGCCGATCTCGATTCCCAGGCCCGGCTCCTCGACGCGCTGGAACAGGGCCCGGAAGCGGTCGTCGTGTTGCACGTCGGCGGGGTATACGGCGACAAGGAAGCCGCGCTCGACCGGTTCGCCCGTAACTTCGAACGCCTCTCCGAGCCGGCGCGGAGGCGCCTCGTCATCGAGAACGACGAGACCTCCTTCACCATCCCCGACTGCCTCCGGCTCCACCGCGCGACCGGTGTCCCGGTCGTCTTCGACCACCAACATCACCGCCTCAACCCCGGCGGTGTGGAGCCGGCGGCGGCGGCGCGCGCCGCGCTGGACACCTGGCCGGCCGCGGTCACCCCCAAGATCCACTTCTCCTCCCCCCGCCTCGATGGCCGCGTCGTCAAACGCGGCCGGGAGCTCGAGGTGAAGCCGCCGCTCCTCAGACAGCACGCCGATTACATCGATCCATGGACCTTCGCCGGGTTCCTGTACGAGCTCCGCGACCGGGCCTTCGATGTGATGCTGGAAGCCAAGGCCAAGGACCTCGCGCTCCTCAAACTGCGCCAGGACCTGAAAGAGCTCGGGTTCGAGGGAGTACTGGCCTGGGGCGGCGCGGAGCGGTGGCGGCGGGCGGGGGACGGCGCCGGGCACGAGTCGTGCACCCCCTACCCGCCACCCCACGGGATCGATGCTCCTGACGACGCGCACCGGTGACGTGCGGTCCACCGGCAGGTGCGCGGGAGAGGGGCGCGGATAATGAACGGTAGAGAGACGACAGTTACCGCGGTCGCGGTAGCGCTCGCAGCGTCGACCTCGGCGATGATCGCGATCCGTCGCCGGCAGCGCAACCGCGCGCGCCGCCCCGAGCCGCCGCGGCACCAGCCACGGGCCGATCGCCAGATGATCGCCCGGCTACTCGACACCTGGGCGGATGCAGAGGAGAAGCATCTCCGCTCCCTGGGCGAGCTGGCGACCGCGGCCTTCAAACGCCTCCTCCTCGGAGAAGAAACCGGCGAAGGCGAGGTGCGGTTTCGGCAGATCGTCGACAACCTCCAGGAGGTGGTCTGGCTCGGCTCGCCGGACTTCTCGGAGCTCTACTACGTCAACCCCGCCTACGAACGGGTCTGGGGGCGGAGCCGGAAGAGCTTGTTCCAACGACCAGCCTCGCTCCTCGACGCGATCATCCCCGAGGATCGGTCCAGGGTCAGCACCGCGCTCGGCTATACCGGCCGGCACCAACGCGAGATCGAGTACCGGATCGTCCGGCCCGACGGCGAGGTCCGTTGGATCCGGTCCCGCATCTATCCGATCCGCGACCGGAGTGGAGTCGTCTACCGCGCCGCCGGAATCGCCGAGGAGATCACCGAGCGCAAGGAAGCCGCCCTGCGGCTCGAACGGCTGCTGTGGCGCGAGCGCGAGACGCGGCAGGAGGTCGTCACGCTCCTGGAGAGTATCTCCGAGGCGTTCTTCGCGGTCGACTCCGAATGGCGGATCACCTACCTCAACCACGAGGCCGAACGGATCCTCCGGCGGCCTCGCCACACCCTGCTCAACAAGAACATCTGGGCGGAATACCCACTGCTACGTGGGACCGTGCTCGAGCGCGAGAGCCGCCGCGCCATGGCGGAGCGGATACCGGTCGAACAGGAGTTCTACTACGAACCCGAGGGGGTCTGGCTCGACCTGCACATCTACCCCTCCGTGAACGGGCTCTCGATCTTCTTCCGCGACGTGACCGAGCGGAAGGCCGCCGAGGACGAGCTGCGCCAGAGCGAGCGCAACCTCCGCGCGCTCGCCGACAGCATCCCACACCTCACCTGGATGGCCGACGCGTCCGGCCGCGTCTACTGGTACAACCAGCGCTGGTACGACTTCACCGGCAACACCTTCGAGGAGCTCGAGGGGTGGCGGTGGCAGGAGCTCATCCTCCCGGACCAGAAGGAAGAGGTCGTCGCACGGGTCCGCGCCCGCTTCGAAGCCGGCGAGCCCTGGGAGGACACCGTCCCGCTGCGCGGCAAGACCGGCGAGTACCGCTGGTTCCTCACCCGCGCCGTCCCGGTCCGGGATTCCGCGGGGAGGGTGTTGCGGTGGCTGGGGACCAATACCGACATCACCGAGCGGATCGAGGCAGAGGCCGAACGGACCCGCCTCCTCGAACGCGAAAGGATCGCCCGGGCCGAGGCCGACCGCCGGCGCGCCGAGCTCGAACACGTCACCAGGAGCCGCGCCCGGCTGATCCGCGGCTTCTCCCACGACGTCAAGAACCCGCTCGGCGCGGCCGACGGCTTCCTCCAGCTCATGGAAGAAGGGGCGATCGACGAACTCACCCCGAAACAGGAGGAAAGCGTAGCCAAAGTCCGCAACGCCATCCGCACCGCCCTCGAATTGATCGACGACCTCCTCACCGTCGCTCGGGCTCAGGCCGGCGAGATCGAGATCGAACGCGAGCCCACCGATCTCATGGGCCTGCTGCGCAACGTGGCCGAGAGCTACCAGGCCAGGGCGGCTGCCGAAGGCCTCGAACTGGCGACCAACCTCCCGGAGTCACTACCCACCAGCTACACGGACCCGGCGCGCGTCCGCCAGATCCTCGGCAACCTCCTCTCCAACGCCGTCAAATTCACTGAACACGGCGGGATCACTATTACCGCCAGAGTGCGCGAACACGGCCCGGGAGCGGAGGGCGCCCAACCCGCCACCGGGCCTTGGATCGCGATCTCCGTGATCGATACCGGCCGCGGGATCCCTCCAGAGAAGCGACACCTGCTCTTCCAGGAGTTCTGCCGCCTCTCCCAGTCCGAAGACGCCGAGGGGAGCGGGATCGGCCTCTCTATCAGCCAGAAGCTCGCCCACGCACTCGGTGGCAAGATCACCGTCGAGAGCGAGGTCGGCAAAGGCTCCACCTTCACCCTCTGGCTACCTCTTGACGAAGCACCCCAAACTGCATAAAGACTATCGGTAGTGCTGGCATGAATTTTGCACATGGCTAGCTTGCTTCGTGGGACAATTCACTGGCCAGACTGGACCGGCGTAAGGCCGCCCTGCCTCTGTCGTTCGAGCCGAGGACCGGGCCGGGGGTGTGTGCCGCAGCCTGTGCGATAACCGATCTCACCCGGGTTGCGGGTGGGGCGCGAGTCGTTCCCTGCTGTCGTTCGCCATTTCACCTTTGAACGCGAGGCCACTCATGAATGCACGCAGGAGGGATGTAGTTCTGGCGGCCGGGCTCGCCTGTCTGGTGGGCCTGACCGGTTGTGACGAAGCGCTGGTCGTACCGGAACCGCAGACCGAGTCGCCGCCGATCCAGGCGTCGATCGCGGCGGGTCCATACACCCCTGGCGAGGTCTACTATAGTACGAACGATTGGATCGAGTACCATGCCGGGAACCTGCCGATCATCATCTCGGCCCCGCACGGCGGGAGTCTGAAGCCGTCGTCGATCCCCGATCGGACGAGTTCGGCGTGCGGCGGGTCGGCGACCACGTCGGCGGACCTGAACACGGCGGAGCTGGCGCGCTCGCTCAAGTATCGCTTCTACGAGTACACGGGTAAGTACCCCCACGTCATCATCAACCGGCTGCATCGGAGCAAGCTCGACGCTAACCGTAACATCACCGAGGGTGCGTGCGGCAACGCCAATGCGCAGATGGCCTGGAACGATTTCCACGCCTTCATCGACGTGGCCAAGAACGCGGTCCTGAACGGGCCATGGGGGCGGGGTTGGTATTACGACATTCACGGCCACGCGCACGACATCCAGCGGATCGAGATCGGGTATCTCCTGACCGGCGCCGATCTCCGCCAGTCGGACGCCACGCTGAACACCAACACCACTTATCGCAACAAGAGTTCGATCCGGACCTTCGCCGCGAGCGCGCCGTTCAACTTCGGTTCCGGGCTCCTGCGCGGCAGCAAGGCGATCGGCACGACCCTGGCCACCCTGGGCTACCCTGCGGTCCCGAGCTCGCAGGACCCCGCGCCCGACGTCGGCGAGCCGTACTTCAACGGCGGCTACAACACGGCCACGCACGGGTGCCGGGATGGCGGAGATATCTGCGGGGTGCAGATCGAGGCGCACTACACGGGTGTGCGTGACACGCAGTCCAACCGCGCCGCCTTCGCCGAAGCGCTGGTCCGCGCGACCGACATCTTCCTCGGCCACAACTTCGAGCTGAGTCTCTGGTCGCCGAACGGCGAGATCGTGGTCGACAACTACAACCCGGCCAACGACACCACCAAGGCGAAGTTCAGCGCCTCTTCGAACTGGGGGACCTACACCGACAACAGCGGGAAGTACCTGATCAACTTCCGCCGTTCGACCGGCGCCGGCCCGACCAACGACGGCGCTTACTTCGACTTCCTGATCCCCGCGACCGGGACCTACAGCGTCTACGCCCGCTGGCCGGCCTCCTCCAACCGGTCGACCGCGGTCAGGTACCGTGTCTTCGAGACGATCGGCGGGACGATGTTCTACAACGGCGATCAGAACCAGCAGATCAACGGCGGCAAGTGGGTCCTGCTGGGGACCTGGAACTGGACGCAGACCGGTTGGGCGCGGGTCCTCATCTCGCGCTCGCTCAGCGGCCCTGGCGAGCTGGCCGCGGACGCGATCCGGGTGGTGCGGCACTGATTCGTTGACGACAGACGAACGACGGCAGGGGGGTGGCCGGGTGTTGGCCCGGGCCACCCTCTCGCGCTTCCGGCGGTGGGCCCGGCGCCACTACCTCCCGTTTCCCCGGCCGGCGTCCGGCGCCTCGCGCGGCGCCCCGGGCCTGGGCGTCACCAGCACCTTGTCGACCCGCCGGCCGTCCATGTCCACCACCTCGAACTTCAGGTCGCGCGCCTCGAAGGTGTCGCCGCTCCTGGGGATCCGGCCGAGCTCGGAGACGACCAGTCCGCCGAGGGTGTTGTACTCCGAGCGTACCACGCGGCGTCGTTCGTCGAGACCGAGGTACTCCCAGAACTCGTCCACCGGGATCGAGGCGTCGACTAGCCACGAGCCATCCTCGCGGCGAATGATCCTCGGCTCCGCGTTGGCTACCAACTCGCCGGTGATCTCCTCGACGACGTCGTGCAACGTCACCAGCCCTTCGACCTCGCCGTACTCGTCGATGACCACCGCCAGGTGGACCTTGCTCTCCCGGAAGAGCTCTAGGAGCCGGAGCGCGTGCAGACTCTCCGGGACGAAGAGTGGGCGTCGCATCACGCGGCGCAGCTCGATCGGTCTCCCGGCGAGGAGATCGGCGAGGAGATCCATGACGTGGACCATCCCGACGACGTGGTCGAGGTCGCCGTCGCATACCAGATAGTGCGAGTAGCGACGTCGGATCAGCTCCCTCCGGTGCACCTCGGGCGGGTCGCGTATGTCGAGCCAGGCGATCCGGTGCCTGGGGGTCATGAGCGAGGAGATCCTCTGGTCGCCGAGCAGGAAGACCCGCTCCACCAGGTCGTGCTCCTCCTCCTCGAAGATCCCCGCCTCCGTCCCGACGTCGATGAGCGCCGCCACCTCCTCTTCCGTGACCGGCGGCTCCTGCGACTTCCGGATACGGAACAGCCGCAGCACCAGCTCCGTGGAGACGCTGAGCACCTTCACGATCGGCGCGGCCAGGACGGAGAGACGGTCCATCGGCGCAGCGATCGCGGCGGCGATCCGTTCCGGGTGGTTGAGCGCGATCTGCTTCGGCACCAGCTCACCGATGACCAGCGAGAGGTAGGTGATCCCGATCACGACGATCGCGAGCGAGAGTTCGGAGCTGTAGGCGGCGATCGGCTCGATCTGCTCGAGGTGGACGCGGAGCTCCCCGGCGAGGCGCGCGCCGCCGTACGCACCGGCCAAGACCCCGACCAGGGTGATCCCGACCTGTACCGTCGAGAGGAAGCGGGTCGGCTCGTCCAGGAGCTTCAGCGCCCGGCGCGCACCCGCGCTCCCCTTGTCGGCGCGCAGCTGCAGCCGCGTCCGGCGCGACGAGACGACCGCGATCTCCGACATCGCGAAGACCCCGTTCAACGCGATCAGCGCGAGGATGAGCAGGGTCTCGAAGAACATTTTCTCATCGAACATGAGACCCCACGTCTACCCACCTCACCTCGCCGGACCGATCGACCCACCGACCTCCCTCCTTCCAGCCTGCAGACCTATATATCGGACTGGAGGGATCGTGCCATGGTCGACACGGCCGCGCCGCATACCGTGATATGACCTTCTATGTAGACGACGTCATCGCGCCGGCGCGGCTCCGCGTCGCACCCGGCCCTACGGCTCGCACGCCCCGGTAGCGATGAGCGCCAGACGGTCGAGCGCCCGGCGGAACCACTCGGTCTGGTAGTGCCGCGCGAGGAACGCGAACCCGACGCGGCTCCACCAGTTGGGGAAGTCGCCGGGCTGCCACACCGCCGAGATCCTGAACCCGATCGCACCGCTCTCGTGATCTTTGGTCAGTAGGAACCACTCCACGCCGCGCTCGATATGCCCTTCCAGCGTCTCGTACCGGAACCCGAAGATGGTACGTTCGTCGGTCTGCTCCACACGGACCGCGCTCACCGCCGCGCCGCAGAGGTAGCGCAGCCCGACGGCCTTGAGCTCCAGGAGCATCCGCCGCCGCGCCAGCGGCACCGCCGGGTCGAAGTACCCGACGACGATCCGCGGGTCGGAGAACCGGAAGTTCTCCACCCCCTCCCGCGCCCGCTCGAACGCCCCCCCCACCTCCGGTGGCCCCGGCGCTTCCCGCGCGACGATCGCCTGCATCTCCCGCCTCCGCCACCCCCGCGCCGGGGTCAACTCCTCCACCGGCCCCGGGAAGTTGCGCCCCAACCCCTCCAAAGCCGCGAGCCGCTCCTGCAACTCGGTCTCAGACCATCCGCGCAAGAATCGCCACTCGGTCATTCTTTCATTGCAGGGCAAGCTTGGGGCCGATGGCAGGGAGATTGGTTTGGCATTCGGGGGTCAGGGGTCAGGGGTCAGGGGTCAGGGGCGCCCAACCGTCCCCCGACCCCCCGACGAACCCCGAGGACGCCCCCCGACCCCCAAATCCCAACCCCCGAATGCCAAACCACTAACCCCTGACCCCTGGCCCCTGACCCCTCCTCGGATCCTCCGGCCAGGCATGCTTCGGATACCTCCCCCTCAGATCTTTCCGCACCTCGAAGTACGTCGTCTCCCAGAAGCTGGCGAGGTCGCGGGTGATCTGGACCGGGCGGCCGGCGGGCGAGAGGAGGTGCAGGGTCAGGGGGACCCGGCCGCGGGCGATGCACGGGGTTTCCGGCACCCCGAAGAGCTCCTGTAGCCGCACCGCCAGGACCGGAGCGTCGGGGTCGCTGTAGTCGATCCTGATCTTCGCGCCGCGCGGCACCGTGTAGGTCGCGGGCGCCTCCTCGTCCAGCCGCCGGCGCTGGTCCCAGGTGAGGAGCCCTTCCAGGATCGACCTCATGTCGAGGCGGCGCAGCTCGTCCGCGCCGCGCATCCCGTCCAGGTACGGCCCCAGCCACTCCGCGAGGGTCGCCCGCAGCGTGTCGTCGGTGAGGTCCGGCCAGGCGGGGTCGTGGCGTCGCATGAAGATCATCCGTTCGCGGAGCTGGACCGCCTCCCGGGTCCAGGGGAGGATCTCGAGCCCCTCGGCGGCGATCCCCTGTAGCAGCGCGGCGCGGACCAGCTCCGGATCCGCGTCCGGGATCGGCGTCTCGCCCAGGACCAGCGCGCCGAGCGACTCCCGCCGCCGCGCCCGCACCGCCCGCGCCTCGGCGTCCCAGGACACGCCCTCCCGCGCCTCGATCTGATCGGCGAAGTGTTCGCGCAGCTCGGCCACCCCGAGCGGCGCGGCGAGGAGGATACGGCTCTGGCGGCCCTGGTCGTCGAGCTCGACCGCGACTATCGCCTCCGCCCCCGCGAGCGGTTGCTTCGGGTCGAGCGCGGCGCCCCGGCCGTTGCGGAGCAGGAACCGCCCGGGCTGGCCCTGGCGTCGCAGCGCGATCCGGTCGGGGTAGGCGAAGGCGAGGAGGAGCCCGCTGCGGTCGACGTCGTCGCTCCCCCGTGCCCGCTCGGCGCCGATCCGACGGCGCCAGTGCTCGGCCTCGCGGCGCGCGCGGCGCAGCGCCCCATGGTCCACCGTACACCCCCGCGACGCCGCCGCGCCGAGCTCCCCCCGCAGCGCCTCGACCCGGAGCCGCAGATCCGCGTCCGGCGGCCCGTCCTGGCCGCGGCAGAGGTCGCGCTCGCCGAGGAGCGCCGCGAGGTCGGCGGCCAGCGCGCCCAGCCCCAGCTCCCGCGCGCGGAGCAGGAGGTGGGCGAGCCGGGGGTGCAGCCCGAGCTCGGCCATACGCCGGCCGTGCGGCGTGATCCGTCCCTCGGCGTCGATCGCGCCGAGCGCCCGGAGCAGGTCCCGCCCCTGCGCCAGCGCCGCCGCGGGCGGCGGGTCGAGCCACCGTAGCTCCCCCGGGTCGTCGACCCCCCAGGCCGCGAGCTCGAGCGCGAGCGGCGCCAGGTCGGCCTGGAGGATCTCCGGCGTGCTCTGCTGCATCAGCCCCCGGTCCTCCCCTTCCGACCAGAGACGATAGCAGGTCCCCGGCCCCTGCCGGCCCGCCCGTCCGCGCCGCTGGTCCGCGGCCGCGCGCGAGACCGGCACCGTTTCCAACCGGTTCATCCCCGTCCGCGGCGAGAAGCGCGGCACCCGCATCAACCCGCAGTCGACGACGGTGCTCACCCCGTCGATCGTCAAGCTCGTATCCGCGATCGACGTGGCGAGGATCACCTTGCGCGTCCCCGCCGGTGCCGGCCGCAGCGCCAGGTCCTGCGCCTCGCGGGTCAACGAGCCGTGCAACGGGAGCACGCGGACCCGGGGGGCACCGACGGAGCTCGAGACGACGACGTCGCCTCCGCGCACCCCGTCGTCTACACCATTCAACGCCACTCCCAGCGCCTCCTCCACGCGCCGGATCTCCCCCGCCCCCGGGAGGAAGACCAGGATGTCCCCCGCCCGCTCCGCGAGGGCGCGTCGGACCGCGCGGACCGTCCGCTCGACCAGAGCATCGCCCGGGCGGGCCGGCGAGTGGCCGGAGCCACGGGCGAGGAGACCATCGCCGAGGTAGATCGTCTCGACCGGGTAGCTCCGCCCCTCGGAGGTGATGATCGGCGCGCCGCCGAGGAGCGCGGCGAGCGGCTCCCCCTCCAGCGTCGCCGACATCGCCAGGATCCGCAGGTCGTCGCGCAGCAGCTCGCGGGCGTGGAGGCAGAGCGCGAGCCCGAGGTCGGCGTGGAGGCTCCGCTCGTGGACCTCGTCGAAGATCACCGCCCCCACCCCCTCGAGCGACGGATCGTTCTGCAGCATCCGCGTCAGCACCCCCTCCGTGACCACCTCGATCCGCGTGCGTGGGCCGACCTTGGTCTCGAGCCGGATCCGGTAGCCGACGGTCTCGCCGACCTCTTCGCCTAGCAGCTCCGCCATCCGGTGGGCCGCGGCGCGCGCGGCGAGGCGTCGGGGCTCGAGGAGGACGATCCGGCGCCCGGCGAGCCAGGGCTCGTCGAGCAAGACGAGGGGCACTATCGTTGTCTTCCCCGCCCCCGGCGGAGCCTGCAGGACGGCGCTCGTCCCCTCGCGCAGCGCGGCCCGGAGCGCGGGGAGGACTTCGACTATGGGGAGGGGAGGGAGTGCAGTCTTCTCGCTCATGGCCCGGCCTTATACCCGAACGCGACGGGACGGTTGCCGGGGAGGGGAGGCAGGTGCTGGGCGAAGCGTATCGGTTCTGGTGGCGCTTCCCCGCAGTGTCGCCTACGAGCGGCGGCGTCGCAGAGTGCAACGATCTCTATAGTTGCACTCCCGCGGCGCCGCACCTAATATTCCCGCGCGATCGGTACTGAGCCTTTCGCGTCTTTCCGGCGGCTCCCGCATAAATGGCCAGTACCGCTACGGTAGCGCTGCAGGTGAGCGGCCAGGGCTGGTTCATCGATAACAACGCGCCTGCCTGCACCAACGTGGCCGCCTGGTGCGGTCACCTCTCGAACCCCTTCAGCTCGCTGGAGGCGTTCGTCGCCGCGAACGACGGGGCGGGGAACAACCCAGCGGCAAAGACATCATCTTTATCTACGATAGCGATACGGACTACACTGGTGGGCTCGAGCTGCACGAAGGAGGCTGTGATGTCGTCCCGGACGAGTCGAGAGGAGAGGTCGTAGATGCGCATGCAGACGAAGTCCCCGCGCCGCCGGCGCGGTCACACGCCCTTCGCTGCCACCTTCACGCTCGTCGCGCTCGCCTTCGCCGCCGGGTGCGCCCCGGTCCGCCTCACCGCCGCCTACGACCCGCAGGTCGACCAGACCGCGACCCTCCTCCAGAAGGAGCTCGACCGCTTCCTCACCAGGTTCGAGATGCTCGCGCCGGAGGAACCGGAGCGGAGGTACCTGGCCAATCGCGACTTCTACCTCGATTACGCGGTCGAGCTCCGGTCCCTCCAGCTCCGGGTCGCCAGCCACCCCGACAACCAGCGTTCCGAACGGCAGGTGGAACTCATGGCCGAAAACCTGGAGCTGCTCCGCAAACACCACGAGGAGCACGACGACATCTCCCCGGTCGCCGCGCGGACCTACCGCGAACTCTTCCAGACCGGGTGGAAGGCGATCATCACGTACGAGCTCGCCAAGAGACGGAACTAGCCCGGAGGGACCGGGCAAGCCCACGCAGATTCGGACGGCAACGTCCGGGAGGTGATCGATGCCGCAGCTGCCACCGGTCGACGAGCTGGCCACGAGCATGATCGACGCCGCCAAGGCGTCGTTCGCCAAGGACTGGCCCAAGGTCCGCGACTACACCCGGACCGAACTCGAGAAGCTGGCTCGGATACTCCGCGAAGACATCCTCGCGGCGTATATCGCCGGGAAGCTGCAGGAGAGCGAGGCCAGGAACCTCCTCCAGGTCCACGAAAGGACTACGAAACAGGTCCTCCTCGCCGTCGATGGGATGACCCAGCTCGCCGTCGAGAACGCGATCCTGGCCGCGTTGAGGTCGGTCGGCAAAGTGGTGAATGGTGCGGTGGGGTTTTCTCTGCTGCCGCTGGGGGAGTAGGGGGAATACGTTCGGCCCGCCCGCGCGGCTCGACGTACGCCCTGCATACGGGCGGGCCGTCGCGATCCCCTACCTCAACATATACTTCGCGATCGTCTGCAACTGCATGTTCGTGGTCCCCTCGTAGATGGTACCAATCTTCGAGTCGCGGTACAGCTTCTCGACCGGGTACTCGCGAGTGAACCCGTATCCCCCGAAGAGATCGATCGCCTGGGAAGCGATCTTCTGGGCGGCGCGGGAGGCGTAGAGCTTGGCCATCGCGGCCTCTTCGAGGAACTGCTCGCCCGCGTCCTTTAGGCGCGCGGCGTTGTAGACCAGGAGCCGGGCGGCCTCCAGTTCGGTTCGCATCTCGGCGAGTTGGAACTGGACCCCCTGGAAATCGGCGATCTTCTTCCCGAACTGCTCCCGTTCGCGGACGTAGCGGAGCGTGTGGTCGAGGGCGCCCTGCGCGAGCCCGACCATCTGCGCGCCGATCCCGATCCGTCCTTCGTTCAGCGTCTCGATCGCGATCTTGTAACCCTCGCCGACCTGCCCGAGCACCGCGTCGTCCCCGACGCGGACGCCGTCGAGGATCAGTTCGACGGTGGACGACGCCCTGATCCCGAGCTTGTCCTCCTTCTTCCCGACGCTGAACCCCGGCGCGTCCCGCTCGACGATGAACGCGGTGATCCCGCGGTAGCCCTTGGAGGGGTCGGCGTTCGCGAAGATGATGAAGATCTCGGCCTCGCCGCCGTTGGTGATCCAGAGCTTGCGCCCTTCGAGGCGCCAGCCGTCGCCGTCCCTGGTGGCGCGGGTGGCGAGGGCGAAGGCGTCGGAGCCGGAACCCGCTTCGGAGAGGGCGTAGGCACCGATGGCGCTCGAGGTCAGGCGGGGGAAGTAGCGGGCCTTCTGTTCCTCGGTGGCCCAGCGGAGGACGCAGTTGTTGACCAGGGTGTTCTGCACATCGACCAGGACACCGATGCTGGGGTCGACGCGGGAGAGCTCTTCGACGACGAGTACGGCGGTGAAGAAGCTGCTCCCGGCGCCACCCCACTCCTCGGGGACCTCGATCCCCATCAGCCCCAGCTCGAAGAGTTGGGGGATCAGCTCGGGATCGATACGGCCGGCCTCGTCCATCGCGTGCGTGCGTGGCGCGATCGTCTCTTCGGCGAACTGACGCACCGCATCACGGAACATCTCCTCGTCTTCCGTGAGCCGGGTGAGGGGTGGGCGATTTACCTCCGGAACTGACACCGACATCGGGTCCTCCTTCGTCGTTGATTAGCTCAGGTATTGGTACTGCCCGCTCGTAGAATACTAGGCCGCGGTCCGGCCGCCGGCCAGAGCAGTATCGGGGTGAGAATAAGGATGCGCCGCCGGTTCTGCACCGACGGCGCCGTAGGGGACTGCCGTAACCCGACGCGATGCCGCAGCACCAGCCGCTTACGGACAGTGGTCGCTCTGGGTCGGCTCAGCCGCCGACGCGGCGATCGCTTGCCCTGGTCGGGTTACGCAGGGTACTCGAACTGGACAATGGATCACCTCCTCGGTTGAGTGGACGTTAGGGCGTGGTCACCAGCGGGGTCGAGCCCCGCGGTCCGCCTGGCCCAGCTCTACGAGGCGGGCGGCGGCCCTAGCCGCACCGATCGGCGCGGAACTGCCTGATATACTCCGCGCCTCACGCCGGGTTCCACGCCGACCCGACCCCCGGACCACCACTGGTTTCCCCGTCCTTGCTACGGCGGCGCGCCCGCCGTATCTTGGCGCCGCCCCAGAGCAGACCATGGAGTACACTGGATGGAGGAAGATCGTCTCGCCCAGTTCGTTCGGCTCGTACGCTCGGTCCGGCACGACATCAACAACCCGCTCACCGCTGCCCTCGGGCATGTGCAGCTCTTGCTCGATGACCCCGCGGTAGGTGATGGCGAGGTGCGTGAAGTACTGGAGGAGGTGGAGACGGAACTGCGGCGCCTGGTCCAGGTCGTCAAGCGGCTCGACCAGGTTCAACTCTAGACGACGACGTCGCCCGCGGCGCGCCCCGCGCGCCCTCATCGGCGGGCGCCCCCATAGTCTCTCGTCCGTCTGATCGTACGGGGGCGGCAGACGGCGTTCCGGGCTTGACGCTCACGGCCCGCCGTCCTATTCTCTACCCGCAGATTACGTAGAATCAACACGCGTTTGGAGGCGATATGTCGGAGATCCCGCCGGACCTGCTGTACTCGGAAGAACACGAGTACCTGAAGCCTACCGATGAGGCGGGCGTCTACTACGTCGGCATCACCGATTACGCTCAGGGTGAGCTGGGCGACATCGTTTTCGTGGAGCTCCCCAGCGTAGGCGATCGGTTCGAGCAGGGTGCCACCTTCGGCACCGTAGAGGCGGTCAAGGCGGTCAGCGACCTCTTCTGCCCGGTCGACGGCGAGGTGGTCGCGGTCAATGAAGCACTCGACGCCGATCCGTCGCTGGTCAACAGCGACCCCTTCGGCGAGGGGTGGATGATCCAGATCCGGGTGACCAACGAGAGCCAGCTCGAGGAGCTCCTCAGTGCGCAGGAATACGCGGCGCACATCGGCGAGGGCTGAGACCGGTCGGCGGGGTGCCCAGCCGCTTCGCGGTACGACCTCTCGCCGGGGTGGCTCGACCATTCTCGGCGGGTGTCGCGTATCCCACCAGCCGGCCGGTACCGGTTGCGGGACAGGGGCTCCCTAGATCTTCGTATAGGAGCGGCGGCGGACCATGCGTCCCCGCCGCTCAGTATTCCTGGGTGCCGGCGCGACGCACGCCGGCACGTGCGAGTTAGTCAAGGAGGATCGTAATGGCGCGACTGACGTGGCACGGCCATTCCTGCTTCACCCTGGTGACCGACGACGGCGTCAAGATCATCTTCGACCCATGGCTCGATGACAACCCCGTGGCCGACATCGAGACGGACCAGGTCGGGGCGCTCGATTACATCCTGGTGAGCCACGGCCATTTCGATCACTTCGGCGACGGGATCAAGCTCGCCAGGCAGACCGGCGCGCTCCTCGTCTCGACCTACGAGATCACGTTGTTCGCGCAGAGCCAGGGGATCGAGAACGTCCACGCCATGAATATCGGTGGCGGTTACGATTTCCCCTTCGGCCGCGTCAAGATGACCCCCGCCGCCCACGGCGGCCAGGTCGTCGGCGATGAGACCGGCGCCTACACCACCACTCCCGGTGGCTTCCTGATCGACCTGAAGCGCTCCGATCCTGCGGCCCGGTACCGCCTCTACCACGCCGGCGACACCGCCCTGATCACCGACATGCAGCTCCTGCGCAACCAGGTCGACATCGCGCTCCTCCCGATCGGCGACAACTACACCATGGGCCCGGCCGACGCCGTCCGCGCGATCGATTTCATCAACCCGGGCGTGGTGATCCCCATGCACTACAATACCTTTGACCTGATCAAGCAAGACCCGGAGGCGTTCCGGCGCTCGGTAGGGAATCGGGCGGAGGTGGTTATATTGGAGCCGGGGGGGAGTTACGAGTTCTGAGTAGGGAATTGCTGCTGGGCATTCGGGGGTTGGGATTCGGGGGTCGGGGGGGAATCGGCAATGGGGATCTTGGGGCGTGGGGAGGCGCGGAGGCGCTCGAGGTGGGCGTTGGGGGGTGGAGTGCGTGGGTAGGAGGGTGTGGGAGTTTCTATGATCTTCAGCGTAGAGGATAGGTGACGATCGCCGGTTGATCGATAGGTGTGGGACAAGAGTAGAGGGTTGTGGGGTAGAAGAGGGTAACGAGCGGTAACGCGTCGAGGGGCGCGGGCCAACTAGACTACGACAAAGGGACGAGGGCCGAGGATAAGGGATAAACGCGCAGGGTCGAGGAAAGCAGAGGAACCAGAGGGCCGCAGTACCGACACACGGGGAACAGGTACGACGAGCAACCGGGGCTCCCCCCGGCGAATCGTCTGCACCCACCCCCGCCCCCTGACCCCCGACCCCCGAATCCCGAATCCCAACCCCCGAATCCCAAACAAATCATATCAAACAATGAACCATACCACCGACTTGAATTTCACCGATCGCTTCGTCGATCGTCACATCGGCCCGGACGAGGCCGATATTCGCGATATGCTTGCGGAGTTGGGCTACGAGTCGTTGGACGCCTTGATCGACGCGGCGATCCCCGAGTCGATCCGGTTCCGCGGCCGGCTCCGGCTCCCCGAGGCGGTCTCCGAGTACGAGGTCCTGGAGGAGGCGCGCTCGATCGCGTCGCGCAACCAGATCTATCGTTCGTATCTCGGGATGGGGTATCACGACACGATCACCCCGCCGGTCATCCAGCGCAACATCCTGGAGAACCCGGGGTGGTACACCGCCTACACCCCGTATCAGGCGGAGATAGCGCAGGGCCGGCTCGAGGCGCTCCTCAACTTCCAGACGATGATCATCGACCTGACCGGTCTCCCGATCGCCAACGCCTCGCTCCTCGACGAGGGGACCGCGGCGGCCGAGGCGATGGCGATGAGCTGGTCGGTCAAGGGTGCCAAGGAGGGCGGGGTCTTCTTCGTCTCCGAGCTCTGCCACCCCCAGACGATCGATGTGGTCCGGACGCGCGCCCGCGCGCGGGGGATCGAGCTCGTGATCGGCGACCACCGGACCTTCGAGTTCACCCCCGCGGTCTTCGGCGCGCTCGTCCAGTACCCGGCCACGACGGGTGAGGTGATCGACTACCGCGAGTTCTGCGAGCGGGCGCATGCCGCCGGCGCGCTCGTCACCGTCGCCGCGGACCTGCTGAGCCTGACGCTCCTCGAGGCGCCCGGCAACTGGGGGGCGGACATCGTCGTCGGGAGCTCGCAGCGCTTCGGTGTTCCGATGGGGTACGGCGGCCCGCACGCCGCCTACTTCGCGACGCGCGACGAGTTCAAGCGCCAGATCCCGGGCCGGATCATCGGCGTCTCGACCGACCCCCAGGGCGCGCCGGCGCTGCGGATGGCGCTCCAGACCCGTGAGCAGCACATCCGCCGCGAGAAGGCGACGAGCAACATCTGCACGGCGCAGGTCCTCCTCGCGGTGATCGCCAGTATGTACGCGGTCTACCACGGCCCGCAGGGGCTCCGTCGGATCGCCAACCGGATCCATCGTCTGACCCGGGTCCTGGCCACCGGGCTCACCCGTCTCGGCTACCGTCTCGGCCACCAGGAGTACTTCGACACCCTGCACGTCGAGGTCGACGACCGCGCCATGCGCGATGGTCTGCTGGCCGCGGCCCGCGAGCGGCGGATCAACCTCCGCGCGCTCGGCGAGTCCGGGATCGGGATAGCCCTCGACGAGACCGTCTCGGCCAAGGATCTGGCCGATCTCTTCGCGGTCTTCAACGGCGGCGCGCCGGCGGAGTTCACCCCCGAGGAGCTCGCCGCGGCGGTCCCCGCCGAGTACGACGGGGTCCTGCGTCGCACGACCGAGTACCTCACGCATCCGGTCTTCAACCGCTACCACTCGGAGACCGAGCTCCTGCGCTACATCAAGCGGCTCGAGGCGAAGGATCTCTCGCTGACGACGTCGATGATCCCGCTCGGCTCGTGCACGATGAAGTTGAACGCGACCGCCGAGATGATGCCGATCACCTTCCCGGGGTTCACGAAGCTGCACCCCTTCGCCCCGCGGGAGCAGGCCGAGGGTTATCGGATCCTCTTCGACCAGCTCGAGGCGCAGCTCGCCGAGATCACCGGCTTCCACGCGGTCTCGCTCCAGCCGAACGCGGGTTCGCAGGGTGAGTTCACCGGGTTGCTGGTGATCCGCGCCTATCACGAGAGCAGGGGCGAGGGCCATCGTGATGTCTGCTTGATCCCCGCGTCGGCGCATGGGACGAACCCTGCGAGCGCGGTGATGGCGGGGCTGCGCGTCGTCGTCGTCAAGTCGGACGAGAACGGGAACATCGACGTCGACGACCTCCGGGCGAAGGCCGCCCAGCACGCCGACAAGCTCGCGGCGCTGATGGTGACCTACCCCTCGACGCACGGGATCTTCGAGGAGTCGATCAAGGAGATCTGCCAGATCGTGCACCAGCACGGCGGCCAGGTCTACCTCGACGGCGCCAACATGAACGCGATGGTCGGGCTCGTCCGCCCGGGCGACATCGGCGCGGACGTCTGCCACCTCAACCTGCACAAGACCTTCTGCATCCCGCACGGTGGTGGTGGCCCGGGTGTCGGCCCGATCGCCGTCGCCGAGCACCTCTCCCCCTTCCTCCCGGGGAGCCCGGTCGTGCAGGCGGGTGGGGAGCAGGCGATCACCGCCGTCTCCTCCGCGCCGTGGGGTAGCGCCGAGATCCTCCCGATCTCCTGGGCCTACATCAAGTTGATGGGTCCGGACGGCCTCAAGAAGGCGACGCAGGTCGCGATCCTCAACGCGAACTACGTGGCGCACCGGCTCAAGGACCACTACCCGGTCCTCTACCGCGGCCGGAACGACACCGTCGCGCACGAGTGCATCATCGACCCGCGGCCGCTCAAGGCGGCGACCGGGGTCGAGGCGGGCGACATCGCCAAGCGCCTGATGGACTACGGCTTCCACGCCCCGACCGTCTCCTTCCCCGTTGCGGGGACGCTCATGATCGAGCCGACGGAGAGCGAGTCGAAGGATGAGCTCGACCGCTTCTGCGACGCGCTGATCTCGATCCGCCAGGAGATCCGCGAGATCGAGGAGGGGAAGTTCGACAAGGCGAACAACCCGATCAAGAACGCGCCGCACACGGCGCAGGTGGTGCTGTCCGACAGCTGGGACCGCCCGTACTCCCGCGAGCGCGCGGCGTACCCGGCGCCGTGGACGAAGATCCACAAGTTCTGGCCCTCGGTCGGGCTGGTCGAGAGCGCGGCGGGCGACCGGAACCTGGTCTGCGCCTGCCCGCCGGTAGAGGAATACGAACTCTACTGATGAACGGCGCCATGCACTGGCGCTTCCTGGAGTCCCCCGTCCTGCGCGGCGCCGTGAACATGGCGTGCGACCAGGCGCTCTTCGAGAGTGTCCAGGACGGGGGCGCCCCGGTCCTCCGGTTCTACCGCTGGGCGCCGGCCTGCCTCTCGCTCGGGCGGAACCAGGTGGTGGCGGACCCGGAGGCGGTCGCGCGGGCGACGTCGGCGCGCGGGTTCGACCTCGTGCGCCGGGTCACCGGCGGCGCGGCCGTGCTCCACGACCGGGAGCTGACCTACTCGGTCGCCGTGCCGGTCGGGGTGCTCGGCTCACCACGTGAGACCTATCTCGCCATCAACCGCGCCCTCGTGGCGGGGTTGCGGCGGTTGGGGGTGGCGGCGGAGGTGGCCGGGGGGACGCTTGGCGGCCGGCCGGCCGGCGCCGGCGGGCGCGGTGGTGGCGCTGCTGGCGCCGCGCCCCTCGTCGCCTGGGACAACCCTTGCTTCCAGGCCCCCGCGCCGGGCGAGGTGGTGGTCGGGGGGCTGAAGCTGGTGGGGAGCGCGCAACGTTGTGAGCGGCGCACGCTCCTCCAGCACGGCTCGATCCTACTTGCCGGTGACCAGGGAGTGGTCGCGGATTGCCTGGCGGGGGAACCGGTCGGAGCACGGGGGGGGCGCGCTACGGCCGCCACCGGATTCACCACCCTCTCCGCGCTCCTCGACCCCCTACCCACCCACGCGGAACTGGTCGCCGCGATCGCCGCCGGCTTCGAGACCACGCTCGGCCTCGAGCTGCGCCCCGACGGCCTGACCCGCGCCGAAGAGTCCAGGATCGAGACGCTGACCGCGCAGTTCGAGTCGCCGGGATGGACCTGGCGACGATGAGGTTGGCGCCAGCAACGGAGAGCAAGATGACCGAACCGCGCCGTATCCTCCGGAGACTCCACCGTGCCGCCCTCCTGGCGCTCCCCACGCTCCTCCTCACCCTACCCGGGTGCCGCACCGATTCAGGGACTGGAGACGCCGCCGCCGGCCCCCCCACCCCCGGCGGGACCGTCGTCGTCGGCGTGCGGACGGATTTCGGTGGGTTCAACCCCATCACCAACAACGACCAGTACACGGACGAGGTCATCAAGTACGCCCTCTTCACCCCACTCGTCCGGTATGACGAAGACCTCCAGGTCGCCCCGTACCTCGCGGAGTCGTGGGAGCTGGAGGGGGACACCGCCGTCGTCTTCCGGCTGAACCGGGACGCGCGTTGGCACGACGGTCAGCCGGTCACCGCCGAGGATGTGAAGTTCACCTTCGACCTGGCCAAGAACCCCGTCACCGCCTCGCTGATCGGCTCGGCGTACCTCGCGGAGGTGGAGAGCGCGACGGTCCTCGACCCGCACACCATCCGCTTCGACTTCATCCGCCCGCACGCACAGGCGCTCGAGGACTTCTGGTGGGCGCCGGTCCCGAAGCACCTCCTCGAGGGGGTGAACCCCGCCGAGCTCCGCACCGCGGCCTTCAACCGCAACCCCGTCGGGAGCGGGCCGTATCGCTTCGTCGAGTGGCGCGCGAACGACCGCGTCGTCCTGGAGCGGAACCCCGACTTCCCCGAATCGCTCGGCGGCCCCCCGTATCTCGACCGGGTCGTCTTCCGTGTCATCCCCGAGCCCGCCACGATGCTGACGGAGCTGATGACCGGCGGTGTCCAGGTCGACATCCCGGTCGCGCCGGCGCAGGTCCGGGAGATCGAGAGCGCGCGCGGGCTCGAGCTCTTCTCCTTCCCGAGCCGGACCGTCTACTACCTCGGGTGGAACACTCGCCGGGCGCCATTCGACCGCCCCGAGGTCCGGCGCGCCCTCGCCCACGCGATCGATCGGGACGAGATCATCGCCGCGCTCCTGCACGGCCACGGGACCCCGGCGACCAGCCCGATCCCCCCGCTCAGCCCCTACAACCCCACCGAGGTCGCGCCGCTGGCGTACGACACCGCCCGCGCCAACGCCCTCCTCGACCAGGCCGGGTGGAGCCGTCGCAACACCGAAGGGATCCGGACGAACGCCGCCGGCCAGCCGCTGACCTTCCAGCTCCTGGTCAGCGACGACCCCCTCAACCGCTCGATCGTCGAAGCGATACAGGCGCAGCTCCGCCGGGTCGGCGTGGATGCGCGGATCCAGGTCCTCGAGTTCCAGACCCTCCTCGCCCAGCACCGCGGCCGGAACTTCGACGCCGTCTTCCACAACTGGGTCCTCGACAACTTCCAGGTCGCGTCGGCCCCCTCGGCGCTCTTCCACTCCCGCTGGGCCGCGACCCCCGGCTCCGCGAACCGGAGCTCGTACGCGAACCCTCGGGCCGACACCCTCCTCGAGCGGGGCGCCGCCGCGACCGACCCCGAGACCGCGCGCCGGATCTGGGCGGAGTTCGTCGAGCTCATCCAGGAGGACCAGCCGCTCACCTTCCTCTTCTGGAAGGACGAGCTCGCCGCCGCGCAGACCCGCGTCCAGGGGATCGTCATGGACCCGCGCGGGAAGCTCGTCTCGATCGCCTCGTGGTGGATCCCGGGGGGGCGCGCCCGCTGAGAGGAGAGCGAAGCGTTGCAGACGACATCGTCTATCACCCGCCGCCGGTTCACCCAGGCCACCCGGGCCCGGCCGGCTATACCAAATTCGACGATTCAGGCATCGCTCCAGCACAGCTCCTCCCCGAATCCCGAATGCCGAATCCCGCACCCATGCTACAGGCGCGAAACAACCGTATTTGGTATTACCGGCACCACCCGTGCACTGATGGGTAGCCCATAAGTATGGGCCGATATCTGATCCGTCGTCTCCTGGGCGCGGTCCCGCTCCTCTTCGGGATCGTGACCCTCCTCTTCCTGGCGCTCAACCTCGCGCCCGGCGACCCGACCGCGTACTACGTGTCGCCCGGCGTCCCCCCCGAGGTGCAGGCGCAGCTGCGCCAGAACCTCGGGCTCGACCAGCCCATCGTGGTCCGTTATGTCAAATGGCTGAGCGCCTTCGCCCGCGGGGACTTCGGCTACTCCTTCGCCCAGGGGCGCCCCGTCGCCGACGTGCTCCGCGACGCGCTCCCCAACACCCTCGTCCTGGCCGGGTGCTCGCTCGTCCTGATCTTCCTCGGCGGGGTGATGATCGGCGCGTTGCAGGCGGTCCGCCAGCACGGGTGGGTCGACCGGACGCTCAGCGCCGTCTCCCTCTTCTTCTACTCGATGCCGGCCTTCTGGCTCGCGCTGATGCTCGTCCTGATCTTCTCGCTCAAGGCCTACCAGTGGGGGTGGCCGATCGCCTTCCCGGCGACGGGGGTGACGAGCATCGACTACGAGTACCTCTCCCTCGGCGGGAAGCTCGTCGACCGGCTGAAGCACCTCGTCCTCCCCGTCACTACGGTGACCCTAGTCTCGGCGGCGGGGATCGCGCGTTACACCCGCGGGCAGATGCTCGAGGTGATCCGCCAGGACTACGTCCGGACCGCGCGCGCGAAGGGGTTGGGTGAGGGGGCGGTGATAGTGAAGCACGTGCTCAGGAACTCGCTCATCCCGGTCGTGACCCTGCTCGGGCTCTCGCTCCCCGTCCTCTTCAGCGGGACCGTCTTCACCGAGACGATCTTCGCGTGGCCGGGGATGGGGCGCACGATCGTCGACGCGATCTTCCAGCGCGACTACCCGGTGGTCATGGCCGCGAGCTTCTTCTTCGCCGCGATGGTCGTCTGCGGCAACCTCCTGGCCGACATCCTCTACGCCGTCGTCGACCCGAGGATCCGCCATGGGTGAGCGCGAGCGGGAACCGATGCACCCCGAGTCGGCCGCGGAGCGGATCGCCGCGACCGGTCCGGCGGGCGGGCTCGCCCCGGGGGCGGCTGTCGCCGCGGAAGTCGCCGTAGACGACGTCGTCTACACCGACCTCGACGCGCGCGGCGCCTCGACGTGGCGGATCGCCGCCCGCGCCCTGCGCCGCAACCGGCTCGCCGTGGCGGGGCTCGCGGTCCTCATCGCCTTCTACGCCGCGGCCTTCCTGGCCCCCTGGATCGCCCCCTACGACCCGATCGCGCAGGACGACCTGGTCGGGAACAGCTTCCTCCCCCCCTCCGCCGCGCACTGGCTGGGGACCGACCAGTTCGGGCGGGACGTCTTGAGCCGCCTCCTCTACGGCGCGCGGATCTCGCTCGCGATCGCGCTGACCGCGATCGGGATCAGCGTCACGGTCGGCACGCTCCTCGGCGCGATCGCCGGGTACTTCGGCGGGAAGGTCGACGCGGTCATCATGAGGGTGATCGACCTGATCCTCTCCTTCCCGAGGCTCGTCCTCCTCATCTTGATCGTCGCCTTGGCCGAGCCGTCGTTGACGCTCATCATCTTGGTGCTCGGGCTGACGCACTGGCCCGGGACGGCGCGGCTGGTGCGCGGCGAGGTGCTGAGTCTGCGGGAGCGGGAGTTCATCGACGCCGCCCGGGCGCTCGGCTTCGGGCCGCTCCGGATCATCTTCCGCCACCTCATCCCCAACGTCCTCGCGCCGGTCATCGTCGCGGCGACGCTCGGGATCGGGGACACGATCGTGGCGGAGGCGGGGCTCTCCTTCCTCGGGCTCGGGGTCCAGCCCCCGACCCCGTCGTGGGGTAACATGGTCGCCGACGGCCGCCAGAACCTGATCGGCGCCTGGTGGATCACCACCTTCCCCGGTCTCGCGATCGTCCTGACCGTCACCGCCTTCAACCTGATAGGCGACGGTCTGCGCGACGCCCTCGACCCGAGGTTGCGGCAATGATCCGGCGTCGAGGTCACCCCGCGCCCGCGGGTGGGGCGCCGGAGCCAGTGCGCCCGGCCGCGCCGGCCGTGGCGCCGGGCGAGGCGGGGCATGATAGCCCGGAGATAATGGCGCCGCTCCTCGAGGTCCGCGACCTCCGCGTCGTCTTCCATACCGACGCCGGGGTCGCCCGTGCGGTCGATGGGGTCTCGTTCCGGGTCGAGCCGGGGGAGATCGTGGGGATCGTCGGCGAGAGCGGGAGCGGGAAGTCGGTCGCCTCGCTCTCCATCCTCGGGCTCGTCCCGGACCCGCCGGGGGAGGTCGTCGCCGGGAGCTCGATCCGGTTCCGGGGGGAGGAGCTGGTCGGCGCGCCGCCGGCGCGGCTCCGGCAACTCCGCGGGAACGAGATCGCGATGATCTTCCAGGAGCCGATGACTTCTCTCAACCCCGTCCACACCGTCGGGGCGCAGATCGCAGAGTCGCTGCGCTTGCACCGTAAGCTCGGGCGGCGCGAGGCCTGGGCGCGCGCCGTCGAGCTCCTGCGCGAGGTCGGGATCGCCGACCCGGAGACCAGGGCGTCCGCCTACCCGCACCAGCTCTCGGGGGGGATGCGCCAGCGGGTCATGATCGCGATGGCGCTCGCCTGCGAGCCCGACCTCTTGATCGCCGACGAGCCGACGACCGCGCTCGACGTTACGATCCAGGCGCAGATCCTCGAGCTGATCCGCGGGCTCCGCGACCGGCACGGGATGGCGGTGCTGCTGATCACCCACGACCTCGGCGTCGTCGCCGAGAGCTGCGACCGCGTCCTGGTCATGTACGCCGGCCAGGTCGTCGAGGAAGGGCCGGTCGAGGCGATCTTCCGCGACCCGCGCCACCCGTACACCCAGGGGCTCCTCGGGGCGATCCCGCACCTCGGCCGGCCGGTGCAGCGGCTCGCCGTGATACCCGGCGGGATGCCGAGCGCGACCGCCTGGCCGACCGGGTGCCGCTTCCACACCCGCTGCCCTCACGCCCGCGAGCTCTGCCGGACGACGGCGCCGCCGCAGGCCGCGACGGGGGACGGCGCCAGCGTCGCCTGCTGGCTGGAAACACACCCCGAATGGAGAGGTGAGGGATGAAGGACGAGATCCTCCTCGACGTGCGGGGGCTCAAGAAGTACTTCCCGATCCGGCGCGGTAGCTTTGGCCGGACCAAGGGCGAGGTCCGCGCGGTGGACGACGTCGACCTCCAGATCCGCCGAGGCGAGACCCTCGGGCTCGTCGGCGAGTCGGGGTCCGGGAAGACGACGCTGGGTAGGACGCTGCTTCGGCTGATCGAGCCGACCGCCGGCCAGGCTTTCTTCGACGGCGTCGACATCTTCGGCCTCGACCGCAAGGGGCTGCGGCGGCTCCGGCGGCGGGCGCAGATCATCTTCCAGGACCCGTACGGCTCGCTCAACCCGCGCCTCACCGTGGGGGACGCGCTCCGCGAGGTGCTGGAGGTGCACCGGCTGGCGAGCGGCCGGGAAGCCGACCGGCGGGTCCACGAACTGCTGGATCTGGTCGGGCTCTCCCCCGCGCACGCCCGACGCTACCCCCACGAGTTCAGCGGGGGGCAGCGGCAGAGGATAGGGATCGCGCGCGCACTCTCGGTCGAGCCCGAGTTCATCATCTGCGACGAGCCGGTCTCCGCGCTCGACGTCTCCGTCCAGGCCCAGATCCTCAACCTACTCCTGGACTTGCAGGAACGGCTCGGGTTGACGTATCTATTCGTCGCGCACGACCTCAGTGTGGTAGAGCACGTGAGCGACCGGATCGCGGTCATGTACCTGGGGCGCATAGTGGAGATCGGTGAGACCGCCGAGATCATCGGGGCGCCGCGCCACCCTTATACCCGCGCGCTCCTCTCGGCGGTGCCGGTGCCGGAGCCCCGCGGGGCGCGGCAGCGCATAGTCCTGCGCGGCGACCCGCCCAGCCCGGCCAACCCACCTCCGGGGTGCCGTTTCCACCCTCGCTGCCCGCACCCGGAACGGGACGAAGCATGCCAGCGTATAGTCCCACTGTTGCGAGAGACCCCCACGGGTCGGTCCGTGGCCTGTATCAAAGGGGTAGCCAACGAGTTGCCCCTTGACGGGCAGGATTGAAAACGCTACAATGAGAAAATCCATGCCAAGCGAGATCGCTCCCATCTCAATAGCCACCACGCGTTATCGCGTCCACCACTGACGGAGGTAACTTTGAGCAGTCTCGGCTCCTATGCGATCGCCCTGATGCAGATTCCCGGGCTGGAAGCTCCCGAGATGTCGTTCGGCGAGCAGATGGCGCAGATGTGGAAGGACGGCGGCTGGATGATGTGGCCGCTCGCCGCGTGCCTTGTGCTCGGCCTCGTCATCATCGTCTGGAAGCTCATCGATCTCAGCGTCAAGGGTGCCCGGACCCGGAAGTTCCTGCGGGAGGTGGACGCACTCCTCACCCAGCGGAAGGTCAAGGAATCGCTGGCATTGGCCCGTGAGTCCAACACCCCGATCGGCAAGATCATGGCGGCCGGCCTCGAGCGGCACCACGAGGGTTCCGAGCGGATGCTCAAGGCGATCGAGAACACCGGTCTCCTCGAGATGGCCAGCCTCGAGCGCGGGCTGATCTGGCTCGCCACCTGCTCCACCGTCGCGCCGCTCCTCGGGTTCCTCGGTACGGTTCTCGGGATGATCGAGGCGTTCGCCGCGATCGAGAACGCGGGTGAGGTCGAGGCGACCCTGGTCGCCGGTGGTATCAAGGTTGCATTGATCACGACCGCCGCGGGGTTGGTCATCGCGATCCCGATCAACATTGCGCACAACTACTTCGTATCCGTGATCGACAGCATGGTCATCGATATGGAGGAGTCCGTGCAGAGGATGGTCGATGCACTGCATGAATCGGAAGCTGTCGCGGGCTGATCGGCCCAATCGAATCGATATGCTTCGGAAGGGCCACCACATAGGTGGCCCTTTGCGTACCGGCGCCCTCCTGCTCGTCCTCGCCGGCACACTGGCGGGGTGTGCGGGCGGGGGCTCAGGGTCGCAGACGCGTCAGCCCGGGCCGCGCCGGGCCGAGGCGGTCATGCGTCCGCTCAGCATCTACGAGCAGCTCGGGATGGTGGCCGGGACCGAAGAGTTCCCCGCGGTCGCGAGCTTCTCGACCCTGGCCGGCCCGAACGATTCGACCTACGTCATCTTCGGCCTCTCGCTCCCCAACAGCGCGCTCTCCTTCCAGCGGGACGGTGAGACGGGGTTCGTGGGGCGGTACGGCGTCTCGCTAGTCTTCTCGCAGGACGGCTCGGTGGTGCGGCGGGCGGGGGGGAGCGAGCTCGTCCGTGTCCCGACCTTCGCCGAGACCTCCCGGACCGACGAGAGCGTGGTCTACCAGACCATGGTGGCGCTCCCGCCGGGGACCTACACGGTCGAGGTGGAGGCCTGGGACGAGGCGGTGGCGCGAAAGCGGATCGCGACGCGGGACACGCTGGTCGTGCCGGCCTACCGCAACGGCGGGCGCAGGTTCGCGGGGCCGTTCTTCGTCTACCGGGCCGATGGACGGAACACCTGGGCGGAGCTGCCGGGGCTGATCATCAACCCCCGGCACACGGTGCCGTACGGTACCGAGTCGATCAAGGTCTATCTGGAGGGCTACGACATTCCGGCCAACGAGCCGGTCCGGGTCAAGGTGATCGGCCCGAACGACGAGGACATCTGGCAGACCGAGGTGGCGTTGAGCGGTGAGCGCGCCGGTGAGGTGGCGCACCTGATCGTCGACCTGCCGGGCTCCGAGTTGCCGTTGGGGCGGCTCTGGGTCGAGACGTCGTTCGGGAGCGACGGCGCCGCGGTCGTCGAGCGGACCCCGCTGGTCGTGACGGTGTCGGACCAGTGGATGGTCAACAACTTCGACGAGATGCTCGAGTTCCTGAGCTACATCGCGACGGACGCCGAGATCGACTCGCTGCGCAACGCCTCGCCCGGCGAGCGGGCGGTGCTCTGGGACCGGTTCTGGGCGCGGCGCGATCCGGCAGGTGGCTCGCCGATGCTGGGCAACGCCTTCCGGGACGCCTTCTTCGAACGGCTGCGGCTGGCGTCGGTCTACTTCGCCGAGCCGGGGCGGCCGGGGTGGAAGACCGACCGGGGCGAGGTCTTTATCGTGCTCGGTCCGCCACACTACATCGCCGACCGGTACCTGCAGTCGACGTCGGTACGGCCGGATGCGTACGACTGGGTCTACGAGGACGGACCGATCGGCCGGATGGTGCTCACCTTCACCGACCGGTACAACATGGAGCGGTACGAGCTGACACCCTCGTCCAAGGTGGCGTTCCGCTCGGCGGCCAGTCTGCTGAAGGAGAGGTACACGGAGCGCTGAAACGCGGCGTTCTGGCCGAGACGAGCTGGCATGGATGAAGGGGTCGGACCGCGGGGGAGCTCGCGGTCCGACTTTTTTCATTTGCGGGCGCAAGGGTTGCAATGTCTAAAGAGAGAGCTGGACCCCGGCTGCTCCGATCCGGGTAGGATGTACCGACTAATTGGCTGGTCTCTCGATGTCGTCACGGTACTCCACGATGCTCTCGCTTCTCCTGGCCATCGCCCTGGTCCCCACCTTCCCGCCGATCGGCGGTATGGACGATCCCGCACCTCGCGTCCAGACCATTACGGACAGCATCCCGGCCGAGGCGTTGGAGGCGCTGAAGCAGGGGCGCTACTGGCGGGCTAGCAAGATCTTGCGTGGCTACCTCTCCGTGGTCCCCGACACCTCGCCGGAGAGCATCTTGCTGGTCGCGCGCGCGGAGGCGGGCTGGGGGGATTGGGCGGCGGTGGAGCGGCTCCTGGCAGGCCGGAGCTGGCTCGACACCGCGGAGGATGGCGCGGGGTGGGGGCTGCTGGGGCGGAGCCGGATCGCGCTCGGGAGGTGGTCCGATGGTGAGTACGCGCTCGCCCGGTACCTGGAGCTGGCGCCGGGGGTAGGGGACCGGGAGCGTGGGTTGGCCGAGGCGCGGCGCGGCCGGGCGCTCCTCGCCGGCGGTGCGCCGGCCGAGGCGGTGGCGGCGTTCGAGCGGGCCGCGGCGCTCCTACCGCAGATCGGAGACTGGCTCAACATCCTGGCCGCCGAGGCCGCGGCAGCGGCGGGCGACACCGCCACGGTCACGAGACTCCTGGCGCAGGTCGACACCTCGCTCGCCCTGGGGTGGGGGTGGCGGATCAGGATGAACGCCAGGATCAAGACCGAGGACTTCGAGGGGGCGCAGCGGGTGGCGGAGTCGGCCGCCAACTCGTTGGGTGAGGCGGCTCGGAGGGCGGAGGCGTGGTGGCACACCGGTCGGCTGCGGCTCTGGCGCGGCGATACGGTGGGCGCGCGGGTGGCGTACCGCCGTGCGATCGAGGCCGCGCCCCAGACCGTGCCGGCGCTCGATGCGGCGCGGGGGCTGATGGAGCTGGGGGAGGTCACCCCCGAGGACCAGCTGCGGGTCGGCCGCCTCTACATACGGCACGGCAACATCGACCGCGGGCTGGCGGGGCTCCAGGCGTACCTCGACTCCGGCCGGGGCACGCCGCTGGAGCGAGGCGAGCTGCGGCTCGAGATCGGGCGCGCCCTCTTCCGGGCCGCCCGCTACCCCGAAGCGGAGCGGCACCTCCTCGCCCTGGCGAACGCCGCGCCCACCCCCCGGATCGGCGCGGACGCCCTCTACCTGGCGGCGCGCTCGCAGTACCGGCAGGGCCAGGTCACGAAGGCCCGGGCCACCTTGCTGCAGGTCACGGAGAAGTTCCCGCGGGAGGGGGCGGCGACGCAGGCGTTCTACCTGCTCGCCGACCTCGACCACGACAAGGGAGAGCTGAACACCGCGCGGGAGTACTACCGTCGCGCCGCCGCGGGGCCGCCATCCGTCCCGGAGACCGGGCTCGCCACCATGCGGCTCGGCGGGCTGGCCTTCGTCGCCGGGGACTACGAGGGCGCCGTCCAGATCTTCGAGGACTACCGGAACCGCCAGCCGGACGGTCGGCGCATCCTGCAGGCTACTTACTGGGCGGGGCGTGCTTACCTCGAGCTCGGACGGCGGGTAGAGGCTGTCGCCCGGTTCCGCGAGGTCAGGCGCCGCGAGCCCTTCTCCTGGTACGCGCTGAGGGCGGCGGAGTACCTGGGCGAGGATATCCTGGCGGTGCCGATGGAGCCGGAGCCCCCACGGAACGAGACGGTCCGTGCCCGGGTGGAGAGCGCTTTCGATCGGCTCGACCTCCTCGGCGAGCTCGAGCTCAAGGACGTGGTCGATTTCGAGATCGGCCGGCTCCGCCGCCACTTCGCCGAGACCGACGGCGCGAGCTACGCGCTCGCCGAGGCCTTCAACGAACGCGGCTACACGCTGACCGGGATCCGGCTGGGGTGGGATATCTACCGCCGTGAAAAGGCCTGGAACCCCCGGCTGCTCCGCATCATCTACCCCTTCCCGTACCGGTCGATGATCATGGCCGAGGCGCGCGAACGAGGGCTGGACCCCTACTTCGTCGCGGGGCTGATCCGGCAGGAGTCGACCTTCAGCGCCACGATCAAGAGTCCGGTCGGCGCGGTCGGGCTGATGCAGATCATGCCCGCGACCGGCCGTAACCTGGCGCGGGGGGCCGGGATCGACAAATTCGAGCCCGCGCTCCTGGAGAAGCCCGAGCTCAACTTGCACCTCGGGATGGCGTACCTGACCGAGCTGCTCGACCGCTACCAGGCGCGGCCGGCGGTCGCGCTCGCGGCGTACAACGCCGGGCCGCACCGGCTCAAGCTCTGGTCGACCTTCCCCGAGTACCGGGACGACGACCTCTTCGCCGAACGGATCCCGTTCACCGAGACGCGCGAGTACGTCAAGATCGTCCAGCAGAACGCGCGCATCTACTCGGTGCTGTACGCCGAGACCGAGGGCACGCCCGCCGCCGAGGGTGGACGAGATGCACGGTGAAGCGTCGCTGACGACGTCGTCTACGCCGATCACGCGCCGGCAGGAGGCCGCGCGAAAGGCGATCCATTCCGCGGCAGCGGCGGTCGCGGCCTGCGTCGTCTACCTCGATCCGTTCGGTCACGGCCGCGCCATCCTCGCGGCCGCCGCGCTGACGGCGCTCACGGTCGAGCTACTCCGCAAGACCACCCCCAGATTCGAGCGCAGCTTTCGCCGCGCCGTCGGCGTGATGCTGCGTCACCGCGAGAGAGAGGGGGTGACCGGGGCGAGCACGCTGGCGCTGGGGTCGCTCGCGGCGGCCTGGATCGCGCCACCCGCCCTGGCCGCGGCGGGGATCCTCATGGCCGGGCTCGGCGACGCGGCGGGCGCGGTCGTGGGGCGTAACCTCGGGAGGGTGCGGTTCCCCGGCGGGAAGAGCGTCGAAGGGAGTCTAGCCTGCTTCGGCGTCGCCTGCGCGGCGGCGGCGCTGATCCCGGAGGTGTCACTCGCCACGGCGCTCGCCGGGGCGCTCGTGACCACCGCGCTGGAAGCACTCAGTCTCCGAGTCGACGACAACCTTTACCTCCCCTCGATCACTGCATTGACGCTTCGTCTGGTAGGCACAGTCGCTCATTGATGCTCAGCGGTGTGTCGCTAGATGAGAATGTTCTTGACAATCCCGATATAGTAATCTTACCTTGCCTGGGCCGGACCGCAGTACCTGAGTACCTGCATCAACCCTTCCGTAGGAGGCAGTCTCAATGGCCAGAGGTAAAGTCAAGTGGTTCAATGATTCCAAGGGGTATGGATTCATTGAACAGCCCGATGGCGAGGATGTCTTCGTCCACTTCTCCGCGATCTCGATGGAAGGCTTCAAGACTCTGGTCGAAGGGGAAGAGGTCGAATTCGAGGTGCGGCAGACCGAGAAGGGGCTGCAAGCCGCCAACGTAATCCGCGTCTGAGTCTCAGGCCATTGAACTAAGCGCACCGTGAGGCCCCGCCCGGATCGAACCGGCGGGGCGTTGCGGTTGTTTGTGCGCTCACCGGCATTTCGCTCGCACCGGCGAGCACCTCCCGCCTACATACCTGGCTCGGGACAAACGATCGGACGGCTGATGCCGAGTGCGGTTGGGGAGCCCGCTCTCGTGGAGGACTCCATCGCGGCCGCCCGTGCTACGGGCTTCCAGCCGCGCGGGCGTTGCACGTACCGCGCGCTCGGGTGTATGATGCCGTATCGCTCGGCACCTGCTCGGCTCGGGAGCGCGTAGCGGCGGGTGGCCTGCGTCCATGACGTGGACCCGGCGGGGTCCTTCATCCAGGGTGAGGTAGATGACAGCTAGCACGGAGTCCGGCCGGCCCCGACTCTTCCTGATAGATGGGTATGCCCTGATCTATCGTTCTTTCTTCGCGATGATACAGCGTCCATTGACTACATCGCGGGGGGAGAACACCTCGGCGGCCTGGGGGGTGACCCGTTTCCTGCTGAAGATCCTGGAGGAGCATTCGCCCGATTATCTGGGCGTGGTCATGGATTCCGGGACGAGCAAGCGCGAGGAGCTCTACCCTGCGTACAAGGCGACGCGGGAGAAGATGCCGGACGAGCTCCGTGCGTCGCTCCCCCGGATCGAAGCGATCCTACGCGGCTTCCGGATCCCGGTGCTCCGCCTCCCCGACCACGAGGCCGACGACGTCATCGGCACCCTCGCGGTGCAGGCGGCGGCGCAGGGGGTCGAGGCGGTTATCGTCTCCGGCGACAAGGATTTCTATCAGCTGATCTCGCCGGGGATCTCGCTCCTCAACCCCGGACGCGGCGGCGTCAACGGGATCGAGGAGGAGTGGGTCGACCTCAGCAACGCCTCGGAGCGGCTGGGCGTGCCGCCGGAGCGGGTGACGGACTATCTCGCGCTGATCGGCGACAGCTCCGACAACGTCCCGGGGGCGAAGGGGATCGGCCCGAAGACCGCCATCCAGCTGATCGAGCAGTTCGGCCCGGTCGAAGAGATCCTGGCCAACCTCGACAAGGTGAGCGGGAAGCGCGCGCGGGAGGCGCTGGAGCAGCATCGGGACGATGTCGTCCTCTCCAAGACGCTGGTCACGATCCAGCGTGACCTCCCGATCGAGCTCGACCTGCAGGCGTTGCGGGTGGTCGAGCCGGACCGCGCCGCGCTGCGTGAGATCTTCCTCGAGCTGGAGTTCAATTCGCTGGCGCGGAGCTATGCCGAGCCGGAGAGCACCGCGTCGGCGCAGCGGGGCGAGTACCACCTGGTCGCCACCCCGGCCGAGGTGGCGGCGCTGGTCGAGCGGGCTCGGGCCGCGGGGAGCATCTCGATCGACACCGAGACGACGTCGATCGACCCACTGCGGGCCGACCTGGTCGGGATCAGCATCGCGATCACACCCGGCTCCGGGTACTACCTCCCCTTCGGGCACACCCGGCCGGGGGAGCTGGCGCTGGATGACGCCGGCGTCAACCTCCCGCCGCTCAGCTCGCCGGAGCTGCGCCCGTTGGTCGAGCTCCTCGAGGACCCGACGATCGAGAAGATCGGGCAGAACCTGAAGTACGACATCCTGGTCCTACGGCGGGCGGGGGTCGCGCTGCGGGGGATCACCTTCGATACGATGATCGCGTCGTACCTCATCGACCCGGGCCGCCGCGAGCACGGGATGGACTCGCTCGCGTTGCAGTACCTCGACTACCGTACGATCACCTACGAGGAGCTCTGCGGCAAGGGGAAGTCGCAGATCCCGATCTCGGAGTGTCCGCTCGACCGGGTGGTCGAGTACGCCGGGGAGGACGCCGACATCCCGCTCCGGCTGCGGGAGATATTCCAGCCCGATCTGGAGCGTTTCGCGCTCGATCGCCTCTTCACGACGATCGAGATGCCGCTCGTCCCGGTGCTCGCGGAGATGGAGTGGGCGGGGATCAGGATCGACACCGAGTTCTTCGCGACGCTGAGTCGTCGTCTAGAACGGGAGCTGGAGCTGATCCGGGAGGAGATCTACAAGGAGGCGGGGGGCGAGTTCAACATCAGCTCTACCCCGCAGCTGCGGGAGATCCTCTTCGACCGGCTGGGGCTGCCGGTGCTCAAGCGGACCAAGACCGGGCCGTCCACCGACGCGAGCGTCCTCGAGGAGCTGGCGGCGCAGGGGCACCGCCTCCCGGTCCTGCTCCTCGAGTACCGGCAGCTCGACAAGTTGAAGGGGACTTACGTCGACGCGCTCCCACAGCTGGTCAACCCGGAGACCGGGCGTCTCCATACCAGCTTCAACCAGACGGTCGCGGCGACGGGGCGGCTCTCGTCGAGCGACCCGAATCTGCAGAACATCCCGGTCCGTACGGAGCTGGGCGCGGAGATCCGGAAGGGGTTCATCCCCGAGGCCGGCTCGGTCTTCCTGGCGGCCGACTACTCGCAGATCGAGCTCCGGATCCTGGCGCACCTCTCCGGCGATCCGACCTTCGTCGAGGCGTTCCGCCGCGGCGAGGACATCCATCGGCAAACGGCGGCGCAGGTCTTCGGTGTCGCGCTCGAGGATGTGACGCCGACGATGCGTGACGCGGCGAAGACGATCAACTTCGCCACGATCTACGGGATCGGCCCCTTCGCGCTGGCGCAGAAGCTCGGGACCTCGGTCGCCGAGGCGCGGAGCTTCATCTCCGCCTACTTCGAGCGGTTCCCCGGGGTGCGTCGGTATCTCGACGAACAGATCGAGCAGGCGCGCCAGGTCGGGTACGTGGAGACGCTGAGCGGACGGCGTCGTTACATCCCGGAGATCAAGAGCGACAACTTCAATATCCGTCAGTTCGGCGAGCGCGCGGCGACGAACGCGCCGGTCCAGGGTACGGCGGCCGATATCATCAAGCTCGCGATGATCGAGATCCATCGGGCCCTCGCGGAGCGTGTCCCGAGCGCGAAGATGCTCCTGCAGGTACACGACGAGCTCGTCTTCGAGGTCCCGGAAGCCGAGGTCGAGACGACGCGCGAGCTGGTGGTCGAGATCATGGAGCACGCCTTCCGGCTCGACGTCCCCCTCGTGGTCGAGACCGGCGTCGGCCGGAACTGGTACGAGTGCAAGTAGAGGGCGACCTCGCGACGTAGCGTTCGGCCCGAACAGCCATTCTCTCGCCCCACATTGCAGCGGATCTTCGTGGCCACATCCTGTGGCGCGGGGGTCCGCTGCATCGCTTGGGGTGCCGGATAGGCGCCGCGCCGAGAACTGCGGAGGCGGCAATGAGTCGCTCTGTGAACAAGGTGATCCTGGTCGGGAACGTCGGGCGGGACCCGGATGTGATGACCACGGCCGCGGGTACTAAGGTGGCCCACCTCTCGTTGGCGACGAGTCGGCGGATCCAGCGGGACGGCGGCTTCGAGGACCGGACCGAATGGCATCGGCTCACCCTCTGGGACCGGTTGGCGCGGGTGGCCGAGGAATATATCCGCAAGGGTGACCGGATCTACGTCGAGGGGCGGGTCGAGTACGATTCCTTCGAGAAGAACGGGGTGACGGTCCCGACCACCGAGGTGATGGTGCGGGAGCTGGTGCTGCTCAACTCGGCGAACGGGCGTGGGGAGGCGGTGGCTGCCGCGGCGGCGGAGGAAGAGGCGGGTTGATGCCCGCCTCTTCGCGCATGGTGTAGGGTGGCCCCGCGATCGACTAGAGGATGTCGGCCAGGTTGGGGCTGACCGAGATCACCCATTGCCATTCGCCGCCCCTGAGGCCGCGTACCATGTCGATGCGCAGGATATCGTAGAAGATCCCGATCCCCGCGCCCGCGCTCGCCCGGACCCCGTCTGTGGGGGTCACCAGCCATGCGGCAGGGAGGGTGGTGGAGGCGCCTGACCACCCGGCGGCGCCGATGGCGCGGAGGGTGATCCAGGGGGCGAGTACCGTATGGTGCGCCTCGACGCCGAGTAGGGCGAAGCGGTCGCCGGCGAAGCCGCGGTACGAGTAGCCGGGGATCGTGCCCGGCCCGCCGAGGAGGAAGAGCCGTTGTGGCGGCGCCGATCCGGTGATGAAGCCGGCGGTGCCGTTCACGCTGAGGCCGGACCTGAGGTCGGCGCTGCGCCACCCGGAGCCGAGTTCGACGATGGGGCGCAGGTAGGTCGCGCCGTCGAAGTGGCCGAGATCGACCCGGAGCGAGCCGTGCCAAGGCGAGGCCGCCGCGGTGCCGTGGGTGATCTTGGCGGTAGCGCGGAGCTCCGACCCATCGGCGATCACGCGGACGGGGCGGAACTCCCCCGAGTTGTTGAGCGGCGCGTAGAAGACCTCTTGCCGCGCGGTGCGGTGGTCCTCGTAGGCGAGCTCTAGGGAAGAGCTCCAATCGTTGTCGAGCCGGCGCTCGACCCTGGCGGACGCGCCCGAGACGTAGTACGGGTCGAGGAAGTCCGAACCCCAGACGAGGGCGCCCAGGGTGTTGAGCGCGCCGGGGATCCCCGGGATCGGGCCGATGTCCCGCAGTGCGTTGTGCTCGGCTTTCAGACTCAGGTTGGCCGACGCTCCGAGCGAGGTGCGCCATTCGCCCATGAGGGACGGGTGGCCGGGGCCGAAGGCGTAGCCCGCGGTCGCGCGGAGCTGCGAATCCTCGCCCGTCCTGTAGCTGAGGCCGCCGCCGAGGAAGAGGGACTCGGCGCGGTCGTAGCGCAGCCCGGCCGAAGCGTTGGGTAGATAGAAGCGGAGTCTGGGGAGTCCGCTCAGGTACCGCTGCTTGATGAGCGACATCGCCTGGCTCCGCAGCTGCGCGAGATCCGTGGTGGTGGAGAGACCTTCCTCTTCGACGTTGTCGAAGAGTCCGGCCGGGAAGTCGTAGGACTCGCGCTGCGCCTTGGGGACCGCCACCACGCGGGCGCCGTGGAAGAGCCACGGCGAGAGCGGCTGGTTGAACTCGTAGCCGTTGATCCGTACGATCCCCCGGATGACCCCGCCGGTCGGGAAGTCGAAGATTGGGACCTGGCGCCGGATCTCGAGGGTCTGCTCATTAGGGAGCCAGTAGCGGCCGTCCCAGAGGCCGTTGTCGAGCCCCACACGGATGTAGTCGAGGCGCTGGTCGACGTACGAGGCCGGGGTGAAGGTGAAGTTCATCCGGACGATCGCCGCGCTCGCCTGGTCGAGGAAGATCGAGCCGACGAAGCCCGGCCGATCGGGGTGGCGCGGCCGGACCTCGACCTCGTAGACGCGGATCGGATCGGGCGCGCCGGAGAGGCGGATCGAGAGGGAGTCGGCGACCCGGAAATCGTAGAAATCCCCCGAGTTGCGGGCGGCGGGGTGGACCACGTCACGGACCTCGTCGCCATCGCCGAGCCGGATGATGTCGCCGAATTCATCCTGCACTACCGTCAGATGGTCGAGGTGGTAGTTCATCCGGTTGGGGAGCTTGTTGCCGTGGCGCAGCCCGACGATCCGCTGCTTGGTACGGTTCGGCGCCGCCCAGAAGATGTCGAGCGCGACCTGATCGACGCGGACTAGTGTTCGCTCCTCGGAGTCGGTGCGGTCGAGGAAGAAGTAGATGTGACCGGTCGCCTTGGCCTGATAGTTCGACAGCCCGGCATCGGTGCGGGGCACCGCACGGCGAGCCCGCGCGCGCTCGATCAGTTCGAGCGCGCGCGGGGCGTTCCAGCCGTCGTCGTTCGACGCGACAGGGGGCGGCGCCGACTGCGCTCGCAATACGTTGGAGGCGGAGAGCAATAGGACGATGAGGAGCGGGAGCCGGGACATCATATGGTTCGGGGTTCGGGATCTGGGATTCGGGGGTTGGGGGTCAGGGTTCAGGGGTCAGGGGTCAGGGGTCAGGGTTCAGGGTTTCGGGATTCGGGGGGTGAGGGCTGAATTCCGGATATTATACCAAGTTCGGCTATTCAGACATCGTTCCAGCACAGCACCACCCTGAATCCCGAATGCCGAATCCCGAATCCCGTACCTACGCTCCAGGCACGAAACAACCGTATTCGGTATTACAACCGGTGCTCGGGGGTGGTTCCGGGGGATGCGAGCGCGCTCGCCAGGGGGGGCATACCGAATACGGCCGTTCGATACCTGCAGCGTAGGCGGGGTGTACTCCCCTGGAGTGGTATATACGGACCGAGCCCGCTGCGGGGCGGGCTCGGTCTACGTTCATCCGGGCGATGGCTGTGGTCAGTGGGCGCTCCAGAAGGTCTCCAGCGCCTCGCCGTCGGGGCTTTCGCGGAGCTTCTCGAAGGCGCGGTTACGGATCTGCCGGATCCGCTCGCGGGTGACGCCGAGCAGTGAGCCGATCTCCTCCAGGGTACGCTCCTCGCCGTCGTCGAGCCCGTAGTAGAGATAGAGGATCTTGCGCTCCCGTTCGGTCAGGTACTTCTGGAACATCTTGTCGAGGAACTCGCGCCGGGCCTGGGACTCGACCCGCTCCTCGATGTCCTCGGCCTCGATATTGGCGAAGCGTTCGCCGAAGGAGGCGCTGTCCCGGTCGCCGCGGTCGATCGGGGCATCGAGCGAGAGCTCGGAGGCGGCCACCCTACGCAGAGCGCGGACCGTCTCGACCGGCTCGTCCATCTCGTCGGCGATCTCCTGGTCGGTCGGCGAGCGGCCCAGCAGCTGGGTCAGAGCGGTGTCGGTCCGGGAGAGTTTGACCAGGTTGGAGTTCTGGTTGAGTGGGATCCGCACGGAGCGGGTCTGTTCGGCGAGGGCCTGGAGCACGGTCTGGCGGATCCACCAGACCGCGTAGGAGATGAACTTGACTCCCTTGTCCGGGTCGAACTTCTTGACGGCCTTGAGGAGCCCCTCGTTGCCGATACATACCAACTCGGCGAGCCCGAGCCCGCGGCCCTGATATTTCTTGACGTATGAGATGACGAAGCGCAGGTTCGCGGTCACCAGCCGCTCCGCGGCCTCCTTGTCACCGGAACGTGCGCGTCGGGCGAGTTCGCGTTCCTCTTCCGGATCCTCGATCAGCGGGTACTTCTCGACGTCATATAGGTACTGATCGAAAGATTCGAGAGCGCGGGAGTTAAGGAACATATGCTGCGATTCTCACGGATCGGGTTGAGAAGCACAAAAGCAGCGAGATTCGTCAGATATGCGACGCTCGCTGCTTCCTATAGGAGGAGCCGGTACCACCCTGACCACGCCGCCGTGCGCGGTCCAACGCCCCAACCTTCGACTCCGATCATAGCGTTTCCAATCTAACCAAGGTCAGAACCGGTTGTCAAACCCGGTGCGTCTCGCTGGCGGTCGGCGGAGGCACACGCCGGGGACGCTTACGCGTTACCCCGCATGTTCCACGGATGTTCCGGCGGGGTTCCCGCGGGTTCAGGCGCCGGCCGGACCGGCGGCGGCACGGAGCTCGTCGAGGGTGGCGACGGCGCGCCGAAGGTGCGGGATGACTATCGAACCGCCGACGATGAGACCGACCGAACAGGCCTCGAGGAGCTCTTCGTCGGTGAGCCCCTCCTCGACGCAGCGGATGAGGTGGTAGGTGATGCAATCATCGCAGCGGAGGACGAGGGAGGCGACGAGACCGAGGAGCTCCTTGGTCTTGACCGGGAGCGCGCCCGCCTCGTAGGTACGGGAATCGAGGGCGAAGAAACGGCGGATCTCGAGGTTATCGGCCGAGAGGATCCGCTCGTTCATCTTCTCCCGGAACCGCCTGAACTCTTCTACGCTCATCCCTGCCTCGCGCTCACATCGGAATAAGGAGATCGGTCCATCGCCCGTGCGCTCGGTGCCGCGCGGGCGCAACGCATCACACCGGATAGCCGCGCACCCTTGCCATCGGGCCAACCTTCAAAATTAGGTCGATCCCGCGGTGTTTCGCAAGCTGGTTTCGGGTGGGGGGCGTTGCCTGGATGGCGACGGAGCCCGGCGCGCCGCGCCGGGCTCCGTGCACAGTGGCCAGGACATGGTAGGATCCGGATCAGCCGCGGACCTTCCTGACCTCTTCGGCGCGCCTCATCGGCTGGAAGACGCAGCCGGGTTCGAGTGGCACATAGACGACCTCGAGCTCGGAGAGTTCCTGGCGCAGCCGGCTCGACGCCCGCGCGATCTCGGTGAGATCGTGCTGGTTCTGGGCGCGGCGCAGGTCCGCGAGCTCGTTGCGGATGCCGGCGACGTCATCCTCGGCCGCGTAGACCGGGGTCCCCTGGATGGTGCCGAGGAAGGCCAGGTCGCTCGCGTCGATCGCGCGCGGCCCACCGTACGTCACCCACTCGGTCCGCATCTGCCCGACCTGCAGCGTCAGCGGACGACCGGCCCGGAACCACTCCGCGTTGGAGACGTAGAGCGGCGCGCGGTTGGTGTAGACGTCGTCGAACTGCTGCCGCTGGCCGTTGACCACCACCATCGTGTCGCGGGTGCTCGGCACGTAGATGGCGCTCACGTTCCGCAGCTCATGCGACGAGGGGTCCACCACGCAGACCGTGATCGACTCCTCGGCCGGCGGAGGCGGCGGAGGCGGCGGCGGGGCGGGGGGCAGGATCGCGACCTGCTCCTCCGGGAACATCCGCCCGAAGGTCCCCATCACACCAGCCGTGAAGCGGAGGTTGTGGATCGCGCTGTAGCCATCGCCACCGATGATCGGGTCGGCAGGAGAGTTCCAGGCGATGTGGTCGGCGACCTCGAGGCGGATACCGATCCCGCCGATCCCGCCCAGACGCCAACCCGGGAGGATGTCGGCGCCCAGACCGAAGACGTTGACGAACTTCGTGCGGTTGTTGTCGCCACCGCTAGCCACGATCAACGTGGCGCTGTCGTTCGGCGCGGTGACGAACGACACGGAACCATCACCGAAGATCGCGTTCGCCGGAGCTATCGCAAGCGTGCTCGATCCCGCCGGCGCGTAGATGGCCACACCTGCACCGATGTTGATGAAGGGCGCCCAGACCCGGTTCCGACTCGGGGTCAGGATCCGGAAGAGGACGTCACCATCGATCAACCAGGTGTTCACATCGCCGAAGGCGATCGCCGTGTTCGACCCGATCCCGTTGTAGAGATTGGCCGCCAACGAATTGTCGAAGTCGATCTGGAAGGGTTGCTCGGTGTAGTTCCCGTTCGCCCTGAACCCGATCCGGCGTCCCCAGTTGCCGCCGAACGGCCAGTACTCGAGCTGCACACCGGTCAACCAACCGGCAGCTTGCTTGAAATCGGCGCCACCGACGAAGGGGGTGCCGTCCGGGTTGAGGACCAGGTCGTGTCCCGGGCCCCCACGATTGAAATCGCTGAACCAAATCCCGCCCCCGTTGAGGGTGACGGCACCCCTATAGTTCTGTGCCGTTGCGGGCGCGACCGCCAGCGGCAGTAGGAGTACCGCGGCCGCGGTCGCCCGGAGAAGCAGGTTCATGAGACCTCCTCGACGTAAATGGTACATCGAACCAATGGCCGGCCTACCCAACCGGCTTGCCGCCCCGGGCCGTCAAATGTTTCCCGGGCCGGTCGCCTCATGGTGCATGATTCTTGCCACCGGGCGGCGGTATGCTGCTAACTCCTCATAATTCAGTGGGATAGAGCTGTTCTCGGCGCGCCGCCGAACATGTGGTGTCTCTTATAAATCATTTGTGTGTAATGACTTGAGCTTGTTTCGGCGAGGCGGCCCGAATCTGGGCGTGATTCCGGTGCGGTGCGGGTGGTGGTTGCACGGCTAGCGGCCGGCGTGGGTGAGGCGTTGCGCCTCGACCGCGATCCCGGTCAGGGTCCGGCGAGTGACGGAGCCGACGAGGTAGGGGCCGACCACGAGCTTCCTGGCGGGCGCCCCGACGAGCGGCCAGCCGGTGCTGGTCCATGATAGGGAGATGCGCAGCTTGGTGTCGACGTCGGCTGGTATGATCTCCCAGTTGGTGAGGAGACTGCGTGTGATCCCATCGAGGTGGCGGTGGGTGATGGTCAGGGTCGTCTCATCGGTTTCGATCTCCGCGCTCCACCGGGTGGGGAGGCGGAGCGGACCGCCGAAGATCTGCCAGGCGGTGAACTCGACCTTGCCGTTGCCGGGGCCGGACCGGGTGAGGTAGCGGACTCGCCTGATGTGTGGCAGGAACTCCGGCCAGCGCTCGATCTCCCTGGCGACCTGAAAACAGAGCTCTGGCGGCGCGTGCGCGATACACTCGTCGACCCAGGTGGTCATCCGCTACTCGTCGTTCCCAGGTATCCGGCCGGTCGAAGCGAGGCTAGGGAGCGCAAGGATCGGACCGGGCAGGGGGAGTCGCGTGGTCTAGGGAAATCGTACGTGCGAAGCCGTTGTTCGCGAGGATGCACGGGGTGTCGATCGGGGATGGCTGGGGCCAGGCGACGTCGTCTATTCAGGACTGGCCGGGGGTCGTCGGCATTCGTCGAGGTTGTGTAGCGCGGTCGCCATAAGATTCCGCTTCATCGCCACAAGGCCCGTTCCGCGATGGAGCGGGTTCGTCGTCTCAACCGGCGGTGTGACACCGAGTTGCGGGGGTGGGCCGACGGTCGTCACAGGGCATGAGAGTTGCCCCCCCGGCCGCGGCGCAGCACCGGGATCCGGGATCGCCAAGCTCCATCTCTGGGTGGGGGTGGTCGTCCGGAGGCCGATCCAAACTTGGTCGAGGGGGGTGCATGTTACCGAGAGTGAACCCGGCGGCTATCTGCGAGCGTGTGGCGGAGGGGGCGGTGCTCCTGCACCGGGAGTCGGAGCTCTACTTCGGTTTGAACGCCGTCGCGCTGCGGATCTGGGAGCTGCTGCCGGTATCCAAGGATCTGGACGAGCTCTGCGCGGTGCTCGGCGGCGAGTACCCTGACGTGGATCCGGACGAGTTACGCCGTGATGTGATCGAGCTCCTGGAGGAGTTGGCGGCTAGCGACCTGGTGATCCCGTCTACCGACGGGGTTGGAGCTGGGGCGCAGGGGGTTCATGAGGATCTGGCGTCGCCGGCTCAGTAAGCTGATGTCGCTGAGTGGTGGGGAGTTGCTCGACCTCGTGCGGGCGCAGTGGCACCTGTTGGCCGCTTGGCTCCTGCTACGTCTCCTCCCTCGTGGCCGGTTGTTGCGTGAGGGGGGATCGGCGTCTCGCCCGGCAGCATCGCCCGACCCGGTGGTTCAGGCGTACGCGAGGCGGATGGCGCTGGCGGTGGCGCGGGTGGCGGAGCACAGCCCGCTGCATCGTCCGAAGTGTCTGGAGCGGGCGGTGGCGCTGGACCGTATGCTGCGCCGTGCGGGGATCGACGACGGCAGGATCCGGGTCGGGGTCCGGCTGCGCGAAGGTGGGTTCGAGGCGCACGCCTGGGTCGAGCTGGGAGGGGTGGTGTTGGGGGATGAGGAGTGGCATGTCCGCACCTTCACGCCGGTGACCGTAATGCAGCCGATACGACCATGAGCGGGATCGTGGGGGTCTTCACGAGGGGTGGATTGCCGGGGCGGGCGGAGCTGGAGCGGATCTGCGGGGGGCTGGGGTCGCGGGGGGTGGAGCTGCTCGCGGTCTGGCGGGGCGAGGGCGCCGGGGTGGGGGTGGGGCGCTACGAGTGGGAGCTGGAGGGTGATTTCAGCGGCCCGGTCCTGGTGTTGGAGGGGCCGGACTGCGTGGTGGCGGCGGATGCCAAGCTGTACCACACGGCCGATCTGCGCAGGCGGTTGCGAGCGGCGGGGGTGACGCCGGAGGGTGACACGCCGAGCCATCTGATCCAGGCGGCGTATCGGGCGTGGGGCGAGGCGTGTGCCTACTGGCTGGAGGGGGAGTTCGCCTTCGTCGTCTGGGACAAAATGGTGAGGCGGGCGTTGTGCGCGCGGGATTTCAGTGGACGTCGTCCGCTCTACTACGCGCAGCTGGGGGATACGCTGGTGGTCGGCTCGACGCTGAGCGCGGTGTTGGCGCACCCCGCGTGTCCGTCTGATCTGAACCTCCCGGTGATCGCCGCCACTACGGGGTTGCTTCCTTCGGCGGCGGGTGACGAGACCTGTTACCGCGCGATTCGCGTGGTCCCCGCGGCGGGCGATCTCAGCTGGTCGGCGGAGCTGGGGTTGCGGGTGGGGCGGCACTGGGAGCCGAAGCCGGCGGCGGGTGTGGCTGGCATGAGTACCGAGCGGGCGGCGGAGGAGCTGCGGGAGCTCCTGACGGTCGCGACGGCGGAACGGCTGGCGCCGGAGGGGCGAACCACGGTCTGGATGAGTGGTGGTTGGGATTCGACGGCTGTCTTCGGCGTCGGGCAGGCGTTGTTGCGGCGGGAGTCGCGGGGGCGGGAGCTGCTCCCGGTCTCGATCAGCTATCCGGAGGGGGATCCGGGGAGGGAGGACGAGACGATCGTGCAGATCGCCGGGATGTGGCAAGTTCCCGTTCATTGGCTGCACAGCGAGTCGATCCCTCTCTTCGCCGCGGATCCGGTCGTGTCCGCCGCCCAGCGCGACGAGCCGCTGGCGCACCTCTACGAGCACTGGAACCGGTCGCTCGCCGCCGGGAGCCGCGTGGTCGGTACCCGTGTCTCGATGGATGGGTATGGCGGCGATCAGCTCTTCCAGCTCACGGACATATACCTGGCAGATCTGTTACAGCGCGGGCGGTGGTTGGAGCTCGCGCGGGAGTGGCGGGTGCGGTGGGGGGTGTTGGGGCGCAGGTATCTGTGGCGCTTCACGTTGCGGCCCCTGGTACCGGGTTGGCTCCTCGACCTCGGGGCCCGGCTCGCCGGCTCGGACCGGGCGTTGTACTCGCATCTGGAGCGGGCGGTCCCGCCGTGGGTCGAGCCGGAGGTGGCGCGGCGCTTCGATCTGATCGGTCGGAGCCGTTCCTACCTACCGAAGCCGGGTTGGGGGAGGCGGGCGGAGAGCGAGATGCTCTGGTACCTGACCCACCCGCTCCTGGCGCACTTCTCGAGTCAGCTAGCGCACTTCGCGCTGATCGAGGGGGTAGAGGCGCGGTCGCCGCTCTTCGACCGGCGCGTCGTCGAGTTCGCGCTGGCGCGGCCGCGGTGGGAGCGGGCGTCGGGGAGGGAGACGAAGATCCTGCTGCGGCGTGCGGTACGCGGGCTCCTCCCGGACGAGGTCCTGGCGCCGAGGCCGTACCGGACCGGTCAGACCTTCGGTTATTCGGATCGCAGGATGCGCGAGGCGTTCCCCGGGCTCTTCGCCGAGCTCTTCCGTAGCCCGCTCGTACTGGCCGAACTGGGGCTGGTGAATCCCAAGGTGTTGCAGCATTCGCTGCGCGAGTACCTCGAGCGCGGTGCCAGCAGCGCGCAGCGGGTCGCCCTCTTCTATACGCTGCAGTTGGAGTGGTGGCTGCGCAGTCGCCTGCGGGGCGAGCCGGCGCGGCAAGAGGTAGGCGCCGCGGCGCCGGTCGCGTTGGAGGTCGCGTGAGGTGGGGGGATAGGCACCGGTGGTTCAGTGAGTTCGTCGTCCTATTCGCGGTCGGACAGGCCGGCCGCGGACTGTGCGGGCCAGCTGCCCGTAACGTCTCCAATCAAGGGGGAGATATGTACAGCAAGCCTAAGCTCGAGCGGTTCGGGTCGTTCCGTCAGCTGACCCAGTTGGGCACCGATTCCGACGGTGACGGCGGCTTCTACGGGATCGGCAACGGGTGCAACATCATCCCGGAAGGTTCCTGCCGGTCGTAACCCAAATCGCAACCGGGGGGCTGGCGCCGGCCTCCCGGCAGTATTGAGATAATCGCCGACGATCCAGGCCGAGGTAATGGGGTGCCACGTCGGCGCCCCAGGCTTCGGCGCCTTCGCCCCCGGCGCGTTCCTAACACCCCTCGTAACAACGGAATCCGCGAAGTCATGATGAAACACTACACCGTCTTCGGCGGTCATCTGAGTTCGGAGCTGGAGCTCCCGGAGCTCCCCGCGGCGGAGCCGGCCGGTGCGGATTGGGTGTTGCGTGTCTCCAACACCTTGCCGCCCGCCACCTCTTCGCGGGAGGAGCTGGGTGTCGCTTCGGTCGACGAGGGAGTCGCGGTCCGGCTCTTCGCCGTCCCCGGTGGCTACCGGCTCGTGTACGACGACACCGGGACCTTCGACGTCCGCGGCGGTGGCTCGGAGATCACCTGGTACCCTGCCCCCGGCGCCTCGCCGGCGTTGGCGCAGCTCGACGTGCTCGGGAGGGTGCTGGCGCTGGCCTTCCACGCCGCCGGGATCTACTGCCTGCACGCGAGCGCGGTGGCGCTGGAGGGTGGTGCCGTCGGCTTCATCGCGCCGAAGTTTCACGGCAAGTCGACGACGGCGTACGCGCTGGTGCACGCCGGGGGGCGGCTGATCACGGACGACACGCTCCCGGTGCTGTTCGGGGATCCGCCCCTGGTACGGCCGGGGGTGCAGCGGGTCCGGCTCTGGGGTGATTCGGTGAGCGCGGTCGGCGCGAACGCGGCGGAGGGGGGGGAGGGGATGGGGAAGTTCGTGGTCGACGACCTCTCCGCCCAGCAGCTGCTACGGGGCACGGCGCCGCTCGTGGCGCTCTACCTCCTGGCGCCGGTGGCTGCCAACCCCGGAGGCGAGGCGGTGGTGCGGAGCCGGCTCTCGCCGGTGGAGAGCGCTTTGGCATTGGTCGGTCACGCCAAGATCGGGGCGCTGCTCGGCGGGTCGGAGCGGCAGGTCCTCTTCAAACGGGCGGTGGAGCTGGCGGGGGTGGTGCCGGTCTATCGCCTCTCGATCGCGCGTGACTTCGAGCGGCTCTCCGAGGTGGCCGGCCAGATCGCGGAGTGGCACGGCGCCGGGGGTGGGGTGCGGTTGGAGCTGGAGGCGGGAGCGGTATGAGCGGCGCCGCGGCGGTCGCGGTGGCACCGGCCGAGGTCGAGGGGGACGGGGGCTCGCGCCAGGCGGAGCCCGTGCTCAGGGTCGAGGGGCTGACCAAGCGGTTCCCGGTCCGGCGCGGGTGGTTCGAGATGCTGCGTCGGCCCTGGCAACGAGAGTACGTCCCGGCGCTGCAGGGGGTGAGCTTCGACGTCGCCGCGGGTGAGTTCTTCGGGCTCCTCGGCCCGAACGGCGCCGGGAAGACGACGCTCTTCAAGATCCTATCCACCCTGATCCTACCTGACGCCGGCACCGCGGTGGTCGCCGGCAACGACATCGTGCGCCGCCCGGCGGCGGTGCGGCAGGTCCTGACCCCGGTGATCGCGGACGAGCGCAGCCTCTACTGGCGTCTCTCGGCGCGGGAGAACCTGCGTCTCTTCGCGGCGTTGCACGGGTTGCGGGGGCGGGAGGCGGAGACGCGGGTCGAGGAGCTGCTGCGGGTGGTGGCGCTGGCGGATACGGGGGAGAAGATGGTCGGATCGTTCTCGTCCGGGATGAAGCAGCGGCTCCTGATCGCGCGGGCGCTCCTCTCCCGCCCGCGGATCCTGCTGCTGGACGAGCCGACCCGGAGCCTCGACCCCCTCTCCGCCCGTGATTTCCGCACCTTCCTGCGCGAGGAGGTCGCCGGCCACCAGGGGTGCAGCGTGATCCTCGCCACGCACAGCGCGGAGGAGGCGCTCAACCTCTGTGACCGGCTCGCAGTGCTGCGCAAGGGCGAGCTGTTGGCGATCGGTGCCGCCGAGGAGCTCGCACGGCGATATGGAGAAGAGCGATACCGGCTATGGCTGCGCGACGACGAGCTCTGGCGGCACGTGCTGGCGCGGCAGACGACGGGAGGGGTACGGCTGATCGAGTCGCGGAGCAGGGATGGTGGCTCCAAAGAGAACGTCTATCAAAGGGAGGACGGGTGGGTCCGGGTCGAGGTGGAGATACGTGGCGGGCGGGAGCGGACGGCCGCGCTGCTCACGGAGCTGAACTCGGCGGGGGTCGTCGTCGCGGGGCTGGAGAGGATGGACCTGACGCTGGCCGAGCTCCTCGATCGGATCCTCTACCGCTCGGCGGGGGGTGGCGATGCATAGGGTGATGGCGCTGGTCAGGGCGCGGGCGCTGACCGCGGCGAGCTATAGGGTGCAGATGTCGCTCTCGGTCGTCTCGCTGCTGGTCGGGATCGTACCGCTCTACTTCATCACCGGCGCGCTACAGCCGGTGATGGCAGACACCATCCGCGCGGAGGGAGGCCACTACTTCGGCTTCGTCCTGGTCGGGACGGTGGCGTTCTACTTCCTGAGCGCGGCGGTCAACCTCCTCCCGGGGGAGATTGGTTCCGATCTGCGGACCGGTACGCTGGAGGCGGTGCTCAGCACCCCCACCCGGCTGGCCGAACTCGTGAGTGGGATGATCGGGTTCGGCCTCTTATGGACGACGCTGCGCGCGCTGATCGTGCTCACGGTGGGTTGGCTGCTGGGGGTGCAGGTCGCGTGGTCCCAGCTCCCGGCCGCGGCGGTGGTGATCGGTCTGCTGATCCTGGCCTATCTCCCCTTCGGACTGATGGGGAGCGCGTCGCTGATAGCGTTCCGCACCGCAGGCCCGCTCGCGCGCGGGATACTCTTCGCGTCGACCTTGCTGGGCGGGATCTACTACCCGACGCGCGTGATCCCCTCCTGGATCCAGGACCTGTCGAGCCTGATCCCCCTGACCTACGGATTGCAGGCGCTGCGACGCATCCTGCTGGAGGGCGCATCGCTCGTGGCGGTCGCGGAGGAGCTGGGGATCCTCGTCGTCTTCGTGGTCGTCCTCATGTCCGGCGGCGCGCTGGCGCTCTGGCTGGCGCTGCGCTACGCCCGCCGCGCGGGGACGCTGGCGCAGTATTGAAAGGGCAGAAAGCGGGGGGAAGTGGTCGAGTCGACGAATCTCATGCGAGAGACGCGGAGCCCTATCCGCCACCTGGTGCCCGAGGCGCAGCTGCTCTTCCACCTCCTCGCCGGTCTCACCCGCGACGGCGCGGCCCTCGCGCTGCTGGAGGCCGGGCTCGACTGGGAGTACTTCAGCTGGCTGGTCGGCAAGGAGAAGGCCGTCACCGTGGTACACGCCCGGCTGCGCGACTTCCCTGCCGGGCTGGTTCCGCCGCAAGTGACCGCGGCGCTCTCGCGCCAGGCGCTGGTCACGCAGTTCCGGATGGCACGGCTGGAGCAGCGGTTGACCGAGACGCTGGCGGCGCTGCGGGGCGCGGGGATCGAGGTGATGCTGCTCAAGGGGGCCGGGCTGGCGACCACGGTGTACGGCTCGATCGCGGAGCGGCCGATGGCCGACCTGGACCTCATGGTCCGGCCGCGGGACGGCGCCAAGGCATGGGAGGTCGTGCGCCGGACGGGGTGGCGCCCGGAGTCGCCCGTGACGATCGAAGGGCTCTACGACGAGCACCAACACTACCCACCGCTCCTGGACGAGGGGGGCACGACCCTCGGGCTCGACCTGCACACCTCGCTCCTCTCCGCCGGCCACCCCTTCGACCTCCCGCTCGACGAGGTCTGGCGCCGGGCGGTACCGGTGCCGAGCCGAGGGGACGGCGTCTACGTCCTCGACGGCGCGACCCAGGTCCTGCACATCTGCCTGCACTTCGCCTGGTCGCACGTGATGCGGGCGAGCGCCTGGCGGACCTGCCGCGACCTCGGCACCCTCCTGGCGAGCGGCCGCGTCGATTGGGGCGAAGTCGTCGATCTGGCGGAGACGGCCCGCGCGGCCACCTGCGTCTACTGGACGCTCCGCCTGGCGCGCGACCTGGCCGGGTTGGCCGTCCCGGACACAGCTCTCGACCGGCTCGCCCCCCCCGGCTCGCCGCTCCTATTACGGTGCCTCGAGCGCCACTACCTCTCCCAGCTCGTCAAAGGTCGCGGTCTCGGCTGCCCCTCGCCTCGTCTCGCGGAGCTCGGCTGGACCCTCGGGATCCGCCCCGGCTGGAGCGGACACGGCCAGAGCAGGCCGTGGAGCCGGGTCTCGCTCTTCCAGGAGGCGCGGCTCAGGGCCGAGGGCGACACCGAGCAGACGACGTCGCCTGACGCCTCACCGTGGCTCCGCACCATCTCCCGGCTCCGCGACCACCTCGCCAAGATCCCCGCGCTGGTACGCTACCTCGGTTACGTCTCCGGGTTGGCGGTTCCGCAGCCGAAGCGGGCCGCGGCGAGCCGGCGCGCCATCTCCTCCAGCCCCGGCCTGAGGGCGTCGGCGTCGAGGGAGAGGACCCTCCCGGCGCGGTAGAGGATCCGGCCAGCGGCCACCGTCAGCCGCACGTCAGGCGCGCGGGCGGCGTGGAAGATGGCCGCGACCGGGTCGTGGCACGGCATCAGGTGCGCGCCGTCCAGCGCGATGGCGCAGAGGTCCGCGTCCTTCCCCACCTCGAGCGAGCCGATCCGGTCGTCGAGCCCGAGCGCGCGGGCGCCGTCGATCGTGGCGAGGCGGAGGAGCTCGTCGGCCGGGAGGAGCCGCGCGTCGCGGAGCCGGGCGCGCTGCATGAGCTGCGCGACCCGCGCCTCCTCCAGGAGATCGAGACGGTTGTTGCTGGCGACGGAGTCCGTGCCGAGCCCGACGTCGATCCCCGCCTCCCGGATCTCGACGAGCGGCGCGATCCCGTGACCGAGCCGCGCGTTCGCGATCGGGCAGTGCGCGATCCGCGCCCCCGCGGCGGCGATCCGCGCGATGTCGTCGCGGTCGATCTGGACGCAATGGATGAGGAGCGGCCGGGCGCGCAGGACGCCGGTCCGGTCGAGGAGCTCGATCGTCGACCTCCCGCGCGGCGGGGTCGCCACACCCGCGCGCTGCAGCCAATCCGCGAACGGGCCGGTCCCCCGCGCGATCAGCTCCGTCTCCGCCGCCGCCTCCGCGGTGTGGATCGCGATCGGGAGCCCCTCGGCAAGGGCATACTCGCCGGTGAGCCGGAAGAGCTCGTCGGAGACGGTATAAGGGGCGTGTGGGGAGATCCCGACGCGCACCCGGTCGGTCTCGTGACGACGCATCGCCTCGACCTTGGCCAGCAGCCCGGCCAACGCCGTCCGCGCGACCCCTGGCTCGGCACCGAACACCTCACGGTAGACGACGCCGCGCAGCCCCGCCTCCCGCAACGCGCCGAGCGCCGCGCCGGAATCCTCCGTCGCGGCTATGGTCGTGATCCCCGCGGCGATCGCCTCGATACAGCTCCACCGCGCGGCGATGTCGTATTCGTCAGGGGTGAGCGCCGCGCCGCGCTTCGCCCGAATCAGCGTCGGGATCCATTCATGGAACGGGAGGTCCTCGAGAAGACCGCGAAAGGCGGCCAGTTCGGGGTGGCCATGGACGTTCACGAGCCCGGGGATCAGCGCGGCGTCACCCAGCTCGACGACCTCGGCGCCGTCCGGAACCGGAACGCTCTCCGCCGGGCCGACGGCGGCTATGCTGCCGCTCTCGTCGACGAGTAGCGCGCCGTCCCGGATCGGCGACGAGGTAACGGGGAATAGCCAGGAAGCGCGGTAAAGAGTCGGGCGAATCGGCATGGGATTCGGGGGTTGGG
>Ga0180215_1000332_pt1 | contig 63569 bp, 84 predicted proteins | sample eDN3rd37CBELigBY_FD_128871 | JGI IMG/M metagenome (GOLD analysis project Ga0180215, IMG submission 128871) | Enriched backyard soil microbial communities from Emeryville, California, USA - eDNA 3rd pass 37_C BE-Lig BY (version 2) (version 2) | ecosystem: Environmental > Terrestrial > Soil >... | reverse complement strand
TCGTAATAAACTTTCGCCATAATTACGCACCTCCCGTTATAATTTCGGCCAGCTCCGCTAAAGCGAGCTGCGTTTCCGTTTTGTCTGCTTCCTGTGCTTCCGCTAATTCGGCGAGCGCCAGCTTAAGCTCAATATTCTCCGCGCGGAGCAGTTCGATTTCTGACGGCGGCGCTGGTGGTCGGTTCGCCCATTCTGCGTCAAGTTCCGCTTGCATCCTCTCTACAATTTCGCCAGCCCATTTAAAGCCGAATTGGCCGCGATCATTAACGAGCGGTTCCGAAAATGCTTCGTGAAAATGTCGCGGGGCCTCTTCGGCAACGAGTATATCGTCGTCTAGCGGTTGTTCAAAGGCATCAGAAAAGCCGTGAACAATCGTTCCGGCATCGTTAACTCGTATATAATGTTTGTATCCGTCCATAACGTCCTCCTTATAGTTCGGCGTCAGCTACCCAATGGAACCGTAATACATGATCTAAGGAAATGGCATTAGCTGATGTGGCATCTACAGCCAATCTCCCTATTGCAGAATCGGAAACCAAATCCGCAGATACGCCCGTTCGGTCAGTACTGTTGTTAGCGTTTCGAACAGCGCTAGGTGCTCCGGTATCTGACGAATATATTACGACAGTAGGCGTGGTTCTTTTCCTTACTTTAAACGCAAGCTGTCCCGGATAGAGATTTCCTATGGTACTCGCGTTTATCGCTACGCGCGTCTGAAAACTCAATGACCCATTAGCAGTAGCGGTTTCAGGTCTAGTACCAATTGCATAACTTTTCTCATAATAGCGTTGACATAGTGCTAATTCCTCGGCAAATGAGCGCGGTTGATACGGCTGTGCGGTTTCTCCCGAACACAATTGTATTTGCGCGATATCAACGGTACCCGCGCCGCCAAACATTTCCTCGGACAATGATCCGTATGAGCCAGCCCTATTCGCGCCCCACATTATAGCAATTGTAGCGATTAAAAAATCATCACGGTTTGCTCCAAATGTTTTTCCTGTAAGGGTATTTGTCTCTACGGTAACCTCGAATTTTTGCCAACTATTCGTAAGCGTGAAGGTCGTCCCCACAATGCTCTCAGAAGGTGAGCCCCCGCCTCCCGATCCATACTGCTGTGAAAACGTGGTTCCGATACGCTTCCCGACTATGCTACTTCTCGCATAAAAAGACAGCGTTATTTTCCTGCCTGCTCCGCAGAGATATCTTACCCCGTTCTCAACCCTTTGTTGGATGTTATAAACGTCGTTAGCACCGGGACCGGTTCCTGCACCCGATGTAGTGAAACGGTAAAACGCGGACGCTCCAGCGATATCCCCTTGCAGATATTCTCGCGTGTGTGTAACTGTTGGAGGTGTGCCCGTAGTCACAACGCCTATATGAAAGCGATCTGCCGTATACTCGTTTTTCGGATTGCTGAAACTTGTCCCTCGTTGCCACACGTCGAAGTTTCCGTTAATTATTGCGTTGGCATTTAAACCGTTCCTAGCCTGCGCATTATCCGCCAACTGCGCAGTAAGTCCGCCGTGCTCCGTATCCAACCGTTCCTTCAACGTAGGATACGCTGGACCCGTCGCCGGCTGCCGCGCGTCCACGATTTCAACGTTACTTTCACCGCCGCCAGCTACGATATTATCGATACGGTCGCTCTGCGCCGCCAGCTCCGCATTCAACGCTTCGTCATTCGCTTCGATTACCGGCCACGCTTCACGTAGCTTCATATTGCCGTTAAGCGGCTGTAAATTCGCCATTCGTCCGCCTCCTTAAATGTATTTCGCGTTAAAAACGAAAGCGACCGTGCAATTAAGCGCCGCCCCTCCGATTACAACGTCGTTATCTCCCGGCGCTAGCGTGATAAAATCGCCCGTAACGTGTTGAAGCACGCTCACTCCGTCAATCCGCGCCGTCTCTCGTTCGCCATCGATAGTTAGCGTTTTATTAGCTATAGCCGCGTTATATGCAAACGTCACGCCGCCGGTCGATATCGTAATCGTCGAAAAGCTACCGGTTATAACGATAGTAGGCCGTAACGACTCGGCGCCCCAATTGTTTACGCGCGCCGTCGTTCCGCTGTTGACTACGAATGACCATGCGTCGTTTAGCCGGATATCCGAATCGAGTCGTACGTCGGAATCGAGAATCACCGCGTCAGAAGCCGTTAGCGAACGCGCAAACGGGTCAACGCATTTAAACGTAACCCGAAGCTCGCCGTAGCTACCGATTTGCTCCGCCGATAATCGCCCCGTCATCTTCGCGATAAAATAGCGGTCGGGCATATCGTCAAAAACAAGCATGTCCGCCGGAGCCACCGGTGACAGCCACGATAATATTTCCGATTGCCGACGCTTAAACGAACGGTCATCCGGATCGATATCGATAGTCACTTCGATATCACGTTTTCCGTACTCGGTTCCGTAATCGATTGCGCCGGGCATTCCGGTAACTTCGTCCTCATGCTCGCGTAATTCCGGGCTATGGACGTTATATCGGAGAAGGCGGACGCCTAACTCCGAGCAATGCCGCCCTTTGAACGTAAATCCATAAGTCATCATCCGCCACCTCCCGTATAGTTATTCCGTGCCATTTCCGCCGCCATGTCCGCACCGGTCCGTCCAAGCGCCCGCATATCGATTTCGTCCTCGATAACGGCATCGTTGACCTCCATACCGACAACTTTTTCGATGTACGTATTGCCCCCGCCGCGGCCGCCTACGCCATCGAGCAGACTCCGCAATTGTCCCGGCGTAAACACGTACTCGTTATCGCGTAGGATCGCCGTAATCTCGTCCGGCATCAACATGTCGCCCGCGCTAAATGTTCCGCCGGTCACTCCGTTGCGCCCCTCGTGGAATAACTGCGTTCCATCGGCGCCATACCATTTGCCGGTAGCCGAATCTTTCGTCGCTCCGATACTGGCGCCGAGTTTCAAGTTCTCTGTAGCAAGCCGTTCCTTCCCGGCCGCGTCCGCCGTATGCCAAGCCTTCGCGTTAGCCTCCATTTGTACCGACGTTGAAGCCGTAAACGGATCTACAACGGAATTCGCCGCTATAGAAGCGTTGTTTAACGCCTCCATCTCGGACATGAACCGCTGCATTTCCGCTTTAATGGCGGAGTTGGTCGATACAAACGCCGCTAGCCGTTTATCCTCCGTCAATTGATAGAGTGCGATCATATTGCCGTTAAACGCATCCGCAGCCGCTTTGAGATCGTTGTACCATGCGTCGATATCACGTTTTTGCTCGTCGTATGCCGCCAGCTTCGCGTCTCGCTCGTCCTGCAGCGCTTGCTTCGAGTCCTCGACGTCCATTTTACGGAGTTCTTCCATTAGCTCCGCGTAGCGCTTCTTACCCTTTTCAGACGTCGCATTCCGGTACTTAGTCGCTTCCTCTTCGATAGCCTTTCGCTCACGGCCGCGTTCCGATTCGTTGATTATCCGCAGTAAATCGTCGTAATATTTCTGTGTTGCCCGCTTGCGTTCGTCGAGTGCGGCGAGCTCGGCGTCACGCTGTTTGCTGATAGCGTCGTGCGATGCCTTCGTCGTTTCCTTCTGCGCCGCCTCGATATTCTTCGCGGCCTCAATCGCTGTCTGCTCATCCATCCGACGAAGCTGCATCCGGGCGTCGTACATCGCTTTATCCGCCCGCTTATAGTAATCTGTATCAGCAGTATAACGGGATCTCACACGCGCCCAAGCTTCAAGCTGCATTTGCGTGATGGCCAGTTCGGACTCGCCCCGCTCTGTCATCCGGCGAGTTTCCATTTCAATCCATTCGGCGGACTTTTCGTAACTGGCCCGCTGTGCTGCTTCGGACGCGCGCGCCTTCTCTTCGGCATTCTTCGCCGAGGCCGCCGCCATTTGCTCGACGACACGTTGCCGACGAGATTCAGCGTCGATCCATATTTCGTCGTACTTTTCGTATTGCTTCGCTAGTCGGCCGAGCGTGTCCGCTTCTTGCTGCTCCGTTAATTGACCGAGTAATCGACGTTTCTCCATGATTTGGAGCTGCGTCCGATACGCTTCTTGCGCGAGTTGTTCGGCCGTTTTCGATGCGCCGGCCGCTTTCGTACCCTTATCCGTTGCGTTACCGTCATTTCCGCCGCCGCCGTCTTTGTCTTTAAGAAGTCCGCGCCAAGTTCCGTTCTCAATCGCTGCGAGTTCGATTTCGATTTCGTTGAGCGCTTTGGTATATGCGTCAACTTCCGCCTGTATTGTCGCTTTTGCGTTACCTGCGGCATCCTGCGCCATCCGACCGATGAGTGAATCGGACGTATCCTTTACCCACGGTTGATCGGACTTTACACCAGCTGCAGCATTCAGCGCGATAACTTGTTTCTTCGCAAATTCCAACGCTGCAGCCGTCTCTCTTCTACGCGACGCCGTATTTTCCGCCTCGGCACGTAGACGTTCAGAGAGTGCGTCTTTTTCCGCCGCGATAACGTTACGAATTAACGTTTCATTCGTAATGAGCAGTCCGCCCTGCGTATCGAGTTCGGTCGCGAGCTGCGGATATGCTGCCGATAGATGACGAACAGCCGTCGTCATCTCTTCGTTCTCTTCCGCCGTTCGTTTCGTTTTCGCGGCCAGTTCGTTATATCGCGCGATTAACTTTTCGTTTTCGGCGATTACGTCTTGCTTAGCGGCGATTTCGCGGAGTTCTTCCATACGGAGTTCACGGAGTGCCGGCGTGGACTTTTCGATTTCCGCCGTAAGGTTGCTGATATGTGCGGCGGCGGTGTCCTGCGTGACGTTGAGCGCTTCGAGTGCGGAGTCTACTTCTTCTAGGCGCTTCCGAAACTCAATTAACCGTCTGCTTCTAGGGTCCTGGCCTGCCGCGTTTTCGACTTGCCGCATGGTATAGCCTTTGCGCGCTATCTCATCTTCGATTTCCGCACGCTTTTGCAGTAATTCGTTTATCTTCGCGATACTCGTTTCCATTGCTTTTAAGTCACTAGTTGACCGTGAAGTTGCCGACTTATCTAACGCAGCGTTCAGCGCTTCTTGATTCGTTGTCAACTCTGCAACTGACTTTGACGTCATATTTGCTGCGACCGAAAACGCACCGAGTCCTGCCGCTGCCAATCCAAGCGCCGTAGTTAACCAGCCAATCGGACCTAGCGATATTTTCAGAGCGTCGAGCGCTATTTTTACCGCACCGATAACGGTGACAAGTGTCGTTAAAACTGCGACAAGCCCGGTCACTGCTACCGTACCAGCGGTAACGCCTGCGACGACTTCCTTATTTTCCGTAGCCCATCCGGTCAGGCCCGCGATCATTTTCGTTAACGCCTTCGTAATATCCTCGATAATCGGCAGATACGCTTCGCCAAGTTCCGCCCGCGCTGTCTTAATCGTCTGATTAAACGTTGCTTGCGTGCCGGCATATCCCGCGAGCGCCTTGTCCGCGTTACCGGTAAACAGCGCTGCCTCTTCGATCATGCCGTTATAAGCCGCTTGCGCCTTTTCCGCTTCCGTTAACGTGGCCGCCGACTTGCCGATCGATTTCGCGTATTTATCGTACATGACGGAGAGGTTCGTTGTGATACCGGCCGCGTCCGTCAGGTTCGAGTTTTGCATTTTAATACCGCGCGCCGCCTGTACGACCGCCTCGCCCCATTCGAGGTGCGATTCGCGGTTAAACGCCGCCGCATCCGATAACGCGTTAATCAACCGGATTGATTCGTCAAGTCCGTAGCCGGTCGCCAGCGTCGTCTTTAGCGCGTCCGCCGATTGTTGTACCGTCATAAAACCGCGCGACGCCAATTGTTCGGCCGCTTTCGTTACGGCGCCGACGTCATGACCGAGCGCTTTCGCCACTTCGGACAATCCCGTCATCGACATGGACAATTCGTGCGCCTCGTTCGTCAACGTCCGCACAGTCCGTACGAGCCCGACAAGCGCCGCAGATGCGCCAATAGCCGTTAATGCCGATTCGAGTCCAGCAAAGCTGCGCGTCGTCTTATCGGCCTTGTCGCCGACTTCCGTTAAATCTCGCTTCGCCCGATCCATTCCGTCCTTGAATTTCGATGTATCCACGAGTATCTGCGCCCTAATAGCGCCAATATCCGTTACACTCATGCGTTACCTCCTTCCGATGCGACCGCGTAGCCGTTCGATGGCCGACCGGTCAAATTCGTCGGTATTCGTTTGACACTCGTTAGAATCCGTTATCAAATCGCCGCGGAGACGGGCGACAAACTCGGTATATACGTCTTTATCTGCGCCTTGACTAACGGTAGCAATTTGCAGCGTTATCAGCCGGTTCTCGGCGATCTCGTGCGTTTTCAGCCGCAGTAGCAGCGGTAAGTCAACGATGTAATATTCCGTTTCGAGCGCCCGCTGACTGACGCCGAGCTTTACGGCCGCCTGCGTCAACCACTCGTCAAGCGTTAGTTGTCCGGCTTGCCGCCGCTCGGCGCTACTGTCCGAAACTGACCGAGGACGGCGCGGAAGTTTTTTATTGCCCGCTGTAAATCGTTCTTTTCGAGCGTGGCGCGGATAAAGTCCGTAATTTCGTTTGCGTCCGCATTTTTCTCGATGTAATCGGCGTCGACGTCCGCCAGCACCGCGACAATGTTAATTGCTTCGTCAATGGCGATATTCGCGCCAACAACCGCCGTCGCCGCGAAGTCGTCCGTGCCGCGCGCCGCCAATACGTTAACGATAATTTGCGGTAGCGCCTCGATCCGCTCAAATAGCGCCTTCCACTTTTCGACCGTCAGTTTCGGAACCTTGACGGACTTTTCGCCGAGAATTACGTAGTCGGCCGCCGCCGAATCTCTATTGAATAACCGTGTAATCACGTTAATTTTCAACTCCATTCATCGTTATAAAAACGAAAGCGGCCCCGTTAAGAGCCGCTTTAATACGCTAGTATTTCGTTACTCCGTCGCGTCCGGATCGCCGAACGAGATAAAGCCGTCCGAGCTTTGGAACGCACGGAACGTTGTATTCGTAATGAGTTCATTATCGTATGAGTACGTATAGTTTAGATTCGTTTGCGGCGCCGCCTTATGAAGAATAACGATATCGTCTGTCGTTGCCGCCGAATCCAACGGCTCGAGCATAACCTTCTTAGCATATTTAAACAGCCGCTCGACTTTGGACGCGTCAATGTCAACACGCTTTTTGCTCGAATCAGTTGCGTCGACTACGAGTTTTGCACCCGGGATGATTTTCGATAGTTTTTCGAGATCATGTTCTACGATAGGTACCGCAACGCTAGCCGTACGTCCCGTAATGATTACGTCCGCTGGCGATGTACCTAGCTGATCGACGTTAATATCGCGCGTTGTCTCTTCGTACGTTAATACGACGCCGCCCTGGGTTTGTTCGAAAATGACCGGTTCTGTACTCTCGAAATCGAATGTTACGCGGCACGGGCCGAGTTTAATTTTGTCTGCATCTACGCTCATTTGATATCCCCCTTATTTTTTCGCAACAAAAACGCCGGAGCCGAAGCCCCGACGTCATTACTGCGTTGTTATTACATTGTTTGACCGTCGATATACGTCATCGTAAAGTTAACGCTATACATCGGACGGTTATTCGCGTCAAGACCGATGTATAATGGCGCTGACTGATCCGCGAAACTGGACGATATTTTCTGCGTGCCAATAACGTAATTCGTCCGTCCGTTAAACGCTTTGTATATCGCCCACGCCTTCGCCTCGACCGCCGGTCCGTTCTTCCCGCGCACAACGACCTGGAACGAAGGCCGCCGCTTGTTCGTCCATTGCGAAGGTGCAAAGCCGCCGAAAATCCGCACGTACGCCGCGTCGTCAGCGGCCGTCGCCGGAAATTCGTTTTGATAGTACGTGTATGGTACTGCGGCATTCACCGTTGTTTTTAAATCCGCTACGCTAATCACGTCTATTTCAACTCCTTCCGTACTTCTTCCGCTACCCAACGCTTATATTCGTCGGCGTTCATTTTTAACGGCTGCTCTAAAAACTTCGGCTGCGTGCCCGGCGTCGTCGGATTTGCGTATTCGTCCCGACCGCCGAACTCGTGCATATAAAGCGCGTAATTAAACCGGCCGCCTTTTCCGTCCTCAACCGCGCTATAATAAACGTCGCCAATAACGAGCCCGTCCGCTTCCTCGACTTCTTTCCACGCCGTCGCCCGTAGCGTTCCTTTTTCGAGCGGTGCCAAATCGCGGCTCACCCGTAACAAGTCGTCCGTCGCATCGTGTACGCCCCGAACCGCGCCGGCTACCGCCTTGTCGTACAGTCTCGCAAGCACACCGTCAAACACCGCCGTATCAAACGTTATTCGCCCGCTCATACGTACACCACCGTCAAAATGGCTTTACCGTTGAGCCACCGTTTACGCGCGACGTTAATCGGCGCGTATGTCGTTGTTGCGCCGGTTTCGTCCGTGTATAGGAACGTGTGAGACGCGGACACGGGCGCAAACTTATCGAGGAATATTTGCGCTGACGATACGACTTCGGCGCCGTGCTGATTACGAACAAGCGACGTTTCTTCCTGGAATCGGCACCGGAGTTCGAACGGATCGGCGGCCGGCGTAGGATTCCACGGATCATCGTTGCCGGGCGGGATAACCGTGACCGTCTGCTTTAACGGAACCCACGCCATATCACAACACCGTCCATTTCACCGCGCGCCGCGATAACGAAACGCCGCCGTTAGCGCCCGAAATAAGATCGAGGACGGTGTCGGAAATCCACGCATCGAGTCCGGTTTTCGCCCAATCCTTAAACGTAAAATTCGCCACGCCCGTTAATCCGAAGCTCGCGACGCCATGCTGCTGCAGACGGTTCGTATCGTTAAACGCGATAGACAACTCGTTCGCGTATTCGTATACCGCCGCGTCCGGTATCGTGTAACGAGCGTACTTGGTCGTCAGCTTCCGCTCGGCGACGTTTAGCGTCCGTTGTTTTTTCGCCTCGTCAGCGTCCAACCAATCCTCGTTATCGATGCAGTTTAGCGTGATATACTCGTCAGCGTCCGTAACATTAATCGCCATTGTCAACGCCTCCCTCCGTTTTATTTGCCGGAGGGCTTACGTCCTTTCGCGGGCGTTTTCGGATCGTCGTCCGATGCTACGTCCGCCGGTTTCGCCGCCGCTTCCGGTTCCGTCGCTTCCTTCGTAATCCACTTCGGTACGAGTGCGTCCAGCGCTGCTATTTCCGCCGCGACGCCCGTTTCATACTCACCGAAATAATTGAAGCGTACCGTATTCTCATCTTCGCCTTTTCCGTAAGTTACGGAGTAGCCTGGCTGAGCTTTATATACTGCCATTTACGTTAACCTCCTGCCGTTTCAAGCGCCGATATACGCGCTGCCAATTCCGCTAATATACCTTGTACATTCGTAGCTGTTCCGGGCGCGATTGCCGTAGCGGTAATAACGCTCGCCGTGTGTACGTGATTACCCGCCGCAGCTTGCGAAGCTGATGTGCCTAACGCTAAACTTGACGTTCCGGCTCCGATTGCCGTACGAGCAGCGGCGGCATCGGCGGCGGTTAAGACGGATCGGCCGACCGCTGTTGCGTCCGAAATATTAGCCGCTGTTGGCTGATAGTTACCGGCTTTCGCAGTTGTTGCGGTTGTGCCGATTGTTGGAGTAAACGTCGCAGGCTTACCGGTTACGTCCGCCCATGCGACTAAGGTTGAACCGCCTCCGCCCGCCTGCAACTCCGCCAATAAATCGCCAAGTTTAATATCGTTAGCGGCCGGACTGATTAGGTTCAACCGCTCGATTTCGTGTTCTGTTAACGGCAATTATCGTCACCTCTTCGTTCATATTTCGTTAAGAGGGCCGAAGCCCTCCGTTAATTAAGATACCGACGTCGAGATATTCTCAAGGATCGCGATTTTTTCTTTCGCGTTCTTGACAGTGATACCGTACTCACCACGGATTTGACGTGCAACGAAGTCCGCGCCCGGTACGGTTGCGTCTACGTCGTAAAGCGCACGGCCTTGCAGCGGCGAAAGTTTAAGGATGCTGCGGTCGATTAGCGCAATCTTATTTTTCGGGAAGTTTGGATCGACAACAACGGTCGCTACGCTGCCGCCAACGATATCGGAAACGAACGTTTGAATCTTGTGGCCGGACGTAGTATCGGTACGCTCCGTACGGATAGTGTCGCCGGCAAATTTCGAAATCTGACGAGCACCAGCAGTATTCGTGATGATCGTATTAACCTCACCACCGCGCAGATAGACTTGTTCCGCCAAGTCGTTCAGCAGCTTCGGAGACACTTCGCCGCCGCTTGCGTTCACCTTTGCCGAACCGTTGATTCCCGCGAAGTTAAGCAATCCGCCGGTCGTGGACGGTACATTGCGCTGGCCTTGGATACGGCGACCGTAAATCAGCCAATCATTCATTTCGCGCGAAATTTCTTTCAAACGTAGTTGAACTTGGTAATCCAACTCGTTCGTTACGTTGTACGTCTTAACGGCTTGTTGCGTACCGGATACCGAAGCATAACGCTCGATAATCTGCGTGTAGTTATACTCTGTGTAACGGTCATGCGACTCGTCAACGCCTGGTCCAGCGCCTTGTAGCTGTGGACGCGAAACAATACGGATTTCGTCACCTGCCGCAATTGCCGCCGCTGTTGTACCGTCAAAACCACGCACAACAGTAATAACGTCACCGGCAACCGCTGTTACTTGCATGTACTCTTCGCCTGCCACTACGATAGCGTTAACGCGGAATTTCTCGCCGTCGCCCATCGCTACCGTAATAGACGTTGCTGCTGCGGTTGCTGCCGACAGTGCGTTTGCGCGGTTAGAATTGAGATTATCACCCATCCACTCGTATTTCGTTTGGTACAGCGACTCTCCGTCAAGTCCGACCAAACCGAGAAGTGTTGGAGCGTCGTCGATAATTAGTGAAATACCCGCCTCTAGTTGGCGTACTTGGTCTTTAAAGTCATAAGTCAATGCTGGCATTGAAAATTTCCCCCTTAATGAGTTTGTTTGTTTGTTTGTATAAAATAAAAAGCCAAGCGCAGTTATTACGCTTGACCTCTTACTTCAAATTAACGATCTTATTCGAAATTTCTACGACTTTACTAAAGTCCTTACGTTTCTTTGCGTCAGCCAATTGCTGCTCTAACGTTTTTCTCTCGTCAGCAGCCGGATTATTCGGCTCTCCGATAGTTTTCGGCTTACCCGGCGCTTGCTCGACGAGGTACGGTTTCGCCGCGACTAACGCCGCCAACGCATCCGCAATCCCTACGACGTTACCGCCGTCGTCAACGGAAATACCCGCCTTATCAACGAGTAAAAACGCATCATCGATCGCATCTTTACGGATATTCACGCCAGCTGCCGCTAATTTAAATTCCGCTTTAATTGCGCGTTGGTTCGCCGTTTCCAGCGCTTGCTTGCGGGCAGTCTCCGCTTCTTCTGCCGCTTGTTTCGCCGCTGCAACTTCCGCCTGTAATCGCTCGGCTTCCGTCATAGCCGCTTTCTTACGTTCTTCTTCCGCCGCTTCAAATTCGGAAAGCTTCGATTTCAAATCGTCGTAATCGGCGTACGGCTTCTTAGCGCGTGCTTTCTCCCTTGCGATGAGCGCGTCTAGCTCCGACTGCGTCATCGTTACCGTTGCTGGCGGTTCTGCCGGCGGGTCCTGCGGTGGGTTAACCGGTGGGTCCTCCGCGAACGTCTGTAAATTTAGCGCCAAGCGGTATTTATGCGTTTTAACTTCGTTAATCATTCGTCATACCTCCGTTTATTGAGCGCCGTCGCGCTATTATTCCGTTGCAGTTTTACGACGTGTACGTTCGGTCAAAAATGGGCATAAAAATAGCGCCCTCTGTATTCAGAGTGACGCTATAGTTCAACGTTTAATTTTCTGTCTGCGACTTTATCGAGGTGCCACCACCACTTAGCTAATGGCTCGCCGCTATTTTCAAAATCGTAAATTTTAGAAATATGACTGTACATTCGTCCGGCATTCTCGATCAATAGCATATCGTATTTGTGTAGTTCGCTACGGTCATTTCCGGACAATTCGCCGATTCTCGAATGAATCTCGTTCCGGGTATGCAGCAAGTTAATAGATTCGAACGGACTAATATCGAAGTCGTCTACGTCCAATCCGTAGTTTTGAATTAGTTGTTTAATATTAGCCATCGATCATCAACTCCTTTATCGTTCCTATCCGAGTATAGCCGTCTTTTTTAGATAAATACCGAGAGTAGTAATCCGGAGGAAATGCGGTTTCAAAAACGCCATCTTCTCCGACTATTGCGATCCATTTTTTATCGCCGAAAACGTAATATTCCTGGTCGAATCGCTTCAAGGAATAGACATACACGTCGTTTGACTTATTTTTAATTATATCATAAATACGAGTTTCATAATCAGATAAATTTGAATCTTTTGGAAGATAACCTTTTTTGACCCGTTTTTTCAAATGACTCTCGGCTGATCCCGGTTTCCAATTGATCCCGTTTTCCCTCATATCGGTAATAATTCCGGTTACCTTTTCCTGCCGGGCTTTAAATTCAGCCTCTTCTTTTTCTTTATACGAAGGGGGCTCCGTAATTGTTTCCGGTCGCCGCGTAGGCGTAACGCTATGTCGGCAATTCGGATGAAATATCTCGTTGCGCGGAAGATCGCCAATATACGGGTAGTTGCCCGGTGCGTCCGGCGTTAGCTTTACGATTATTCCCTCGTACTTGCGGCAAGCGTCCGTCGCGCCGTGTCTCGATATCACTCCGTACAAAGCGTCGCGACTTATCGCTTCATTCACGGCGGCCTCACGGCTGGTCGCGTGTATCTTTGTCCGCGTAAGCATATCAACGTAAACGTCCGGCTTCCAGCGGCGTCCGGCCGCGTCAATCAAACCGGTATCAACCGCTGTGCCGAGTTCGCGCCGCATTCCGGATAAGATTTCGCGACTAATCGTCCGGCGACCGTTTACTCCCGAAGCCATGTTCGCCCGCATCGAATCGGCGGCCACCTTACGCACAACGGATTTAACGCGCCGGTCGACGTTCTGCGTAACGGCGAGTAAATCGGCTTGCGTATCGGCGACGACGGCCGCAACCATATCGCGGTTAATACGGTTAAACTCCGCTATCTTTTCGGCAGATTTTACCGAATCTGCTACGCCAATGTCGACGAGTGTTTTCGCCACGCCGTAACGGGCCGCCTCCGGAATATTCTCGGCCACCCACGCGGCTGACTCGGCGTTAAGCGACGCTAAGATTCCGGCGACCTCGGCGAGCGCGGCGTTCGTATTGGCGCGGCTCATGTCCGTCAAGTCGAGACGGAGCAGTTCCGCCCGGATACGTTCGATTGCGTCTTTATAGGCGGCGACGAGCGCGGAAATTTGTTGTTCGTCCATTATACTACCACTTCGTTAAACACTGTACTGTCAACGAAGCCCGCCGCCTTCTCGTCCTTCGCAATCCGACCGATAACCGCGTCCGCCTGCTGATCGTCGAGCGCGTCCATCCGTTTAATGGCGCCGCGAACATCGATTGTCGGCTTAGCGCCCGTTCGAATCGAGAATATTTCCGCCTCTTCCTTCTCATTCTTCGGAATTCCGTCGCGCCAATTAATTTTCGGATAGATCGGTTCGTACTTCGTAAATCCCTCAACGTCGGCGTTCGCAAAATTCTCAAGTTCCATCGCTGTCCATAACGCGTCGCGGAGTGCCTTATCGATGTGCGTCCGAATCCGTCTCACCTTCGACAAGATCGGCATAAACCGGGCTTTAATCGCCGCTCCGTCCGTGTGCGACGTACCTGTTCCGCCTTTGTCCGCGCCGGCTACGACCGTTCCGAATAGCCATTGCGGCGTCTCCGATTGGATAAATACGAGCGACAGCAACATATCGAGTTCCTTAAAGGCGCCGTCGAGCTGCGAGTCCCACGTCATATAGCCGGGCGTCTGATCTCCCTTGCCGACCGGAATATATTTACCGCCCCACCGGACCGCATTGCCACCGTTGTCGTCATCATCGCCTATATCGTCAGGCCCGTAGGCAATCGGGTCCGAGTGCTTCCATAGGATGTAGTCGATTTGTACGATGCGGTCGTTAATCGCGGCTAATACGGATTCTAACTTTTCGATTCCGCCTATCCCTCGCCAATCGTCGTCAACCGTTTTATACGGAGCGTGGAAAATGAGCGGCCGGTTAACGCCAGTTTCGATTACGTCCGTTTCGCGGCCGGTATTCATGGCGTCGCCAATCGTAAAAGTCGGAATAGGTACGCCGTACGAATTATCAACGCCGGCGGCCGTCAGTTTATAGCGCTCATATACGATATATCCGGGCAGGTGTCGCTCAACATTAAGATACGGAACCTCGTCCTTCCCTTCGTCAACCCATTCGACGTAAGCGATATTTATAGCGCTGAATTTCTTCCGGCTACCGCGGGCGAGTTCCGGGAAAACGTAGTTTGCGTCGACCGCTTCGATTATTGGCTCCGGATCAACGTCGGGTATCGGAAGATTAGCAGCCGCGAGCGCTGAAAAGTCCTGCCGTACCGCGTAATACGATTTAAACCACGCGTCGCCACGGATACCGCCGCCCGTTACCGTTTCGTGTATGAGCTGGACAATATCGTTTTCCTCGATAATGCGGTTAAGCGCGGCCTGTTCAGCCGAGTTGTCGGGATTACCGGACTCAAACGTAGGCGGATCGCCGACCATTAAATCGGCCGGCTTCGATATCAATACGTCCATTAAGTTGACGGCGATATACAGCTTCGCTAGCTGCGGCGCGGCCGGCGTATCGCGGAGCAAGTCCGTCGCGCGTTCGTAAACGTCGTATAGCCGCCCGTCAAATATCGCGCGCGCCCGTTGGTACTTCGCGAGCCGTTCGATATCGGCGGCTGGCGGGTATTGCGCGCCTGGTATAAAGAGCTTACTCAATTAACGTCCTCCTTTCGTTGAATATTAATAATCAATCGTAATTTTACCGATAAAACATCGCCGGCTTATTCCGTACAACCTTCTTCGCCCGCGCAACGTGTTCAACCGAAAGCTGCAGCGCATCAATCGCATCCACGAAATCGCCGAACGGATACTGCGCCATTTGATCGAGCAGTATCGTATGGCTATCGTTAAATATCAGCGTTTTATTGTGACACAGCGGTTCGAGCGATTCGATCCGATCTTCTTTTGACGATTTATACGACTTCACATCGTTGATTTTCGTCCGCGTGATTCCGGCCTTCCGCGCCGCTTCTTGTAGTTGCCGATAAAATTCGTGCTGCGCGTTAATCGTCTCGACCGAAAAGATATGATACCGCCATTGCCGCATTTTCTCGATAATTAAATCGATATAAACGTGCGCCGGCTCTTTCGATGCGTAAACGTCAAGCACGAAAATGTGACCGGTCTTTTCGTAGCGGCCGACGGTAACGACAGCGTTATAACAGCTCCGCGCGTTCTTTCCGAGCGCTATATCCCACGCGCCGCTTATCGTTAAATCTTCGACCGGTATCCGCATATCCTCGTATCGAATAAACCGCCGCTCGCCTTCGTACTCATAACGGTACTTGCTGAAATTCTCCGGGAAGAAGAATTGCTCGTCCTCACTAAACGCCAAATTCCGGAATTCCGAATTGAATGCGCGCGTTTTCATGTTAAACTTTTCGTGCATGAGCGCCCGATACGTCCACCGCCACGGCCACGCTAATTTCACGCCGGCTTCTAACGCTTCGCGGTTCGCTTCGTAAAACTCGTCCACTTCCGCCATATCCTCGGCGCGCCCGTAAATTTCGAGGTATTCGTCCCATAGCTTCGGATTATCCGGTTCTTGTATAACAGCGCCATGAAACGATGACTTGAAGTCCCTCCGCTTCAATACGTGATTCAGCAGGCCTGTCGCGCTTACCATCGTGCCGACGAGAATAATCGCTGTACCGGCGGTACCAATAGGTACGACAACGGAGTTAAACCAGTGTACGAGCTTTTCCCGTGCTTCCTTCGTGCCTTCGTTGTTCTGCGATGAGGGATCGTCGACGATAACGAGATCCGGCCGCCGGCTTCCGTGACGCTTACCGCGGAGTTGCTTGCCGGACGATGACGCTTCAACCAGCGCGCCCGACGCCGTAATAAACGCCTCTTCGTTGTCGCGTTCATTTTGCGTGTTCTTTTCGTTCAATAACGGTCCAAAGTCCTCACGGAACTTAGCGTTAAATTTAAGTTGCTTATTGACCCATCCGATTAGTTTCTTCGCCAGCCCGTCCGTTTCCGATATGACGAGAATATAATGCCGCCGCCGGTATGCAATTTGATGCAGCGGAAAACTGTTCGAAAACATACCGGATTTCGAATGTCCGCGGGCCGCCGCTATCGCTAACCTAGCGTTCCGCTCCGTCTCGTTGACGTAATCGCATAAATCAAAAAACTCGCGATGGATATGCGCTATATCCGCGAGTTCGTCGTGCTGCCGCCCGTCGTCGGCGTTCCGTATGATATTGTCGTCGTTATCCGCGTTGCCGCCGTCGGATAGGTATTCATACGTAAAATAAGCGACATCAACCTCGCCGCGGTGTATCCGGACGAGCCGTTTTAATTCCGCCACTGACGCCCGGTACGATTCAACGTGATAGTCCGTCGCCCGGCCCTTTTCGATTAGCGTCCGGAGTTTCTTCGCCCGTTCCGTGACGAGCTCGATACGGTCGGCGCGCGCTTCACGTCCGAGCCATTCGCCGTCAATCCACGCCACTCCGCCGACCTCCTAAACGTTGTTTTATTTATCTTCGTTCAATAACGCGTCCAGTTCCGCCAATTCGGACGCTAACTCATCGTTCGATTTCGGTAACGATCCGGACTCCTTCGTATCGACTTCAACTTTCGCCGTAATTAAGCCCTCGCGTTTCATATACAGGTCGATCGCCTTAACGGACGGCTGACTGCTATCGATAAGCTGCATAAGCCTCCGATATACAACCGCACGCTTACCGGCAAGGAAATCGTCGGAAATAGCGTTCATATAATCGATGAATGCACGGTTCTGCGTCCGCCATTCGTAAAGCGTGTTACGTGAGACTCCGGCTTCTTCTGCAATGATGTCGAACGTTTTCCGGTCGGCTTCGGCGGCAAATTCGCGTTCAACGCATGCCAATGCCGCGACCCGCTGCCTGCCGTCTAATCGTGCTTCGAGCCTCTTCCGTTTTGCCTCGGACATTGTACGTCCTCCTTTCGTGTTTTTATCGTGATATTAGCGTTTGGTTACGCAAATAGACCGTTCATACCAGCTAGCGCTTAGAACGGCTAATTTACCGGGCGAGTGCCGGTGAAATCGTTATGCGGCGAGCAACGACTCCATCCGTGCCCGCTCACGCTGGTATGCCGCTTCAAATTCGGCCGATTGCGTTAACAATTCGTCAATGTATTCCGGCGACTTACCGGATAACGTAGCCATTGCGGAGATTACCGCTTGGTAACGTTCATCCGTAAACTCCGGCGTCCGGCTACGGAAGTCTGCGAGCGAGGCGGAGCTTTTTGACGAGTTACAACCGTTACATACTTTCGTAAGGTTCCAGCGGCTGTTCGGACCGCCTTGTATCATCGGGATAATATGATCGATACTGAACGATCGTTTTTCGGCTGCTTCCTCCGGTGTTCTTCCGCAATATGAGCAAGCGTCAGCCGTGTAATATATGTCGTAAGCGTCCTCCTGCGTTAAGTCGGAAGCAACACCGGCTTTATTCGCCAGGTAACGCGATGTAGTAAAGAACGTTAAGTGCGGATTCTCTTCGCGGTATTTACGCGTTCTCTGACGTTCTGCCTCGCGTTCCTCTTCGGTTAACGAAGCACGTCGTTTACGTTGATACTCCGCTATGTATGTGCGCGACTTTACGCTACGGCACCGATTGCAATGCTTATGATTACGGGAAAATTTAACGTCAGGTACGCTTCCGCCACATGTTGCGCATTGTTTCGTAATTGCTAACGCCTCCTTAACGTATTGAGTTTAAAAAATTGTACGCTAACTATTTACGGTTACCGAACCGCCTGCGCGGGTACCCGTTGGGGGCGACGCTTTCGTGCGTTAAAGCACGAAGTACTACTTCACAAAATCCGTATTTTACGAAGTAGTACTCCGCAGCCTCAATCGCTGCCAACCCGCACCGTTACGCCATTCTTACCGTTCCACGTCAGCTATCGACCGCTACCATCCGGGATTCACCCGCCAAATATACGTAATAGTACAAACGAAATAGACGGAATTAGACGTTAGTCTACGTCCGACCCCGTGAGTTTCCGAAGGCCGTCCGGTCAGAGCCGCGCTGCAAATGTATCGTAATCATTTCGTTACCCATTCGTAACCGAACGCTATTCCCTCCGTCACCGTTACGCCATTACCTCCGTAACCCTTCGTAATCCCTACGTAAAATATCGCTACTATAATAGCAACGTAGAACGCTACGTTAATTGCGAAGGTTACAACGGTAGCCTATCGGTACCGTACGGTGTGTATTACGTAGGTTCGCGAACAATGCAAAGCATTGACGGGAACAAATGAAAGGCTCATCGATAAGTCGTATCGACTTGACGCGAGCTAAAGAGCCTTACGTGTCGGCTACGCCTCCTTGTCCTCCGCCGCTGCCGCGTCGTCGGAATACCTTATACGTAAGCTCCTATCGTACGATTAAAGTATGACGTATCCGATATTACAAGTATCAAGGCCGTTTTTGCCGCGGAACTTGTTCGCTAGGAAGGCGAAGCCGACGACGCGATTACTTTCGTTTGTTTTCGTTTTCCTTGGGATAAGAAGGCGAAAATGCCCGAAATCGCGTAACGGTGCGGCTTCGCGGGAATTCTAATGGTACGCTAGCATTCCATTAATGGTACGCTGGCATTCCATTAGAACCGTTCTCACTCGTCATCGACCGCGGCCTGTTCGAATAGTTTAACGGCTGACTCGTGCCCCGACGTATCGCCGCGGTAAATGAACGCCGGATTTAGCATGTAATATTTCGCGCGGCCGACGCTTGTAACGCCTATCAGCCGTTGTTTCCGGAGCGCTTCGAGTACCCGTCCGCAACGGTGTCGCGACCATCCCATCAACTCCGCCGCTCGGTTAACGTTGAAGAAGAACCGCTCTTCGTCCTTTACATATTGGTCGTAGTCAAGGTATATGAGTAACGAAAATAGCAGCGATTTTTCATCGTCACTTAACGCCTTCGAACGGACTAACTCGCGCGTACTGCCGTGGAATACCATCGTAAACTCGGCGGCGCGGGCGAATTTCTTCGGCTTGCCTACGTTAACTTGATCGCCAGGCTGAACGTCCATTACAACGCGTTGAGCCTCCGATGTGCTGTTCCGAAAATGACGCGCATTTACTTCGTCTATGATTTCTCCTGTTGACGTATCAATTACGTTGGACATTCGGTTTATTACGCTCCTTTTCGAGCGCTAAGAAGCGGAGTATATGCCGCTATATGCGTTTTAGCGCAAAATAAGAACGCCGCCTCACGGAGAAGCAACGTGTCTATAACGTATAGCCTTGAAACCGCGTAAAATGGTACGGACATAAAGGAATTTCCGCCAATTTGTCGAATAATTCCGTTGAGGTGACGTACTATGACGAAGAAAAAATACGCCGGCTTCCGCCAGCTGACTGCTCCGATCCATTTTCATACGGCTAAACTCGACGGTACTACGATTCTAGCGTTCCAGGACGGCGAATTGATCGGCAGCGGCCGGATTGCGGAAGTAACGGACGAAACGGTAATTATCGGAAACAAGGACGGAACGTCTGAACATTTTATGATCGAAAATTGCAAATTTACGTACGCCGACTAATTGAAATCGAACGTGTGTTCTCGTATAATTAGCGTTAAGGCCAAGGAGGGAAAACGCTATGTTAACGAAGGACTCTAAGAAATTGACGGGCAACGGATTTTGGGAATCGTCCCGGATGATGCTGCCGGAGCATAAGATTGCGTTGAACGAAAATTTTAAAGAGCTCAAACGCCGCCAGCGGATAGAGCTTGATGACCAGGAATGGCAGGATATATCAAGGATCGTTTACGAGTCGATGCAGCAGCGCAGGCTAATTGCAATAAAAATGTATCATCCATTTGAGGATTTACAGATAGTCGGGGTTGTGGATCGAGTAGACCCGATCAATAAGCGCTTTATGGTTGACGGTGAATGGTTCCCGATCCGGGATATTGAAGGTGCGGGATTCGAAGCGTAAATAAAAACCGACCCTACGGAGGATCGGCAGATTTGTTCGTTAGAGACCGTTGATTAAATTGGAATACTACGGTAATCTGATTCTAAGCCGTATGGGAAAGCATCCCTGCGGCTTATTATATTTCCAAACGTTCGGGATAATAATATACATGATGGCTACAATACAAATTCAACAAACTCCGGCGTACGTAACATTCCGCTCTTATAGTAGTTCCGGAACCGGACGCGCGCCTTTATCCGCGGCTGGACGTAAACAAAATTCCTGTCCTCGCCCGTCACGAGCGTACGAGCAACGTTGTAAAACGCTTTTTTATGCGCAGCCGGTACCGCCAACTCGATAACGCCCGCGGGCCGTCCGTCTATGTGCGCCAACCATCCGAAATCACCTTTACGATAACCCGCAATATGAACGTCGGCGTACTCGTAATTGATAATCTTTAGCCAATTTTCCGACCGCCGCCCTACATATACGCTACTCTTACGCTTTGCTACGATACCTTCTAACCGGCGTTCCTTTACCGTGTTAAATAACGCAATCCCCGCACCCGGCACCGTCAGCACATTGGAGTAATGCGGATTTGACGACGTAATATCCGATAACAACGCTAATCGATCCGTAAGCGGCCATCCCCGCACGTCCTCCCCGTTGTAATGCAGCACGTCAAACACGTAATAATGTACCGGCATAGTACGTGCGGCCTCGCTAATTCGCTCCTGCTTCGTAAGACGGAACCGCTCCATGACCGCTTCAAAGTCGATCCAGCCCGTTTCATCCATCCGGGCGACTTCGCCGTCTAAAACGACATCAACATCGCCATCGACCGGAACGTTATGCAACTCCGGGTATTGAAGTGTCACGTCGTTGTTGTGACGTGTATATAAGCGCACCTGTCCGGCTGTACGCGATAATATTAACCGATGGCCGTCGATTTTCGGCTGAAAAATATAACGATCGTCGTCGAACGGTTCTTCGCGCTTTCCGAGTAACATCGGTTCAACAAACATAAAAACCACCTCAATACGATTATAGCGCTATGCACGACCGTAATGAGGCGGTAGTTATTGGATTAATAAACGAGACTTAACCGCTCTCTCCACTTTTTAGCAACGGACGCGGCCGTAACAAACTCCGCGGCGCTTCTTCCGTAAGAGACCGGTCCGGCCGCCGTATCTTTCGCATACTGACGCTGGCGTTCTTTGTTCCGACCGCGCGCATGATGGTCTACGTGCCAATTTTCGTAATTCGTCCGGCGGCGCTTCGTTGGCTTCCGATAATCGCGGCCGTCCATGCCCGTTTCCTCTACCGCTTTCAATCCGGTTTCACGGTCGCGGCGGAGGTCGAGCTGCCTATCGGACATGAACGGGTACTCTTCGTGTGAAACTTTGTACGGATTCGGGTCCGTCAATTCTTCGTCAAGGATTGCGTCAGTTAAACGTTCAATTAGCGCAGTGTCCAGCGAAATTGGCGACGGCCTCTCTCCGTTACAGCCTCGCTCCCTCCACGCGTCTAGTGTCGCTTGGTTTACGTCGGCGTGCGCCTTAATATAACCATCCGCCACGCGCTCAATTAACGCCATACGCTGCGACCGGTCGACGAGATCATAACCGACCCCGCCGTAAGCATAACGTAAGCTATCGCATGTTTTACGCCCCTTTACGTTTGCGACGATTTCCGTAACTAGTGCCGCGAATCTTTCTGTGTATGTTTCCGCCATTAAGCCGCCACCTTTCCGATTTCGAACGGGCTTTCGCCTTCTACCGTAACCTCGCCGTATTCCCAACGTTCATAAACCGCAGCGACACGTTCTACCGCTTCATTTACGAGGTTCTTTACGCCTTCTCGCGTAATCCCCATAATCCGGGCCGCCTCCGCTTGCGTCACGTCCACTCCGTACACCCACGCCACCGCCTCCGTTTGCCGATCCGTTAAGCCGGCGGAATTGATAGCGGAGTGTAAATCGATCAATATGTCGGACGCCGCCGTATCGCCCTTGAATCGGCGTGCCGCAATCCGATGCCGGTCGCGGAGCAGCGCTTTAACGCCGGCCGCCGTAGAAAGCGTATAGCTCTCCGTGTATTTCCGAGTTTGCTTCGTCAAGTCCATCTATTCGGACACCTCCGTTGGTTTTTCGGGTAAAGGCATCCAATGCGTAGGTGCGTCGCCATCGCCGCTACAGCATCCGCAGCCATGTTGATCGGCGGAAGGGAAACGCCACTTTCCGAAATAGTCATCGTATTCTGCTGCGTAAACACAACCGTCATCGTTGTATACGAGTACGCAAGTTCCGTCTTTAGGTGCGGAATCAATCGTTTTCCACGTCATGTTATGCCGCCTCCTGTACGGTAAATTTCGTATCTAAACGTTCAATCAACGGCTTGCCTATTGCCGCGATTACGTTACGAGTGACGGCATTCCCCGCTTGCTTATAACGTTGCGAATCGGATACGCCGGCGGCTTTAACGGTATCATGCGCAGCGTCCGAGAATCCTTGTAGTCGCCAGCATTCTAGCGGCGTTAATTTACGGATGCGGTAACGAGGGAATGTTCCGATAGCAACGCCGTGCTTGTCCTGCGCCGTAAGTGTAAACGATTCCTCTCCGTCATCTTTAAAACGGCGTCCGTTTTGAGCTTTCTCTTCACGGTCAGGCGTGAGTACCGGACGGACTTCTAACAAGGCTGTTTGCGCTTGATTACGATTAAGCCCTCGCCAGTCCGACGCAGATAAACAGTGTGCCTGCTCTAGTTCGCGGCCAATACCCGTTTTACGTGAGTATTCGATCACATGCGTACGCTGCGCATGATTATCTAACCCTTTAAAATAACTGGCATCCAACGCATTCGAAACTCCTTCGAGGTTAACACGTAATGATCCGCGATCATTAACGCAAGGCTCAACGTGATGATTACGTTCACTAAGCTGCGCCAGTAACTTCGCCGTTTTCTCTTCGGACAAGTAGTATTTTTCGTCAACGTCCGTTTCCAACACGTCACGCAATCGCACCGTTATGTCGCCTTCCGTCGGCCAATCGAAATTGAACGTTCTAATACCGAGAGCCGCCACCCTTCGTTTAGCCTTCGTTACAACATCGTTAGCCTTCGGCTGTATCGCCCACGGTTCGTCCGCTGCGTCGCGGTCAGCGACGATAAATATGCGCTCACGATTCTGCGGTACGGCAAAGTGCTTGCTATTAAGAATGCGGAAGTCGACCGCGTAACCGATTTCGTTAAGCGCCGCGCACATCGTTTCGAACGTATTACCGCCGTCGTGGGACAACAGTCCCTTTACGTTTTCTAGCAGCATTAGCCGCGGACGCTTCGCATCTGCAATTCGTGCGATTTCGAAGAATAAAGTCCCGCGCGTATCTTCGAATCCTTTACGCTGTCCTGCGACGCTGAACGCCTGGCATGGAAATCCGCCTACTAATACGTCATGATCCGGAATGTCGCGCGCCTCTACCGCGGTTATATCGCCGTGCAATTCCGGGCAAACTCCGTCCTTATCTCCGTACAACGCCTTATACGCTCGCGTCGCGAACGGGTCAATCTCGCTCGCGTCGCGAACGGGTCAATCTCGCTCGCGAATACGCACTCGCCGCCCAGCGCGTCCAACGCTTGACGAAAACCTCCGATACCTGCGAACAACTCTACGTACTTAAACGATGTGTTTCCGATGGAAACCGCCTCCCATTCCTGTTATAATATCGTTACAATCTCGACGATTTATCGTTGTAAAACCGTTAATTGATCGGAGTGTGTGCGTGTGGCAAACGAAACTCTACGCTTTAATATCGAAGAAATCCCGCTCGTCAACCTCTACGTAGCGACCGACGCGCAAAAGCGGCTGCGGCTATCGTCGGATATCGTTAAAATGTACGGACTTGATGCCGGGAACCGTGTCGCGCTCGGATACGCCGCGGCCGAACGTGCTATTGCGATAAAGCCCGCCGCGAATCCGGCCGACCCGACGGCGGCAAACGTTGATAAGCGCGGGTATATTTCGGCCGGACGATTTTTTAACCGGACGCAGCTCGAACCGAAACGCGGCCGCTACGTGTTTGCGGCGGAGCAGGACGGGTGGTTCGTGTTTGTTAGCGAAGATGCAAGTCCGGAAGCTTAACGTTATTTACGACTCTAGCCGTTGCCTATGCGGTAGAGTCGTTTTTATTTACGCCGCCGAGCACATAGCGCTAACGCAGTTGTCAACCTTCGCATACAACTCCGCCAGCGTCCCGTCGTTCGCAATTTCGTAATCGACGGCGAACCCGTCCGTATGCTGCTCCGTTTCATGCCGCAAGTCCGCCGCCGTGAACGAGTCGGTAGCGGACGCAGCGGCTATTCGCGCTGGTTCCGGTCGAGTAATGCGGATGATTACGAAGCCTTCCGTGCGGCACCGAGCAAACTCGTTTGGCTGGCGGAGGTCGGTGATTACCGGCGGAGATAAGGCGGTTGCTAACGGGAAATAATGCCTATATTTAATCGTATCGAAACACTTCCGCACCCATACGTCCGGATCTCGTTGCCTCATCGTCTGCCCGAACCATTGGTACAATTCGCGGGGCTTCCGTCCGGCAGCGGATTCGTCCGGAAACAATTCGTTAGCGAACCGCTTTATTTCGTCACCGAACGCGAACCGGACGTAGCCGTAACGCTCGGCAAGGTATTCGGCGACCGTATCTTTGCCGGAACGGAGCCGGCCACATAGCGCGATCGGCGGGAAACTTGGCGATAGCTTGCGAATCATAGGCGCTCCCATGCAACGCTTATGTCCGCTGTACCAAACGTCCTCATGACGGAATGAGTACGGAGACTTCACATACTCTCCGCAACAATCGCACGTATTTGACCACTTAATTAACGTCATTATTCGGACACCTCCCGATCGGAGTCGTCGATAACGGTTCCGATCTGTCCACGGTAGATCCAATCCTCTCCGCCATTAGTGTAACGGAAGGAAGTCTCGCCGCGCTTTGACGTGAGTATGAAACGCTTGTCTGAGCCATAAAACGCACCTTCTCGTTCACCTCCGGTTACGATATCACCAACGCGCGGCTCCGTCGGCTGCGGTGCGTTAACGTATTCGGACGGAATTGGCAACGCCAATGCACGGCGGAGCGCAATGGCTTTACCGAGCCATACGTTGAAGCAGTCGCCTGGCGCACACTTGGCGATACCGCGCGCACGAGCCTCGTCTTGACTAATGTAAGCTCGACGTAATAACGCTACAACGGTTCGTTTCTCCCTGTTGACGACAAACCCCACAGTAACATGTCCGACACCGCTCAACCACGCGTAAAGACCGCCGTTACATTGAGTCAAATCCGCCACGTCCGCTTTCGCACGTTCGATAATCTCGTCACGAGTCGTGGCCGTCGCAAATTCGTCGATTACGGAAACGTCCGAGGACTTACCGTAAAGTTTCGTAGTCAATTTCGCAACGGCGTCGGTCAGTCCGTCAATCTGCGCGGCGGCTTCCGATTGCTGACGGCTCGCTTCTGCTTGCCAACGTTGGAAATCAGCTTGCTGACGTTTCAGCCCAGTGATTTCACGCTGCAGGACGATTAATGCGGCATCTTCGGAAGCGTAGCCGTCACTTGAAGCGTAGCCGTCGGACGAATAGGCTGATACCGGCTCAAGAACGTACGATTTCGGCTTATTACCGATATACTGCCAGCGCTCAGATCCTCGGTCACATTTAAACCCACCACCGTCATGATCCGAGGCATAAACTTCGTAAATTTTGCCCGCAGTTATCGAACGGTTAGCGCTTCCGGCCGTGCTCCAATCCGCAACGAACACAATACGATCGCCCTTCGCAGCCTTCCGCTCGACCAAACGATACCTTCCGCCGTCGATGCGGACGATATCGGTCGGTTCGAGGACGACATATTCGTCACCCGTAATCATTCCGTCCCAGTTACTGCCGGATACAGCAGCGTCACACTCCACGCAATTATCGATCCACAAGCGATTTACCGTTAATACGTCACCTTCGGCGTATGCACCGCCTGCTCCCCACGGGCTTACGATCTTAATCCGCTCACCGACCGCCGCTTTCCGCTTAACCTCGCGATACTCACGCTCAACGCCGAGGACTTCGTCCTTAAGTACCGACACATTCGTCAACTTTTCGCCCAATATACGCAGCCCCTTTTCGTTGAAAATATGACGCTCGCCGTTCGCGGCTTCTACGATCCATAACGTATCTCCGTCGTACATCCCCAGAGACAGGTGCGCGCCCGACGTTAGTAACGTAACTATATCGCCGTTTTGCGGCTCCCTTCGAGTATCGTCGTAATCCCAACTCACAGCCGCGTCAGGGTATCCGTGCTTCTTCGCGAAGGCTTCGTATGTATTAAACCAAAGGCCCGCGTCATTAATTTCCGCCATACGTCCGTCAATCGTATTCATTCGTCATTCCTCCGCTTCTTTTTCGTTTATAATCCGTACCTCTACGTCCTGCCGCCCGAACGTTACAGCTTCGCTGTAATCCGCCATTAATACGTCAATACGGGCGCCTTTAATTGCTCCGCCGATATCTTCTGCGACGCCTTCGATTATTTCGCTGCCTATACGAATATCGATTCGGCTGCCTAACGGAATCACGCGCGGATCGACCGCGATGATACGCCTGCCCTCTTCGTCGACTATCGTCTGCCGGACGTCTATGCCCGTTTTCGTTATACCGGTGCAGCCGCGGCAGTTAGCGGTATACGCAGTAGCCGTGAAAGTGCGCCACGTCTCCTGTTCGTCCGTAGCTTCAAACGTAAGCCATTCGGACTCGGTCGTTTCTTCCGCCTCCTGTACGATTGCTACCGGTTCCGTCGTCGTTGCATCTACGTCCGTAAGCCATGCGCACGCCAGCGCCATGAACAGCGCATATACGCTACTTATTGTCCGCAAGCCTCCGCGAGTTGACGGTCGATGTCGGCAATAAGGCGGGCGCGGGCGGCTTCGGGCGTGAGGAATTCGAGTTCAGCGATATTTAATCTGTCAAAGTCGGAACCGTCTAGTAATTCGCATTTATACGGATATTCTTCATAGTCGTGGTCTATCTCTAAAACTTTTACTATCGTTCCGATTTTTATATCCCCGTGATAACCTTCACCAGTAACGCATACTAGCGAGCCCACAATGCCCGTAGCTACTTCCTTTTCCAACGCCGCGACCTCCGCGCGCTTGGCGTCCAATTCTGCAATCTTCTCCGCAAGTGATTTCGTCATAATTACGTCACTCCTTCGGTTTTCGCTCCCGTGTTTTAATTTTCGAAAAATGGCGCTACCCATTCGTCAACCTTCGTTATTTCTTCGCGGACACGTTCGGCTAATTCCGCGATTTCCCATTGCGCGCCGGCGCCAGGCTTCCGCTTACCGTAAAATTCGAGGAATGCGCGGAGGTTGCCGGTCATAACGAGATTGCATGTTACACCGTTCGGTAGGACGTAACGGGCATCTTCGGCGGGCACGCCAGCTTTACGGAGTCGGTCGTACGCATACTGTGCGTCCTGCATGGCTGATTCGTAAATTTCCGATGCCAACAGTGTAACGTAGTAATCTTCGTCGTCATTACTCGGAACCGTCTTACCGTCCAGCGAATCCGGCGTAACATAATCGAATCCGCCGGACTTGTCGCCGGAACCGAAACGGACATACCGCTGACTCTGTACGCTGAACGAAAACTGACGGTGACGTGTTAATTGTGCGAGTAAGGAGCGAGAAACATGTTCTACCGCGAACGTGTACGTGATATGTTCGAGCGTAGACGTATGCTTGCTGCGGATAATGTGCCGGAACAATCGGTCAGATTCCGTGCCGCCTTCGCCGTCTGCCGCGGCCGATCCGAAGTATTTATCGCCCTCGGCCGGAACGATTTCGGTCGGCTTAAGCGGCGAGTAGCACGTTCGGATGGCGGTTAGTGCGACGGCGGCTCGTTCGTTTCGCCCGTCTCCGCCTATCCCGATTGTTCCACGAACTTCGTTATAGAAATCAGCTGATAACGCTGTGTGTGCGATTAATTTAACGTTCAATTTGCGGCCTCCTTCGTTAATTTGTTCCGGTGTGCCCGAAGCCGCCGTTTCCGCGTACCGTATTCGTCAATTCCTCGTCAGTTTCTACGAATTGTACCCGTGGAACCGGTACGACGGCGGCTTGCGCGATTCGGTCGCCGCGGCGGATTAGGTACGTATTAAACAGATATTGACCAAAGCCATCGTATTCAAGTCCGCCGTCTAACGTAGCCACTGACGGAAAGAGTTCGTTGTAAGTCACCGCTATGTTATCGAAAATCACCGCAACCTCGCCGCGAAAATCACTATCTACGCAGCCTGGCGAATTAGCAACACGCAGCTTCGTCTTTAACGAAATCCCCGACCGTGGCCGTATCTGCAGCTCGTATCCGTCCGGAATTTCAACCGAAAGACCGGTCCCGACGGTCTTTGTTTCGCCAGGCGCGATTATTGCGTCCTCGGCCGCGTATAGATCGAAGCAAGCGGCGCCGGCGGTACCGTACGTTGGGATGCGGGCGTGTTCGGAAAGCTTACGGATTTTTACGGCTACGCTACATTGTTCGTTTAACCCGTTGACTTCTGCCTTTATTCCGCAACCATCCGATTCTACTCGACATTCGGGGCAGACGAACGAGGCACTTTCCGACTCTTTTTCACTAATCAGTACGAGCTTGTCCGTTCCGTACTTCGCTGCCGTAGCCGCATCCCACCGAGCTTGTCCGCTAATCAAATTACACTCCGGACATTTATACGTAATCATTCGCTCACCTTCCGTTCTTCAATGACGTAAATTTGCCCGCGCTGCTCGACGATATTCCATCGGCTGGCATCGATAACGTGTCCGTCCTTAACCGTGATTTCGTAGCGGACCGGTTCGGGAACTTCCGTTTCACCGACGCCGGAGATTGCGAAGAAAATTAACACCAATAACGCGACGGCTCCTACAATTCCGGTAGGTACATCCTCTATAATATGTGCGAGTAAAAGCGCTATTAAAGCCGTTAGAAACAGTAATACTTTGACGAGGACGACCCAATCCGCTATATCCGTAACCGTTCCGCCGCCTAGCGTGTTGAGTACGTCAAAGCCCGACATTACGTCAACTTTCGTTTCTTCCATACAATCGACTCCTTTCGCATTGTGTAGTCGGCCTTACACTATAGTAAGTACACGTTTTCGCGGAATTGGGACATTACTACGTCACTTTTCTTGTATCTTCCGCTTAAATTTTTCGCAGCACCGGCGTTTCGAATACGAAATCCGCGTCCGTCATCGGCTCGATATTTAGCGCCATAACATAGCCATCGCCCTTTTGCGAGAAGAAATCGTGATTACGCGTTCCTGTGTCGATGCCGTTCGCCACAATTGCGGAGTAAGGTTCCGGAGTGAACGCCGGTTCAAGTCCGAGCTGCATCAACGCACGGTTAGCGTTATATTCAACGAATCGCATAACGTCGTCGGCAAGGCCGATTTCGCCGTAAATATCACGCGTATACTCGACTTCGTTCGCGTGCAAGTCTGCAAGCAACTCGTCCGTTTCGGCGGCAGCGCGCTCTCGTTCCGATTCCGTCAACCTTCCGTAAATCCCCTGTGCTACGTATCCGACGAACAGTCCGTGAATCGCTTCATCGATCATAATTTTGCGGATGACTTCGGCCGACGTCGTAACCTTACCTTGACCGCCGAGATATAGCGGATAATAAAACCCGCTATAAAACAGAAACGATTCGAGAAATACCGAAGCCACGCACGCCATGTACCGCTCATACAACGTTGCGTCCGGTTTGATCAATGCGCGGTAATATTCACCGATCCGCTCCGCTTTGTATTTGAGATTCCGCTGATTCGGCGCCCACCTATCGAGTAAATAAGCTGTATCTTCCGAAGTGGTCAGCGTTGTAAATATCGTAGAGTACGATTTAGCGTGAATCTGTTCCATAGCCGCCATGAACGTCATTACCGCTTTCTGCCGGCCGTCCTCCGTATGCAACGCTATTAACGGCATTCCTTCTCCGCCTTGTTGCGTGTCGAGTCCGGTAAGGCCCGCGAGTACACGTTTGTACACCGTCCGTTCCGCCTCGGTAAGTCCGTTCCAATCGCCGAGATCGTCCGAAATAGGGAACTCGGTATCGATCCAAAACTGCGCTAAGTTCTGATCCCAAAACGTATTAGCGAAATCCTCCGGCACGTTCCAATTTGTACATTTCATTCGTTGATGGCGACCCCCTTTCGTTAATTTTTCGTTAGATTGCGCAGCTCGTACATTCTTCCGGCTTCAACCGTTGCGTTCTCGTATAGTATAGCGATTTAAGTCCGCGATAATTGGCGTACGCATATAACCGGCCGAGCGTCCGCGTGCTTACGTCGGAGTTGACGTAGAGTATCGTCGAAATCCCCTGGTCGATGTGCGGCTGAATCTCCGCGATTAAATCGATAAGCTTAAACTGATCGATATTGTACGCCGACTTATAAACGAACATATTCTCCGGAGAAAGGAACGGCATCGGATAGTATGTCGTAGCGTTGGCGTACGTACGCGTTTCGATATGTTCTACGATAGGCATAACGGATGATGTGGCGTTTTGAATGTACGAGATAGACTGCGTTGGGGCGATGGCTAAGCGGTAAGCGTGATAGAGTCCGAAATGCTTGACTGCCGACGCTAAGTATCTCCAATCTGCAACAGACGGTAGCGGAATATTAGCGAAAAGGGAACGCACTTTATCAGTCATAGGCCAATAGTTATCCGCGGTATAACGTTCGAAATACTTACCGCTGGCATAATCGGATTGCTCGAACCCTTTAAACGTAATGCCGCGCTCTTTCGCAATCTGCATCGACGCTTCCAACGAATAAAAGTTCATCGCCGCGAAGAATGTCCGGCAGAAATCGCGGGCCTCCTCGGACTCGTACGGAATCTTATTTTTCGCGAGGAATCCGTTAAGGTTCATGACGCCGAGCCCTACGGAATGCAACTCCGCGTTAGCTTTACGGACGCCTGGTGCGTTAGGTATCCGCGATAAATCCGATACGACCGTTAACGCGTCCATACCGACATGTACTGATTCGCGTAGTTTACCGGACTCCATTACGTTGACGATATTAAGACTAGCGAGATTACACGAAATGTCGCGACGATATTCGGTGCCTTCTTCGCCCTCGTCCGCAATGGTCGACGTCTCTTGTAACTGGAAAATTTCGGTACATAAGTTCGACATTTTGATACGTCCGAGTCCGCCGAGCGCGTGCTGTTCGTTCGCATTATCTACGTTTGCAATGTACGGATATCCCGACTGTAACTGCGTTACTGCGATCCGTTCCAGCATTTCGCGTGCTGTTCCGACTTGACGCTTCTTAACGGCAGGATTCGCAACCAATTCGTCGTACATTTCCGTCATGCTCATGTCGTCGAGGTGCCGTCCGTACGCTTTATATACGGAGAACGGTCCGAATACATATAACGGCTGATCTCCGGATGCTAATTCGTAGAACTTTGCCGGCGTAATTAACCCGATGCTTAACGTTTTGATCCGCGTTTTTTCGTCTGCATTAATCTTCTTACAATCGAGAAATTCGAGTACGTCCCATCCGAAAACGTTATAATACGCCGCGCCGGAACCTTTTCGTTGTCCCATTTGATCAGCGTACGAGAACGCATCTTCCATCAGCTTCATAACGGGCATGACGCCTTTTGCCGCGCCCTCTACGCCCTTAATCGGCTCGCCGCGTCCCCGTAGTTTCGATAGGTTGACCGCCACGCCGCCGCCAATCTTCGAAAGTTGCATACACGTACCAAGCACGTAGTTAATCGAATTTAGCGAATCGTCCATTTCGAGTAGAAAGCACGATACCATCTCGCCGCGTTTCGCCCGTCCCGCGTTCATAAACGTAGGCGTTGCGGGCTGTAGCCGCTGTTCCATCATTGCGCGGGCAAAACGTTCGGCGAGGGCGAAGCTACCTTGTCCGAGATATAGCGCTACGATTGCGACGTGCTGTTCGTAATCTTCGAGATACTGCGCCTTGTCGTCCGTTTTTAGCGCGTAGTCCTTGTAAAACTTGGACGCGGCCATGTATGACGCAAATCGGAAGTTGTACGAATAACATAAACGGTGGATTTCGGCGATATCTTCCTCGTCATACTGCGAGTATGCATCGTAATAGTATCCGTTTCTAACAAGCCAGCGGAATCTGTCCGGATCGTGGCGGAATTTCTTCGTGCTCGCCACTACCTCCGCTAAGAATGCGTCAATTGCTGCCTGGTCACGGTCAAGCCGGAACCATCCGGACTCGTCGCGCTGCATAATTTCGTTGTTTAATTCGATGTGATTCGTTATAGCCGCTCAACCTCCGTTATAAATTTCTGTACGTCCTCGTCTGTTCCCGATAATTCAAACCGCAATAGCAGCGGTACGCCGTATTGTTCCGCAATTAACTCGCCGGCCCGTCCGAAATTAACCCCCCAATTACGATTGCCGCTCGCCGCCACGCCGCGGAGTAAGTCGCTATTATTCCGGACAAACTCCGCGACTGAGAACGGTACTTGCCCGAAGCCGGTCGTCGGCGTAACTAGAACGAACGGCTCCGTAACAATAGCGCTCTTGCTCGTTATTTCGTACAGCGCGGTGGGCCGGCCGAGTTTATGCGCAAAACGACGGACATTACCGGTTAGCGAATAATAAACGATAAGCAACGTTAGTCGCCGCCTTTCCGTTCATATTCGGCGATTCTCGCTTCAACGTCGGCCAACTTCGCCTGCTTCTCCGCTAGCCATTTCGTCTGCATCTCGACTTGATACCGCAGCTCGTCGCGCTGGCGGAGAAGGGCGTAATACAAACGGTCATACAGCCGATCCGTCACGTATCAATCAGCCCCTTTTCGATAAGGTACGTTAGTCCAATCGCTGCCGAATCACTTTCATCGTCCGTCGCAAACTCGTAGTCATCCGCCAATCCGAGAATCCGCCGCACGCCCGCCGCGACTTCGTCCTTGTCCGCTTTACCGTGCCCGCCTATCGCCTTCTTTACGGTGCTGGCGTTAACCTCCGCCGCGACCCGTAATCCGCAGCGGTTCAATCCGCTATCGACCGCAGCCCATGCGCCGTATATCGTCTGCCCTTGCCGCTTGCTCGCCGCGTTTTTGTAATCCTCGCGGATCACCGTAACGGAGCCGACCGAAGCTGTAGCCCATCCGGAGGCCGTCGTAATAGCGAAAGCCTCAACGATAGCGAACCGCTGTCCGTCCGGCTGGCTTGCGTCGGTCTTAACGTGGTCGGTAGTTACGAGCGAGGGCTTTCGCCCTATTACGTCGATTGCCGCGAAGCCTGGCGAGGTTAGCGAGATATCGTAAATGAGATAACGGTCGGGTTTAGTTTTCGTCAACTTTGCCGTGACTCCCCGCCTCCTTCGTAACCTCCGTATAAACGTTCAAGCCGATAACCACGGCGAGCATTAAGGCGCAGCAGATACGGAACCCGACCGTGGACTGCGTAAAGCCGGTTAGTATCGAAATGAGGAACGCAAATCCGATTGCTGCCGCTGTAATTTCGCTAGCTTTAACGATCCCCTTCGCAATGCCTACCGTAATTTTCCTAATCAACTGGCGCCGCCTCCTTAACGAACGTATAAACGCTATTCATCGTCTTTACAACGAGCTTGTCCGGATTCCCTAACGATGTCGTCCGCTCCCAATCGATGATACGCGACGTAACGTTAACACCCGATCCGTCAGCGTATTCGTACGCGAATTGCAGTCCGGGATGCGGCCGCCCTGCTAGCGTCACCTTTGCGCCGGCTCTCCGGACGCCCCGTTCTGTTATGTTCCCTTCGTGGTCTGTTACGGAAACTAGCGTCCACGTACCGAGGAATTTCGAACGATCAACGTACCACTCCATCATGCTGCCGCAGCCCCTTCCGCTCGGATCGCGTGTATTTCCGCCAGCGCTTCCGCATATTGACGCTTTTCGTAGTCCTTCATGCCGGACCGCTGTACGGCCGCCACTTGACGCTCCAACGCCGCCAGCTCGTCAACGGTAAGTCCGTTTGCACACGCTCGTTTATAGTTGTTGAACGTCCATTTGCCGAGATTGAGCGGAGGAGGAGACGAAGTCTCTGCAGCCTTAACGATGTCTGCAAAGTTGTCGAGTACGGCCGCCCGCATTTCGTCGGTGATTTCGATACAATGTACGGCAATGTCCGGATTCTTGGCGTACTCGGCCGCGTCCATATTCCACGCCTTTTTCGATGCGTTAACGTAGAGGATTACGTAATAATCGACCGGCGCGGCGTTTTCGCTGTACATCAACGAGTAGCACACCGTTTGCTTAACGTGATCCTCTTTCGGGCCGTTCCGTTGACTAAATTCCGACGTTTGCGAATATGTCGTCTGCTTCGATTTAATTTCGAGTCCGACGCGGATAATTTCGCCAGCGTCCGAACGGTACAGCATAATTCCGTCGCAGGTTCCGTAGAGGGCGAAGCTAGCGCCGTTATGCGTAATCGTACGGGAAACCTTCGCGAAGTCTTCGAACATCGGCTCGGCTTGTGTGTTACGTTCAAACCGGAATCTTGCGCCTTCAACGTGCTTCTCCGCAAATAGTAGCGACCTTTGCGCCGTATCGCCGATCGCTGTCCCAAGCGTTGTCCATCGGCCTTGATGCGGAGGCTGTCCCGTCCGTTCGCGCTTGGCGCCACGGACTTTTTCGTACAATTCGCGGGCGTCGGAGTTGGCGGACGATGGCGAGAAGTACGGAATGTGGCGCGGCGGCCATACAGCTCGGCGTTTATCGGTCAAGATATCCGCATACCAACGGTGAATCTGCGCGTCCAGCTCGTTGTCGTAAACCTCCGGTCGGCTATGCCAATCGTCCAGGTACTTGCGGAAATTTGCGGCGATTTCTTCGGTTAGTGGGCGGGCGAGTTCGTTACCTATTCGTGTAAAATGCGACATCGTGTTCGTTATCTAAATCGCCTCCTTCGTAATCTTTCGTACAATCGCGTTTCTCGGTACGTACGTCAATGGCCGCTCTTCCGAATCGATAACGACGTTGCGGTACGTTATTCCGTTAGCCTCCGCAGCCGTCCGCAGTTTCGCGAATACTTTTACGGTCGCTTCGGCGTCATTCATTGCACGGTGATGGTCGGCGAGTTCGATACCGTGGCGTGCACAGACGTCGGCAAGGCGAGCAGATTCGGACGGTTCGACTAGGCGCGAAAGTGCGCGGGTACATACGAATCTATCCGAATGTAGTGTAGATAAGAACGATAGATCAAACGGAGCGTTGTGCGCTATAACGGTCGAATCGCCGATGAAGAATTCGAGACTCAACGATGCTTCCGTTTCGTTACTGGCGCCCATCAGCGTGTCCGCTGATATTCCGGTCAGCTCCGTAATAAACGGAGGAATCTCGGCACCGACCGGTAACGCAACGTACGTTTGAAAACGGCCAAGTTCACGCACGCTGCCGTTCGGATCAATTACGAAGCGAATCGCGGCAATTTCCGTAATGTGATCGGTCGCCGCGCTAAGGCCGGTTGTTTCGATATCGATTACCGTAAATACTTCGGGCAATTACATCGCCTCGCCTTCGTTTTCATCTACGAACTCGTACGTCATTTCCTCGCCACGTTTTCCGGCTTCGTACGCTAGTTTAATAGCGCCGGCAATCGAATACGCTCCGTTCAAATCTCGGAAGAATACGGCGTCCTCCGGCTCGCCCGCCATAATATCGACAGTCTTACGGTTTCCGGCGTCATCTTCAACCGTAACCGTCAACGAGCCTTTACCACTGTACTCGTCCCAACCCGTTCCGATACTGTGAGTTTCCGTAATCTTCATCTACTCGTCCTCCTCTTCGTCATCCAAACCGCACATACAGCCGCAACACGTACAGCACCCGCAATCGTACGTATCGTCGAACCAATCGTCATCTTCCGATTCTTCCTCGTCATTGTACGGTTCCCAACCGCAGCGGCCGCACGGATGATCGCCGTACTCGTCCGCTAACACTTGAATTCTCGTGCGACATTTCGGGCAAGTATACGTCGCCGTCTCGTACTCGCACCGCGTCGTTTGTAAACGTTCCACTACGCCGCCCTCCTGAACGGAAGCACTACAATATCAATTTCGTTAACTTCGTCGCGGAGTACAATCGGACTCGACGCGCCAGTTATTCCGATAATCACGCGGCCGGAGCCGGCGTCCTTGAATACGTTAAGCGCCGTTAATAAGTATTCGGCGTTGAACGTTACGGTCGCGTCTTTACCGGAAGTGTCAGCCGCAATTCCCACCGTTAGACTTAGCGAAGGATGTTCAGACGTAACCGATAGATTAACGGAGCTTCCTTCGTAATTAAGCGTAGTAATGTACGACTTATCGCCGGACACTTTCGCGGCTTCGACCGATAATTTAACGGCCGCTATTGCCGCTTTTAAATCGTCGCGTTTGAACCCGTCGTTTATTAACGTAATCTGCGACGGAAGCTCCATCGGAATGATGCGTGACGTGTCCGGATACTGACCGTCAATCGGCGCTCCTGTCACGGCGTGCGACGTAAAATCCTCCGTGAAGCTATGCGCGCCACCAATTCGGAGCAAGCGGTAACGGTCGGTTACTACAACGGAGCCTTCCGCCTGGTAACGGATACCTTGCAATACCGGAGTCGTCTCGGACTTTGACGCAAACTTTCGTCCGTGCTTCGTGATTAATTCGAGTTTCTTTGCCGCGCTAATTTCAGCCATGTGGTCCGCTCCCTCATTCGTATTTATTCGCATACTCCGCTTTCGGCCGGCACGCTGTGAAATCCCACTCTTCCGGCGCGAACTCCTGCATCCAACGAGGCTCGATTACGATATCCGTTACGAGAGGAACCGTTAAGTCTGGTCCGCACGTTCCCGTCATGATATCGTCGATTAGCTCGATAGTGCCCTCCGTCAAATCCGCGTTAGGAATCGAGTTCTTAATTTCGTCGTGGATTGACGCGTTAAACTCCCATCCGCGTTCCTTGCATATCCGCGAGTTACGGTTACCGTTCATTTTCAGAATGTCCGCGCCGGTTCCTTGAATCACCGCGTTAAATGCCGCCCGATCCCAATATCCGATTAGTCCGCGCTTCTCCGCCAGTATGTCGATTTCGTCCTGGACTCGTTGCAACCGTTCGGCGTCGCGCGGCGTTAATATCGTTCGATTCCGCAACGCTTTCCGCTCGGTATACAGCCGGATCAACCGCTGCTCATTACGTTGCTGTTCGGCGGCTACCGATTTATAGTCCGGAAAACGGCGCTTCCGTCCGTACAGCGTTTCGACGTAACCGTTGATTCGCATGAAATCACGGATATCGGCAACCATTTGCCGGAACGACGGAAATGTCCGGTCGAAGTTTTCGAAGAACATCGCGGCGACGTCGTCTGTTACGCCCATTTTCTTCGCAAAGGAACGTGGCGACTGGTCGTAAGATACCGCGAGCTGTCCGGTTTTCATCATGGCGCGGGGCTTAAACGTGCCCGTCGGATCGTACGCTTTGTCAACGCAATACTCTTCGTCAAGTCCGAACGTCATCATCGCCATTGACGTGTACAAGTCCGTGCCGTCGACGAAAATCTGCCGCATAGAGTTATCGCCATATTCCACGTACATGATATGCGCCATGATACGCGGTTCTATTTGTCCGAGGTCGGCGCCGACGAACGTATAGCCTGCGCGGGGAACGAATTGATTTCGGACGAGGACGCCGCCGCCCTTTGACGGCATGTTCTGCAGATTCGTCCCCTTCGGAACCTTGCGGTCGTCGGCGATAAGTTTACGAACGATTGCGTGATAGTTGACGTCAGTTACCGTCAGCATTTAACGCATCTTCCATTTCGTTGTACATCTCCCAACCGCCATCCTCGACGAATGACTCCGGCTCCCAACCCTCTCGTTTTACTAATGAATCTACTTTGTCCGGACTTGTCGCGCCAAGAATTAGCGATAATGTACGAAGTTCGTCTCCCGTCAAATGTGCGGTGTATTCGTAACCTAATGCGCTACCTTTCTCGATCTTCATCCGTTCATCCCTCCGTCTCAAATTCTCGTAATATATCGACCGGCCGTCCGCTATACCCTGCGCTCGAATAACGCCCCGTCGCCGTACCGCCCGCTTTAAACTCCGAATGCAGCCGCCCGTCCGCCTCGACCGCCGCCGGAATCTTCGTCACGTACGTATTCAGCAATTTTTCGTATGCCGCAACGGTCGCCAGCGGTTTCAGCGCCTCTTCCTCTTCGTAATAAGCGTCGAGTACGTCGGCCGCCGTACTCCGCGTCTTGCCTCGCTTAAATTGGCTTGTCCGGTCGCTGATTCCGAGATGGTCATAAATCAGATACGCGAGGTGATTTCCGTTCGTAATCGAAAACGAATCGGTAAATAGCGGCGCGTGCTTTTCGTCGGCTGGTAGTAAATTCTCCGTCTCCAATTCGGCAAGCTTCGCGGCGTTTTGCGTATACCGTTTAAGATGCGTTTTGCCTGCCGCCTCGTCCGCAGCCATATCCGCTTTAAGCTTCGCAATCCGGTCGGCCTTCGCCGAAATCTTCCGTTGCTGCGCCGTTATCCAGTCGTCAAGCTTGCGCTTATTCAACGTACGATCCATCCTACGTACGAACGCCGCGTCAATGCCGTACGATTCAATAACGGCCGCCCGCGCTTCTTCGAGTTTTGGCGTAAATTCCGCTTCGAGTCGCGCCAGCCCCGCCCGGTCAATTTCGAAGCCACATCGCGCAAGGAACACGTCGGTTTCCGGAAGCTTCGAGTCAATCTTCGCGTAACATTCTAGTAACCGGCCTTTTCCGTTTGCGGAAGGTGCTGCCGCCATTGCAGTGTATTGCCATTCGAACAGTTTCCATCCATAAAGTACGTCGTTTATGGCGTAGATGCCGACCAACTCCGTATTGAATGGCGCCGGCGAACGGTTACCGAATAAGTCCTCGAACGTGAATATCGGACCAGGCACGCCGAAAAGAGCGCCGTACTTCGCGACGAGCGATTTCAAACCGTAAGACGGTTCGTGTTCATTCAAATGCCGCATGGCGTCGAGCGTGTCCCATACGCAGCCGGCGATTTCGTACCCATCCTTTATCGCGACGTGCAAATCGTAACGGGCGCTTCCCATATGAAACGTTTTGCCGTGATTCGGACGGCGGAGATATGGCGAAATCGCTTCGATTACCTTCGAGCGCGTGAGCTGCGGGTTGGACGCCTTAAACGCCGACTCTTCCGTTAGAAACTCGAAGCTTTCCGCCGGGCTGCCGCCGTTATACATATCAACGTGTCCGTACGGCAGATAATAGCCTTCGTTAAGTAGCGGAAGCCATATCGAAAATCCGATCGATAAATCGATATACGTATCAACTCCGGTACCCTCGAAGTCGCCCGCCGTCATCGTATCGACGGCTAGCGCCTTGAACCGGTCGCGCCACTCCGTCATCTGTCGTTTACATTCGAGCCGCAACCGGTCAACAAACGCAGGCAGCTCGGAATCATCCGTTAGAATACGGTAGTTCGGCGGCTTCGAGGCGAGGACGGAACGCATCCGCCCTGCCCGTTCTGCTTCCGCCTTATCCGCTAGTAAGCGATAGCCCGCGGTAACAACGTCGCTTTTCGTCCACTTTGCGCCGTCGGATCGGACGTTGCCTATTCGTCCGTCTTTGTGCGCGCGGCGGGCTGCTTCGTATGCGGTTCGTTCCTTATCGGATAACGCCATCTTACCGATTCGCTCGAACGCCTCGGCCGCCGTTTCGGGAACCGCCGCCTGCTTCCGTTTAACTGCGTTCTTTACTGCTGTTGCGGTTGCCGCTGTTGACTCGTTGCGTTTGTTTAACGAGAGCGTAATGTTCATGACGCGTACGGAAAGTCGGCTTCGCTACGTGTGTCGAAACGTTGCTCGACTGGAACGACGAGTTTAACGTCTTTCGATCCGTGCCAGTTACAGCCAGTACGTTCGAAAGTGTTCACGCGGAAACTATCGTTACTGTCGTATTTACCGATTACGCCGATAGAGCCTACCAGCACATAACCGGTCGATCTCGTTACTTCAACGACGTCTCCCGTCTTATACTCGTTAACATTACGTCCGATTGCCGCCCATTTCACGACCTCTTCCGTTACCGCTTCGATTTGTTCCGGCTTATACCAATCGTAGTTGCTTCCGTCAAGTAGTTCACATTTGTACGGCCAAATATCGTATTCTCCATCGTCGCGCGTTACTTTAGCGATAGCGCCCTCCGGTAATGTTTCGGAATCCGTCAGAATTTTAACGTAGCTGCCGACGGGGATGCGGGCCAACTTCGGTTTTGGCGCGTCAACTTTACGGAGCGCAGCGGCAACTTCGTCGGCCGTAGCGCGGACTAAATCGGACTCGTACGCCCAGCCTGCGATACTTCCGTCGAGATGCTCCGTTCTAAACGGACGGCTGCTTCTGTCATCCTCGACGATTTTCACATAATCGCCTTCTTTGCGGTACAAAGCGTTTCTCTGCGGACCTGCGGCCTTCGCATATTCGCCGACTTTCAAACGGTCAGGCTTCGGATGCTCGATCGGCTTATCGCTAGTTAACGGTTCGAGAACGGATAAACGGTGCATTGCCCCGTTAACGTATCCGACAGAGAGCTTGTCGTCATCTAACTCGACATCCGCCGATACCGTGTACACCTTTCCGCCAGTTTCGCTATAAACGAGTTCGCCAACGTTCGCCTTCCGCTTCACCTTACGGTATTGACGGCCTTCGTGCGTAACGATATCAGATGAGTCGGCGACTTTTTCGTATACTTCGTAATCTTCTACGTCACGATAACGTTCGTCGCCGTCATTATCGTAGAACTCTACGTATCCACCACCGCTGCCAGTAACTTCGTAGAACGCATCCTTCGTAATTCCATCGTCCGTTTCTAGGGATCTCACAACGTCACCTACGCGCGCGGGACGACCAACCTTCCGGTATTTCACGGTACTACCGTCAGCCTGCCGTACCTCTATGTCCGCACTCGGAATTACAACGTCCAATTTCGCCATTTACACATCGCTCCTCGTTAATTTATCGTTAAATCTCGTCCGATAACGCCTTCCGCGTCGTACACCCGTTCCATGGCGTATTCAGCCGCGCAGCTTCGCTTCCAACCGTCGTGAACGAAGCCTCCACCATCGTCAATCCGCTTAACTTCGTCGCCTTCGTATATCTCGCCGCGGCACCAGGCACATTCCGCAACAGCGGCCGGCTCCGGCGGCTCAAGCGGCTGCTCGATCATCGGCGGCCGCCTCCGTTTCCGTGACGAAATCTGCCCGGTTCAACGCGATAGGTAACTCGATCCACCGCTCGGCCGCACGCTGTTCGCTGGCCCAGTATTCGCCGATACCGCGGTTTTCGAACATATACACGCGGGGCACTTCGCCATCGACCGCCAGGACGCCAATAATCGCATCAGCGTCGGATTGATCGTACGGCTCACCGTTGCCTTTCTTCGCGTACACGACGAGATCGACGGTGCCGTCCCGTTTAATCCGGTCAATACGTTGCCTAATCGTTTTGACCTGGATACGTACGTGTTCGCTGCTTACGGGATCGGTCGCGAGAATATCGTACGCCTCTTCGGTATCTGACGTATGAACACGCCAGCCGTTAGCGAGCAGCGACGCTCTTGCGATTAATTCCGAATACTTGCCGGTCACTTCCGTTATATGTGCCGTAGAAAACACGTCCTCTCTCGTAATCGTCCGGTCCCGGTGCGGCTGGTGCTACGGAGAATGGCGGATGATTACCGCCGAATCCTCCGTATTTTGCCGTCGCCGGCCGTTCTAATAGTGCCGCTGCTTCGTTCATGCTGCGTCACCCTTCCGTTAAAAATTAACTTCCGGCGGGGCATCGGCGTCCGAAATCGGTTTAGCGTCAGCCGCTTCGTCAGACTTCGTTACGATTGCGCCAATACTTAGACCGAGCCTCGCGATATCGAATCCGGCAATAACGAGGTTCTTCGTTTGCTCCGCCTCGTCTGCAACGTACAAGCACGTTTCGAACGAGTTAAGGTCGAACGGAGTCTCGCCGATTTTTGCGAAGTTAACACGTTCTTCGTCCGTTAGGTCGCGTTCCGGCTTGACGATGGCAGATAGCGATACGACGGCGGCCGTTCCTGCGCCTTTTTTCGCGAGTTTAAACGCAATAACATCGAGATCGTCCGCGTTTTCTTCAATGGCGGCTTTTAACGTTGCTTCTTGTGTAGGGCTTAGGTCGACGACGATATCTTTACCGGTCGTTAAATCGTAGAAGGCGCGTAAGTAACGCTTCTTGCCACGGAACAAATACGCCTCGTCACGGATATCCTTAACGTCGGACTCGGATGCGCCGGACTCTTCCGCTGCTTTTGCGTCGGCGTACAGTAGGTCGGCCGCTTTGTCCCAAATTGACGGGTTCGATTCGATGAAGCCGCGGCTATTACGCACTGACGGATTCTTAGGCACAAAGGTGTTTACGCGCTTGTAGATTCCGTAACCGTAATACTCGGCAACGTCGTTAATCGATTTAACGCCGACTTTGTAAAGACTGCCGGACTTGAACGAAACAATCGGACTATCGTTGCCGCCTCCGTCATTACCACTAACTGCCGCTGCCGCCGCGCCTACCTTCGTAAACATGGACATTCAATCACGCTTCCCTTCGGAAATTAATTTTTCGAACGCAGAATCGTAGGATTGCGGTTCTACTACGTGTCGACCCGTAGTTTACCGACTTACGCTTCGGCCCGGACTCGGGTGGATGCGTCTAATCGTCGTACTATTACGCAATTACGTCCTTTGTACGTATACGCGGGACAACCTCGTGAAAACTCCGGTTTTACGCGCGGAACGAATCAATGTCCGTCCCTCGTTACGCGACTCCTACGATCCTCCGTCCGCGAGACGGTACTAACCGTTACGAGCCAGTTAATACCGCCTAGCCGACGGAGGAATATCGTTATCCCTTCGTCAGACTTTCGTTATAGATACGCTATCAATCCGCGCGCTATCGCCGATTTCTCCTTCTTTACCGCGAGCACCTCCGTATCAATCTCCGCTAGCCGCCGTTCAATTTCGCGGAGACGCTTCGTGTTCACCTTGATTACGGCAGCCGACGGTGTGACGGTCATACGATAATTGCAGCGTGCTTGCTCGATGGATAGTTCAGCGCGCTCGATTTCCGCCTTCCGGATAGCGGCCGCCTCCTTCCGCTCGGCCCGCATCAACTCGCGGTTTAACAGCGATTGGACGCGTTGACTTAGCGAGGAAGGCGCGTGATGCTGCGCATATATCGTAATGACGCGGTCCATATCCATAGCGAGTAGATACGCCACCCGTTGCCAAACGAACAGCCGCGATTCACGGCCGCCGTCCTCCGCCGACACGGTAACAGCGACGTACCGCGCCTTTTTAACGTTATCGCGAATCCATTGCTCCGCTTTATCCGGCGCTATGCTGAACCGCTCGACGGCGCGGTCGATAGCGTGCTGCGATACGTACACTTTGCCGACAAAATTACGTGATTGTTCGGAAACTACCGCTGCTGTCATCCGAGCCGCGCCCCCTTTACGCAGAGGTTCCTCGGCAGAACGTCGGCCGGATCGGCGTCGGGCGAGAGCGCTCCGTCATATTGCGAAGAAATCCGTAAAAGCTGCGAAATATTTGAAACGTTAGCGTGAGAATTGCGTATAGAATTACGAGAGTTTTCGTTAAACATTCGTCAAACCTCCGTTAATAATTTTATTGACACGTATAAAAAATTACGTTATAGTATAAACTGTAAATGATAACCAAGAACATCAACGTGCAGACGGGTAGCGTGGTTTTTCTCCGGATTTCTCGACGTAATGCCTAAACGCCGAGCGGCCGCAGAAATTACTATTTTATCGTAACTGCTGACGTATGTTATAATGGTAGTGTCAAAGGGCTATGCCAATGCCTTGCGACAAGTGGTCCGAAAGCGTAGTATGAACTTCCGGTGTGATTCGGAATTGCCTCCGTATCGTTTCGCCAAAAACGACGCGGTTTCTGAATCGTTAAAATAACCGTTAGTCCATGCGTTAAGGATCGCCAATTTCCGTGGGTCGTCCTCCGCCAAGAGGGCGACTTTTTCAAATACGATAACTCTATCGTCCACGATCGCCAAATCGTCGACAATTTCGTACTTACTGCCTTTTTCATCTTCATCTTTTCGGTACTCGTCAAGTGACTCTACATCGTAACCTCGTCGACGTTTTCTCAGTCTATCGGCGGACCTTCGCATTGCCTGGCGAAACCTCCAATTGACTTGAGCTGAAAACGTACCGCGAGTAGGGTCGAATCTTTCGATAGCGTCTCTAATACCTACTAGACAGCTTTGCTCGAAGTGAGTTTCGTTGGAAACAGAGTGCCATATGTAGTCTGACATGGAGTAGATTCGAGGAAGGAAGTGTTTGAGGATTTCGTGGTATGACTCCTCGCACCCGTTCCGGGCACTCACTGCAAGCTTATTCAGTTGTTCATTGTTCAATAGCAATCACCTCTCAATATAGTAAGTACATACTTTTCGGAATTTGGGACATGCTTTTGCAATTTATTATAAACTTTTTCGGAGGGCTCCGCGATGCCGATTACGGTCGGCCGCTGCCTTATTCCGGACTTACTCGAATCTCGCGGCTGGACGCAGCGTCAACTCGCGGAATTATCGGGCGTAGACGAACGAATTATCTCGTTCTATGCGACCGGACGCCGCCGCAGGATGACGTTAGAAACCGCCGTCGCTCTTGCGGATACGTTGGGCGTTTCTCCCCGTGAATTATACGAGTGGTCAACGGAATGAGCGCTCGGCCGTCCGATGTTCTACGTTTCGTAGAATTATTGTACAACCGCCAGCCCTCGACAGCAACGTATATTAAACGTCATTCTTCGACAACGCCGCGCTCGTTCCGCCGCCCGCCGCAGGCCTTCCGCAACACGCCACTCGTTAATGTCCTTGTACCGCCGATCCACTAGAGCCAGCCTTACGTCCATCCTATCGCCGACCGCCGATACAATAGCGTTACGCCAGGCTCGTCCGGCCGAGTCGTTATCGCGGAAAATTATCAATTCCTCGATCGGTGACCGGAGCAACAAATCCGCTTTTGCCGCCGTAAATGCCGTTCCGCCGGTCGCGATAGCGAATATGCCTGCCGACATTAATGTCAATGCATCGATTTCCGCCTCGACGATCGCCGCCCGTTTAATCCGTCGCTCATAAGCGATGTTAATACCGTAAAGCATTTCGCGAATCGGACGGCCGCCGGGTGCATACCAAAACGTTTTCGAATCGGTGCGCCGGTACTTTACGTTGCCGAGCGAGCCGTCCGGATTAAACCACGGAATCGTAATTGCCCGCCGCTGCTTATCGTAACCAATCCGCATTAACCGCTGGACGCCCTCGCTAATGCCGCGGCCGGCTAAGTACGGCGAGCGATATCGGTATCCGTCGAGAATGCCGTCGTCAATTCGCGTTATTCGGCGGGCTGGTAGCGTTAGCTTCGGTACGTTGAGCGTTATTTCGTCGCCGGGCGTAGCGAAGCCGTTATACCTCGCCGCCAAATATTCCGCTGTTTCTTCGGCAGTTTCCCGTCGGAGGAAAGATAGCAATCGTACGAACGATCCGCTCGCCCATTTCGAATCGGTAGCGCCGTAATCACGCCAGCCGCCGTGCTCGAAGATTACCGCAAATGACGGGCGGCTTTCGTAGCGGAACGGGCTAGCTGCGATTAACTTGTCCGACGTCCACGTAGCGCGCGTCCATTCGAAGGCTTCGAGTTCGGCGCGAACGTCGACGGAGAGTTCCGTTGTGGTTACGTTTGGTCCACGAATAGTAATCATGCCGCAGATACCTACCTTTGCGGTGGTCTTGGCCTTCTCGTACTACGCTTTTGTTCAGACCCGTGAGCGTCGCTACTTATGTTTCCATCTGTGTCTTCATCGTCCCCGTCGATATTGCCTGTGGAATTAATAAACGCTCCATACTTCGTGTACTCGTACAATGGCCCAATTTCCGGATCAAAGTCAGAAGGTTCGTCCTCAGTCTCCTGTAGTTTAAGTACTTTTTCCGCATCGCTTAACGCTTGCGCTATTAAGTTTCTTGCAAAAGCACTCACGGGCTCGCTCAAAATGTCTGAGATAAACTTAAGACGTCGGTAATCATACTCACTTAAAATAATTGTTAGTCGTTTTTCTGAGCCGCGACTTCTCTTCTTGTTCTCTAGAATCTCATTTGCTTTCTTCGTTAAGTACTCATTTACGTTTGACACATTTATCCACCTCGCTATGACTGAATATTAACACACACATGAGTAATATTGCAATATGTTTATGTTAATATCATTTTATTATTTATATATGCTTTATATTATAATCAACTTACAAGTCACCGCTTCATTCATTTTAAAAATTCCCTACGAATTTCCCCGCCGTATCCTCCGCCACCGGCTCGCGCACAATCCCGTAGTTAGGCAGATACACGATTTCGATCCGTGTGTCCTCGCCGCCGCTGCGTCCTTTCCCGATTTCGATAACGCCGCGCCCTTCGTGAGCCAACGTATCGAGTCCGATTAACGCCGCACCGTCTTGAAGTAGTTGCTTCGTTTTCGACACTCCGGCCCGTTTTGGCGGTTTCAGCTCACGAACTCCTTCGTCGTCTTTCTCGCTCGCATCTTCGTCGGCCTGCGTAATCGCCAGCGTCAAGCAACCGAGCGAGCCGGTCAATATCCGGAGTTTCCGCGAAGTTGCCGCCGCGTCGCCGCCGGCCGTTTTCGACGTGTTCTTTTCGTAGTCGAGATAATAGAACGGATCGATTACCGCAACGTCGGCGCCCGTTTCGAGAATGTCAGCCCGCAGTGCCGCGAGATTCCGTTCGGAAAAGTGTTCATCGTCGGTCGCCCGGAGAATAATCTTTCCCGGCAATATTTCGTTGAGCTCACCGATAAATTTCCGGAAAGCTTGTTCGTATTCCGGCGGTAATTTCGCGGACTGCAGCGCGCGGTTATCGAAGCCAGCATCGTAATCGATACCGTCAATCGTGGCGTTCGCCAGTCCGAGCCGCGCCGATATCGACGAGAATGCCCGCGCCATCCATTCGAACCAGCCCATTTCGAGCGCCCATACGAGGACCGTCGCGCCTTGGAACGCGAACTCTATCGCTTCCTCCATCGTAATGATAGATTTACCGCGGCCGGATCGCGCGAAGAAAACGTAGGTGTTCGACGAATAGTAACCGCCGCCGAGCGCATTGTTTACGCCTGGGAACTTCGACCGCCATATACGGTGCGATTTACCGGCCGCCCGCGCTTCGTATTCGGAGATAAACCGGTCGCCGCTGTTCGCTAAATCCATTCCAATTTCACGAACATCCGTTCGTATTTTAAGTTTAATCTCTCGGAGCTTTTCCGTCAATGAAGAATAAAATTCGTCAATGTTCGACGTCCTGCCTATCGCGTTGAACATCTCGTTTAGCTCGCCGCTGCCGAAAAAGTCCGCAATTTGTCGCATGCCGTACGTCTCTTTTAGCTTGCCCGTAAGATACTCGTACGTGTCCGTGACCGCCGGTATATACGTAAAGTCCGGCACGTTACCGACCAGCGTTGCATATGACGGAGCCTGTCCGTTCTGTTCGGCATACTTACGTATAAAATCGAAAGCTGCCTGTTCCGTCGGCGTTTCGAACATGCCGCGCGTGATACCGAAACGGTCGAGTGCGCCGACGTCGTTTGCGTCAATAATTTTCGATAATAGCGGTTCTGTTACGCTCACTTTTCGCTGCCTCCTTCGATGTAATGAGTATACTAACGTGGATAATATTGGACAAACGCCAAATTCGGCCATTTCCGAGAGTTTCGTTTCTATAATATAAAAGGGAAATACTTTTATTTCCCGCTCGTTTACTCCCGTTTTCTTCGTTTTACTTTTCTCGTATCTCCTCACCGTAATATACTTCGAATGGTAAAAATGCTCAAACGTCATATTCAGCCGTTTTCGAAAATTTACCGTTCGAATCTGTCGCCGCCACGAGAATACGATTAGATACGTTTAGATAAGGTTTTTTGTGCGATTTTCGTTTTCAGTCACGATACGTTACGATTAGAAACGATTTAAAAAGTGAAGATTTCATCGTTCAAAAAGCCCAATCTCGTGAATACTCCGTTTTTCTCAGTTTATCGCACTATCTTAATCCACGTTTACTCACGCCTTTGAACGTAAACTCGGCGCACATGTCCCGCACGCGGTCCGCGAGCCGCCGGTCAAACAGCGTAGCAAGCTCGGCCATCGGAATATTTGACGTATACACGGTCGGCAATCCCGCTGCCACCCGAGAATTGATCAACGTGTGTAAGTCGGCTCGAAACGCTTCAGATGCGTCGCGTACGCCTATATCGTCCATTACGAGGAAGCCTGCGCTGGTCGCTGCGGATTGACTGCGGTAATACCTTTCGGCGGCGGGCGCGGCGATTGATTCGGGTACCCGCGGCCGGTTGAATGCGTTAAAATCCGTCTGCCACGCGTTCACGTCGAGAAAATACGCTGGCCGCGCGTTTGGCTGCAGTCCTCGTCGGAGTGAGCCGACGTAATGCACCGCTAAGTATTCGTTGAGTAACGCCGCGGCCGTCGTCGTCTTGCCCGTGCCTGGTTCCGCTGAATACAGGTATAGCGATTTAATTTGCGTTTCGTCCGGGTCAAATTGCCGGCTGAACGTCGCGGCGTATTTCGCCAGCTCTCCGTATATTGCCGATTGATCCGCGGCCGCTGCCGAATTGGCGAGCGTAACTAATCGATAGCCGTCCGGAATGTTCGCCGCAGCCGTCCGACCGCCGTCGCCGTTTAGTCCGTGGATCGCGATGTATGACGAGCATAGACGGTTGCAAGCGGTCGTATCGTCGGCTAACGAACAGATTGAGCGGAGATTACAGTGTTGCGAGTGCGTCGAAAATGATACTTGCGTCAATTAGCGATCACCTCCGTGAGCTTTGCTAGTAGTGCGGCGAGGCAGATTGCTTCGGGCGCTTTCGTAGCATAGACGTCATACTGCGCCCACCCATTACGATGAAAATTCGCACGTGTAAGTGTCGGTGTGTAATTGATTAGCGCTGACCATTCCGCTGCTTCAACAACCGTCCACGCCGCGGAAGTGTCCGTTGAGTAATTCGGATAATACGCGAAATGTATAACGGCACAGCCTCGGTCACCGTCAGGACAGTTTATTCTACGCCTCTCACGCGGTACCTTCGTAACAACCTCCGCCACCCAAGCGTCTCGTTCACGCGCGGTCATTCCGTCCCATTTCGCTATGATTTCTTCGCGGTTCATTCTATCACCTCAGTATCCTTCGTAAGTTACATCGAGAGCCTGCGCATTTTCCATGATATACGCCTCGTTGCCGTATTTATTTTGCGCCCACCTGTTCGCCGACTCGCGTGAACTGGCGTAAATCAACTCGACTAATTCATTTACGATATAAACCGCAAATGTTCGAGGAGCAAGCGGCTTCCCAACACGTACTCCGTAATTATACCCACGCATTTATCGCGTCCTCCTTTCGTCAGTCATCCGTAAATAGTTCGCCTGCCACATGCGGCGGAGCCTGTCGTTGCCGGATAACTCGGCGATATCCGCCAGTTCGAGCAGCATCCGGTGCGGGGCGCCAGCGTAATTAATAACGGTCTTTCCGACTTGTCCGATCATTTTTCGCCCTCCTTCGTATTTCGTCGCGGTAAACGAGCAACCGTTGATAACGGTTCGCCGGCGTGCGGTTACCGGTCATTCTGCGTCGGCCGTAATCGTTGCATTTTCGCAGATAGTAGCGGACGCGGTCGGTTAGCGACTTCGCACTCATACCGCCGGCCGCCCTTCGGCTAATTCCGCCAACCGTACGAGCCTGTCCGCTTGTTGCCGACTGTATCCGCAGAGCGCCGCCCATTCCGTAAAGCCGCCAATCTGATCCGCCAGGCCGTTCCGTTTAACGTACGCAAGGTGACGGCCGATTTCGAGTCGTGCGGATAACGTTGCTTCAACGTTCATTTTCGTCAACTCCTACCTAACCGTAATCTCGCCGAAGAACTCTCGGCATTTTTCAACGAACGAATCTCGCGACAAGTTCGGCGTAAAATCCGTATGCGCGACTTGTCCGTGCCACACATAACCGCCGGGCTCCGACAGTCGGCATACCCAATGCGAGCCAAGCAGAGAGTGTTCGCTATAGTTGATAGTTGCGAATAGCTCGGTTGCCTCTTGTTTCTCCGGTTCAATTGCCGCTAAATATTCGGATCTCATTTCTACGGTATGCCCGTTACGTCCGAACTCCGGAAACCTAACGCGCACATGCCCTTCCGCAGACGATACCCCTTTCACTACACCTTCGTGACCGTGATACCTCGGTGAATCCCCGACTACTCGCACAAGCGTACCGTATTCAAACTTGTTCATTCCGTCATCTCCTTCGATTAGCCTCGTAGGGCCTGTGTTATTTATCCCTCGACCCCTGACCAGTCCAATCTGCTGCCTGTTTCGATCATGTATGCTATCTGATCGAAAATACCTTCTGTTACCACGTTATAGGCAAGAGATTCATTAAAGTATTCCGTTGCCGTCGACTTACTGATATTAAATCTTGCTTGAATGTCAACAATAATGTGATCAATAACCATTTGTCTCGTGATACCTGCTTCTTTCATTGTTTTCGCCATTCCCATTTCCGCCTCCCTTACGTAAGCCCGCCGGCATATTTTCGTTACTCCGACGCAAAGCCGAATAGCCTCGCGCCAGTTTCGAAACAAGCGTAGAGGATGCTCGTTTCTTTTCGATAATCCTGCGTAGGGGATACGTCAGAATTTCGTTAACTTTGCGGAGGTTATTGCGCGGTAGCCGTTAGGCCGGCTGTTGCGTGGTGCGAACTGTTCCGATATAGGCAGTTGCGCGTGGCGCTGGGGATGCCTGCGGGATCGGACGTTGCGTTCGCGTATGTACTGCGAGGCGAGGCGGGTATTGCGGGGTATATCGGGTGATTCGTTAGTTGGTAATGATTGCTATGACCTATATTAATCCTAATTTACTAGGACGTCAATACTTTTTCCTAATATATTAGGAAATTAGTTTATTAAACTCGGAATTATGCTATTATCGTTAGTATCCCCCCACTAAGAAGGTGTAAAGTATGGCTTTAAAATTAAGCTACCGCCCATTCCGCGTAAAAATGGCCGATCTTGGAATCTCACGTAAAGAATTAGAGCAGGCTACTGGCATAAACAAAAATACTATAAGCCGTCTCTATAACGACATTGACGTATCAGTCGGAACGCTTCGTACGGTCTGTGAGTATTTAGAATGCCGGATCGAAGACGTAGTAGAGTTTGTTCCTTATTAGTAAATTCACTTCGTCTGTATACTAAACCTAGGAAATTCAGTATAATAGTACTAGATTTTGTAGTTTACTATAATAGGAATCCTGGGGTGACTCTACATGGACAATTTCAAAGAACCTGTAAGAAACCTGGCAAAGCGCCTGCAGAAAATGAAAGATAGTATTACTACCGAAGAAGCAACGAAAACATCCGTTATAATGCCCTTTTTTCAAGCTCTTGGTTATGACGTTTTTAACCCAGAAGAGTTTTTGCCTGAATTTACCGCTGATGTAGGTATCAAAAGAGGCGAAAAAGTAGATTACGCAATACTCCAAGATGGAAGGCCGATTATCTTAATTGAGGCAAAGTCCATTCAAGAAAAGTTAGAGAGACATGATTCCCAGTTGTTCAGGTATTTTGGCACGACTCCATCCAAATTTGCCATACTGACAAACGGAATAATTTATAGGTTTTATACCGACCTAGACGAACAGAATAAAATGGATACATTACCGTTCTTTGAGCTCAATATCTTTGACATAAGAGATCACCAGTGGACAGAGTTGCAGAAATTTACGAAGTCGAACTTTAATGTCGAACATATCATTAACACTGCCTCAGAGTTAAAATACACAAATGAGATAAAACAATACTTAAAGAGACAGTGGGAGACCCCATCGGAAGAGTTTATTAAACTTGTCATCTCCGATGCATACACAGGCGTAAAAACTAAAGTTGTTATGGAACGTTTTAGCGGTATTGTTCAAAAGGCACTTAAGCAGTTTATGAATGACTTCTTAAACGATAAACTAAAAAGTGCTTTGGAGAATACTAACAGCGAACCTCCTGCTCTTGTCGATGAAGTCGCGGCTACCTCTGCCGACGTCGATGATCCCGAAATTGTCACTACAGAGGAAGAAATTGAAGGTTACATCACAGTAAAAGTGCTAATGAAGGATGCAATTGACCCTAGTAGACTATACTATAGAGACAACAAGAGCTATTTCAACATTTTGATTGATGATAACATTCGAAAATGGGTATGTCGTCTTTACTTGAACGGCACAAACAAATCGCTAATGTTAAATAACGAAAGCAGAACGACACATCCGATTAATCAGGTTTCGGACATAATTAATTACAAAGACGAAATAATTTCAATAGTCGAGAAGTTCAAATAAGTTACCGGAAACGCAAGACTAGGCGGAGGGCTTCGTCTTGCGTTTTTTTTTTATATAATTACCCGACTTTCCTCCGCGAAAGTAGCGGCCGCTTCCGCTCTAACTCCGCTTCCCACTCCGCCAGCTTATCGTCAAGGAGCGCATACCGCCCTTCGCCAAGCTGACCGCTGGCAAAACGTTCCCACAACGCCATCCCCTGCCCGTCGAGCATCCGCCGGCATTGTTCGTATTCACTCCGCTTAAGCTTCGGCAATTCGCCACGCTCCCTTTCGTTCATTTTCCGGAATACATGTCCGGTAACTCACCGCAAACGGGCCGATCCACGTTATCGGCGATAAGTCCGCAGCTGTGTACGTGGCGCCAGCGTTAGAGACGATGACAGCTCCGTTTTCTGCCGCGCGGATTGCGTCAAGTAGTGTCATACCGCTATAACGCCCTCCCCTCGGCAACACTCGCAAACTTTCCGCTTACCTTCCGTCATTTGCGATAAGAACGATTGAATGTACGTTTCTAGGTTCGCCTGCAGCTCCGCGTAGTTGGTGCCGCGAATCGGTCCTGTACGCGGTAGATTATTCGTAGAGTTGACGGAATATTTCGGTCCGTAAATTTCGAAAACTTTAACGTTCTTCCAGCGGACTTGTACCGTATATGTTTTCGGTTTACGCGACCGCGCCGTCGGGTAATGCGAAGTTGTTTTCGTTTCATGGTACGGTATCTCGATCCGTTCCTCGACGCGGAGAGCTTGAATATTTCGGTAATCGTCCGTCACATACTTTCCGTCAGAGGTCGCCGCGTGCGCCTTCACTCGATCATACAGCAGGTTGAAAACGTCCTCCGACCGGATGAAGCACGGATATTTATGCTGCGTTTCCGGAAACTGCGCGATATTATTCGGAAACTCGATTACGACATATGATGGGATTTTAACCGGTTCGCAGTCGCGGTCAATTACTTCGAATTCGACCGGCTCAAGGTACGGCTGCGGCTCGTCATACACCGGCCGATAGAACTCCGCATTTTCACCGCAAAGGTCGCCATCTTCGTCGCGGTAAAAAGCGTCAGCCGGCATATCGTGCGGGAGTTGCGTTATTTCGTGATACCGTTCATACAACTTATATCCGATTAACTTCGGCTGCGGCTTCCGCTTTACTTCGATTCTCTCGACTTTTCCGTTTACTATCGCATATCGCTCGTCGCCTGGCGCCGCCTTCGCTTCCTCGCCGTTAATAACGTACTGTCCGTAAACTTTTCTGTACTCCGTTAACTTTACGTAAGACATACCGGACTTTTCCATTACGAGAATTTTCGAACCCATACGATCGCCTCCTATTAATGTTATACAGAAATTGTCCGAAATCACACGCTAGCCGCTAGTCACCACGCGACCCCTCCGATTTCTGCCGTCTCGGCCGCCGCCATCTCCGTCTCCCTACGATCATTCTCCGCCTTTTCCGCTAGCAGCCGCGGCATGATCGCATTAAGCCGGTAGCTGACCGCAAAGCCTGCGGTTAGGATCGGAAATGACGGCGTAGGGCGATAGCCCCGAAAACACTCGTCGAACGCCGCCCGAAGCATCTCCGCTCCGTATTCCGCGAGCGCCCGCTTAAGTACGCCTTGTTCGAACGCCCAATTCCGCATCGGATAATATTCGGCCACTCCGAAATACTCCGCATTCATGTCCGCGAAATAAGCGTGTAGCGTCCGCACGTTCCAGTGTTCGTAAGACAACGCCCGCCAATCGCGGCGCTGTTCCGCTGTTATGCGGACTTTCGTCGGCTGCTTCCGTTTAGTTGCCGCTGCTTTCGCCATAATCTAACGCCTCCTTTGCCGTATACCCTTCGTCGAGAGAAACGTCAGAGTACGCCGCAGATTCAACGTCCCTATAATTCCGTTCATCTGCGTAAAATACAAGCGCCTGCCTATAGCGTTGATTTTCTGTACGGAGTCGTTCAATCTCGACAGCCTGCGTCTGAATATGATCCAATGCCGCCGGCCATCCGGTACGGGCTTCAGACGCAAAGACCGCGTCCTCTTCGATATAATTAGCGATATACATAACCGTCTCCCCGGACTTCGCTTCAATCTCATCGAACTCGTGCGTAGTCTTATCGTATTTCCAAGGCCCCGCCGTAGCCGCGTCACATACCGCTCGATCCGCCGCCCAATCGCGAGCCGGCGTATTGATCTCGTCAGTTTTCGTCATACACTATCGCCTCCTCTACGTGTTTCCAACGCGTTAACCCTTCGTACGCCCAAACGATGCGTTTCCTCCGAATTAACTCGACTGTATATACGATCATTTATTCCGCCTCCTTCGCGTAAGCGACGATCGACCGCCGCTCCATATCTTCGTACGTGAGCGCCATGCCTCGATAGTACAGCGCCATTAACGGATTCTCTTCGCTAGCCTTCCGGTAACGTGCCGCGGCCTGCCCGTTGGCGTACGTCTGCAGCTCGTTAATATTCGTCCGCAGCCGTTTGACTTCCGCACGCAGCTCCGTCACCCGTTCCGAGTGAGCCGCGTGTATCTGATCGATTACGCCCGTAGCGGCTTCGATCATACGCTTGCCTCCGTTTTGATTTTACGTGGACGGCCGCGCTTTTTCTTAATCGGTTCATCAGCGGTAGGCTCCGAAACTTGCCGAGAGCTTCCGTCTAGTGGGAAAACATTAACGATGGCCGACGTAATATCCTTCGCGAGTTTGATCACGGTCGATAATCGCGTGTTCTGTAGCACGACGTATTCCATAAATCCGCCAACATTAACGACCACACTAATTGAGTAATCGCCAACATACGGTAAATCTTTATCGACGCCGGCGCCTGGTTTTAACGGACCATTAATTACGGACGTGGTTCCGACCGACGTTACCTTTCCGAGCGCCGCGTCGATAGCAATAACGGTTTTACCCTTCGGAATCGTGGCGATTCTCTCCGTCAAATTCAAGGCGTGTGTCGGATCGTCGATTGTGCCGACGACATTGCCGTAACCAAGTCCGGTTAAATATGTTCCGACGAACGGGCCGACCGCGTCGCCCGTACTCCGATCAGTTCCGACGCATAGAAACACAACGTCATTTACGGTTAAATGTGCCGGAATCAAAGCCGACATCGCCGTAACAACCTCGTCCACACCTCTAAGCCCGCCTATCTTTGCGCCCTTATAAACGTCCTCATTCGCTACTGCTAACTTTTTCGACATACTACCGTCTCCCTTCGATTTACCGTTGTTTTAACCAGCTTACGCCTTACCCTTCCGCTACTACTCGGCGGACGCTACGGCGGCTAAATTGCCGGTTTCGTTACGGCCAGCGCATCCGTAATCGCGTTGCCTATGCGCGTTACTTCCGCCTTATATTCCGCCAGCAATTCCGTTATGTCCGCCGCGACCGATTTCCGGTTAACTTCACGGATCGCTGCCGTTTGGATCGCCGCGGCCAGTCCGTCGGCCGTTAGCGAGTAGAAACGTTGAGCGCTGCGCCATTCCGTCCGCGTCGGAGGCATAGTTCCGTCTGCTGGCGCTTTATATCCGGGAGCTTTCGCCGGGTCGACCGTGACCATTTCGTATAGCGTGTACTGCGTGTCGTCGGCGGTTAATCCGAAGTGTTCCGTGATTTTTACGATATTAGCGGACATTTAGCGTGCCTCCTTCGTATTGATTCCGTCGATTACGATGCCGAGTTCGTTTAGCGCGAATTTAATCCCGTCCGCGAACGCTCGGTGACGCATAGATTCGTGAGCATGGCCGGAGAATGTCGCGTCAACTAATCGCCTATCGTATGCGATTTTTATCCGCTTATTCGCAACCTGCCGCTTTTCTTCCGCCAACTCCTCCGGAGATTTCTCTCGTTCGTAACCGTTGATAAGCGCGGCCAGTAACGTATCACACTGCGCAGCCGCAAACGCTCTTACCACGTCTAAACGGCTAGTTACAGAGAGACCGCCCCTTAACGCTGCTTCTACGATTCTTGCGTTACTCCATCCGTCAGAACGAAAACTTTCGATTGCGTCCGCTACTTCCTTCGGAATAGTTACCGGTTTGATTTCGTGCATGTTTACGTCCTCCTTCGTAGTAGTATACAAATAGTGCAAATAATGGCGGCTGTTTTCGTCGATTTCCGATGATTTTGAAATCAGCGAAAATTAACGCTTGACTTTCCGTAATAATCCGATATAATATTAAATCTTTTAAAGACTTAAAGATCTTAAAAAATTTAAGTATTAATAATCACTACGTTCTTATTAATACTTCCGTCATCGTACCGATTCCGGGATAATATAAACATATCGGATACGTTGGGTCTTAAACCCTTAAAAGATAAACACGCTGCCCGCCGACCTTCACATGCCGCCCACCTCCGTTTCATACTCGCCTTGTTTTTACCGTAGTTTTTACGGGGATTTAGCTGTCCTAACCGTAAAATAGTATTACGATAGCCTACCGCCTGTTTAAGCCGCTAATTTCACGTAAATCGTAAGGGACGGATACTGTCCCGCGTAAACAGGCGTGAAATAATCGCGATAGCGTGAAAAGTATACAAAAAGTGCAAACGCTAGGATGCCGTAGCAACCTCCGTCTGTTTCCGTTTTCGCTTACGGCTGCTCCTACGGACCGGTTCCGGTATAGCTAAACGGATAGGTAACGGGAGTCCGACAGCATCGCGCCATAGTTCGAGCGAGGTTACCGTTTTCCGCCATGATATAATCATCACCTTTCAATGTAGTAAGTACACGTTTTCTCGAAATTGGGACATCAGAGGGAAAATAAATTTCGGGATTGATAGCGCACGATGGCGTATTTTGGTAGAATTGGACGTATATAAAACGTGAACAACGAGGGGAGAAGGTAAGTAATGAAGCGGATTATCCTGTTATTACTCGCAACGACTCTATTAGCTGCATGCGGGAATAAAACGGAGAAAGAATTCGCGGATTTAGTAGCACAGGCGGATACGCATTATAGCCGAGGTGACTACGAAGCTGCTCGCATAGTGTACGAGAAGGCGTTAGATTTAAAGGAAAACGTCGATGTGCGAAACAAGTACGATAAAGCTAAAGCGGAGATAAAATTATCAGAATCATACGGAGACATTAAGGCGAAGATAACAACGGCTGTAGCAAAGTTGGATAAAGTAACAGATATTACGGAGCTAAAGCGCGTCACTGGCGAAGTAACCGATGCTATTAGCGAGTTAGAAGCATTGCAAGTAGATAGTACTTTACGATCGAGCGTCGAGGTTCGGTCAGCGAAAAAATCAAAGCAATTGAGCGAGATTAAATACCAAGCGGCTTCCATCGAAGCAAGAGGAATACTCGGTACAAATTACTACGAACTTGCGACTTCGCTAAAGAAGGCAGCGGACGAGTTAATAAATGACATGTAATAATCACGAAGAAGCCTCGTACAGGACCGTTATTGCGACGGAAGCTGTACGAGGCTTTTTTAATCTTCGTCGTCTAACGTTTCTAACGGCGAGTGTCGTTCGTGTTTCTTCGTAATATCATTCGAGAATAGGTTAACGTAATTACGCACCATGTCGAGCGTAGAGTGGCCCAGGATTATCTGCAAGGATAGCGGATCGCCCCCGCTCATAACGTACATTTTCGCCATTGTGTGGCGAAAGGTATGCGGCGAGACACGGACGCCTTTAATGCCGGCCGCAACTCCGTACTCCTGAATATTTTCCTGCATCGTACGGACCTTTGCTGGAGTATTGTCGATATTAACGAAGAGGAAGTCGTGATCGAGCAGCCCACGAATTTCGATATATTGGCGTAGGTGAGACTCTAACGTTTTTTGGAACGGGACGTAACGCTCTTTACGGCCTTTTCCGTATACTTTTATTCGCCGCTCTTTCCAGTTGATATTTGGAATTAGTATGCCCTCGGCCTCCGATATTCTTACGCCCGTTTCGAGCAGTAGCAGCATAAGAACGTAATCGCGGTATCCTGTAAACTTAGATTTATCCGGAGCTTTAAATAACGCCTTTAATTGCGGCTTACTAAACGTTTCGATTATCCGTTTCTCCGACTTAACCTTCGCTACCTGGTCGAATGGATTTTCCGGAAGAAATCCTTCCGTAGTCATGTAATTGAAAAAGGCGCGCCATCCACGTAAGTACTTGTCAACGGTAGCGTCCGCGGCTCCTTCGTCCCGTTTCGCAAGCATAAAGTCGTGAATGTGCTCGTGTGTAATGTCGATAGGGCGCCTTACGTTCATTCTCTCGGACACCTTACGGAGCATTCCGAGTACGTCACGATAATACACGATAGTAGAATCCGATAGATTGCGGATCTTACAATGTCGTATAAACGTATTCAACGCAATTTCAAACTCTTCCGCTTCCGCCGGCCACCTAGTCGCGTCATATCCGCTGACTGCTACAGTATTCTTCCGCCTGACTCCGTTCTGTTTTCGAATTCCGCTCATTAAAAAGACACCTCTCTCCACGTTTGTTTTCGGATTAAAACCGAATATTACGCGGTTATAAGGTGTCTTTTACGCGGCCATAATAAGGATAGGCGCGTCAGGATTCGTATTTTACGATTCGTATAATACCGTGATATTGCACGTTGCTTACGTTAGGCTTAACGCTGGCTTAGCGCCTGCAAACGTTGATATTACGGGCTTTTTCGTAGTGGTGCCGAGGACGGGAATCGAACCCGTACGGTGGTCACCCACCGCAGGATTTTAAGTCCTGTGCGTCTGCCAGTTCCGCCACCCCGGCACGTTATCGAGCTTATAAATGGTGGGCCCTGAGGGACTCGAACCCCCGACCAATCGGTTATGAGCCGACCGCTCTAACCAACTGAGCTAAGGGCCCTTGATATACGACGTCTATGTCAACTCATGTATCAATAGGTTGGTTGGTTGCGGGGGCAGGATTTGAACCTGCGGCCTTCGGGTTATGAGCCCGACGAGCTACCGAGCTGCTCCACCCCGCGACGTGTTTTCCATTTAATTATAAGCTACTTGAAATGGCGACATGAATTAATATACTATATTTACACCTATTAAGTCAAGGCATTTTTTTCATTTTATTAATTTAAAATTATGGAACAAATCGTACGCCGAATCTGCCCTTCCTCGAACGAAATACTTCAATTTCTCTTGGGCAGTCATAGCCGTACAGCCACCAATCGTTCTCCATCCGTCTTACCAGGCAGCCCGCTTGAAACTTCGTATCGTACAGCCTAACCCAATATACCCATCTCATCAGTAAGGTCCTCCACCTGCTCATGATTTGCTTTATGTGCTTTAGATTACCCACTTTCGGCAAATACAAGCATCTAACCAAGGATGATTAAGCATGGACACGAAAAAGCTCCGTAACGACTTTCTCCATCGTTACGGAGCCGATCCTATAAACTATTCGACAACCTCTTCAGCGACGCCGGACGCTTCTTCAAGCGCTTCTATTGTCGCCGTGTCATCCAGAGGCCTAGGAATGCCAATGCCGCCGTCTGGATTCGGCACTCCCGATTTCAGACGCTCAATAATCGCATTGCCCTCCGTCTCCCACTGCGCGAGCGCTTCTTTAACCGAAAGCTTTTGCGCCAATACATCTTGGAACAATTGATACGATGGCGATTGAGCCTCATAAATGCCCGGCACCTCGCGGTTAGCCTTCTCTGTATCCGTCGAGGATGGCGGAATCGGCTTCAGAAGCGTGAACGCATCAATGTTGTAAGTCATGCCGGCAAGCGGCTTCAGAAACTCTTTGCGCGCAACCAGCTCGTTCGTATTTCTAGCTCTAAGCTTTGCCCATTCCTTGCTGTTCGTAAACTTAATGAATTCCCAAGCATCATCCGGATTTTGCGCTTTCGCATTAATGCCCATCAGCTGGTTAAACCAAATATTTCCGCCGATGTCCGGTGCCTCCGGATGAACGGGAACCGTAACGACGTCCCAATCTACCATTTCGCCTTCAAGATTCGCGCTGTTGTCCTGCAGCGTCTTCAGCTCGTTAATGTAGTAGGAGCCGTTGATCATCATAGCGACAGTTCCGCTTGTGAACAGGTCGCCATAGTACGGCCGCTTGCCTGAACCGTCATCTTCATATTGGCGCTGATACCATAGATTCATAAACTCCTGGTCTGGAAGAACTTTGTCGCGATACAAGCCTGCGATCGTTTCCCAAGCGTTAGCCCATTTGTCGTTGTTAACGAGCATTTTATCGCCATTGTCATCCCACATTTTCAATTGAAGCGTTTGAGCGTAAGTCTGAGCGTCGTACACGCCGTCGCTGCCGCCCCAGCTATTGAACGCAAAGCCAAACTTGCGGTCAACGCCTTCTCCTTTGCTCAGTTGACGCGCCAAATCAAGAATTTGGCTCCACTCCATTTTGTCTGTAGGGAAGTCTAGGCCAGCATCAGTGAACAACTTCTTGTTGTAAAAGAGTGCCGATGCGCTGAAAGTAGGCGTAAGAGCGTACAAATTGTTGTCTCCCGCCTGCTTAATGCCGTCGATAACGGTTGGCACATAATCGCTCAAGTCGAACTTATCCTGCTGGACGAGCGGATCCAGATTAAGCAGTAAGTTATCCTGAGTCAGCCGGCGAAGCATATTATAGTCGATCATGACGATATCGACCGGATTCGTGCCTGTAAGCATCGCTTTCATCTGCTCAAAAGGATCCGCTTTGCTTGGATCATCTTCTTCATTTTGATTAAAGCGCCAGTTATCGTAATTAATCGCATTGACAAATTCAAACGTAATATTAGGATGATTAATTTCGTACATGTCGGTATATTGCTGGCGGTAATAAGGCTCGTTGCTCGCGCTGCCATACAGCATGCCGATGCGGATTACGCGATTTTCGGCCGATTGATTCGTGCCTTTGCTGCATGCTGCCAATAAGGTAAGCATCATAATTAACGCAAGCATAAGAGCTGTTGATTTGCGAAAAAGCTTTCGACTCATCCATTCACTATTCATTCGGATCATCCCCCAATATTTTAGGCGCAGTAATAATAATTCTCTCACCGTCAAACTCCATTGAAGCTTTGTCTTTAATTTGCAATGCAGCCAAGTATTCCTTCGGCACCTGCAGCCGGCCTACGCGGTCTACGACAACATAAGCCTCGTGTACAGCTTGCAGCCCGCTGCCTTCGTGCTGTCCAGCCTCACCTCCATCAAGCGATATGTTCGGATTACGCTTAATAAACTCCGTGCTGGTGAGACCGTCGCGGATCGCCACGACGCGGTCAACCTTGCCGGCGAGAGATAAATCATGGGTTACGATAACGATCGTGATGCCCAGCTCTTTATTCAATTTGCGGAATATGCCCATAATTAGATCCGAGGTCGCGGTATCGACGGAGCCTGTCGGCTCGTCGGCCAGCAGCAGCTTCGGACGGTTCGCAAGCGAGATCGCAATCGCAACACGCTGCTGCTCGCCGCCTGACAGCTGATGAAGCTTGTTTTTCATCCGTTCCTTCAGCCCGACCCACTCGAGCAGCTGCTTCGCATAAGCGCGGTCGACCTTGCCGGAGAGCATCATCGGCATCTCAACATTTTCTAGGGCGGACAAGTAAGGAAGCAGGTTGCGGGCATTGTTCTGCCAAATAAAGCCGACCGTCTCCCGCTTATATTGAACGAGCTCCTCATCCGTAATTTTCAGCAAATCCCAAGGCCCGACCTTGACTTGGCCGGCGGAAGGGCGGTCCAGGCCGCCCAATATGTTCAGCATCGTTGATTTGCCGCTGCCGCTGTTGCCGATAATCGCCATAAGCTCGCCTTCGTTAACGGTCAGATTCAAGCCCTGCAGAGCGACAACTTCAAGATCATCAGATTTAAAAATTTTAACAAGTCCTTCACAATGAATCATTCAGCTACCGCTCCTCTCCCATTTTGACAGCCTGATGCACTCTCAGTCTGCGGATATGCAGGAAGAGCAACAGCGCGCCGATCAGCATCATAACGCCGACAACGATAAAGAGCTGGTTCGTATCGCTCGCTTCGAACACGACTCTGAAAGGCGGCACCGTTTCGGCGACATTTTCAGTCGTTTGCAGAAACGGCAAGAACAGCATACTTACCACTTTTCCAATAATAACTCCAAGCCCTATCGACAGCCCTGCCGTAAACAGCTGCTCCAGCATAAGCATGCCTGTCAGCTGCTTGCGAGACAGCCCCATCGCCCGCAGCACGCCGAATTGCACGGTACGTCCCGACAAATTGAAGAACCAGTACAAAATATAGCCGGCTAACGTTATGATCACAGAAACAAGGAAGCCAAGGCTCAAAATACCGAACACGCCGCCTCTCGTTGGATGCTTGGATTGGCTGAGCATCTCCGCTCCCATATCCTGCACGGACACGAGATCAATATTTTTCTTCTGAAGCTCTTCGATGACTGGGGCTAGCTTAGCGCCGTCTTCCATTTTCAGCCATACCTCATATGGAATAAGCGGCAGCTGATCGTAAATATAATCCAGATTCGTAATAATAAAAGGTGCTTTATTTGGGTATAAGCTAGGCCAGTATGGCAAAATGCCGACAACGACAAATTCAAGCATTCCATCTGTAAAACCGACCGATACCAGATCGCCGAGCTTCAGCTGATATTTCTCCGCCACGCCGGACGGAATAATAGCCGCATGCTCGTAAAGACCGAGATTATTCAAATAGTAGAACGGATGAATCGGGAACAAATCGCTTCTGAACCAGGCTACCTTTGAAAAATCGACGTTGTCGATGCCCATTACGGTTCCTTGGCCGATAGATTTGCCCGAAATAACGACGTTTCCTTTCGTTTTCAAAACGCGGGCAGCCGCTTCTACACCTTCCAGCGTACGGAAAAGCTCAAACGGAGGCTCGCTGTACAGCACTCGGGTAGGCGTTGGCGGGTTACCGC
>Ga0180215_1000331_pt1 | contig 63578 bp, 54 predicted proteins | sample eDN3rd37CBELigBY_FD_128871 | JGI IMG/M metagenome (GOLD analysis project Ga0180215, IMG submission 128871) | Enriched backyard soil microbial communities from Emeryville, California, USA - eDNA 3rd pass 37_C BE-Lig BY (version 2) (version 2) | ecosystem: Environmental > Terrestrial > Soil >... | reverse complement strand
TATGGATTGTTTTGTTTGGCGATTAAACAATACCACATTAGACATACTTTTTCATTTTTTTTTTGCATTTTTCGGTCCGAGGGGGCTGTTAAGAGCCATCGCGTTAGCGATTTCGTTCTTCTCATGCCTCATTCCCGCCGTGGAAATGAAGCATGAGAACCGTCCCTTTGCTTTGCAAGGAAATGAAGCACAAGAACCGTCCCTTTGCTCTACCTTCGCCCCGTGTTTACTAATTTTTTACATTTCTTCATCTTCTCTTTACTTCTTTTCAACAGTAGCTTCAAACTCTAAATCTATAATTCAATGTAATGGTTATCCATTTATTTGAAGAATTGTAGGTGGTGTTTGTGTGAATGCCAATAAGAGTTTTCATCTCTATCGGAGTTATTCCAATGTCCGAGCATCCAATCTTCTACTCTCAAAACAAGCTGAACGATACCTGAGCATTAAAAGAGTGATTGATCTTATTTTGGCATCCATTGGGTTGATCTTCTCAATCCCGATTATTTTGGTATTTGCCATACTCATTGTGCTTGAAACGCCGGGTTCTCCCTTTTATATTCAAGAACGGGTAGGGAAGAATGGCAGGTGCTTCAATCTTATAAAGCTACGCTCGATGAGAAAAGATGCAGAGGCTACAGGTGCAAAGTGGGCAGAAGTGAATGATTCGAGAGTGACGAAAATAGGTGCGTTTATTCGAAAAACTCGAATCGATGAGCTCCCACAATTGATATTGGTATTAAAAGGGGATATGTCAATCATTGGACCCCGACCTGAAAGACCTGTTTTTACTGAAAAATTTAATCGAGAAATATATGGCTTTGAGAAACGTCTTCTTGTAAAGCCTGGTTTAACAGGGCTAGCGCAAATCAATGGTGGATATGATATTTCACCAAGAGAAAAGCTTACCTATGATCTCGAATATATTCAAAATGTAAGCTTTTCTCTCGAGTTAAAAATCATCCTTAAAACGTTTAAGGTTCTGTTAACCGGAGAAGGTGCACGATGAAAAGGTAGGGAACGATATGTCAGCCATCAAGAGCCAGTTGGTAAAAGGAGCAAAATGGACGGGTTTATCAACAGGATTGATTACGATTGTCCAATTGGTTCAGTTTATCGTACTTGGGAATACAATGAGCATTTCAGATTTTGGACTAGTCGGAATCATGACAACCATCATCATGTTTGCTCATATCATCCTAGATTTAGGGTTCAGTTCTGCCGTTATTCAAAAAGAAGCGGTGTCGCACCGCCAATTATCTACTTTATTTTGGCTAAATGTACTGGTTGGGCTCAGCATCTTTGTGGTTATGAATCTAGCAAGTCCACTGTTAGCGGGATTCTTTCATAGGAGTGAGCTAGAGCAACTCCTTTCGATTCTAGCGTACATGTTCTTACTTGCACCAATCGGACAGCAAAGCCAATATTTGTTACAAAAAGAATTGCGCTTTTCATTACTTGGGATGATCGAGGTCATAAGCACAATTATTTCCTTTCTCACTCTGATGATTCTTATTTTTACCATTAGCCCAATTTATGCTTATGTCATTTCGCAAGTGATTTTGTATTCGTTGAAAAGTATTCTTTATTTGATGTTTTATCAGAAAAGTTGGCGGCCATCTTTTACTTTTCATTTATCAGAGTGCAAAGACTTGCTATCATTTGGATCTTTCCAACTAGCTTCTAGGTTGGTTAATCGGCTAGGTTCGAATATCGATGTCATATTAATTGGTCGATTTATGGGGGCAGAAGCTCTTGGTATCTATCATTTGGTTTATCAAATTGTGACCATTCCGGTATTGAAAATTAACCCAATTTTAACGAGAGTTGCTTTTCCTGTTTTTTCGAAAAATCAACATAACAACAAAGCATTACATGAAGGTTTTTTACATATGACAAAGTTATTAAGTCTCGTCACATTTCCAATGTTAATGATGTTAACAGCATTATCAAATGTATTCATTCTTACATTCTTTGGGCAAAAATGGATCGATGCGGTTGTGATCTTACAAATCATGGCATTTGTAGGAATCTTGCGTGTTTTAATGAATCCAAATGGATCGATTATTTTAGCAAAAGGAAAGGCGAACCTTGCGTTTTATTGGGATGCATGCGTACTCCTTTTATACGGAATAAGTTTATATCTTGCGGTCCTTACAAACGAATTACAAGTTGTCGCGTGGACATATGTAGCCGTCAGCATGGTTAACTTTCTCTTAGGTCGCTGGCTGCTTTCATTCTTAATTCAATTAAATTGGCGCCATTATCTAGGGACCATTTCGATTCCTTTTCTCTTATCCTTATCTATTACAGTTATAGCGTATGTGATAAAAGAAAGCTGCGAAGCCTTTTTTCCGCAAAACCATATTTATCCACTGGTGATCTCAGTCGGTGGGAGCATGGCTTTGTACGTATTGCTTTTATATAAGGCATATCCAAGTGCTTTCTTCGTACTAGCAGAAAAACGAAGTAGAGGAAGATAATATGAAGATTTTATGGATCACGAGTGTTTATCCATCAGAGCAACAGCCAGGTAGTGGCGTATTTCATGAAACACAAGTTCAAGCGTTACGTCGTTTAGGAGTGGATGTTACCGTCATTTGTCCTGTACCGCGCCCAGTTTCATTTTTACGTTTTTTAAAAAAACAATATCGTATTCACAATGATATTCCTCTTTGTTATGAACGAAAGGGAGTGAAAGTTTATCGACCATCTTACGTGGCATTACCTGGTCAATTAAGGTGGGCTCAACCTGACAAAAGAATCGCTGATACCATCTTGAAAACCATGACGGAATATAAAATGGAACCCGATTTATTACATGCTCATTTTGCTATGCCATCTGGTGGGGCGGCAAGAATTGTATCAGGGCAGAAAAAGATTCCATGGGTATTAACACTCCATGGAAGTGATGTGAATGTGTATCCTACCTATAGTAAACGTGCAAGAAAAGCCTTTTTTCAATCAGTAATATCAGCGCATCGTGTGTTAGCTGTGAGTAATAGCTTAAGAAGAAAAACACTCGAAATGACGGGAAGGGAAAGTGGCGTACTCCCAATCGGTGTGGATTTAACCCAATTTCAACAACCGAATCAAGCAAAAATGGTTATGAGAAAGATGCTCCAACTTCCACATGATAAAAAGATTATAACATTTGTTGGAAGGTTAGTAGAATCCAAAGGGGTATTTGAACTTGCTGAAGCCATTGAAAAGGTATCGAAGGAATTTGTCGTTGTTTTTATCGGAGACGGACCGGCAAAAGAAAGATTGATGAATCATCCAGAGTATAATCGTAGGCTTTTTTTAAAAGGAGAAATTGAAAATAAGAAAGTGAAAGATTACTTGTTTGCTAGTGATTACTTTGCGCTACCTTCCTATACTGAAGGGCTTCCAACTGTTGTCATTGAAGCAATTGCCATGAAGGTTCCAGTTATTTGTACAGCGGTTGGCGGTGTTCCGGACTTATTTGGAAAACACCGTGATCAATTAATTCAACCAAAGTCAGTATCAGCACTTGTCGGAAAAATTCAAGAAATGGAATCTGGAAAGATTGAGTCAACATCCATCCAAGACGACCTTTATGAACATATTCAAAAGCATTACCATGCGAAAGAAAATGCAGTTGTTCTAGCAGATGAATATAAGAGAACAATCCAATCTGTTTTGACTTCTTGAAATTGAAAGGGATGATCACTGTGAAGAAAATAGCAGTTATAGGAGCAGGGTATGTAGGGCTTGTTTCGGGCACTTGTTTTGCAGATGCAGGTAACCATGTAACCTGCTGTGATATTGATGAAACCAAAATCTCAAATCTTTTACATGGTGTGATGCCAATCTACGAACCGGGATTAAAGGAGCTTGTTCAAAAAAATGTTGAGCGGGGTATGCTTCATTTTACGAGTGATATTTCACATGCGATTATTCATGCAGAGGTGATTTATATCGCGGTGGGTACTCCAATGAAATCGAATGGTGAAGCCGACTTACTATATGTTAAGCAAGTAGCAAAAGTGATTGGTGAAAATCTCAATCATTACAAGGTGATTGTAACAAAAAGCACGGTACCTGTTGGGACTGGGAAACAAATTGAGTCAATCATCCGTCATTATTCACAAAATCAACACCTTTTTGACATTGTATCAAATCCAGAATTTTTACGAGAAGGTGCCGCGATTAAAGAAACGATGAAGATGGAGCGGGCCGTCATCGGTACAACTAGTGAAAAAGCCTATCAAATCATTGCAGAGCTTCATCAACCTTTTACATCGAAAATTGTCAAAACGACGGTTGAATCTGCGGAATTGATTAAATACGCGGCCAATGCTTTTTTAGCCACAAAGATTTCATTTATTAATGACATAGCTAACATCTGTGAACGAGTTGGCGCAGATGTAACAAAAGTATCTGAAGGAATTGGACTTGATAGCCGTATCGGTAGGAAATTCTTGCAAGCAGGAGTAGGCTTTGGCGGATCGTGCTTTCCTAAAGATACCGCTGCCTTATTGCAAATGTCAAAAGCGGTTGGATATGACTTCAAATTAATCCAAGCGGTGATGGAAACGAATGAGACTCAGCGTGTTCGCATCGTTGAAAAATTGCTAACAACTGTTGGTTCTCTTGAAGGAAAGACCATCAGCGTATTGGGCTTAGCGTTTAAACCTGATACGAATGACATCAGGTCTTCTCCGGCGCTCAATATTATCCCTCAGTTATTGAATCTAGGAGCGAAGGTAAAAGCATATGACCCTATTGCAATAGAAGAGGCTAAAAAACAGCTCGGTTATCTTTGCACCTATTCTGAAAATGTATATGAAGTTATTAACCAAACCGATGCCTGTATCATCCTAACAGACTGGCAGGAAGTAAAACAGCTTGATTTGAAAAGGGTGAAGGATCTATTAAATCAACCAATCATGATTGATGGGAGAAATTTATTTGAAGTAGATTTTATGCATCAACTAGGATTTACCTACCTTTCTGTTGGTAGACCAGCGGTAATGAATAAAAAAAGCAGTGCAACAGTTTTATAGGAGGATATTGATGAAAAACGTGATTGTAACAGGTGGCGCAGGATTTATTGGATCGCATATTGTAGAAGAATTGCTTCAACATCAGTACCAAGTGACAGTAATTGATAATTTTTCCACTGGTCGTATCGAACATATTCAACATCTCCCTATTAACCTTTATGACTACGATATTACGAATCCACAGGTGATTGATTTAATCGCCTCGTTAAGACCAGATTATCTGATCCATCAAGCAGCACAAGTGAGTGTAGCTGACTCTGTAAAAGATCTTCTACATGACGAACAAGTGAATGTAAAAGGATCGTTACATATGATTAAGGCTGCTATTATCGCTGGGGTGGAAAAACTAGTTTTTGCTTCTTCTGCAGCCGTGTATGGAAATCCGGTTGAGTTACCCATTTCGGTCGAGCATCCAACTAGACCAGAATCACCTTATGGGCTATCTAAGTTAACGGTTGAACACTATTTGACTATGGCGAATAAGTTCTATCAGCTCCCCTACAGTATTTTACGTTATAGCAATGTTTATGGCCCTAGGCAGGATGCAAAAGGTGAGGGTGGAGTTGTTGCGATTTTTTCAGATCGTTTAAGTGAAAATAAAGCTCCGCTTATTTTTGGTGACGGGAACCAAACAAGGGACTTTGTGTATGTAAAGGACGTGGCGAGAGCAAATGTAAAAGCTCTTTTACCAGAGGAAAATGTATGTGTCAATGTTTCTTCCGGCACTTCCGTTACAATCAATGAACTTTTTCAATATATGAAAAACATAGCAGATTCTCATGTAAATGCCATTCATCAGCAGGAGCGCCCAGGTGATATTCGAGATAGCTTTCTTTGTAATAAAGAAACGAAATCATTGTTACAGTGGGAACCAGCTGTTGAATTGGTTCAAGGTCTAAAAGAGACTCTTCATTATGCACATACATATAAGGATGTGGAGCATTTGTATGGATAGAAGTTATCGCGAAGGAATGGGGATTAGTATTTGGTTGAAGCCCCATTTCCAGCTTCATGATTTCTTTACATCTATGATCTACCTATTACTTGTTACTACTTTTCTCAATCAGTCTGTTCTTAGCATCGATGTTGGTTCTTTTAGTTTGTTTTTATACAGAATTGTTCTAATTGCCGCCACTGTCATCTTTCTTCTAACTGTCTTGAAAGAAGGGAATCTCTCCTATTATTGGAATCAAGTCCATACGAAAGGGATTCTTCTCTTTCTCCTGCTTTGGATGGCGTATGGATGCATTTCACTATTATGGGCCAAGTCTGTGATCGATGGCTTCAAGTATATGACTTTGTTAGGGATGGGCATTTTATTCGTATTTTTAGCTGTTTTTACATTTACAACGATTAGATCCTTGTATTTGTTTTTAATGATATGGATGTCGATGACGGTCTTTCTTATGGTACTTGGTTTTATCAACCATTTTGCTCATATCCAACTTCCAACCTCCACCCTTTACGGAGGACCTTCGTATAAGTTGTCTTATCCGACATCTGTGTTTTTTAATCAAAATGATTTTGCGACGTTTTTAAGCATTTCTTTCTTTTTTTACCTATCAATGGCTGGGAATAGTAAAAGCTCTTTTATTAAAGTAACAACACTGTTTCTTGCCGTTTTATCTGTGTACACCATTTATGTAACAGAATCTCGTGCCAGCCTGCTTGGTGTCATGTTAGGTTTGATTGCTTATGGATGGATTCTTTTCCCGCCATTTATAAAGAAACTGACAATGGTCATCATGGCACCTATGTTGGTTTTGAGTTCGGTGTTTTTTTTCGAAAAATGGCTTGGTTCTAGTCATGATCCACTTTCATCTAATGTAGTCAGAACGAACTTGCTAAAAAACACCTTTCATTACTTTGTTGAAACGTTTGGATTTGGAGTGGGGGCTGGAAATCTCCCTTTTTATCTAAAGAATGAGCCAATCTATGAAACCAACCAGGTAGTTGAGGTGCATAATTGGCTGGCAGAAATCATGGGTAACTTTGGAATCATCATCTTTTTAGGTTATCTCATCATGTATGCTTACCTATTTTATTGTCTAGTTAAAATCTATCAAGTTTTTCAAGAAAAGCACCATCGATTATTAGTAGAGGCATGTATGTTGGCAATGATTGGTTTCCTTGTTTCTAGTAGTAGCCCTAGTACAGTAAGTAATCTATATTTTCATTGGGTATTTCTAGGGCTGGTTATTGCAACGGTGTCTGTTTTTAGAGGAAAAATGCGTACAGCTGAAGGAGCAAGTGAGATATGGAAGTCATGATGCAACGAATGGCGAAAAGAAGCAAGAACTATTTATTATACATAGTCATCATTCCAATTGTATTAGGGGTTTTAGGATGGTTACTACCAGTCGGAAAAGAGCCAGTGATACACACATACACGGCAGAAGCAACGATTTCTTTAGGACGTTATGATAATCAGGATTTTAATGATCCCAAGCGTGTCCTCAGTTTGTTAACGAATCCGCTCTTTTACGAGGAAAATCTAGCAACTATATGGGAAGAAAATCAGGAGGCTTTCTTTACAAATTTACAAGTAACGGTAGAAAACGAACAGTTGATAAAGCTAACCTATACAGATTTTTCAAAAGAAAACGCAGCTTCTATTTTGAATGAGATTACGTCCGAATTTATGGAGTTGGATCAGAAACAGTTTCAACAAAAAGAGATGGTGTTGAATGAATCAATACGAGCGTTAGAACAGGAAGAAGTGGGAGAAGAAGAAAAGGTTAGCAAGCATAGATTTTTGTATGAATTAAAAACAGCTCAACTTGAGATCAAACCAGGGTCATTGGTGAAAGAACCAGATGTAAAAGTTGACGCTCCACAAACGAGAGTATTTTCTTCACAAGAGCGAGCGGTTCTAGGCGTCATGTTAGGGATTGCATTTTCGATACTGTGGATTGTAGTTCCTGTGTTAGTTCGTGAACAATCATAGTATAAGGAGGCCTTTCCTATGGTTAACAAGCAGCCCATGATTTCCATTATTACACCGTCCTATAACGCTAGTCAATTTATTGATTTTACGATTCAATCTGTAAAAAATCAGACATTTCAAGATTGGGAAATGGTGATTGTTGACGATTGCTCAACGGATGATACCCGGGACAAATTACAGATGTATGCAGATGAGGATGAGCGAATTCATGTCCTATTTCTTGAAGAAAATAGTGGTGCCGCAGTCGCTCGTAATCTAGCACTCTCACATGCAAAAGGAAGATATGTAGCCTTTCTTGATAGTGATGATTGCTGGAAACGTGAGAAATTAGAAAAACAGCTTTCTTTTATGCAACAACATGGCTATGCGTTTACGTTTACGGGATACGAAATGATTAACAATGAAGGTGCTCCTTTAAATAAGCAAGTAGATGCTCCGTTTCAAGTTTCGTACGATGATATGTTAAAAAATACGATTATCGGATGTTTAACGGTGATGATTGATCGTCATCAGGTGGGAGATATTATCATGCCGAACATTCGGACGAGGCAAGATTTGGCTACATGGTTATCAATCTTAAAAAAAGGATTTATTGCCTATGGATTGAACAAAAACTTGGCAGAGTATCGAATTGGAACTCCCTCCATTTCACGGAATAAATGGAAGGCCATAAAAATGAATTGGTTTGTGTATCGTAAGGTTGAAAAATTAACGATGGTAAAGGCCTCATGGTGCTTCTTTCATTATGCATATCATGCGGTGGCAAAACGACTATAGAGGATGAGAAAAATGAAAAACATACATATACTTGTTGCAACCGGAGAGTGGAAACAAGACCAGCTTCGTTATCGACGACATCGGCTGGCTGAATTTCTCCAAAAACAACATAGCACGAAAGAAGTAATCTGGCTATGTCCGACTCCCAATCAAGAAGATGGCGCAATCGTAACCTTAGCAAATGGAATTAAACAATGGTCCATTAAAGATCTACTTCCTCAGAAGACCTTTCGATTTGGGCGCTATATTGATGGATTTTATGTAAAAAAACTCTCTGCCTTTCTTTCATATCTAAGAGACCTACCTCAGGCGTATACTTTCCATTTATGGTATACCTTCCCGGGGTTTCCAGTACTAGCAGAGCTGTTTCCGTGGGATAAGGTCATTTATGATTGCAGTGATTTATGGGCTGCTTCCATGGGTGGAAAAACGTCGATGATATCGATGATTAGGCAAGGCGTTATTTCCAGAGCAGAAGAGCGGATTATTCAACGAGCGAATACCATTTTTTGTACATCCGATTTTTTACGTAAACTAATTGTTGAAAAAGTGGGAAGTGATGAACATGTGTATACCTTTGAAAATGGTGTTGAATATGAACTGTTTACTAAAAAACAAATGCCAAAAGAACAAGTCCTTCCAGTTAACCATAAAGGAACGGTGTTAGGTTTCATTGGCGGGATTAAGCCGAAGCTAGATTTTGAGTTAATCAAACAAGTAGCACAGAAAAAAAGAGAATGGCTATTTTTATTCGTAGGTCCTGATGGGACAAATGAACATAGCGAATTCAAACAACTGTTGCTTGAAGAAAATGTATTGTGGACAGGAAGTGTCAATCCATCTGAAGTCCCTACCTATATGAACGCGATTGACATAGGAATTATGCCATACAAGTTATCATTATATAACCAGGCTGTTTTTCCATTGAAATTATTTGAGTTTTTAGGTGCTGGAAAATCAGTGGTAGGAGTTCACTTGCCATCAACAAAAAAATACGCAGAAGAAATGGTATATACCCATTTAAATACAAATCATCCTGATGAGTTTATAAAGGCATGTGAACAATTAGAAACATACAAAAATCACGAAGGTTATTCAAATAGAAGGAGAGAAATGGCAAAATTGAAAAACTGGGATGCTATCTTTACAGAAATGGTGGAATCCCTGCACTAACCAATGACCCTTTGCATGGTGCAAGGGTTTTTTTATGTGAAGGAAAATCATATATTCAGAGAAAATGAGGATCAATCGTTTACTTTTTTTCATCTTTTACGAAGAATGAATAATAAAAAATTTGAATGAAAAATGAAGCGATGATAAGTAGAGAAATGAAGTTAAGAGCGTGTACCAGCATGGTTTTATCCTCCTTGGTTAGGTTTTGTAGCGGATTGAATCATGAGGTATTCTCTACGTTTATTTTATTAAAAATATAATAAGGAGGAATGAAGCTTGTGTTAACCTTTTGTAAAATATAGAAGCACAGGGACGGTTCTAGTGCTTCCTTCCCATGACGGGAAGGAACACAAGAACCGTCCAATGTATGCCCAATTCACCTGCATGGTAAAGTCATGTTTTTAGTACCTTATGTATCATTAAAGGTACCCTATTTTAAAAGAATTAGTTTCAACCTCTACTAAACTCTGATTCTTACTAACAATTTCTACATATTCGTCACTAGTGTTCATGATATCTTCATTCGAAGAACAAATTTTCCTCCTTGCAGGGAAGATTATTATCGGCAAAATGATTTTTTCTAAAAGAAAGGAAAGGGTTTTATGTATATTTGTAGTATTCAAATAGGGTAATAGGAATTCCCTATTCGACATAAGCAAAGGAAGGTCAATTTAATGAAAAAAGTTGTTTTGTTAAGGTTTGATTTATTTTACTTTATCAGGTTGTGTTTCACCTCAATATAAGGAATATGTAGAACAAGGAAATACGGCATTAGAGAGTAAGAATTATCAAGAAGCTGTAAAGTACTTTGAAATGGCGTTACATGAAAAAGGTGATGAAGAAGTTAAACAATTACTTCAAGAATCAAAAGAAAAAGTGGAGGTCCAAACTCTAGTAGAGTCTGGAATAGAAGCATTAGATGAAAAGCAGTTTGATGATGCCATCACCATTTTTACGAAAATCATTGAAGAACATACCGATAATCCAGATGTAAAAGAGATGGTTGAGAGTGCTAATGCATCACTTACGAAAGCGAAGGCAAAACAAGAAGAGCTTTTTATGGAAACCGCAAGTAAAGCTCTTAAAGATCAAGATTACGATGCGGCCATAAACAATTTTTCGAAGGTTGTAGAAAATAATCCAAATCACAAGGATGCACAAACACTTCTTACGTATAGTGAGAGTATGAACAATGGGATGATTGCGTTAAATAATGAAAAATTTGATGAAGCAATTGCAATTTTTACTAACGTAATTGAAAAGAATGAAAGTAAATCGAGTTTTGGTGAGTTTGTTGATATCGCAAAAGCTTCTCTGGAAAAAGCTAATGAAAATAAGAGAAGATCATTACTTGATTTAGCACATACAGCAATAGATCAGAAAGAGTATGAAAATGCTAGAAAACTACTATCCTCTTTGCTGGATCTAACACCGGAGAATGAGGAAGTGAAAAACCTTCATAGGTATAGTGAGAATATGGAAAAAGGGCTAAAGGCGATGGATAATGGGCAGTTTGCTGAAGCAAATATATTTTTTACCGTCGCATTACTAGCGAAGCCCAATGATGAAGAGGCACTCATTTTGGAAAGTGAATCCTATCGCAGACATTGGGACAATATGGAGGCTGTAGAGGTAGCAAACAAAAACACTTATACTGAAGTAATAGATGGTGCAACAAATGAGTTTATTCAATCGATGAGATACTTGATGGACTATTATAATAAAAATGTGTTGAACCAGTTCGAAGGTCTCAATAACGGTATGACTTCCCACAGTTATTTAATGTCAACCGTAGGCAGTATTTATAGGGAAACACTTAACATTAATGTGCCTTATCCAGACTACCAATCCATTGTTGATAATTGGATAAAATGCTTAGAAGCAACAAACAAACAACTAGAAATGCTAGAAGAAGTATCCGGGGGAAATACAGACGCATTTGTGGTAAATGAATACATTCATGAAATCTTTGATTATTATCAACTAGCAGAAGACGGATTAAATTCTATTGAGTAGTATTGAATAATAGATATTAAGATACTATTTTCGTTGTACTAATTCTTTAAACAAACGTTTGTTGAAGATGAGTTGTGCTGGTTTCAGTGATCTAAACAGACGTTTGTTTGAGGCATAATGGTATTTTAATATATATGATAAATTACTATAAGTTTATCAATCTGTTTCTGAAGAAGAGTCTATACTGAGGATAGATTCCAAGTAGTGGGTTGTGGTGCCTCAGTTTAGTAAAGAATTACTGTACCAGGGGGAGGCACCATATAGTCATGATAAGCTTTCAAAGTATTATCTGTTGTTAAAACACTCGTTTAGAAACTGAACTATTTCTCCGGGCCGGGCTGGATTACCTTGATGTCTAAATATAAAAGGTATTTGAAGCGCGTCGTACTTTCGCTTTAACGTGAATCCATGTATTGGATGATGAATAACCTCACCAACGTCGGCGTCTCTAGGGATACGTGGTTTGTCAAAATCGTAATAGTATTCCATGAAAGCAGGTGGTGCGTCGGAAGACATAAAGTTAATGGCTGAAGCCTCCTCAGCAAGTTTTAAGGTCTTTGGTTGATAGAGATCCTCAATAGTAGAAACTCCATAAAATAATGATAAGTTTGGTTGAATATAGGGACCGTCATAAATAGTTTCATAAAAGCGTTGATCCTTAGAGACTTGAGTGGCAAACCCTATAAACGCTGTAACCTTCGAGGAAATTCTTTCGATTGGATCAGAGGTCCCAGGTTTAGCTAACTCACCCTTTAAAGCATTCCAAAGTGCAAGATGCCCTCCTGCTGATGAACCAGCAGATGCTATTTTAGTTGGATTAATTCCCCATTCTGAAGCCTTACTTTTAACAAATTGTATTGCTCTTGTTCCGTCTTCCATGGGAGCTGGAAATGGATCATTTGTAATGAAGCGGTAATTGCAAGTAATAACTGAAATCCCTGCCTCAAGCAACTCATCCTTTAATGGATTAGTAGACATTTCTGTTTTATCTCCTTCAATATAACCACCTCCATGAAAATAAATAAGAGCTGGCACTGGTTCTTTTGAATCAACAATATAAGCATCAAGTACGTTACGTTCATAAGGCCCATATGGAACATCTTTATATTCTGTAATCGACATTGAGGTTACCTCCTTGTATTAATAGTTTTATATACTGATAATGATGATATTATACCATTACAAGTATAGGTGAATGATGGTTCTATTACTATATAATACGATAGTAAATAAAGGCTTCATGTTCATCGTCCACCTACATCAAGAATATATATTATTGTCCCGATAACTAATAGGATTGACGCTTGTGCGGAACTATTGCTAGAATTGTAGGTAAATAGTATTGAAAATTCAGGTTTTTGAGAAAAGCATAAGACAGAGATGATTCTCTTTGAGCTTAATTTTTTATAGTTCACAATTGTCGAATTTTGTTCTTATTTGAATGCGGTTACACGGTTGGTGTAGTAGATAAAAAGAGATTGAATACGATCCCTCTTACATAATTACTGGAATTTTACCTCAGCAGGAGTTGACTACTGTGAAACATCCTTGGTGGCAAATAAAAAACAATTATCAATCAAGCAAGTATTTTTACCGGATGCTAGGTTCTGGACTTCTTGTATTAGTTATTCCCATTGTGTTAATTTCGTTTATTACATATAAAGGCACAACAGACAGCATGGAGAAAGAAATCGTTAGGTCATATAGCGACGTGCTGGGGCAAGTACAGGAAAGGGTGGACAGCAAGTTAACGTTGGTGAATCAAGCAATCAATCCGATGTTATTTGATTCAGATTTGATGAAATTGGTGTATTCAGATGGTGCTCCTGATGGTTTGGTAATGAGGAGAGTGCAAAATAAACTGCGCCAGCTTGATCATTCGATCAGTGATATTGAGAGTGTTAGTTTACATGTACCCGAGCATTCTATCACTTTAACTAGTGATCGTTATATTAATTCATATAGTAGCAAAAGAATAGCAAATCTTCCACCAGACGTCCCGAATGGTCAGTGGCAATCTCAGCGTGGAGATTCATATAAAGTCATTACGTTTACACGGTCATTACCAGTATTCGAGACAAAACCAAGTGCGTACTTAAGTATTCATTTTCGTCACGATGCATTTAAGGATATTCTTGAATCTGTTGAGTTTTTGTCTCAAGGGAAATTAATGATTGTAAATGCTGATCAACAAGAAATTTATTCATATGGATCAAATCAACTTGATTCAATACAGGTGCAACACGGTTTAGTAGAAATTATGCGAAAATCAGATACCGATGATCAGCGTTTCTACTTACCAGATGCGAATCTTTCAACATTGTATGTTCAATCTGAAAAAACGGGCTGGTATAGTGTCTTGTTTATTCCAAACGAAACATTGAACCCTTATAAAGCAAAGACGATTTGGATGACGCTACTAATTGCGGTGTTAGCCATTGTCATTGGCAGTATTTTAACCTTCATTCAATCAAAAAGGTTATATAAGCCAATTAATGAATGGTTACAGGATGAAGATTATTTAGAGGATTCATCAAGGCAAGGACGAGATGAATGGCATTGGCTGCGAAATAAATGGGTGTCCTTGAAGGACTATAACAAAAAAACAGCACCTGTGTTACGTAAATCCTTTTTAGTAGGTGTACTTAATGGTGAATATGATGGTGAAGATACCGAGAAGCTCCGTTCACTTTTTTTAGAGCATGGCATTAATGAAAGACAGAAATGTATTGTTTTAGTCGTGCAACCAAAACGATTTGAAATCAACAAACATTATCATAAAGAAGATGAATTTCTTATTTGCACAGGCGTAAATAAAATTATTGAGGATCTTTTTACGCAATATCACCTAAATGGAGATCTTCTCATTTACCAAGAAAATCAATATACCATTTGTACATTATATTTTCCGAGCGAGATGGACCATGAAAGAATCAAAATGTTAGTGCTTCAGGTAAGCCAATCTGTAAAAATGTCAGCAAAAACATATTTTAAAGTGTCTCCGACCATCGCATTGGGGGGCTTACGTGAGACAACATGTGAGTTGAGAGACTCGTACTTGCAAGCAAAGAAAGCCATGAAATATCAAATTCTTTATCGCAATGAAGATATTTTAGACATTGAATTAATCAATACGACACATCACAGCAAGGAATATCCAATCCAACTAAGTGAGCAACTCATTGCTTCAATGACAGAGGGTAATAAAGAGGGAACGGAAGAAGTCTTCTTGAAATTTGTAGAAAACATCTCTGAAAAAAAATACGATGATTCAACTGTAAAGCAAATGTTTTTAATGTTATATGACGCAATCATCCATTCGTTTGGTCATTTTTCACAGGATATTATCAATGAATTATTAAACTTTCCGATGTTTGAGAGAATTCAAGCTGCTGAATCAATGAATGAAATGCAAACGTATTTTCTAGCTGAATGGTTCCCTTATTGTTTTGAAAGAATTGAGAAGGAAAAAGAAGGCAAAGGGGTTCAGCTAATTGAAACAGCGAAAGAATATCTGTCGAGTACAATGGAAAAGGAACATTCACTAAGTATGGTAGCGGAACAGGTGGGGTTACATCCTTCCTATTTTAGTCGACTTTTTCGCCAGGAGACAGGGCAAAACTTTGTTTCTTATGTAGCAGCACTAAAAGTGGACAAGGCAAAGGAATTGTTAGTAGAAACAGAACATTCGATCAAGGAGATTGCTGCCCAAATTGGATATACAGAACAAACCTTTCGACGTGTATTTAAAAATGAAACCGGTACAACTCCGAGTCAGTATCGCAAAGCGCTACGATAAAGGTACCAATTGTTGCTCCTCACAGTAAGTTCTCGTACATTCTAGTAGAATGTACGAGGGCTTTTTTTTATGAATTACTTTTAAATAACAAAATCTGCTAGTGTTGACTAACAATAAGTGCGTAAAGTTGTGTACAGTAACACTCATTTCTGAATGTAGTAGAGTTAGAAGATAAAAAGTGAATGGAATAAGAGGAAGTGATAGGTAAAAACGGATAAAAACCATTCATTTCTTTACTTTGTTATCGCTTTCAGTAAAGAAATGAATGGTTGATGAGCGGGAAATGTTGAAAACAATGGGTTCATGGCACGAAGAATGGGTGTAAAATATTGAGTCTTTAAAATAGGTGGGAATTAAACTAGATTTGTGTTGTAGACAAACAACAAGAAAGTGATCGGAGGTGAGAGGAATGGAAAATACTGAATTGGAACAACCGAAGAAGCTTCAGAATGTTGATTCCATGACAAATACTAAGATGAGCGTATTATGGAGAAGAATCAAGCGTTATAAGTGGATGTATCTACTTGCTCTTCCAGGTCTATTATATTTTATTATCTTTAAATACCTACCAATGTGGGGATTGTTATTAGCATTCAAGGATTATAATCCATATGTTGGCTTTTTGGCAAGTGAGTGGGTCGGCTTCGAGCATTTTACATCATTCTTTTCAAATGGTGAATTTTGGAAGTTGTTAAGGAATACGTTGTCGATTAGCTTTTTAAATCTACTATTTTTCTTTCCAGCCCCAATAATTTTATCATTAATGCTTAATGAGGTAAGACATACCGTCTTCAAAAGAGTGACACAAACAATTGTTTACCTTCCACACTTTTTGTCGTGGGTTATTATTGTAAGTTTCACGTTTTTATTTTTCTCACTAGATATTGGGTTGGTTAACAAAGCAATAAGTGCATTAGGGTTTGAAAAAGTTGCGATTCTTTCTGAGCCGAAATACTTCTATGGATTAATTGTGGGTCAAACGATTTGGAAAGAAGTAGGTTGGGGAACGATTATTTTCTTAGCAGCGATGGCAGGCGTTGATTCACAGTTATATGAAGCAGCACGGGTGGATGGAGCAAGTCGTCTAAGACAAATCTGGCATATTACATTACCAGCGATCAGGCCGACAATCGTCATTTTAATGATACTAAAGCTGGGTGATACGTTAGATGTTGGGTTTGAACAAATTTTACTGATGTTAAATCCAATGGTACAAAATGTTGGAGATGTATTTGATACCTATGTATATAGGCAAGGGATATTAAATGCGAACTTTAGTTATAGTATCGCCGTTGGTCTGTTTAAATCAATTGTCGGTCTCGTATTGGTAGTAGGAGCAAATGCACTTGCGAAAAGATATGGGGACGATAGCTTATTCTAAACGGAAGAAAGGAGGGAAATGGATGTTAAAGAAAGCAACGGTTGGTGATTACATCAATTATACTGCGTTAACGATTATATCATTGTCCATGTTGTTTCCATTCTTTTATGTTATCTCTGTTTCATTAACAGATCCGAATTCGTATGTGGCGGGTGAACTAATACTTATTCCAAAGGACTTTTCGTTAGAAGCGTATAAGGTTGTGTTACAGTCAGGGCAATTGTGGAACTCACTATCATCAACTTTGTTTATCACCATTATCGGAACGATTTTAAATTTATGCTTTACGATGACGTTCGCGTATGTGTTATCAAAGAAAGAAATTCCCGGCTGGAAGTTTTTCACCTATTTGGTCTTGTTTATTCTCGTTTTTAATGCTGGATTGATTCCAAATTACCTATTAATAAGGGAAATGGGATTAATGAACTCGTTATGGGCATTAATTTTACCAGGCTTAACAAATCCATGGGCATTATTTGTAGTAAGATCGTTTTATACGACAATTCCAAAAAGTATTGAGGAAGCAGCTCTGATTGATGGAGCGAACGATCTACAGATTTTTTATAAACTTATACTACCTTTGTCAAAGCCAGTAGTGGCAGCGTTTGCGCTTTTCTTTGCGGTAGGGCTTTGGAATACATACTTAAATGGTGTGTTTTTTATCCAAGATCCTGCAAAATGGCCGTTACAAGTGTTTTTATCACAAATGATTATTGAATCAAATTCAGCGTTAGGGTCTGTAACCGACTATCATTTACATAATGAGGTGCCACCACCATCAGAAACGATAAAAATGGCATCACTTGTGTTAGTAATGTTACCAATATTGGTCGTGTACCCGTTCTTACAAAAGTATTTTGCAAAAGGTGTATTAATAGGTTCTGTTAAAGGATAAATAGAGGAGGAATACGTAATGAAAAAACGGTTGATGGTTATATTGGTCATACTTATTAGTTTTGCAATGCTTGTCGCTTGTGGCAATGATTCTAGTGAAAAAACAAATGGTAATACAGATAGTAAGAAGGAAACAGAAGGTAGCGGGTCTGAAGCTCCAACAAGTATCAGTATGTTAACAGGTGTATGGGGACAACCGCCAGTAGATATCAATAATAGTCCAATTTTTACAAAGTTAGAAGAAGCAACAAACACAGAGTTAGATATTCAATTAGTGCCAGTGTCTAACTATGATCAGAACTTTAGCTTAGTTTTATCTGCTAATCAGTTACCTGACGTCGTTCATGCATTTTCAAGTAAGTCACCTGTATTAATTGATGCGATTAATCAAGGTGCATTTCATAATCTAGGTGATTTTGATTTAGAGAAGTATGAAAATCTAAATACAATTCCAGAATTTATTTGGGAAAATGCGAGCATTAATGGTGAAATTTATGGAGTACCTAACGCTGTAGGTCTGAACTCACTATCATTAAGTCTTAGACAAGATTGGTTAGATCAATTAAATCTAGAAGTACCAACAACGTTAGATGAATTAAAAGAAGTATTAATTGCGTTCAGTCAAAATGATCCTGATAACAATGGTAAAAAGGATACATTTGGTCTAGCTGGCTCAGGTTATGGTAGCCCTGGCTCAGTTCCGTCATTTGAAAATTATTTAATTGGAGCATTTGGTGTACGTGAGCCAGTATTTGAAGATGACAAGCTATTATTACCTTGGATGACTGAGGGATACAAAGAATATCTTGAGTATATGCAAGATTTATATGCAAACGAGGTACTGCCAAAAGAATACTATTTAATGGGTAATTCAGATGTGGATGAATTAGTAGAACAAAACTTAGTAGGCTCAATCGGTGGAACCATTCACGGTGCAGGTGAGAAAACACAGGTACTTCAAAGACAAAACCCTGATGCATCATTTACGGTCATCCCTCCAATTGAGGGTCCTGGAGGTCATGCGGGATCAATTCAACCAGGTTATTACGGCATGTGGTTAATACCTAAATCAGTTGATGAAGAAAAAGTTCCGAAAATCCTTGAGTACCTTGACAAGACAGCAACAACTGAAATCAATAATTTAGTGAATTTTGGTATCGAAGGTGTTCACTATGATGAGCTAGATGACACAACAGTTGTACGTTCTGAAGAACAAGAGGCGCTTCTTGGAGAAGATGCTGGACAAGGAGCAATTGTCCTTGTTAATACGTACAACGCTTATAATGACGTAACAAAGAACCGATTCCCGAAAGAAATGGAAGGGGCGTTAATTACAAGAATTGACGAGTATAACGAAGTGGCACCGTCAGATCCATTCAGACTATTAATCTCTGAAACTCATTCTGAGCGTTCTGCAGATGTATTTGGGCAGCTTAACGAAATGATGATTCAAGTCATTACAGGATCAGCTGATTTAGACAAGTGGAGTGAGTATGTTGCCTCAATGAAAGAAAATGCAACTGTTCAACAAATGATGACTGAATATGCCGAACAATATGAAATGGTTTATGGAGAGTAACGTTTCGTTGAAATGAGATCGTATTGCAATACATCCGGGATGGTGGATAGACGTCCCGGATTTTTATTAAAATTGACTAGCTCCAGGTGCGGACGGCACGAGTCATAAGACAATACGTCTAAAAGGTTTATAAACAACTGTCTAGTCGTCTTGTCTTATGCTTGTCGCCGCTAAAAGGGCGCCGCGGTGCTTTTCTTATAGGAGGCAACAAGATGAAATCAATGTTCAGATACTCAGATAAACCTGCACTCGAACCGCAGGAGGGGTGTGAATGGGCAAACAAGATGGTTCTGAACCCAGCTATTGTAAGCGATCCAGAGGATCCTAACACCCTTCATATGTTATTTCGAGCAACCGGACCATGGTCGCAGAAAAGAAAAGAAGGTGTATTAGATCCATTTCCAATCTTTCTTGGCTATGCAAAAAGTACCGATAAGGGAGAAACATGGGAAGCGGACTTTTCAAGACCGGCGTTAGCTCCATTATTAGAAGAAGATGACGAAAAGTTATATATAACAGATTACAAAGGGAATAAAGTACGAAATTACACAAATGGATGTATCGAAGATCCACGTGTGTTCCCAGTAGAGGGTGAATTATATCTAACGGTCGCGTGCCGTGTATTCCCACCCGGACCGTATTGGATGGTTGATCAAGATCCACCAGTTCATACTCGTTATATGTATGTGCCTGAGTGGGCAAGGTCTGTTAAAGGATCAGACCCGTTCTATCAAGTAGCGTATACAAATGATACTGTCACTGTTTTGTATAAGCTAGATTTAGAAAAGTTAAAACAAGGTCAATATGAAGAAGCATTTTCCTATATCTGTCCGCTTACGGAAGGACATGTAAGTGATAATCGCGACGTCTTTCTTTTCCCTGAAAAAATGATGATTGGTGGAAAATTGCAATATGTCATGTTGCATCGTCCATTAAAGACAGCTCCATTTAAGGATGGTGATAAAGCTGATGTACCATCAATCTACTTAGCTGCAGCTGAGAAAATCGAGGATTTTGCTTCACCAAAGGCAACACATGAATTACTCGCCACACGTAAATTTAGTTGGGAAAATAATAAGATTGGAGCAAGCTGGCCACCATTGAAAATTTCCGATGATGAATGGTTAGTACCTTACCACGGAAAAAAAGATATTCATTTTGGCTACACACAATCATTTATGATTGTAAGAGAACGAGAAAATGAGTTTCCGGAAATTACCCATCGCTGTAGTGAGCGTTTGATGTACGCGGAACGAGAGTGGGAAATGCCATCAGATTATCCAACGCCTTGTTTATTCACAACTGCGGGTATTGTCGTTGATGATGACTTAATTATGGCATATGGAGCAGCAGACCAGAAAGTCGGTATCGCTAAAGTAAAATACGACGAGTTAGTTGAATATATCAGAACATTTGATGCTGAAGGGAATAAAGTTGAGAATGAAGTTTTGAGTAGTGTTAAATAGTGTTTCTATATTAAATAAGCGTAAGGGGTAACTTATCATGCAAAATGAGAGTAAACGGTTAGAACCATTAACTGAAGATCATATCAACCAATTTCATGAGGATGGTTTTTTATTACTGAAGAAGGGCTGTAGTAATGATTTAATTCATGCATTCAATGGACATATCCATTCCATTCGATCTTCAGATTCTATGCCGGAATGGGCTCTACCTAGAAAAGGGGCTCAGCAGGTGTCTGAAAAAGACCGATTTTCAGTGCGATTATTTAATCCTCATCAACATGATAGTTTTTCACAACAAATGATGAAAATTCCAGTGATTCGAGGGGCACTTGCTCAATTAATGGGAGATGAAGCAGTTTGTGTTCAAAGTATGTATTTTTACAAAGAACCAGGTTCTCCAGGACAAGCTGCTCACCAAGATTACTATTATATAAGAGATGATCCAAAGACCATGATTGCTGCGTGGATTGCCATGGAAGACCGGGTTGATGAAGAAAATGGCTGCCTTTGGGTCATTCCAAAATCTCATAAACTTGGTTTATTACCCCATGGAAAGGTAAAGAATCTAGATGAACATGAAGAATGGACAGATGAAACGGAAGGGATTGATTTGAAACAACAAGTTCCGGTTGTTATGGAAAAAGGAGACATTCTTTTATTCCACGAATTGTTGATTCATTCTTCAAACCGAAATCGCAGTAGTGACCGTTGGCGTCGTTCTTATGTGTGTCACTATATTCGACAAGACTCAATGGTATTACGCCGTGAAGACCTGAAAAGAAAATATCCTTTGTATTAATGGATGGGTGTGGGTAACGGGATAAGGGGACAGTTACCTGGTAATGATAGTCTATTAAATTTGAAGGGTAACGGTAACAAAGGGGAAGGGGATCAGTCAATTGACATTGAATGACTCTCTCCTGGTATTTCTTGGTACTGCATTGTATCTTAAAATAGGAATCTAAAAGGCTTGAAGTACGGTACTCTTTAAACAAACGTCTGATTAACCTGCTGAAACAAGGATAAAATCTCTTAAACAAATGTTTGTTTAAGGGAAATATGGAAATATAAAGGTATGAATTATTATTTTAATAGGGACAAGGGGAATGAACCCTTTGTCCCTTTGTGTTTACCAAATGAATAATGCAACAATGGTTGATATCACTAACCCCAACACAACCGGTTTGAAGTTTTTTCGCACAAGATCCATCACTGGAACACCGCATAGTCCTGCGACTGCTACAAGTGAGGACCAGGCAATGATGGTTCCTCCACCAGTCCAGATTGATCCCATTTGCCCGATCGCTGCAAGTGTTGATGGATCAACTGAATTCGAAGCTAGTGCCCCTGATAGCGTACCTGTTAACGGTAATCCGGAAAAGCCAGATCCATCTAAACCAGTGATAATTCCTATTAATAAGATACCAAAGGCTGATAATACCATATTTTCTGGGATGACTGTCTGACCTGCCTGGACTAGTTCAAACAGGAAGGCTGGGTTTGCTTGATCTCCTAGAGATAAAATACTTGCTGAAAAGTCTCCACTACCAAGGAAGAAGAAGCCAGCTATTGGAATGACGGGTCCCATTGCTTTAAAGGCAAACACAAAGCCATCAGTGATATGTTCACTAATCCGCTCTAATGCTCCACCTTTTTCTTTTGTTAGCGTAGCAAAAGCGAGCAGAAGGACAGCAACCCCACCAATAAATGCAGCACCATCTCCTCCTTCAAAACCACCCATTCGGCCACCACTAAGTTTTGTAGAAATCATAAAAATCATAACAGCAAGCATCGATAGAGGCACTAAAATGGCGAATACTTTACTTTTAGTGGTTTGCGGGATATGTTTTGGACTACCATCTTCGTCCTGCTTACTTTGCAAAATGCTTAATTCCATTTCGATTGTAGGATCATCCGGTTTACGCATTTGCTTTCTATACATGAAGTACCCTAATAGAATGGCAACGATACCCGTTACAAGAGATAAAACCAATGCCTTTTGAGCAACAAGTGCTTGATCGATTCCTGCGGCTGTTGCACTTAATCCTGGGGCTACTTGGATGACATAGTCGGAAGAAAGCGCCATTCCTTGACCCGCAAGTGCGACTGCCATCGCTGCAGCCATAACAGGCAAACCAGCTCTTACGGCTGCCGGTACAAGTAAGGCACAAATGAGAGGAACTGCTGGAGTAGGCCAGAAAAAGAGCGAAATCGCATACGTGACGATGATGAGTGTAAAATAGGCAATATGACCATTCTTCATCACCTTTTTTAAAGGAGAAATCATCTGTTTATCTGCGCCCAAATCCCTTAATGAATGAAGCAAAGCAACCATAAAGGTAATGATTAAGAAAATACTAAACAACTCTTTTGCAGCGGTTAAATTCGCGTTAAAAACGGAAGTGAACCCACCAACAAGACTTCCTTTATATACCCAAGCGACAAGAAACGTTCCTAATAAAGTCGGTAAAACGACTCCTTTCCTAAAAATCATTGTTACTATAACAACCAGCGTGACAAACAAATACAGCCAGTGAGCAAACGTTAAATCCACCTTACATTCCTCCTATACACCTCATACGACACCATAAAGGTTAGATATTATCATATGCACAACTGCCTAAAACTGTGATGAAAACAAGTGCTGCGGCGGGACATAGGGACAGGTTCGTCGTCCCACCACATTTTTACAGACTGGGAAAGCAGGGGGGGGGGCGGTTCTGGTGCTTCTTTTGTAGTTATTAATGATGCGAGAGCTTAATGGCATGAAGATTGAATGGAATTTTGGCAACAATTTTGCCTCATGAGTTGTATGAAATAAAGTTTGAGCAGAACTTGGGTGCAAAGTATGTTTCATCGGGATTGTGAAGAAAAGTTTGAGCGGAATTTTGAAGCAAAGTATGCTTCATCGGGAATATGAAGTAAAGTTTGAGAGGAATTTAGATGTAAAGTATGCTTCATCGGGAATATGAAGAAAAGTTTGAACGGAATTTTGAAGCAAAGTATGCTTCATAGGCATTATGAAGTAAAGTTTGAACGGAATTTTGAAGCAAAGTATGCTTCATTGGGAATATGAAGTAAAGTTTGAGAGGAATTTAGATGTAAAGTATGCTTCATAGGGAGTATGAAGAAAAGTTTGAGAGGAATTTAGATGCAAAGTATGCTTCATCGGGTATATGAAGTAAAGTTTGAAAGGGATTTTGAAGCAAAGTATGTTTCATCGGGAGTATGAAGTAAAGTTTGAGCGGAATTTAGATGAAAAGTATGCCTCATCAGGGATATGAAGAAAAGTTTGAACGGAATTTTGAAGCAAAGTATGCTTCATTGGGAATATGAAGTAAAGTTTGAGCGGAACTTTGAAGCAAAGTATGTTTCATCGGGAGTATGAAGTAAAGTTTGAGCGGAATTTTGAAGCAAAGTATGCTTCATCGGGAGTATGCAGAAAAGTTTGAGCGGAATTTTGAAGCAAAGTATGTTTCATCGGGAATATGAAGTAAAGCAGGGGGACGGTTCTGGCGCTTCATTCCCTTATGGGGAATGAGGCACCAGAACCGCCCCTATGCCTCGTGGTAGAGTTGAAAAATGCATTCTGTTACACTCATAGTAAGGGGAGGAGTGGTTAAAATGTTAATTGGTCACATTAAAGATATCGTTCGCCATCCAGTTAAATCTTTTCGTGGAGAACATGTACAACAATCTAAAATAATGGAGTATGGCTTATACGGAGACCGGAGCCACGCTTATGTAGATGATACCAGTCAAGGAGATTTTTTAACCATTACACAATTCCAGGAAATGGTTCGGTATGAAGCACGATTTGTGGGTGAAGAATCAATGGACGAATATCCTAAGGTCGAAGTAATCACGCCTGAGGGGAAGGTTTATGATTGGGAAGATCAAGAATTGATTAAAGAAATGGAAAACAAATCGAAACGAAATATTTCTACTAAGGAATATACTCCATCACATGTACCTATTGGTCCAATCGCGGTAGAACACGTTCTGCTTACAACAGATGCTTCATTAAATAAGTTGCAAGAGCTATGGGGGAAAGACGAAGTTGATATGAAACGTTTTCGTCCAAATTTAGTTATTTCTTTAAAGGAAAAGAAACCATTTATTGAAGAAGAATGGATTGGCCGGCGCATTAAAATAGGAACTGAAGTTGAATTAGAATTTGTTGGACATTGTGTAAGGTGTATGATTATAACGGTTAATCCTGATAATGCCGAACGAGATTTAAGTTTACATAGAACCCTAATAAAAGAAAGAAACAATAACTTTGGCGTGTATGCTTCTGTCATAAAAACAGGAAACATTCACGTAAACGATGAAATTCATTTACTTTAAGGAAGAGGTCGGTTCTCATGTTTGAGGCAGAGGGACGGTTCTCATGCTTCATTTTTAAGAGGGACATGGCGAGTACCATGTCCCTCTTAGTACTTTAATTCTCACGTGGGGAATGAAGCACGAGAACCGTCCCCGTGCTTTGGGAATGAGGCACGAGAACCGTCCCCGTGCTTTGGAATGAAGCATGAGAACCGCTTGACCTTGTGGTGCACCCCACAGTTTATGATGAGGATAGGAGGGAAAGGATGTACAAGATTAGTGATTTTTCTGAGATGACTGGATTAAGTAAAGAAACATTGCGATATTATGCAGAAGTAAAATTACTCGAACCAGCTTACATTGATCCAACTAACAAGTATCGATATTACGACGATGGAAGCTACTTCTTGGCAGTCCTCCTAGTAAAGTTAAGAAGACTTGGCTTTACCATACAAGAAATGATTGCTGTGATGGAGGACGAATCATTTGCACATTTAGAAAATTTATTAATTGAAAAAAGAACAAAAATACAAATGCAGATAGAAGATCTTCATCTTCAGGTTAAAGAGATTGATGATTTTCTTGCATCTGGGAAGGAGGAAAATGAGTGATTCAATGGAAGGAAGAAACCGTGATTGATACTACTATTGAAAAAGTATGGTCTTTGTTTTTGGATAAAAATATAAAAAATATTATGCCGAAAGTGGAGGAACATACATTAATTGAAAAGAAGGAAGAGGAGGTTGGAGCCAAACATAAGCAAACATATCGAGAGGGAAAGCGCTTGGAAACCTACATTGTAGAAACATTAGCTTATGAAGATTCTGCAGACAAAAAACAGAAAACTACCAGCTTTGTTTTAGGAAAAGCCTTTGAAATTACGCTTACTTTTACATTGGTTAAAATAGATGATAATCACACGAGATTTATTTATGAGGGACAAAACAAAGGAGTCAATTTTGTAGGTAGAGCCATGTTAAAACTAGGTAGCGAAAAAAGTAACAATAAAGTAGTAGAAGAGTTTATGGAGAAAGTGAAGGAAGAAGCAATGAAATTGTAAGTTTGAAACCTACATGATAAATGAATTGAGTGGCCCAACAAGGATTAATCAATTCAATTATTATTAGAAGTTAGTGTACTAAAGGGTGGACGAAGGGACAGTGCCTCTCTGTCCCTACATCAAAACAACCTCATTTGTTCCGCATGATTCTGTTCATTATCACTTATATAGCCCATTGTTTTATAACCAGATAATCGTTTCTCGAACATCATTTTAAGGGCTGGGACATTTTGGTCAACATAATCGTATACCCTTACTTCTTGTTTGTTCGAATGGATTCTGTGTAGTCTGCCGACATATTGCTGTAACGTACCTTTCCAGGCAATTGGCATAGCTAAAAATAATGTATCCAATCTAGCGTCATCGAAGCCTTCACCTATAAATTTCCCAGTAGCAATCACTAATCGCTCAGCACTATCTGGAATGTTGGCAAGACGTTCTAGCTCTGCCTCACGCTCTTTTTTGGTCAATTTTCCTGATAGGACGACGATGTTCTTGGCAAAACCATTGAATTTTTTCCTTAAAAGTTCAAGATGTTCTATCCTCTCGGTCAAAATGATGGGGGAACGACCTGATTCAAGCTCATTCAACACATCATTAAAAATTTGTAGATTCCGATTTTCATCTTTTGAAAGCATTTGAAATAAGTCTTGGAAATCTGTTAATGAGGAAGTAAAACTTGTATTCCTCGGAATAAGGCGATGTGAAAACGGACGAACCTTTGCTTGAGTTTTTGCATCAACAGAATAACGAATGGGTCCGCATTGCATGAAGATGATTGGATGCATACCATCCTTCCGTTTAGGAGTGGCCGTTAACCCATAGACATATTTTGCACGAATTCTTTTCAATATTTGTTCAAAGCTAAAAGCGGAAATATGATGACATTCATCAACAATGACTTGACCGTACTGTGTAATAAAAGACTTTAGTTCTCCCTTTGACTTTAGGCTTTGGATGGTGGTTACATCAATTTTCCCTGTAATTTTCTTTTTCCCACCTCCAAATTGGCCAATATCTTTCGGCGACTGATTTAAGAAAATCGATAATTTCTCAATCCATTGCTGTAAAAGTTGAGTTCGATCGACTATGATTAAAGTATTTATTTGTCTTCTTGCGATTAATGCAGCAGCAACAACGGTTTTACCAAATCCTGTTGTTGCAGAAAGAACTCCATTTTGATAACTGCATAGCTGGGAAACGGCTGCTTCTTGCTGAGAAGTTAATTGACCATTAAATGAAATCTCAATTTCCTCTCCATCATAATGTTCGTTCACAAGATTTATGCTTATAAAGTTTTCTTTTAATAGCGTTTCTAATTCTTCTATACAACCACGAGGAATAATGATGTGCTTTGAATCTTCTTCCTCACAACTTATGATTCTTTGTAAACCATAGGTTGACATTCTTTTGGCTTGGGCTTTATAAAATTCTGGATTTTTAAATGATGCGAGTGAAATAATTTTATAGTAGAGGGAAGATGGGATATCTTCCTTCTTTATATAGAGACCGTTTTTTACGTGAATATCAATTTCCTTTGGATATATATCATCAAATACAGGAGTAGCTTCTGATTTTGCACTAAGCATACTCAATAACGAATGAACTTTCTTTTTTGATAGCTTTTGAACAGAAGACAAATACATCCATTGATCTTGAAAGGGTGTAAAGGTTTCATCCACGAATACACAGTTGCCTTCATTTTTTGACTTTAGCTGTAATGGCAAGGCAATTAAGTTGCCGAATCCTCCTTTTGGTATAGTATCCTGATTTGGGAACATCCGATCAAAGGAATCAATCCCTATTTGATGTCTCTTTTCTAGTGCTCTTGATAATAGTACTGAACCAAACCGTCTTGCCAATGAAGCAGGAATATTCTCGGAGAAAAATATCCAACAATGCCCTCCATTTCCGGATCTGGATCTTTCAATGTGTATAGGTATTTCCATGCTTTTACAAACTTGCACTAGTGCCAATACATCATCTTGCCAATTTTTTTTATCAAAATCAAAAGCTAAAAAGGAGCAGGTTTCATCTATCTGCAGTGGATATAGGCCGATTGTTTTTGTTCCACTAAGATGGTCGAATAGAACTTGATCTGTTAGGGGAAGTAATCTTCGATGCTGACAATTACTACATTTTACTTCGGGTTTTTTACATAGGGGTTTTTGCCATTCGAGTCCACAGGCTGGTGTGTACCCTGATTTTCCATCTTTTGATTCCCAACGGACTGCATAGGCATCTGTTCTTCCTTTAAATAGAGATTTAAAAAGATTAATCTTCTCCTCTGGAAGAGATTTATTTGTTAAAATTTGTTCGTCTGAAATACTATTAGATTTTAGTTCTCTTTGGTGCATCATATTTGATAGTAATTGTTTTAAATAGGAATTCTCTTTCTGCAATTGAATGATTTTTTTTCTTTGTAAATCTTCCATTACGTTCTCCCTCGATATACATTCTATATAGTGACCATTTTATCTAGATTTGTCATTTTTATTCAAGTAATAAAGAACTCACAAGGAAACGATTAGGTGAGGGAATTGGTCAAGAAGAAAGGAGGGCTATTTTTGAGTTTAATAGAGTTAAAATAGGTTTGATAATTATTATGTTGAAGAAGTCATTTATTTTTTTTTCCAACGGGTGTAACAAATGCACAATTAGTACTAAAACTGAAAATTGTCCAAGAGATAGTGTAACTATTTCGGGAGAAAGTAGGAGATGGGAACACTCCTTCCTTTAGGATTTCTTGAAGGCGAAACACAGCTATAGCGGGACGGTTCTCTTGTCTCATTCTTAAGAGAAGGTCAGGTGCAAAATCATCCCTTTGTTATGAGAAACTGGATATTTGGCCCTGACCCCGCGAGGATAAATATTACAACGTTAATGAAATATAGTGTATAGGAAAAGTTTTACGATGGAAATTACTTAGCTGACTAGGACAAGGAGAAAGAAAACCCTAGTAACTCTATTTTGGACCTTTTTAATACATTCGGACAAATACATCCGCTAAAAATAGAAACGTATGTTCTGTTTTTGATAGTGAATTGGAAAAAAATATGATAGAATAAATTAGTAACTACATAAAGCGGATGGCGGTTGACTATCTCCCGAAGAAGGGAGGTGGGAAAATGGCGACATATGAAGCAATTATGATAGCACTTACTTCAAATTTAGTTTTGGTTGGTGTTTTAACATTTATTGTAAATGTCGTTAAACAGAGAAAAAAGTAACCGCCAAGCCCCCGATCAAAGGATAGGACGGTTACTTTTCATTCATAAGAACATAACTATGTTTGGTCGGCCGCTCTTCTTGCGGCATGTAGTTGCTTTGATCGAGTGTTCGCAGCACTCGATCATTTTTATTATATAATTAATTATATGTTATCATACATGAAAATGCAAAGAGGGACATAGGTCCCTCGTCCCAGCATGCTTAAAGGACAAGGGGAGTAATCATCAACAGATGGGCTCTCCTTTGTCATTTACATGAGGAAAGAGACAGAGTGACAAAATCCTCTGTTCCCTTGTGGATTATGCAAGAAGTAAGAACCGTTACCTTCGTCTTAAGAGACGCACATTTCCGCTTTTTCATGTTAATACTCTTTTTTACTCTTCGATTCCTCCCAAAGTTTAAATGGCAAATCATATTCACTTACCATGAATTGTTCCATTTTGATATTTCGCTCATTCATTGGTATTGCAATTTCTTCATAGATAAATTGGTCATCAAATCCTATTACTGCAGCTTCTTCTTTGGTACATGCAAAATATACTGCTTTTGGTCTTGCCCAATAAATAGCGCCGATACACATTGGACAAGGTTCACAGCTTGAGTAAATTTCACAGTCAGTTAATTGAAAATCATTTAAATAGTTACAAGCAGCCCGAATGGCTTGTATTTCAGCGTGTGCAGTAGGGTCATTTGTTCCTGTTACTTGATTTTTTCCTTCCGCAATTATCTTCCCATTTTTAACCACAATCGCACCGAATGGACCACCATTATTTTTTCTTACATTGTAATATGCAATATGAATGGCCTTTTTCATAAAACGATTGTCTGGCAATTACCCCACCTCTTTCGTTATGAAAAATCTAAATATAAAAGTCCCTAACGCAATAAAGTATATTCCTGTTTGAAAGCGAAAATACCACTAGAAAGGTATGAGTTGAGGGAAATTGACCTTCATAAAAAGTTAAGTTTTTGAAAAGGAGTTTTGATTAATCCTGTGAGAACACTGGAAAATGGTTGCCAAGATAGCTTGAGTTGAAGAAGAACTATTTGGTTCTACCCTATTTCTTTTGCTGCATAGAACAAAGTTATTTTCAAAATAAATGATATTCCACAATCGGGAGAATAGAGGAAGAACATTGCCTAATTCCTCGTATAAGAGGATAAAGGGTTTCGTTTTGAGATGCTTTCTATAAAATACGTGCAGAAATGAAAGTCATATTGGTATAAAAAGGTAAACTTGCCATAGTAATTGGCAAGTTTCTTTCATAGGGATGAAAAAACCTTATTTATATAAAGTTGTGATACGGTGTACCGTAACGATTCTAAACGAGGGTTGCAGCGACATAAAATAAGAGGAGATTATTCCGTTAAATGCAGATTAGAGATCGTTTTGATGGTAAATAGGGGGAGTTTTTCCTCCTATACAATGCAAAATTACCTATTTTCCTTTTGGTGAGTCAAATAAGCGGAATATCTTCCTCTATTTATGTTATTTTCAGTGCCACTTGCTAATTAAGGGGAATTTTTCCCTCTAGTTATCAGTTCAAAGTGCCTAACCTGATCACCTAACCGATAAGAGCGAACTCTAATTGTCCTAGATGCGGATTCAGCAGCTTTTTATCGACCAGCTGATACAGGTCAATAAAATTATTGCTTAAAACGTCGTCACACCTATTCAGTTCCCCAAAAGTGTATGTAATGAAAAGGATAAGAAAAAATGATTAAAAGCCACTAATTTACAAAGTACCCTTCAAAATTTGACTCTTGAAACCCTTAGGGCAGAAAGGTAGAATTAGGGATGCAGTTGTAAAATATTACCCCGCTGTAGGGGATTAACACAAATAACTCTCCACCTTCGTTATACATCCATTCAAATGTTGAAAAAACATCCCCCGCTGTAGGGGATTAACATTTTACTAAAACATCTATCACACTAAAGTGATAGATATTTTTTTATCCATTTTCTCCCCTTTAATATAGTTTCACAACGAATCCTATGCTAAATTAAGTAAAGATAAAACGAACTCAATAGAACTGCAAACTATGCATTCGACAGAAAGGAAAGATACAGTTGGAATGGATGCCACAATGGGTGTTACCCATTACACTTTCTTCAATAAAATGGAATGACTATAAAAATGAAATCAATCAATCTATCAATGAGTTGACCACATATACAAAGAAAATCAATCAAGAGATCGTCATGATTGGAATCTGGTGTCTGATAGAAAAGGATATCGCGTCCGAAGAAACGACAGAATTGAAAACTCAGCTTAAAGAGTATCTTCAATCCTATCTAAATGTAGATATTGAAGTGTTTCTTGTACAAGAAACAGGCACATTAGAAAAGATGTTATTAGAGGTAGATGATCATATTCATTGGTTATGTATTAATGAGCCTTTTGCCTTGTTTGTCCAACTTTATCAAAATCACTCATCACGGCTAAATCACGCGATTCTGATTGAAGGGATCAACACGTATCAGGATCAGTTTATTTCTTGTTATGTAGATAGCAACAGCGGTGAGTTAGTTACCAAACAATATCAAGATTCGTCTAAACGTAAAGACTGGTTACAGAAATTTCTTCGTTTTATCCAGGACTGCGACTATAAGGCCGCAGAGGAACTCTTGAAGAGTGTTGATCTTTCAAGTAATGAAATGAAGGAAGTATATTATTTAGTTAATATGCAAAAACGACGTTTGAATTTTTCGTTCCAAAAAGCCTATGACTCTATGGAACTTGTTAAGAAGTATCAATCCAATCAATCCTTACCCTTGTTACAAACGGAGTTCATTTTATCCAATCTCATTCAACAGGATTCAAAAACAAAGTCGTTAGAACAAATCCAAGAGCTTTATCGACAAATCCAGTTGTTTTTAGGAATGGAAGATATCCCGTCTTTTTTAACAAGGTTCTACCGAGCGAGGGAAGCGGTCTTAAATCATATCGTTAAATATGGGCAAGCAGATGCTACAAATGTTGAGGATGATTCGAAAATTTTTTCTTCCATCTATAAGCTAATTGATATTATTGAAAGAAAATATGATCGACACGAGCTTGAGGGGAACTATGGTGCGTATTTTTATCTCAAAAGCTCGAATGTAGCTAGTGCATTAAGAGTGAGAAATAAAAGCTTTATTGGTCATAGTCGTTCTTCAATAGATGGAAAAAGATTATGGAGTTCGTACTATGGAACCTCACCAAGAACATCTAGTGAAGCAAAACGAAGGTTTCTGGCAGATTCAAAAATTATGCTCCGCGACTTAGGGGGGAATCTGGACGATAATTACCAGCTTCTTAACCAAGAGATACGAGAGAAAATCATGTTGCTAGCAAAGAAGGGAATGATAGAAAATGCCTCAACCAGCACTGCTGTTTCGAGATAAAAATCTTTCAAAAGAAGAGCTGGATATACTCAACAAGGATTTTGATTTAATCCTTGTTCATCCCTTAAAAATGGAAAGTGACATACCAACATCGCTAACAAGCTTTCCGCTAAAAAATGATAGCTTAGAAGCAAATATAAAAGAGGTAGAAGCTTTACTTGATAGGTTAGTCAAAAAAGATGACAAGGTCACGATACTAATGGACGAAGGACAAAATCCGTTACTTCAGGCTAGTATCCACTACGGGTTAATGCGCTATCATAATCAAGTTCTAATTAAATACTCACATGAACATACAGATTTAGTTTCTTTTAAGTTGGATGTGGAAGAACAGCTATACCATCACTCTCAACACCTTGTTCACTCTGGTGATTATAAAGGGGCATCAACATTGCTTAAAGGAAAAGTTGAAGATAGAAGAGTCTTTCAGTTGTTAGACTTTGCTCAAGGACTATTAAGCTTGGAACTTCACTATAGTCACCCGCAAAATAGAGATTTATACTTTACTACCCTTTGTGATGTATTAAAGGAAATATCAATTGAGTGGGAAGAAGAAGTACACTACGTCCAAACCATGAAGAAACTTGAAAGACAAGATCAAACTGCTTTTATTTATTATTTGCAAAACTATGCTTCTGAATTATACAGGGAAAATGATTTAGTTGATTTTATCGTCTTGTTTTACCGATTAGCAGAAGAATGTCTGTTATATGCAATGGGCTGGGATGTTGATGATCGAAATAATCAATTTTTTATTAGAAAAAATAGTGTGAATTATATACCACTAGCGGAAGTTGGACGCCATTTTTCTCAATTTCACAAGCTTGTAGAAAGGCGCTATACTCCACTTAAAAAAAAGTATAATTTTGGCTACTTTTCTACTAATCACTCAATTGACTTGATAGGAATTCCGGATCATGATCTCTATATATGTAAGCTTTATCAGAACTTTTCTCAATCCTGGCTACTAAAACTATTAGACCTTAGACATGAAGGCGTAAGCGGCCATGGGTTTGCCGACTTTTCAAGAGAGTTATTTGAAGAAATTTGCGAAGGATCGCCTGTTGAGAAAATGGAAGAGCTGTTAAAGGAATGGAACATACTTGCGCCACAATCCATTTTTTCAATTGTTCAAAAAGCAGTTTTAGCATTGCTTGCTAGGGAATTGCTGGATTAATGTTTGAAGCGACTCACTTTTTTAAGGAGTCGCTTCTTTGTTTATTGGTTCAACCTGATACAATGCAGGATTACTACTCTGATTTAGCATTTGTGTAGACGCCCAAAGGTTTCCTAGAAATCGAGGCATCATTTGATGAGAAGGTAACATTCCATATCTTGAAAAGTAAACAAAGAGTTTTAAGTAATTAATCGAATTGAACGGTAGATGAATCTTTTTTGCATAGTACTCATTTTCTGTAATCGTTGCGAACGACTTTGTTTCAGCACCAGGGATGTAGCGGGTTTTTTGTCCTTTATACTCATTTTCAATAAAGTGAATCTGATGAACGATAGATGGATCATCAGGACCATCCACGTTTGCAACGCGAATTTGCAAATAGTTTGGAACCTCTTTGAGAGAAGGAACGTAATACAAGACATGCGCATAAGCTTTATCAAATCCCTCATTAATAGGAGTGAGATTCAGACTCTCTAGTAGCCCTATCAAAGGCAGAGATTTAGCTTTTAAATAACTAGGGCGAAATAGTTGTCTAGCAAGCTTTAATTTCTCAAGAGTTTCACAAGGAATACTGGTGAATAAGTACCATTGTCCTTTGTCATCACAACTTACTACATGGTTTTGTTCTGAATGGAAGCTGTAGTCTATAAATCTGTCTCCGGAATCAAAAGTAAAGTCACTATTTTTGTTTGGTAAGACTGTAAGCTCGAAAGCTGGTTTATGTATAGGTATCGCTAATTGAGAATAAAAAAGACTCTCCAAAAAACATAACCTCCTTCAGTGGTACAAAGTAGTTAATTATACATAGTAATTATGGTAAAATAGTCACATTATTGTAAATTAATAGGGGGAAAAAATGCAAACCCATCGTCTCACAGGTCATAATGTTATTCAACTTATTTATCCACTTCGTCATAAACAGAAAAAAGATAAACATAAATCAATTCCTCAACTATTACGAGAATTAGAGTGGGAGGAAATACAGACATCTTCGGGTTCAAATGAACAGGCGAATGAAGAACAGGTCCATAACCACAACATAAACTATTTGTTTCCTTCAACCTATTATAAAGAATTCGGTGACCATTTAAAAAAGTGGATTCCGGATAAACAATTCTATTCTTACTTCCATCCATCAGTACAATGGAATATATTTCATGCTGATTCAAAAAAGCTTAGAGTATTCAGAACACACACTCCAACTTCACAGAGGTTTATTGGTGAATTTTTTGGTTCTGATGATGATAAAACGCTGCCGCTTATATCTTTTGAATGGATAGCTTCAGAAATTTATGCATTTTCTGATGACTGTGCATTTTTAGTGGTGCGTGTATGTTTACTAGAAAATGTAGAGGTAGTAAAAGAAAGTAATGGATTCCAAACGAAAATTCATAAGCAACCAGTTCAACCACTTTCTGTATGGGCTAAATTTGTAAATCGAGTACGTCAAAACTATTCCAAATATAGTAGTCAACCTAGACTTACCATTTGCAGCCAAAATCAAACTCATACGTCTGACATTTTCTTTAAAAAGATGCTAGAGAACATTCCTTTAGGAGAGAAGATCTGTGTGTCTAACCTTGAAGCTTCAACCATTGATGGGAATAAACGAATAGAGGAGGATTCTTATCGTATCGAAGCAAATGCGTTCACTCATGCATTTGTACAAACAGATCTTACCGAAGATTTAGATACGGATGAGTTATTTCAGCTATTGAGTATAGATGACGATAAGTATGAAAGTGGAGGAACGAAGCAATTTCGTGAATCATTTATTCAAGATAGGTTATACGATCGTTGGACTTCGGTAAAAACCTATTATACTGCAGTCGACTATGGAGCAGTAACCATTTCTCATAAAGATCAAAACTCATACACCTATTCTGAAATGCCTGAGAAGAAGATCGGGTATCCTGATTTACTTTATCAGCATCATTGTCGTCAATATTTAATTTTTATTATTTTACAGTTATATTACCGTGAAGAATTACAAGAGATTATGGGTAGATATGCTAGAATACCTAATTTAGACAAAAGTAAAAATAAGGAACATGCAAGGGCCGTTCTGGAAGCTTATTATACACTTAATCAATTTTTCTTTTTTGATAGAATTACCCATGAAATTCAAGGGCTAGAACTTTGGAGTTTTTACCAAAAAGTCCTGAAGACGAAAGAGTTATATCAGGCAGTTCAACAAGATATGAATGAATTGAACCAAAGATTAATTGAGAGAGTATCAGAAAAGCAAGATAAAAGATTAGGCATGTTAACGATTCTGGCAGCTATTACTGGAATGTTTGGAATGAATTTATTTATTGAAGGCTTTAAATTTACACAGCAAGATTTAGAAACAGGAGTATTAAATCATGTTTCTACTATTTTTAAAAACTATGTGAATTTTAGTGATTTTAAAATGTTAATAAACGGTATAGTGGTCTTTACAATTGCTTTTATTACGATCTATATCTTAGTCGTAGCTGCTAGAAGTGTATGGACATTCCTTTTATACCTATTTAAAAAAATAACTAAACACATATTATCTTAAAAGAGTTTATTTTATAGAAACTGGAGGAATATGTTAATGGGCCAGTATCACTATCTCGTCCTTATTGACACTAATAATATTATAGATTACCTGTTTGCTAGCTCCAAATACAAACTTATTCGCGGCGCTAGTATGATTTTAGACAAACTAAACCGTAGTATCACATTGGCATTAGCCGATCAATATCGTGGCACGATCCTAAGTTCGAGCGGAGGAGAAAGCCGGATTCTTTTTCAAGAAGAGGAAACGGCTGAAGTATTTATGTCTGAAGTGAAAGCTGCATACAAAAAAGAAACGGATGAAGTGACATTATCAATCGTAAAGGTTATCAGAAACGAAAATGAAAAAATTGCTGAATGGTTGTTACGAGGTGAGAAAGAGCTTCGTCGTTATGAACTTCAGGCAGGAAAAAAGGAACGTGTTGGGTTCACACTATCTCCAATCATGAAAAGATGTGAAAGTTGTTATAAGAAAGTAGCAGAAGTCTCAGTGAACACACCTGAAGGTGAGTTAAAGTACTGTAGAAGCTGTGCTGCTAAACATGACCAGGTAAATCAAGTGCAAAGTCAGTTGAAACAATTCCAACAAAATGAACAATCTAGCTTCGAAATAAATGGTTTAATGGAAATTCATGAAAAGCTGATATCGTCTGTGAAGAATGGAAATGAAACAACATGGGTAAAGAATATTGCAGGCTTGTTAAATGACGAAAACGAGTCGTCTTACATAGGATTTGTTTATGCAGATGGAAAGAATATTGGAAAGCTCTTTAGAGAGAACTTATTTAAGAAATTGGTAGATGCAGAAGATGAACAATTCATTGAGGCATACCAGAAGATTAGCTCGGGGTTACATCAATCCATGATTGATGCTGCAGTTGAAACAGCGAAAGAATATGAGAATCAGAGTGTCAATGTTGATTATGCCATGGTTGGCGGAGATGATTTTGTTGCCATTATGTCAGGAAAATACGCTGTGTCATATACCAATACATTGCTTTCAAAATTTGAGGAAAAAACTTCAGAGAATTTAGGTGAAACGCAGCAAATAGCTGCTGGTGTGGTCATTGCGAAATCGAGTTATCCTATACATCGATTGTTTGATCTGTCGTACCAGCTAATGACAAGAACGAAGTATAATAATCCTACTAGTAGCCTAGATTTTATGATACTCTCGGATTCGACCATTCAATCGGTTGATGGTATCCGTGGTGATCAAGTGATCGGTCAAAGACATTTACGTGCAGAAGGATATAGTATCTCGAACGAAACCGAAAAGGGTCTAAGTTTTAACCAGTTGTACGAAACGATTGTTACGCTTAAGAAACGAGGATTTCCACGATCAAAAATTAAGGATCTTTATTATTTGGTGTTAGAACAAGATGAGGACATGTTAACGTTTTTGTGGATTGAATGGCGTTCAAGGTTGAGTAGAGAAGTGAAAGAAGCGCTCGATCATTGGAATTCAAGATTTTATGAAACTCCATTCCCATTTGTCCGTCATTCTTCAGGAGAACCAACCTATTTTACCCCGCTTTTAGATCTATTTGATCTGTATGATTTTGTTGACATAGAAGAGGAGGTAAACGTATGAGTCAATACGAAAGTATCAAGATTACCTATGAATTTGTTCCTGAATCGGGCGTGAAAATAGGAGCGGGACATGGAAAATACGGAATTATTGATAACTCTTACCGTAGTAGAAAAACGGCTACAAACGAGGTTTTATATCCGATTCCTGGAACAAGTGTAAAGGGACGAATACGAGCTACACTTAAAAAGTATTCACACATCTTAGCCATTGATTCAAATGCCATAATCGAAGGGATTTTTGGAAAAAGTGGTCAAGCAGGCTGGGCGCATTTTTCAGATTTACTCCCCGTACAAGAAAAGGTCTCCCTAGGTGTTCAAACAAGTACTTCAATTGACCGCTTTCGAAAAGCAGCTAAACACCAATCGTTACGAATGGAAGAGTACGCAAGTCTAGAAAAGGGAAACAAGTATTCAGGTGAAATAGCTGGATATAGATCTATAGAGAAAAATAATAAGGAACTATACGCGTTGTTATTTGCACTACTAGCTACGACCCATTTTGGTGCTGATAAAACAACAGGATATGGTAAAGGGAAAATCAGGATTACAAGTGTGTTAAAAAACGGGGAACCTTCTACTATTGATTTAATACATGATGAAATAAAAGACTATTTAGGATAGGAGAGCTGAGCATGCAGGTTTGGAATGTTACCATGACCGCATTACAGCCTCTCTCTATTGCCAGAGAACCAAATCGTGAATCCCACTGGGACACAGCGTGGAATATACCTGGATCAACATGGAGAGGTGCAATTGCTGAATTATGGAAGTTTAAGGTGGGATTTGATCATCCTCTAACAAATGAGTTGTTTGAACAAAGTATTTTTCATGATGCACATCCGCTTGATACCTCATTTTATCCTTCGTTCTGGAGAGTAAGTAAATCTAGTGGCAAGTATGAGGAAATTTTAACAACATATTTAACGGAACATGACTTCAAAACCAATCATTCTAGTGATGGTGGTATGTTAGTAGACATTGCTCCATTTAAACATACGCTAATTGAAAACCAAGCTGTTGGAATTATGATGAGTGAAACTCGTGAGGCGGTTCGTCATGGACAACTATATACGTTAAGTGCTGTTGCAGAGGGCACAATTTTTCAAACTATTGCAGAACTTCCAGAAGATGCATTAGCGTTAGTTGGTGAACAAACAGAAACCGGATATGAACTTGAGGTCTATGTTGGAAAAAAGAGATTCTCAGGTTATGGGAAGATGAAATGTACGTTTACTAAGTTGGAAGATTTAAAGAGTAAGGAGACAATCAAGACCAAGATTGAGCAATCTCCATACCAAAAAGAGGATTCTCTGCATGTTGTGTTAACCAATAAAAGTCCGTTGATTTTAAGAGATGGGTTCTTTAGGCCAACAAACGAAATAGACTGGGAGATTCATATTTTGCCTCTTTCAAATAAACCCGACATTTTTATGAAAATGATTGCGAAAATAAGTCGTCAGTTTTCGTGGGGCAAAACAGATATCCGCCATGGCTGGAATCAGGCGTGGAATGCACCTAAGCCGACAGAATCAACGATTTCGACAGGAACGACACATGTAACCACCTTTGTTGGATTATCGGATGAAGATAAAGACCATTTATATGATGTACTTTCTCTTGTTGAGGCAAAAGGACTTGGAGAACGAACAAATGAGGGGTTCGGGGAAATTCTTGTTGCTCCATCGTTAGCCATTGAGGAAGACAAGGAATACAACAGTACTGAACAACAAGAAGAAAATCCTGATTCAAACCTACTCTCACTTGCCCAAAAATTTGTAGATAAAATAGGCAAAGGGATTCCTCAATCACAATGGCACAGTGTCTTAAAATTAGAGGATATCATTGACGAGCTTATGACAAAGCAAGAGGGTAAATACTTGCATAAGCGACTCGAAAGTCCAGTTAGAAATACATGGAAAAAATCGGTAGGAAAACGAACCACTGGTGAGCTATTACGTCAATATCTTCAAATAGTAATCGATGATAATAAACAGAATGCTTCTAGGTCCGTAGAAACATTTGTTCACTATATTGCACGATACAGTCAAATTCAAAAGAGCGAAGAAGGGGAAGAAAAATGAAAACCATCGAAAACTTCTCACAAATAACAAATTTATATAAATTTGCGATTACGTTAAAATTAAAGACACCTTTACATATCGGCGGAAACCAAGATGATGGTTTGACATCTGATTTGCCGATTATGAAAACTGCAGATGGGAGACCATATATTCCTGGTTCTTCGTTAAAAGGTATTCTACGATCTGCGAGTGAACGCCTTTCACATCTTTTAACAGATGAAAAACCTTCCTGTTTTCTGGAAAACGGTGGCTGTAGACCTCAAGAAAAGAAAGAAATCGAAAGAACCATTACTTCTGGAGATGAAGAAAAAGCGTTTAAGCAAATTTACTCAGAACTTTGTCCTATTTGCCAAACCTATGGCGGGGGAAGCATTTCATCAAAGGTAAAGGTTAATCATGTATACTTCGATGGTGAAACAAAGACGAGAGTGCGCGAAGGGATTAAAATTAACCGAGAAACTGGGACCGTTGAAGGTGGGGCTCTCTTTAACTATGAATATATTCAGCCGGGTATTCAATTTACTATTGAGGTAGAGGCTGAGAATCTAACTGAAACAAATAAAAAAGTATTGGCACTTGCTTTCGCTCAATTTAAACAAAACCTATTACGTATCGGTGGATTACAAGCAAGAGGATTAGGAGAAGTAGAGTTTGTCGAAGGGACATTTGAAGAGGTAAACTTATCATCTGACTTTCGCAAGGAAAGTATCGCATATTTACTAGGTATGACACATTCAAATCAACAAAAAGAGTTAGACCTTTTCTTACGTCAGTCGCTGCTTGAAGAAGGTGGTCAATCGTGATTAACATAAAAAAGCTTCATACAAGGTTTACCTGGAAGCTTACCCTCCGAACACTCTCGCCATTACATATTGGGGAAAACCGTGAAGAATCAAGTTCAGAAATTTTCCCATTAATGAATGTGAAAGAGTATAGTGATGCGAAATCATTTGTTATTCCGGGAAGTACATTGCGTGGCTTGTTTAGAGGTTATCTGAATGAAATAGGGTTGTCCTTAAAAAATATGAATATACAGCCCATTATAAATGATTTATTTGGCCATGTTGATGGTAATGGACTTAAAGGAAGAGTATGGATCGGTGACACAAAGATTTCAAAGTCTCGCTTTACAGTCAAGCATTTAACACCCATCGATCGAATTACTCATACGCCAATCGCTCCACTGCAGGTTTATGCGATACGTCCTGGGACAGATATGTCCGTGAATCTTACACTTGAGAATCCCAATTCCTATGAATTAGGACTAGTAGCCCTATTTTTACGGGCATTGAGTGAAGAGCATCTTGCTGTTGGATCTGGTGTGTCTAGAGGGATGGGAAGAGTAAAACTACTTCATACTGAAACAACGCTTTTATCTACTCAAAAAGACAAGCTACAAACGGAGGATCAAGTGGATATCCCTATACAAGATTGGCAAGCACGACCAACCTTACTTGGAAAAGAATATTTCCGTTCAGATAGTGGAACAGAAAGTTTTCAATGGATGCAAGCTGGGGCGACCGAACTTAAAAACAAGCTAATGAAGGAAGTGAGTTCATCATGACCAATAGCGGCGTTATTTCAAAAGTAGTGAACAAGGATGAACTAGTTGAGTTAGTTAGAGGATTTTGTTCAACACATTCATCTTTCTTTACATATAAAGAATCCGTTACAAAGCTAAGCTTAATGGAGGGGTTGGATGATCAAGAACTAAAGGAACCCTTTCAGCTGTTAAAATTATTTTCGGAAAAAGAAGAGTGGGTTATTCGTCCACAACATGGTCAGTATCTTCTTGTCATTGTTGGGGAGGAATTATCAGAAGATGATGTTCTTCCATTAACAGTATATGAAGAAAGGTCGATCTATTTAGACCAAAATGTTGTTGGGAAATGGAAACAACTAGAAATCGTTCAATATCAATCTGAAAATGACGGTTACTTTTCTCGTTGGAAAGGAGTGAGGGTGTCATGAACCAAACTTTTTTACCTTATGATTTTATCGAGCTAAAAAAGGTTGATGATTCCTATTCATATAAGCAGAAAGGTGATTTGTCAGGTGTTCTTCATGTGACAATGACCGTAAAAACGCCGATGTTTGCTGTAAAGGAATTTGGAGGAATAAATCCAAACCCTCGTTTTATTCCTGGGTCATCTATCAAAGGAATGTTACGTAATGCTGCAGAGATTGTTTGGAATGACCATTTAACAGTCTTACATGATTATCATCAAAAGGATGATCGTATTCCAGATGAATGGAAGAAGAGCGAAATTTCCATTCAACGCCATGGGCTAGGTTCGCATTTATTTGGTTTTACGTCAGATAATACCTCACAAGAAAAAGAGGGGGAACCACTTACGAATGCATATGGATCTGCATTAACGTTCACAAATGCTCAAGCGGTAGGAAATCGAAATAGGTTTATTCAACAATTTAAGCGTAATTATTTTTCATTAATGAAGCCTGAAGGCCTCAGCTGTAAATACTATGTAGTGGATAATAAAAAAAGAGCTGCTGGACGAAAAATTTACCTTGCAGGGACAACGAAAGATGTACAATCGCAATTATCGATACCTCAGGTTCCAAATGAATTAAAGGACTTTGTTGGCACTCGCTTTATTAAGAAAACAGTTCAAGATCAAGAGGTTCTCATTTATCCTAACAGTGTATTCACTTTTAAGGTCTACTTTAATCAGCTTACTCGTCAGCATTTAGCAGATGTGATTCGTCTATTAGAATTAGAGCGTGGTGCTTTTCATGCTCTTGGAAAAGGAAAGCCGTTAGGTTTTGGTAGGAATTCGTTGAAAGTGGATAAAATAGTAACAAAAAATAGTGAAGATATTTTTGATTTAGGAAAGCCGGTCTATTCTGGCACTCTTTCAAAAGAGGAATTACTTCAAACGGAGGAAAATTCACATGAAGAGTTACTGAAAGAGTTTATTGAACTTTCACGTCCTCAAACGTTTAACCGTAAAAAGGCATATGCAACACGTACTGTTAAATCGCTAAGATATCGGTTAAATAAGGAAAAGCGATAATCTAAGGAGTCTAACTAGATGAACATTCCACTAGAATATAGTGTCTTAACATTTGAAATAACTCCTGTAGATGAAATGGTTTTACCATCATACCCAGCCATTACCTTACGAGGAGGGCTTGGGTATGCTTTGAAGAATAAAACCTGTCTGAAGGATACTAATGTATGTAGAGAAACCTGCCAACAAAAAGATACTTGTATCTATCCTGAACTATTTGAAGAAATGGAAGGGGTGGTAGTGGACGGTCGTTACATTCCATATGCTCGTCCATACATTATCCGGTCAGGACATAATAAGAAAAGGAACTATCGAGTAGGTGAGAAATATACCTTTGAAATCATCCTTTTTGGCAAGGCGATCAAGCACTACCCATACTTTATCGCAGCGATGAATCGATTTGGTGAAAAGGGAATTGGTTACTTAAAACAACCATTTCGTGTAAGCAAAGTATACTCCCAACAACCTGTATTGAAAAATGTGGTTTATGATGGAGAGATCCTTTACAGTAAACCATTTGTACAATCATTAAGCACGGTACAAAATGCGTTACCTGATGTAGCTGTTTCCAGTTTAACATTGAAATTCCATACGCCAGTGAGACTTCTGCAAGAAAAAGAAGTCTTTCGCAATATTGAATTTGTACAAATCGTGGAAAATTTACTGAGAAGAATCGAATCGTTAACCTATTTTCATCAGGGGGAATTTTTTGAACTTGATAGTGAAGAACTAATTGAACAAGCATTTGAAGTGGGGATCGAACATAGTAGACTTGAAAATGTGAAAATTAATCGTTTTTCAACACGTCAAAAAAGTAAAATGATGTTGGATGGCCAAGAAGGAGAAATCACGTTCAAGGGAAACCACCTTGAAAGATATCTACCATTACTATACTTAGGACAATTTATACACGTTGGAAAGCAAACAGCCTTTGGGCTGGGTCAGTATGAGATAGAGATAGGGACATAGGGACAGGTACCTTGTCCCACCATATTTTTACAATTTTAGGGATAGTCCCATCAGAAAATGTATACCTTGTTATAGAGGATTGATACTTTGTGAAATCCACTTTTTGCCCTTTTGATAAACTAGCTGCTATAAACATTTTCCCTCTAAACGAGCGTTTTAAGGGTATGCTTTGTCTCTTGAAACTCTTGGGGGAGTAAGGTAGAATTAGGAATGCAGTTGAAGAACATTACCCCGTTGTAGGGGATTAACACAATCTTTCTGATTATTAATTCAGCCATTTCAATTCTCCTAGTTGAAAAACATTACCCCGTTGTAGGGGATTAACACAAAGAAAGCATCTACCTATGAAAAGGGTAGGTGCTTATCTTCTAATATTAAAGTGTATATCCCACTCCCCTCATTAGTTGTTATAAGAATTCATATCTCTCTAAGAAGGATTGGTAGAGCCTTCCTTTCCTCCATTAACTTAACCATTGGCCATTATGGCTTACAGCATCGGTAGACCAGATTCTGTTCCCAAAGGTGTATGTTATGAAAAAGTTAAGAAAAAATATAATAAAAAGCTTCTAGCACAAAACGTACCTTAAAAAATTCCCTAAAATAAGCGTTTAGGGTACATTTTATATTCAGATTAAAATTACACAAAGTACATAGTATTTTTGAGAAATACAGGGAAAATGAATGTTCTGAAAATTTAGGTGATTTTTAGTTTATATAACGTGGAGGTTTCTCTTTGGAAAATCCATTGAGGGTACATTTTGGTTCTTGAATCCCTTGGGGCAGTAGGGTAGAATTAAGGATGCAGTTGAAAAACTTTACCCTGCTGTAGGGGATTAACACATTTTTTCCTTAGTTCTCTTGAATTCAACGATTTTCTCCATGTTGAAAAACATTACCCCGTTGTAGGGGATTAACACATTTGGTGCATTTGTATGCAACTCCCTTCATTGTTTTGTTGAAAAAAATTACCCCGCTGTAGGGGATTAACACACATTCAATTCCGCAAAATAATAGGCAAGTTTCAATATAAAAGTTGAAAAAAATTACCCCGTTGTAGGGGATTAACACATCCTAATAATTTGTCTTTCTCTTTTTTCTTTCATGGATGTTGAAAAACATTACCCCGCTGTAGGGGATTAACACATGGCAACGCCTGTTGAACTTTGTGAACCGATGCAGTTGAAAACATTACCCCGTTGTAGGGGATTAACACTTAAAAATGCGAAAGTTTACTGGTTACCGAGAGACGAAGTTGAAAAACATTACCCCGTTCTAGGGGATTAACCAAATCGCAAATTAATACTAAAAAATCGCAATGCCACCTATCTTGCAAAATAGAGAGGTGGCTTTTTCAATTCATGTAATAATCATGATTATTAAAAATAAAACTTAAGAAACTATTTTTTCATTTTTAAAAATGGTTTTCACCTCATTTGTTCTATCTCCAACAAAGAAAATGCGTTAAAATAACACTAAATGGAAAACAACTCCATTTTAATGAAGAACAATCTTCAGAGATTAAAACTAGGAGAATATGAATCATGCTATTTCAAAAAATACTACACCGAGTTAACTTCGAAGAGGTCACAATTGAAACGAAACTGGAAAAAGAGCTCTATTTGGTTGGGGATGAGGTACATGGAGTGGTTGAGGTGAAAGCCGGTGACCGGGATGCAGATCTTGGCTATCTTTATCTCTACTTGAAATCAGAATGTGTGAAGGATCCGGCTCAGCCTTTAATAAGGAAGGAAGTAAAGCTTGATAAGTTTATCCTTGGCCAGCCATTTCATATGAAGAAAGGACAGGTAGTCCATATCCCATTTTCATTTCCTCTACCATCTCATACCCCGATTACTCATGGCAGTGCGAAGGTGTTTACACATAGCGGATTAGATATCCATGCTGGCGATGATCCGGAAGATATCGACTACCTAGAAGTTGGACCATCCATTCTTCAGGAAAAAGTCTTCAGCGCAGTAGAGCTTTTAGGCTATAAAAAGGGACGAACTGTATATGGCCCAACTGAGCGATATCAAGAATATGTGCAAACCTTTACATATGAAAAGGAAGAGTCTAGTATTCTATTTTCTTTTATATCAACACGGAAGGACGAATTGGTCTTATATGTAAAGTACTTCTCCTCCGAAGAGTTGATTGATGAAGACATTTTAACCATTTATAAAAGTGAGACGGATTTAGAAATGAAAGATAAAATCCTTGGAATAGTCAGTAAATGACGTTTTCGCGATTATCTGTAAAAGACACTCATCAACTAAATGTTGGGTGTCTTTTCTAATCTTTAGCAGGAATTCCGAGTGTTATCCTTAATATAAAAAGATAGTAAACTTTCGAAAAAGGGGTATGAAATGAACCGAATAAGAGTCTCAACACAAATCGGATCTGACTTTACAACCATTACTGAAGCAATTGATGCAGCTATGTCTGGAACGAAAATAATTATAGAGCCTGGTGTTTATCATGAAAGTTTTGCGATTGAAAAGGACGTGGAACTGATTGGCAATGGGATGAGAGAGCAAATTGTCATAGAAAGTCCAGAAGCGGTGAGCATTTTAATAAACACACCTTCTTCCAAACTATCGAATCTAACGGTAAAAGGGGTCAGCGCACATAATCAATACGGAGTTTATATTGAACAAGGCAATGTGCATTTTACGAACTGTGTCTTTTCCTCTACAGAAGCTGGTGTTGGCGTTTTGTATGAACATTCATCGGCAGTGTTTGAAAATTGCTGTTTTAAGGATAGTAACATTGGTTTACTCTCGTTTTTTGGCTCGAAATTCACGATGAGTGATTGTGTGATTGAAAGAAACGCTGAGATTGGGATGAAGGTTAGTCAGGGATCGGATCCTTCGGTAAACAATACTGTTTTTAGAGAAAATGGAACAGGGATAGTGATGGAAGAAGGTGCGAGAGGGACATTGAAGCAGTGTGAAATAACCTCCAGTGAAAAAGGAGTGGTTCTGACTTCAAAGGCTGCACCAATCCTTCAAGGATGTGCCCTTCACCATAATGATCATAGCCTTATCCTCTCAGAGCAAGCGATCGGCATTATCCGTCACTGTACCATCACAGATTCACAACAAGGAATCGATGTATCAAACAATGGTGTGTTACATCTAACAGAATCAAGGGTTGAACGAAATCAGAATATGAATTTGTCTGTGATTGGAAGCTCGATTCAAATGAAAGATTGTCATGTTGGAGAAGCCAATATTGGTGCTCATTTAAAAATGGTCTATGAAAGCAGCATTCTTTCGTCCACTTTTATCCACCACGATTCGAATGCAATCCAAATTGAAGAGCAGAATGACCTGCAAATCATGGGCTGCCAATTTAAAGAGGATGTTTCTAGTATTCGGTTTCAGAGTCAAGCCACTGGTATAGTCAAAGAGTGTGAAATAATTGCTCCAGAGTTAACTGGGATTGTGATAGTAGAAGAAAGCACGCCGACCATTGCAAACTGTACGGTCAGGGACGGGAAGATTGGTTTATTTTTAAAAAATAGTAAAGGTGTTATTACGCATAGCCGTTTTGTGAATCATTCGTATATGGATATATTGACTGAGGGTGCTCATGAAACGGTCCTTGAACAGTGTACCTTCAACCGACACAATCTTGACCCTGATTACCACCAAGCTTCTGCTAATACAGACCAACAGCAAGCTCATCAAGAAGCAGACACGTCTGAGACACTTGCATCTTTAGTAAAGGAGCTAAACAGTTATATTGGCTTAGAGCGGGTGAAAAGTAGCATAGCCGATTTACTGGATTTCCTTTCGATTTCTAAAGCTAGGGAGGAAGCCGGACTATCAAAGGCTGACTCGATGAGTTACCACAGTCTTTTCTTAGGAAATCCAGGCACTGGTAAAACAACAATGGCGAGGCTCGTTAGTAAAATTTATTATCGTTTAGGAATCATTAAAAATGATATTTGTGTTGAAGTTGATCGAGGTGATTTAGTTGGAGAATTTGTCGGTCAAACTGCTGTTAAAACAAATAAGGTGCTTAAAAAAGCAGAGGGTGGTGTGTTGTTTATTGATGAAGCATATTCACTTGTAAAGCCGAATTCAAACAATGATTTCGGACAGGAAGCATTGGAGATAATTTTAAAAAGAATGGAAGATGATAAAAGCTTTATTGTGTTTGCAGCGGGATATCCTGAGGAAATGACGACGTTTATCAATGGAAATCCCGGACTAAAGGAACGTTTTACGAATCACCTTTATTTTGACGATTATACATCAGAGCAGCTTGTTGACATTTTTGTGAAACAGGCAAATGATGAGGATTATCTGGTAGAGGTTGAAGGTCTTACATTGATGGAAGATGAATTTACAGAATACTATCGCAAGCGGGACCGTACCTTTGGAAACGCCCGATTGGTTCGGAACATTTTTACACAGGTAAAAATGGTTCATGCCAAACGTTGCAACCAGCTTCCACCCGGCGAATTAACAACCACCACGCTGATGACACTAACAACGGAGGATATCAAGGAAGTCCTTCACAAAAGTTTGGAAAAGAAACATAAGCCAATTCCAGTTAATGAGGTTCTGCTTAAAGAGTGCCTTGCTGAACTTGAAGGAATGATTGGACTTGCTAACGTGAAGAAAGAAATTAACGAGCTTGTCAAGCTGGTGAAATTTTATCGTGAGGAGGAAAAGGATTATACAGGAAAGTTTGTGCCGCATACGGTATTCTTAGGGAATCCTGGTACTGGCAAAACAACGGTGGCGCGACTTTTAAGTAAGATTTATGAGGCGCTTGGCATTCTTCCGATTGGCAACTTACTTGAAGTGACTAGACAGGATTTGGTTGCGGGTCATATTGGCCAAACGGCAATTAAAACAGCACAGGTCCTCGATCGATCAGTAGGTAGCACGCTCTTTATTGATGAGGCCTATTCATTAGCAAAGAATGCACAAAGTGATTTTGGCCAAGAAGCAATTGATACGCTTTTAAAACGAATGGAAGATGACCGCGGGAGGTTTAGTTTAATTGTCGCTGGATATACCGATGAAATGAAAGAATTTCTTTACTCGAATCCGGGTTTACGCTCAAGATTCGGGAGAGAAATCTTATTTGAAGACTATACACCGAGCGAAATGCTGCAAATTGCAAAAAAGTTCGCTCAGGATGAAGGCTTCTTAATAGAAGAAACTGTTTTAGCTGATTTGTTGCGTCACTTTGAAGAAGCATACCAAACAAGAGACCGTTATTTTAGTAACGGACGATTTGTCCGAAACATCATCGAGGGTGGAATGAAAAATGTCATGCTCCGGATGGCAGATACCCCGAAGGAAGAAAGAACAAATCCGTTAACGATTACCTGGGAAGATTTCGCGTGATGGGACGAAGGGACAGGTTCCTTGTCCCACCATCTTTTTACAATCGTGTTATTGTTCCCCTTCACTAACCTAGTTGGGATGTAGCGTCTGGTAGAGCAAATATATGAGGGAAATAGTAATCTGTTTTTTACTTTAGTCGCTTGCACAGGACGAAGGCTTTAACTGCTATAGTTGACTTGTTCCCTCACTTTGCAGACACTTATCAAACAAGAGACTGGAATTTTAGTAACGGACGATATGTCCGAAACATGCTGGTCGCGTTGTTAAAAGTTCGATGCTCCGGTTGGTAGATATACTGAAAGAAGAAAGAACGAAGCGGTTTTTTATTATAAGGGGAGGGGAGATTGGGCTAAAGTCAGGGTCTGACCCTAATAAGCTAAAGCTTTAGTATAAAGACGAAAATCCCTGGGACAAGGGACCTGTCCCCTTGTCCCATTTTTAATATCTAGGAAAATTTTTGAAAAAAGTTGAAACTTTACTGACATTCGCCCCGTAAATACTATCACAACGCAATTATCAACACTTTCTACCACTAGCTACGAGTAAGAAGTAGGTTCCACAATGTAACACATTCCTATCTTAATGATTTTTTCCAACGTATGAAAAGAACAAATTAATTAAATGTTTGTAACTCTTTCATTGGTATTTGCAGGATTAGCCTGTTAATATAGATACTTTTTTTAAAGGGGGTTACCGGTTGTTATACATTGACGATCATGTTCTTGAGATGATTAAACGAGAGATTGGTGATTTACCACCAGAGCGAGGCGGCGCTTTATTAGGTGAGCCAGGAAGGCCGATGATTACGAAGTTTATCTTTGATCCGTTAGCCTATACGACAAGGTCAACGTACATGCCATCTCGGAGGCTCAATCAACTGGTTCGACAAGCAGAGAAGGAGGAAGGCCTTGAGTATAAAGGAATTATTCACTCTCATCCAGGCGGATATGATCACCCTTCAAGTCAGGATTTACGAGAGTTACGAACGGGGTTAAACCTAAATAAACATATGCCTTATTACTTAGTACCCATTGTGACGGAACTCCGAGAGAGTTGCACAAACGACCATGAGGTCGCAAGTGGAAAGATGAAGGTTTCCTTTTATGCAGGCTTCCGACAAGAGCAACAGGAAGAAGATAGTTTCCCACGTTCTGTAAATAGTTTGCATCTATTTCGTCAGCCAGAGGTGCAGTTAAAAAAAATGAAGGTACATGTTATACCTAAAGATCGTTTTACAAGAGATTTAGAGGTCCTTACCAAGTCAATGATTGGTGTGAAAAACCCTCAAACGTATACCGTTGACCAGGATGATGAACCAATGATGGCTGGGAGTATTGAAGTAGAAGGGTTACTAGATTTACTCATTGTAACAGACCTTACTTATCCAAGAAGTAATCCGAGTATTTTGATTACGTTTAAAAATGGTGACCAAGAGCAACACAATCCACCATGGAAAGTGGAAGATTCTTTTGCTAATCAACTAGAAGATTTTATCACGACGGTTATTGATCATTCTATAGGTAAAAGAAACACAAACAAGGACAGGCGGAAAATCACACGTCAGACCGAAACGGTGGAAATCGGTATCAACATTAGGTCACAGAAGGTGAAAGATGCGACGTTAGATCAGGAGGTTGATTTTCGTAAAAAAGGTGAAGAGAAAGTTGCGGGAGAAGATGTTCGTTCTACTCATAATAAAGTGTCTAATCCTGAAGACATAAACCAGTTTGCAGTGTCGAGAACACTTTTAATTTCACAAAAAATAGAATCTATTGAGGAGGACTAATTCATGTCAAATCAAGTTGATTTAAATAAATTGCGCGAAACCATTTTAAACAATCAAAACCGCAATGACACGCTTCCATCAAATAAGGATCGTAAAATTCTTGTGAATAAGGACGGTAAAATTATGGATGGTAGTCAAACAAATGGCGACCAAAAGCAGCTGTCAGAGGTGCATCAAGGTGTATTTGCTTATTCTCGTACGCTTGCTGAACAAAAGATCATCAAAGAAAAGTTTCCTAAGAATACGAAGATGATTAAAGTAAGTGGAATAAAAGGCTGGTATTACTCTTTTAAGGATGAGTTTGGCGTACCTTACACGATGTATGCCTATTTTGACGGAAACGCCTATCAGGTAAAAGTCGTCTCACCTGAAGTAGAGGGCAAATATAGTAATGTCCATGAATGCCACTTGTACCGTGATGGGCGGATTTGCTTTGGTGAAGGCTATGGAGGGGGACTTCCCTCCTTGGAACATGCGTTTGCAAAATCTGTTGTTTGGGCAAATGGATTTACAATCTATGAAAATACAAAAAAATATCCTTTTTCTAGGAACAACTTATAAGGAGTGGTTTCATTGATAGAAAACAAGGTAGTAGAGAGCTGTGTTGAACTGAAGGAGCAATTACAGCTCCTTTTTTCAGATAAAGTGGTGATTGAGATAGACGAACGGACAGATTTCTTAGGGCAGGTAAAAGTAGAGTTGAATCAAGAGGTTGCTATCATATTTTTACTTACCTCTTGCTATCCGCAAAGTCCGCCAATCGTGTTGGTAAAAGTAGAGAATGAAACAGAGCAAATTCACTTGCACTGGGATGAAAGTGTTCCAGTGAGGGAGCGGTTGAATCAAGTGGTTGATTTGGTCGATTTGGAGCAGGTTCGAAAGGTGTATGGAACACCGAATGGCTTAAAGCTGACTCGTGATAAGGAACTTGCAAAAGTAGCAGGGTGGCAATCGACTTTTTCGTTAGGAGATGTGGAAGTAACGAAAAGGGATATTCATGAGGGAATATTTTCGCGGACACTTGGTGTTCTTTCCAAGGATATTTTAACAAAAAGGGTGCTTGTCATCGGAGTTGGTTCGGTGGGGTCTTATATTTCAGACCAGTTGATTCGAAGTGGCCTCGTTAAGCTTACGGTCATCGATCATGATGTTGTCGAGTTTTCAAATTTATCTCGAACGGTGTATACGCTCCAAGATGTGAATCTATCAAAAGTAGAAGCATTAGCACGGCATTTATATAACATAAACCCAGCGATCGAACTGGACTATTATGAAAAAGATATTACTTCATGTGAATCAAGCGAATTAATAGAGTTGATGAATGATTGTGATTTCATTGTGGCAACAACAGATGAACCAGAAGCACAACGAGTGATTAATCGTTTTGCATATGGGAAGAATAAGCCTGCTGTGTTTATTGGATTGTACCAAGGAGCGGATGGAGGAGAAGTCATTTTAAGTCTACCGGAAGTTACGCCATGCTATCAGTGTGCTACATCGGTTAGACATGGGATTGAGCGTGATACTGGTAGGAAGGTCGGCGTGCAAACGGACTATGGAACTGGGAAGCTTGAAGGGGTTGTGGCATTAGCGGCAGATATCCATCATGTCACAAGTGCGGCGGTGAAGCTGATTTTATCGCTATTAATTCCTGAGGAGTCTACTGTTTCGTTAAACGGCTTTGCTAGGACAGCCGTAGACAAAGAGTTTAGCTACTTAACACTTTCAATGAAGGACCAGTATTGGTTTTACTCGCATATTTTTCAAAAGGTACCTGGACAATACGCTTACCAAAGTGTGTGGCTGAGCCCGACAAAAAATGAAGAATGTCCGATTTGTGGCGAAAGGGATTATCGTTCAAGTCTGCTTGAAGAACCTGTCAAGGCACCATCGATTGAAACCATTCGAAAGGCACTCCAATAACGATGTCACATCCGGATTTGCAAGAGCTGAGAGGACAGATTAATAAGCAGGCAAAAAGAGGTCGGATGAAGAAGGTTGTTTTCTCTTTGTTAATGGTTATGGCTGTGATTGGTGGGCTCAGTTTTTATCAGGAACTTGAAGGATTGATTACAGATTCAAAGGTTCTTTATTCTAACTCTGTTACCTTTTTCAAAAATGTGATCAGTGACGTTAAACATATGAAAGGGCAAGCTATGGTAGTGGGAGAAAATGATATCAGGTTAGATCCTCTGCCTGAGCAAATTCTTTTAGTTGAGGCAAAAGGTGCAAATATACGAAGTGAGGCAAGCCTTGAGGCGGACGTCGTCATTGTCGTGGGTCATAAAAGTGCGCTAGTGTATTTAAATGAATGGAGTCAGGAAAAAGACATTTATTGGTTACGAGTAAAAACATCAGATGGAACGCATGGCTGGATAAGTGACAGAATTGTTAGCTGGGAGAAGGATTCGGTGAAAAAGGTTGAAGAAGATGCAGAGGGCGGAAATGTTGCATCGATGAAAGAACTTGGAGCGAGATATGAGAATGGAATTGGTGTCGAAGAAAGCTTGAAGGAATCTTTCAGTTGGTATAAGAGGGCAGCGGATGCTGGAGAACACGAATCGCAATTTATCGTTGGCTGGTTTTATCAATATGGAAAAGGAGATGTGGAGCAAGATCACGAGGAAGCCTTCAACTATTATCACTTGAGCGCAGTTCAAGGAAATGAACATGCGATGAATAATCTTGGCTATATGTATGCATTTGGTCTAGGTGTCGAAGAGAATGGTCCACTTGCCGTGCAATGGTTGGAACAATCAGCTGAGTATGAGAACGCAGATGCAATCGGAAATCTTGCGGTGCTATATCTACAAGGGAGAGACGGAGTCAAAAGAGACCTTAAAAAAGGAATAGCACTCATGGAACAAGCTGCTGCATTAGGAGATCAGGATGCCGAACAGGTGTTAGAAGTATATCAATCTGTTTCGGAAGAAGAGTTTATACAGAGGATTGATTCGCGGGACTGAGGTCCCTTTTCCCAAATTGGTGGTGGGACTAGGGGACAGGTACCGTGTCCCACCATTTATTTCCAACTGTTGAAAGAGAGTCCATCAAAAAGTGCTGGACTCTCTTTTGGCATTTACTAGAGAAACACTTTGATGATTTCATTTATGGGTATTTAGTTAGAAGGGGTAATTAGTACCGTTAGCTTTTAATTAGTACCATTCAAAGTAATCTTAAAATAAGGGCTTAGGGTACATTTTTAAATTAGATTAATACTACACACATTGCATAAATTATCGGGAAAAACGGAGAAAATGAAAGTTCTGAGATTTTAAGAGTGAGTTAGTTTATATAACGAGGAGACCTCTTTTTGGACAATTCAGTGAGGGTACATTTTGACTCTTGAAACCCTTGGGGCAGTAAGGTAGAATGAAGGGTGCAGTTGAAAAACTTTACCTCGTTGAGGGGATTAACACGTCATAATATGACAGCTCCTTTCCATTTAGTGTCTATTTTTTTTTGTATTTCACCCCGTTGTAGGGGATTAACACAAAAAAGTGGATAAATCATTTATTATAGATGTAATCACAACTTTAAAAGATATTACCCCAATGTAGGGGATTAACACATTTTATTGATAATCGAGTATCTAGTGTATTGAGCCACGGTTTTAAAATATTACCCCGATGTAGGGGATTAACAAATAATTTCGACTGCTTTTTCTCTGGAGTATGTTGACATTGACATGTTAAAAAACTTTACTCCCGCATAGGGGATTAACACATTTTTGGAGTTGTTTTTCCTTCATTTGAGAAGTTAAACGTTGAAACACTCTACCCCGCCACAGGGGATCTACCAGCACAAATAAAAATTAGTATTAGAAACGTAAAAGCACCTTTCTTAACCGTTTGTAGATAGGTGCTTTTTTCTATTCAATATTTCAAAAATTACACTAGGAAGAAAAAGAATCGTGCTGCCCCAAAAAAGATACAACACTTAGTGAATTTAGAAGAGGTCATAATTGAAGAAGTGAATTATGAAAAGGAGCTCTATTTGGGAATTAGTACTTAGTGAAAATGCAAAACTAAATTTTGTTGGAGAAAGAGTAAAAACTTTTATATGGATTATGAAGGTATCTCATATTCCAAATTCGCCTGAATAAGTGTGTGATCTTGTCGAAACAAATGTATGATTAGAAGTTATAACTACTAACAATTCAATTAATCAAATGTTAGTAAGTGAGAGGTAGGATGTTTATTGTTTTGATAGGCAATCCTGCGCACAAGAACTGTCTTTTCACTAATATTTTTGAAAGAAAACCAGATTCCATCTGTAAAAAATCCAAAAGATAGAGTGCATTCTGAGCTATTTTTACTCTCATGAAATAATGTTTCGATGTAATAAGTGTGTGATATTTTTTAAACAAACGTCTGATTAAGAAGCTGTAACTACTGACCATTCAATTAAACAAACGTTTGTTTAAGGGAAATGTGGGAAATTATTATTTGTGATTACTATTTTGGAATAATGGGGGCGTAAGGAAGAGGAGCAAACTTGATAGATACCATTTTTTTGTAGTAGGGGGCATCTTCCCTTTAAGTACCTCTCCCTAGAAAAGGTCAAAGATATATTGCTATTAAGGTAGAGTGTGAAGAAATTGGTAGAAAATTGTCAATTTAAGTGGTAAAATGGGTAGTGTTGAAAATCATAGGAATAGGTATATAAAAATGAATTCTCAAAATCATGTAAAAATAGAACAAGAAAATTTACTAGATTTGCTGAAAATGGCAAGACAATTAGGTGAAACGAATACTACTTTATCTGCAAAACAACTAGTAGAGGAAATTGTTCGGCAAATTAAAAACGTAAGTAAAAAGTAGTGATTGAGACATGGGGACGGTTCTGGTGCCTCATTCCCCCGAAGGGAATGAGGCACCAGAACCGTCCCTGTGTATTACAATATACTCTTAATTTTTATTAAAGGAAGGGTGATAAAAAATGTTGTACCTTCATTTATTTTACTTTTCACTTTTATTTCACCCTTTAAGTTGTTAATGATTTTGTAGCAAACCATTGTACCTAAACCAGTTCCATAATCCTTCGTGGAATAAAACGGTGAACCTAATCGCTTTATTTCATCTTCACTCATGCCCTTACCATTATCACGAATACTCAACTCAAGAAACAATCCTGTTTTTCTTGCCTTTATTTCAATTGTTCCTTTGTTTTCAGTTGCTTCGATTCCATTTTTGATGATATTTAAAAACACCTGACTAAGTTCATTTCGGTTTGCGTTTACGTAATAAGACTCATTCACATCAATCTTAATGCTAACTCCATTCAAAAGAGCATAGGATTCTATTACGTCTACAACATTAAGTAGTAACTCTTTCATATCAATCTTTTCAATATTAGAAGACTCCAATCTGGCTAGTGAAAGATAATCATGAATGATTTTTTCTGCTCTCTGTAGTTCGGAATCCATAAGTTCAAACGAACTTTTTTGCTTTGTAGTCAAATTTTCTTCACTTTTTAAAAGTTGTATAAATCCTTTGACAACTGTCAGGGGATTACGTACTTCATGGGCAACAGCTGCCGCCATTTCTCCAACTAACTTAATCCTTTCTGCTTGTTTCAGTTGAATTTTATTTTGTTCTTTTTCTTGTAGAGTTTCAATGATGTAAACAACAATCAGAATCGTGACAAGGTGAGAAAGAACATAGTATACGAAAAACGGCGGTAATATCGTAAAGTTAAAATTTTCTAGAAAATAAAGTATACCAATGATGACAAATAAAGTACTCAACAATGTTAAAAGAAAGGTTGTTTTTAATTTTTGTTTCATGTTGATCAGCTTGTATTTTTTTAAAAAAAATAACACGATGATACCAGAAGTAAGATAGGTAAAAAGAGAAATCATGAGCCCATTATCAATGCCGATAAATATTCTGTAAATAACAATGACCCCTGTTGCAACAAGCCCCATGTTCAATCCGCCATAAAAAAAGGCGAGGAGCCAAGGAATGGTTCGTAAGTCATAAATATGTCCATCAGCAATCTCAAGAGGATATGTCATGGAGAGAATAATTGATCCACAACAAAATATCCCAAACACCATTGAGGTTTCCCGGAAAAATTCTTTTTAATAGAAAAATGAATAGTAAATAAAAATCGGAACTAGCACGACAAGTAATGCAAATAAATAATTATCAAAACTAAAAAACACTGCTCTCTCCATAGTTCTCTCCTAAAGATTAAATATATTGCTATTTTAGCATAAACTGTCCTATTTACTTCTCCCTAAATGTTGGAAGCATGGGGACGGTTCTGGCGCCTCATTCCCTTCGGGGGAATGAGGCACCAGAACCGTCCCTGTGTTTTTTTTCTTTGATGCCCCTTTTTTTCACCTTTACCCTATAACTAGTGTGAAGGGAGGTGAGAGACATGGCTGAAGCATTAATCACAGGTAGTCAATTACGAATTGTGTTTGAAGCGGGGGTGGATACGGAAGGTAAGATGCAGTATAAGACAAAGAATTATAGCAATGTCAAACCATCTGCAACGGCTGATGAACTTTTACAAGCTGCGAATGCAATCATTGGTTTGCAAAGTTTACAGCTTGATAAGGTTGAGCGTAATGATTCGCACCTTATCATTGAATCGTAATCTAATGAACTACTAAGTTAGTCAATTCAACGAAGAAAGGAGGGAATGTAAATGGCGAAACGTTAGAAATGAATTTTTTAAATACAGATGGTAAACTAGCGAAGGTTTCGATTGAAAACCCAATCGAGCCAGTTAACCCAGTAGCACTAGAACAAGCAATGGACCAACTTATCGCATCCAACGTGTTCTCCACACCAGGTGGAGACCTTGTCCAAAAACGTGGAGCACGTGTTGTAGAACGAAATGTGGTAGAAGTTGAATTAGCGTAATAAATAAGGGCCAGCTCTCGGTTTTGAGGGCTGGCCTTGGGACACAGGGACAGGTTCACTGTCCCTGTGCATCTTCTTTCGGATTAATCACGACTTCCACACGTCTGTTCTTTTGTCTGCCACTTTCGTCATCATTGGATTCAAGTGGCTTTGTTTCACCATAGCCTTTTGTAGAAATGGTAAGATGACTAAGATTACCTTGCTTCGTTAGATAAGCTTCAACCGCTTTTGCGCGTTTCTCAGATAGTGTCAAATTATAATCAGCATTTCCTTGGTTATCGGTGTGACCGTTTATATGAATGGTTGATCCATCTTCTAGCTTTTCAAGAATCGCGATGACATTATCTAATGTGCTCGCTGATTCAGCTTTTAATTCACTGCTATCATAATCAAATAGAACATCATCCGGCATCGCTACTTTGACTTCTTCTTCATCGGTTGTAAGATTGACATCTTCAGAGACGTCGATTTCAGGTCCGTCTGGATGAAGCTCGAAATAAATTTTGTTTCCATTCTTATCTTTTACTACATGCTCACCTGTCATCTTTTTAAAATTTTCACCATACTGCTCGGCCATTGATTTTTTCAGATTATGGCCACTGCTCGAGGTACTCTCAACCTTAATATATCCTTCTTCTCTCATCGAACTATAGGAAATTCGCAATAAAAACGTTCCATCTGGCTCTACCTTCGTTTTATTCATATACGTATATTGAGGTGTAATGGCATTTGGAGAAGAAAAATATCCTCCGGTGATAATCGTACCTTCCATTAAGTTGGTTTTCCCTTTGACATAATAAAAGCGATGATCATTGGTTAATTCATACTCAATCCACACTTCTGGATCTCCATAATCAGCTGGTAGTTCTTCTCTCTCAGGTGCTGAAAATTCCATCTTGCTTTCCTCACCCTCGAGTAATACAAAAATGGGAACATAGATATAATTTGTTTGAGTACCATCATATTCCTCGCGTTGATAAACAGGAGCTCCTGTTAAATTTTCACCGTTTTTACCATAAAGAGCAGTGATTTCATCTGATTGACTTCCGGGTAAAACCTCAAGAGCGATTTCTATATATTTCCCATCCGAAAATTCAGATGGGCGATCAAGCTCAATTTGAAAGGAGCCATCTGCTTCTACCACACCATCAAAATTATCTAACATCCCCATAATTAACCTATTACGGAATGGCTCCATATAGCGTGTTGCTTTCACTACTGTACCTTCTAGTAAATTACTTTTTGCGTCGATTGTCATCGTAGTTTGATCGACCGTGAGTGTTCCTTCAATTGTAATATCCTCACCTATAGTCGATTGTTCTGTTGGAGCTTGCTCCTTATCTACTTGCTCAGTTTGCTCTATGGTAGCAGATGACTCGGTCTCTTTTTCATCTGTTTTTTCTTGCTCACCAGTTTCCTTAGAGCATCCAATTACTACAAACATGATTGCTATCATTAAAGCAATCATCCATCCTTTTTTCATTCAACATCTAACCCCTTTGCTACTCTTGATTTCTTACAATATAGTATCACAGAACAGGGGACTGTTCCTTTTCGGTGCCTGATAGGCATACCATCCTTTACAAACTAGTAACTCGACATTAACTGAGAGTGTTTTGTTAAAATTCCAGTATACTACAGTTGGTTACTCGCATAACCTTGGTGAAATAATTTAAATTGCTTTTTTGCTATAATAAATTCTTAGATGAGGAATGAATGCATTCGTGATGAACTATACAGAAGACAAACAACAGGTTGTGTTTGCATCAGTCGTGAAAGATATTGTGACAGGTGAAGAGTTAACAGGGGAAGTAACTCTAGAAAAATATGAAGTGAAGCTTGGGGACGGTTCTTGTGCCTCAATTCCCTTCGGGGAAATGAGGCACAAGAACCGTCCCTTTGTTTTATGGAATCTCTCAATCATTTATACATGACATTAATATTTGGACGAACCAAAGATAGATTTGTAGCATAAAATATTAGGAAATAAAGTTTTGGATTGAGAGGGTTAATAATCTTATGAATAACCTACAAGAATTTAGTGGTATGAACTCTAGTGTAATCAAGGATTTTTCAACGAATAGTAAAGTTTTATTAATAACCTTTGGTGGTATCTATGGTGGTTCAGGCATACCGGTTTTTGAATTTTTCAACATGGCTTCACAGTTTTCAGTTAATAAAATGTTTATTAGGGATCTTAATCAAGCATGGTATCAGAAAGGAATAAAAAATCCTGATATAAAAAATATAGATGGAATGGTAACCTTTTTAAAACACAAAATTCAGGAATCGAACGCACAAAAAGTCGTGATGGTAGGAAATTCTGCTGGAGGGTTTGCTGCATTATTATTTGGAAATTTGTTGAATGTTGATGTCGTTCATTCTTTTGCACCACAAACATTTATTGATAGGAAAAATAGAACATTACACTCTGATACACGTTGGTTTAAACAAATTAGCGAATTGTATAACGATGATTCATTAACAGAAGATTACTTCGACCTATATAAAGTATTTGATAAAAATAAAACAAATACAAAAACACAATATCACATTTACTATGATGGAAATCATAAGTTGGATCGAATTCACAGTGAAAGACTAGGAAAGTTCCATAACATAAAATTATTTAAATATATAGATGGAGGCCATAATGTAATAAAACATATGAAAGAAAATGGTGATTTACTAGAATTATTAAAACAATCATTAGAAACATAAAGCTTGGGGACGGTTCTTGTGCCTCATTTCCCTTCGGGGGAAATGAGGCACAAGAACCGTCCCTTTGCTTTTTTTTGAAACTAAATGGAAGGTTAGACGTAAACATAAACATAAAGGGATAAAATGGTAGATTTCTAATAGGTGATTTGATTGAACATTTCTACTAGTAAAGAGAAATTGGGAGGTAGATGATGAAGCAGGTTCTCACGTTAGATAACGTTAAAAAGACGATTAAAGGGAAGAGCATTATTAATGGACTTAGTTTTACAGTTGTAGAAGGAGAGGTTTTTGGTTTCTTGGGACCAAATGGAGCTGGGAAAACGACGACCATTCGAATGATTGTTGGGTTAATGGGGATTACAGAGGGCGATATTGTTGTTTGTGGAAAAAGTATTAAAAAGGATTTCGAAGGTGCGGTTAGTAACATCGGTGCGATTGTGGAAAATCCGGAAATGTATAAATTTTTAACAGGCTATCAAAATCTCCTTCAATACGCTCGAATGCATACTGGAATTACAAAAGAAAAGATTAATGAAGTGGTTGAGCTTGTTGGGTTAACAGCTAGAATACATGATAAAGTGAAGACCTATTCACTAGGGATGAGACAGCGCCTTGGTTTAGCGCAATGTTTATTACATAATCCAAAACTATTAATCTTAGACGAACCGACGAATGGATTGGACCCAGCAGGAATAAGAGAAATACGGGATCATTTGCGCATGCTTACCCGTGAAAAGGGAATGAGTGTAATTGTATCGAGTCACTTATTATCTGAAATGGAAATGATGTGTGATCGAATTGCCATTATTCAAAATGGTAGTTTAGTAGATGTACAGCAGGTTCGTGATTTTGTCCAACAAGATAAGCTCTTGTATACCTTTGAAACAGGAAATTTAGAGAGTGCTGCACACTGGTTAAAAGAGGAATATTACGCAACAATTGTAGAGAATGGTTTTACAATCGAGGTTGGAAAAGCGGAAATTCCGGCATTAATGAAAAAACTAATCCTTTCAGATATAGATGTTTATAACGCCACGCAAGTTTCGAAATCATTAGAGGATCGCTTTTTAGAAATAACAGCGGAAAAGGGGGAGTAGCACATTGGGAAATTTAATCATTAATGAATGGGTGAAAATTTTTAGAAGACCTGGTACATATGTCATGATTGGGCTAGTGGTCCTTTTCATTCTTGCTTTTGCTGGAATTGAAAAGTATGAAGAGGGAAATTCAGACCCAATCAATAACCCTAATTGGAAGCAGGAACTAGAAACACAGATTGGATACGACAAACAAGCTTTAGATGAGATGGGAAAAACCAACTCGAATCTAAAAATGTTTTATGAGCGAGAAATTGCCATTAAAGAATACCAGCTTGAACACGAACTGGCTCCACAAAATGAAAAACACGTATGGTCTTTTGTTAACAGTGCACAGGCAGCCATTAGCTTTGCAGGATTATTTACGATCATTATTGCAGCGGGTATCGTTGCGTCCGAGTTCTCCTGGGGTACGGTGAAATTGTTGTTAATCAGACCATTAAGTCGCTCGAAAATACTATTATCAAAATATTTTACAGTTGGCTTATTTGGTTTACTTTTACTCGCGATCATTTACATCCTGTCTACTCTCGTTGGACTTTTGCTGTTCGGTCTGCCGTCAAGTGAAGTACCACATCTAGCCTATGTCAACGGAGAGGTGGTTGAACGAAATATTGCTCTCCACCTAATCGGTCAATATTTCTTAAGTTCCATCGACATCTTAATGATTGCAACAATGGCATTCATGATTTCAGCCGTTTTCCGAAACAGCTCGCTTGCCATTGGAATCTCCTTGTTTCTCTTTTTCATGGGTGGAACAGCTACCATGCTGCTTGCAAGCAGATTTGAATGGACAAAATATATCTTATTTGCCAACACCAACTTGTCCGTCTACTTTGAAGGTGTACCACCAATAGAAGGAATGACACTTACGTTCTCTATCATAATGTTACTCTTATACTTCGTTGTATTTCACTTGCTTGCTTTTAGTGTGTTTCGTAAGAGGGATGTTGCAGCGTAGTGGCACAGGTTCGTCGTCCCACTTTTTGGTGGGACAGGGGGACAGGTCCCTCGTCCCAATTTTGGATAAAAAATAAAGGGTTCTGGTATGAGGTGCTTTTCTTACATTGTGTGAAGATATGCAAGTCATATTGACATAGTAAAATAGTAAACTCGCCATAGGCGAGTTTTTTTATTAATTATCGAAATAAAACCATACGCTAGGCGTATGGTTCAGGAAAGCTTATAGCGATGTATTAAAAAAAGCCCCTCTTAGTGCTAAAATAAATTTTGGTTCGCCAACCAAATTTATCTAACTAGG
>Ga0180215_1000330_pt1 | contig 63606 bp, 61 predicted proteins | sample eDN3rd37CBELigBY_FD_128871 | JGI IMG/M metagenome (GOLD analysis project Ga0180215, IMG submission 128871) | Enriched backyard soil microbial communities from Emeryville, California, USA - eDNA 3rd pass 37_C BE-Lig BY (version 2) (version 2) | ecosystem: Environmental > Terrestrial > Soil >... | reverse complement strand
GCTTCGAGTACCACCCGGAGAACGCCGGTACGTTCCATGAGGTCCTGCTTGGTCGCCTCGGCGCCGTCGAAGCAGACCGAGACAAGGTCGATACGAAACCAATCCCGCGCCCGGACGGCGTCGAGGACTATCACCCCGACCTCTGGTACATTCCGGCCCCGCCGCCACCGCCGCCACCGGCTGGCGCGCCAACCTGGGAAGCCAAGTGGATCGAGGTCGATATCTCCGACCAGTACATGCAGGCCTGGGAGTACGGCTACGTTGTCAACGGCACGTATGTCTCAACCGGCGTTGCAGGCTACGAAACACCGATCGGCTACTTCTCCGTCTTCTCCAAACTCCGCTATGACGACATGACCAGCGGGCTGGCCGTGCCACCCGGCGAGTATTACTACGTCGAGGATGTCCCCCACGTTATGTACTTCGCCGCTGGCGGCTACGCGATCCATGGCGCCTACTGGCACAACATGTTCGGCACTCCGTTCAGCCACGGCTGCGTCAGCACCCCGCTCTGGCAGGCCGAGTGGTTCTACAACTGGGCACCCTACGGCACAACCGTCTGGGTTCACTGGTAGGCGGCGCGTGGCTTGGGGATGAGCGCGATGATTCGCGCCCATCCCCAACCAGACCGTCAGAACCGCGGCGGGTCGATCGCGAAGATCAGGTAGCGCGTGACGAAGAACGTCTCGAAGTCATCGTCGCTGCCGATGATGAGGGTATGGCGGCCATCGGGTTGCGGTGGACCAATCGCCATACTCTCGAAGTTGTCCAGCAGACCGTTGATATCGCCGAACATACCGAGGTCGCCGGGCGGGCAGTCAGAGACATCAACCAGTAACGATTTCTCGACCGGTGAGACGTCGGCATCCTCGAGGAACTCGATGTCGGAGACGTCCTCGGCGTCGTCCAGCGGGACGCGGAAGACTCGCGCGCTGAAGCCGTCCACCAGCGAGAGGCCACGCTCCATCACCAGCAACTCATCGTCGGAGATCGCAGCGATCTCCGAGATATCCTGGTGCGACTCGCTCAGGTAGAAGTACTCCGCTACCGGCGCATACTCACCGTCGGATCGCTCATAGCGCAGGATGCGAATTCGCCCCTCGTCATCGTCGGTGAAACCATCGCCAGCCAGCGGCTCCTCGACTGCCGTGTACAGGTATTCACCAGAGGGAGACAGCGCCAGCGATTCGAAAGCTCTATTGCCCTTTGTCCGCCCTGCTGGATCAACGAGGAAATGCTCCGGCACCGGCAGGTCGGCGACGAACTCGCCATCCGGCGTGTAGCGTCGGATCGACGGAATCGTCTCAGACGACACCAGCAGGTCACCGTTGGGCATGACGGCGATTCCTTCGCCGTCGATCGACCGATCCGGCTCGCCAGCCTCGTCCAGCAACCGGAACGTACCGGTTATCTCCGGCTCAGCCGGGACCGCGAAATCGATCGTGTAGACCCGCGCGCTCCGGTCGGAGAGCGCGTAGTACAGCGTCCCCTCCCGGCTCCACGACAACGCCGACAGCCCGCCAACGTCGTTGTCATCGTACGTCGCTCCGTCGAGCACATCGGTGTAGGCAAGTAACTCGACCCCGACCGAGCAGACAGCGGGTTCCGTGACGACCGTTGCCGTTGGTGGAGTCACCGCAATCGTCGCCGTCGCGGTTGCCATCACCGTCGTGCTCGTGCTCGTGCTCGTGCTCGCGCCCGGCAGGGACGTCGTGGCTGTCGTTTGCGTAGGTGCTTCGGCAATCGTCGCGGTCGAGGTGGCTGCGGCGCTCTGTTGGGTGGTAGGCGTACTCGCGATCGTGGCCGTTGATGGCACCGTTGCCGTCGCCGCGCCGCTACCCGATTCTGGACCGCTGCACGCAACCAACAGGCCGAGCATCGCCAGCCCGCACCAGACGCGACTCAGATTTCGTCCCGACCACCATCGTGCCATCGCGCTAGAGCCTACCAGACGGAGGCTTGATCTCAATCGCGCGACGCGCCCGCTCGCTCGCAACTTCCGATGCGATCTCCGCGCCAAGAATCGTGAGGCTGGCGGTGATGAACACGAAGACGAGCAACGCAATCAGGCTCCCGAGCGCGCCATAGACCTCGGTGAAGGTCGCGTAGTTGAGCAGGTAGAAACTGAACCCCAGTTTGACGACCTCGAACCCGATCGCCGCCAGCAACGCACCGACCCAGACATCGCGCACGCGATGTCGTTGGTTCGGAATCAGGAGATAGATGAGCAGGAAAAACAGGAACGAGAACACCAGCGGCAACAGCAGGTTGAACACCTGCCAGAGCGCCTCGACGAACGCGCCGTCGAACCACCGGGAGGTGTACGAGCGAATCCGGCCGAGCATGACTGTCAGGGCTGTCGACGTGACCGCCATCAACGCAACGACGATCACGCTCAGCAGATCATGCAGTCGTCCATGAATAAACGAATGTCCGCCGGGCACCCGGAACGCGATGTTCATCGACTTTCGCAGCGCGCCAAAGACGCCAGCCGACGTCCAGATCGCGCCGACCAGCCCGACCAGCCCAACCACGCCACTCTGTGGCCGAGCGACGCTGGCGACCATCTCCTCGACCTGCTCCTGGACCCCGGCACCGGTCGGGAGCACCGTCATGATCTGCTCGACGACCTGCTGCTGGAATCCCGGGTCGCGCGCCAGCAGGCCCAGCACAGCGACCAGCACGACGATCAGGGGAAACAACGAAAGCAGCAGGTAATAGGTGATCGCCGCCGCATAGATCGATCCATGCGCGCTGATGTACTCGCGGATCGCCCGCTCCACGATCGCGCCAGCCCATGTCCCGCGGACGACGTCATACGGATAGCGGATTCGGTTGACGATTGCCTGCCGCTTCATACGCGGCAGACTACCGCGAGTGGCGAAATTCGGGAACCGTGTCGAGACACGAACGGTTTCAAGGGGACGGAACCTGCCAAATACCCCCGGTTCCCAGTTCCCGGCGAACTACGACAGCGTCGCCTTGACGATCCGCAGCGTTCGGTTGAACGGCTCCTCCAGCCCGCCGACGCCGACGAAGCGGTAGACACGGTTGCCGTCCTGCACGAAGATGGCCGCGACCGAAACTTCGGTGCCTTCGTACTTTGCCGTGCCGGTCAGCGCGAATATCGCGTCGCCGATCTGCTCGACACTGGCGTCCTTCAGGTTCCAGCCATCGCGATTGCGGGCGAACTCTCGCTGGTACTCAATCGCTGCCAGCGCGTCGGCGGTTGAACCAAACTCCAGCCCGCGCACTTCGAGTCCGAGCAGTTTGTCGCTGAGGAAGTCACCGATCCCCGGCGATGGATGCTGGAACTCACGCAGCGACCCACCGCGGAAGCCCCAGTCATCGAGCAGCCGCAGATACTCATCCGGCGCTTCGACCTCCGAGGCAACCTGCCTGGCCGTCAGCGTCGCTTCCTCGCGCTCCAAGCGCAGGTTGTTTGGCACATCGTCCTCGCCCGGTAGATCATCCAGCATGTCCACAACTGGCGTAGCCGTTGGTGACGGTGTCGGGGATGGCGTTGGAGTCCGCGTCGGTGTCGGCGTCGGCGTTGACGTTCGGGTCGGCCGCTCCGGCACATAGATCCACGGCGTATGGGTCGGAGGCGGGGTCATCGTCGCGGTCGGCGTTGTCCGCTCGCGTGTCGCCGTTGCCTCGAACCGCGTATCGCCGCGATCGAAATCACTGGAGAAGAAGTCCTCGAAGCTGCACCCACCGGCCAGCAGCACGACTCCCAGGCTTGAGGCAACCACGATACGAACCGACTGTGCGACGTTGAACATCTCTACCCCTGACGCATAACGAGAACGAGTACACGCACGAGAACAACCACGACCTACCAACGCAACCACCGTACCGTGGTTCCGCAGCGCTTATGACAAGCCGCAGGGATGTGGTTCGTTATGCAATGGGGTTGGTGGAGTGATCCGGACAGTGGGAGGGACAGGCCATCGCCGGTGGCCCCAGCCGACACCGATCCCTCCGGTGTCCGTACGTACACCCTACCACAGATCGCAGGAATTGTGAATCGTGATTAGTGAGGCTGACCATAAGGATCATCTAAGCGGTAACCTGGGTACCCCCGGCAGGAATCGAACCTGCGACATGCGGCTTAGAAGGCCGCCGTTCTATCCACTGAACTACGGGGGCATGTGCGTCGGTTTAGCATGCCCTAGATGGAGCGTCTCAACGACGACGTTGACAACCGTATCATCGTTCGTCGCTCTCAAACCGAACGCATCTCAAGCCTCATTGATTGTACTTCGTAATGATCGCAATCAACTCGTCATTCCTTAGGATGACGCGAAATTGTGACGTTGGCACGAGCAGCGATGACGTGCCTGTGATGGGTCATGCCTGACAATCGAAAATGTATCAACACGGCTGAAACCGCCCGGCGGGTGAGAAGGTACCGCACGGTGATCAGGTGCGACGGCGCCGCGATCTCGTCACATCGATAGACCATGGAGGCCAGCATGAACGCACGGTACATCGTCGCCAGGACCATCTCGCTGGAAGAGGAGATCGATGCAGAGGAGTCGCTCGCGTTACGCGAACAGGCGGATGCCGATCGACTGCACGCCTTCGCCGAAGACCTCGCCGCCCGTTCGCGGACGCGTCTGACGGCCGTGGCGCTGGCACGAGCAGCGCTGTATGGCGATCGTCCACCGATCGCCTTGCGTATCGAGGCTGGCTGCCGAGAATCGCTCGCTGAATGGTGCTAGATGGAGCAGGCAGACTGTCACGTTCCTGACACGCGACACCCTTTCACGATCTCAACTCCGTTACGACCAACGAGCCACACTTCAGGCACCGGTCGGGACGGGCCGGGACAAGACTCGAAGCCGGACGCAACGCCGCGTCGGGAGAGACAAGGAGCGACGACATGGTGACTGCAGTGACCGTTGTTGCAGACCAATGGGCCGCGGGTGCCGATCCAGACTTCGAGGCCGCCAGCCTCGCTGTCGATCTGCACGACCGCGGTGTGACTAGTCTCTCGAAGGATGAGGTCGCCCGCGAAGCCGAGCGACTGCAGGTGCGTCCTCGAGTCCTGGCGATGTATCTCCACGACGCTGAGATTGATATTCACCCCTGGGAGACGTAGCGATCGCGCACACTGAACTCGCTACGTCGACGAAGACCGGTCACGCCCCCCGTGACCGGTCTTGCATTACTCCGCAGGTTCGTCCGGAGTCTCCTCGGTTGCCGCCTTGCGGCCCGACCCTCGCAGCGACGCGGCGAAATCGGCCAGATGCGTCGAGAGTTGCTCGCCAAAGCCGGAGATTGTCACCATCGTGACCTTCCCCTTGCCGACGTTCGACTGAACAAGGATCTCCGCCGTCACCCTCGGCACGACTCCCTCGCGCCCACCCATCACGAAGACCTGATTCGGCCGCCCCGTCTTCCCGGACTTATACCCACGCTCGGTGAAGAACGCGATCGCCGCGTCCATCACCTCAGCAGCAGGCAACCGCGAAACCGCCTTCCGCTGGAAAGCCGTTCGCGCCATCTCCGCTGTAATCCGCATGCGTTCGTCGGACATTGTTAGCTTTCAGCCATCAGCTATCAGCCATTAGCCTGTTGGTTCAGCGTCAAAGCTCGTGACCTGGGTCGAGCGCTCGACCTCCATCACCAAGCTAATAGCTAATGGCTAACAGCTAATAGCTACTCCACTACCCACGATTCGCCCGGTGCGAGCACGACGCACTTGGCGCTGGTGGATTCTTCGACCTTCTTCTTGAACTCCTCGGCGTCCTGCTGGATCGGTGGGAAGGTGTTGTAGTGGCTGGGGATGACCACCTTTGGGCGCAGGAACTTGACGGCGCGAATGGCGTCGTCTGGGCCCATCGTGAAATAGTCGCCAATCGGGATGATCGCGACATCCAGTCCCTCGTCGCCGATCAGTTGCATGTCGAGGAAGAGCGCCGTGTCTCCGGCGTGGTAGATCGTCTTGCCTGCCATCCGGACGATCATTCCGGCCGGCTGGCCAAGTGGACCGCCTTCGGAGTGCGCCGAAGTGTGCCAGGCCGGTGTCAGTTTGACGGTCCCACCGTCGAACTTCGCGGTGCCGCCGTAGTTGGGCGTGATCGTCTCGCAGCCCTTCGACTTCAGGAAGCCAGCCAGTTCGACCTGAGCGACGACCGGCGCACCGGTCCGGTCGGCCAACTTGACCGTGTCGCCGACGTGGTCATCGTGCGCGTGGGTGACGAGGATCGTCGTCGGCTCGATGTCCTCGGCCTTGATCGTCGCCGAGGGATTACCGGTGATGAACGGATCGATCGCGACGAGCTTTTCGCCGGCCTCGAAGGTGAAGGCCGAGTGACCGATATAGCGAATCGTGATCGGAGGATGCTCCTGCTTTTCCTGCTCGGGTGCGCTCATCGTTGTCCTTCCTGCTCAGCATTTCGGCCGGTGATGGCGGCATGTCCATTATCTGACAGGGGCCGTGTCCTGGACACGGCCCATACAGACTCAAGCCGCACGTTTCACACCACTACCGCTGGTAGACGACCCGGCCATCTGCGATCGTCATATCGACCTGGACACCGCCGACTTCGCCCGGATCGAGTTGGGTGATGTCGGTCTCGAAGACGACGGCGTCACCGATCAGCCCCGGCGCGAGGCGACCCTTAATGTTCTCCTCGAATGATGCGTAGGCACCGTTGTGCGTATAGGCGCGGACAGCCTCGTCGAGCGAGATACGCTCTTCCTCCCAGATAACGTCGCCCTCTTCCGATCGCCGCGTCATCATCGTCTGCAGGCCGAGGACAGCGCTGGTGTCGACAACCGGCGCGTCGGTCGAGGCAGCGGCGACGATGCCGTGCTCGTAGAACGTGTTCATCCCGTAGGCGTAGCGAATCCGCTCCCAGCCGAGGTTCTGGATGTACGCGTTCTTGAACGAGTAGAGGAACGTCGTGCCGGGGATCGGGACCGCGCCAAGCCGCTGAATGCGCTGGACCATCTCGTAGTCGATGATCGAGCAGTGCTCGATCCGGTGGCGGTGGTCCGGGCGCGGTTGCTCGGCCAGCGCTTCCTCGTAGGCATCCAGCAGCAGCGTGATTGCCGCGTCGCCAATCGCATGCGCGCAGCACTGGAAGCCAGCCTTATGGGCGCGGATAAAGCGCGCCTTGACCGCTTCCGTATCCTCGTCCATCCAGAGGCCGACGTTCTCAGTCTCGCCCTCGTATGGCTTCGACATCCGCGCTGTCCGGCCGCCAATCGAGCCATCGAGGAAGAACTTGGCCGGGCCGATTCGCAGCCACTCGTCGCCGAATCCGGTCCGGATGCCGAGCGCGATCAGATCGACCAGCGTCTGGTCGATCATCATCATCAGATAGGTGCGGACCGGGAGTTTCCCCTCGCGACGCAGTTCGACATAGGCCTGTAACTCCTCGGCGCGGTAGATGCCGGCCTCAGCGAAACTGGTGACGCCCTTCGCGAGGTAATTCTCACCAGCCGCGACGATCGCGGCCTTGATCTGCTCGACGTTGGGCTTCGGGATCGCGTTGCGGACCAGCGTCTGGGCTGCCTCGCGGACGACGCCGGTTGGCTCGCCGTGTTCGTCGCGGTCGATCGTGCCGCCCTCGGGATCGGGCGTGTTGCGGTCGATCCCGGCCAGTTGGAGGGCGACGGTGTTGACGGCCGCGATGTGGCCGCAGGCGCGAACGACGATCACCGGATGGTCGGGAGCAACGGCGTCGAGGTCGTGCCGATTCGGGTGACGCTGCTCGGCCAGCCGCGCCTGGTCGTAACCGCGTGCGGTGATCCATTGTCCTGGGGGAGTCTGGCTGACCCGCGCTTTCACGCCGGCGACGATGTCGCTGATCGAATCGTTCGGTGGCGTTCGGGCGTCGACCTGCGCCAGCGAGAAGCCAACGTACATCGGGTGGCAGTGAGCGTCGTTCAGACCCGGCGCGACCGCTCGTCCGTTCAGGTCAACGACATCGACGCCTTTGCCACGCCAGGCCAGGACATCCTCGTCGCTCCCAACGGCCGCGATCTTCCCGGCCCGGATCGCCACGCCGGTGTTCCCGGCCGGCGAGACCATGTCACCGGTGATGACCCTGCCGTTGACGAAGATCATGTCGCCGACCGGCGACTGCTGCTTCCAGTTCTCCAACGATCTATCTCCTCGTCCTCCCCGCTCGAATGTCACCACCATGGTACGCCAGAAGTCGCCATCCCCGCGACTCCATCGCGGGCGACCATCGGGGATGGTGTTAGACCGTGGCACGTTTCGTGAAGTATTGGTCCCGAAAACGATGATCCCCGATGGCGTCTATTGCTCGGGGTGGAATCGCGCGCGCGGCAGGGTGACAGCGGTGCGAGCCTCCCGAGAGCGCAGACATGCCATCTCGTCCTGCATGACCTCCGAATCAGGAATCGATGGATACGGGAATGACACCGCTGGACAAGCACATGATCGAGCGTGCCATCTGCACACGTGATACCAGCACGACACGCGTCATCATTAGCGCCAGCGACACGGGGGCAGCAGCGTGCAGATGACGGTGGTGACCTGATGCCGCTCCTGTTAGTGGTGCTGGCCGGCTTTCTGGCTGCGCCGGTTGCCCCGCTGCTGTCACGATTTGGCCGCCAGCGCGAGGCCGGTTGGCTACTGCCGCTTGTGCCGCTCGCCATCACGATTTACCTCGCAACGCTGATCGGCAACGTGGCCGATGGCGAGACGGTGACAGCGTCGTGGGACTGGGTTCCGGCCCTCGGCGTCCGGCTGGCGTTCATGGTCGATGGGTTGAGCCTCACCTTCGCATTGCTGATCGCCGGAATCGGTGCGCTGGTGCTGCTCTATGCCGGTGCCTACATGGAGGGCGACCCGAACACCGACCGGCTCTACGGCTGGCTGCTCGTCTTCATGGGCTCGATGCTCGGGCTGGTGCTGGCCGACAACGTACTGACGCTGTTCGTCTTCTGGGAACTGACCAGCATCTCCTCCTACCTGCTGATTGGCTTCAAGCACGCCGAGGACGAATCGCGGGACTCGGCGCTCAAAGCGCTGCTCATCACGTTCGCCGGTGGGCAGGCGATGCTGGCCGGACTGATCCTGCTGGCGATGACCGCCGGGACATCACAGATCAGCGCGATCAACCTCGGCGGGGCGGCAATCCGGGCAGACGACCTCTATCTACCGATCCTGCTGCTGATCCTGGCCGGTGCGCTGACGAAGTCGGCTCAGGTGCCGTTCCACTTCTGGCTCCCGGCGGCGATGGCCGCGCCAACGCCGGTCAGCGCCTACCTGCATTCGGCGACGATGGTCAAGGCCGGGGTCTACCTGCTGGCCCGTCTCAGCCCGGCCCTCGGTGGAACCGATAGTTGGTTCTACCTGCTCTCGATCGTTGGCGCGCTGACGATGGTCGTCGGGGCATTCCTCGCCTTCCGGCAGACCGATCTGAAACTCATCCTCGCCTACTCGACGATCAGTGTCCTCGGCTCGCTGGTGATGTTGCTCGGCATTGGGACGACCATCGCCGTCGAAGCAGCCGTCGTGACGCTGGTCGTTCACTCGTTCTACAAAGGCGGGTTGTTCCTCGTCGCCGGTGCGATCGACCATGAGACCGGCACCCGCGACATCCGCGACCTGTCTGGTCTGGCCCGGACGATGCCGGTCGTGGCCGCGATCGCGGGACTGGCAGCCCTCTCGCTGGCCGGTATCCCACCGTTCGCTGGCTTCCTCGGCAAGGAACTGCTCTACGAAGCCGTCGGTGAGTCGGAGGAACTCGGCGTCGCGCTGACGGTTGCGGCGATGGTCGCGAAGGCGTTGCTCGTCGCCGTCGCCGGTCTCGTCGCGATCCTGCCGTTCGCTGGCCGGCCAAGCCAGGCCGCACGTGATGCCCACGACCCACCAATGCGGATGATCGTCGCTCCCGGCCTGCTGGCAGTCGCGGGACTCGCGACCGGCCTCGCCCCCAGCCTGCTCAGTCGTCCACTGATCTCGCCAGCCTCGTCGAGCATCCTCGGGGAGCCGGTCAGCGTCAAACTGGCGCTCTGGCACGGGTTCGGGACCGTCCTGCTGCTCTCGGCGATCACGGTCGTGGCCGGGGCGCTGATCTATGCCGGACGGCGGCGCATGGTCGCGGCCGCAGGCACCCTCGAACCGCTCGGGACTGTCGGGCCATCCCGAATCTACGATCACGCACTTCGAGGCCTCAACTGGCTGGCGACGACCCAAACGCGACTGCTCCAGACCGGCTTCCTGCGTCACTATCAGATCGCGGTCCTCATCACCCTCGTCACGCTCGTCGGTACGACGCTGCTCTGGCGGGCGAACACGATTCAACTCGGGGATTTCGACGATCTCCATGTGATCGAGATCGGTCTCTCGGCAATGATCCTGATCGCGGCCCTGACGGCAGTCCTGACCAACTCCCGGCTCGGTGCCGTCGCTGCACTGGGAATCATTGGCTACAGCGTCGCGCTCATCTACACGATCTATGGCGCGCCTGACCTTGCGATGGCCCAGTTCCTGGTCGAGACGTTGACCGTCATCCTGTTCGTGCTGGTCTTCTATCACCTCCCAGGTCTGGCGCAACTCTCGCCCCGCAAAGTCGTCATCCGCGATGCCGGGATCGCGGTCGCATGCGGTGCGCTGGTGACGGGATTGGTGCTGGCAGCCACCAGCGAGCAGTTCTCGCCGAGCATCTCGACCTTCTTCACCTCCAAGACGATTGAAGAGGCGCACTCCCGCAACATCGTCAACGCAATCCTGACCGACTACAGAGCGCTCGACTCGCTGGGTGAGATCACCGTCCTCGCGCTGGCCGGAGCGGGTGTCTTCGCACTACTGAAGCTCCGGCCTGCCGGGACCGGCTCGGACGAGCCGCCGATCGCCTCATCGAGCGCAGTTCCCTCGTTGATTCTTCAGGCGTCAACTCGTGTCCTGCTGCCGGTCCTGCTGCTCTTCTCGGTCTTCCTGCTGTTTCGGGGTCACAACGACCCTGGCGGAGGGTTCACCGGCGGACTCGTCGCGGCAGCCGCCTTCGCGCTCTATGCGATTGCCTACGACGCCGAATCGGCCCGGCGTGCCCTGCGGGTCGAGCCGCACACGCTGATGGGTGCGGGTCTGCTGGTTGCCGTTGCAAGCGGCCTGGTTGGCGTGCTGCTCGGCGAGCCATTTCTGACCGCACAGTGGCTGAGCTTCGACCTCGTCGGGTTCGGCCACCTCGAACTGAGCACCGTCCTGGCGTTCGACATCGGTATCTACCTGGTCGTGCTCGGCGTCACGCTCGTCATCATCCTGTCACTGGCGGAGGAGTGAGATGGAAACGATTCTCGCGTTCGTGATCGGCGGGCTGTTCGGCGCAGGCATCTTCATGATGCTCCGCCGCAGCATCGTCAAATTCATCATCGGCCTGGGACTGATCGCCCATGCCGCCAACCTGCTGATCTTCACCGTCGCCGGGCTGACGCGCGGTGAGCCGCCGCTGATCCCACCGACGATGACCGAACTGGCCGAGGACGCGCCCTTCGGCGACCCGATGCCGTCGGCACTGATCCTGACGGCCATCGTCATCAGCTTCTCGGTCCTGGCGTTCGCAATGGTGCTCGTCCACCGCGTCTACCAGACGGTTGGTAGCGACGACATCGATGACATGCAATCGACCGACACATGAGCATGTTGCTGATCCTGCCGATCGTCATACCGCTCTTCACGGCGTCAATGTCGCTGGTGTTCCGCCGGTCACGCCGCGTCCAGCGCTGGCTGGCCGTCAGTGGCTCGGTCGCGATGGTCGCCAGCGGTGCAACGTTGCTCTGGAGGGTATGGGACGACGGCATCCTTGCCGGCCAGGCGGGCGGGTGGCGGGCACCGTTTGGCATCACGCTGGTGGCTGACCTGTTCAGCGCCATCATGGTCCTGACAGCCAGCGTCGTCGGCCTGCTGACGATCCTCTACGCGATCGGCTCGCTCGATGAGGGACGACGGCGGTTCGGCTTCTACCCGCTTACCCATGTCCTGCTGATGGGCGTCTGCGGCACGTTCCTGACCGGCGACATGTTCAACCTGTATGTCTGGTTCGAGGTCATGCTGATCGCCTCGTTCGTACTGCTGGCGCTCGGCGGCGAGCAGCCACAGATGGAAGGCGCGATCAAGTACGTCGCCCTCAACCTCGTCGCCTCTGTCATCTTCCTGATGGCGGTCGGTCTCCTCTACGGGGTCGCCGGGACACTCAACATGGCCGACCTGTCGATCAAGTTACGGGAGACATCGAATCCCGGCCTCGTGACGGCCATCGCGATGATGTTCCTCGTCTCGTTCGGGATCAAGGCCGCCATCTTCCCGCTCTTCTTCTGGCTCCCCGCCTCGTATCACACCCCTCCGATCGTCGTCTCAGCCATCTTCGCCGGGCTGTTGACCAAGGTCGGCGCCTATTCGATGATCCGCGTCTTCACGCTTGTCTTCACCCAGGACATCAACTACACCCACACGATCATCCTCATCCTCGCGGGCCTGACGATGGTAACGGGCGTCCTCGGCGCGGTCGCCCAGTACGACATGCGGCGGCTGCTCTCGTTCCACATCGTCAGCCAGATCGGCTACCTGCTGATGGGCCTCGGGCTGTTCTCGCCGCTAGCGCTGGCGGGCGCGATCTTCTTCATGGTGCATGTCATCCTTGCCAAGACGGCTCTCTTCCTGATCGGCGGCATCGTCTGGCGGCTGCGCGGTAGCTATCAGTTGCGTGACCTTGGCGGGTTGTACGCCAGTAAACCAGCGCTGGCGCTGCTCTTCCTCGTTCCGGCGCTCTCGCTGGCCGGTGTGCCACCACTCTCAGGTTTCTTCGCCAAACTGGCACTCGTTCAGGCCGGGCTGGAGGACGGTGAATACGTCATCGCTGGCGTCGCACTTGCCGTCGGCATCCTGACGCTCTTCTCAATGATCAAGATCTGGAACGAAGCGTTCTGGAAGGACCAGCCGGAAGGTGTTGACCTCGCGTCGGATGAGGAACGCGGGCTGCATGAGCCGTCCGCAACTCCCTACCTGTACGGCCCGGTCATCGCGATGGTAGTCCTGATCCTTGCGCTCGGCCTCGGTGCTGGTCCCCTCTATGAGATGGCGACCGTCGCCAGCGAACAACTGATCGACCCCGATGGGTACATCCGAGCGGTCATGGGAGAGGAGTAGCGTCGATGCTGGCACTGAATGTCCTGCTGGCAATGATCTGGGCGGCCGGGACAGGCCAGTTCTCGCTCGCGAACCTGGCCGTCGGCTTCGTTCTCGGCTACCTCGTCCTGCGGCTGATGTACGGGATCCTGCCGGAATCCGGTTACTTCCTGCGCGTCCAGCGGGTAACCTCCTTCGCCGGGTTCACGATCGCTGAAATCATCCGCGCCAACCTGCGGATCGCCCGCGACGTGCTGACACCCCGCCACACGATGCGACCCGGCATCGTCGCCGTCCCGCTCGACGCGGAGCGTGACAACGAGATTACGTTGCTCGCAACGCTGATCTCGCTAACACCGGGGTCCCTCGTCCTCGATGTCTCGGACGACCGGCGCGTGATCTACATCCACGCGATGAACATCCCCGACCGTGATGCATTCATTCATGAGATCAAGGACGGCTTCGAACGCCGTGTCCTGGAGGTGTTGCGATGATTTCCGCCGGCAATGACGTACTCGACTGGGCGATCACGATCGCGCTGATCATGCTCTCGGTCGCGCTGATCCTCGCGCTGGCCCGGCTCATCCTCGGGCCAACGCTGCCGGACCGGATCATCGCGCTCGACCTGACGGCGATCCTGTCGGTCGGCATCATCGCGATCTTTTCGATCTCGACCGGCGAATCATCGCTGCTCGATGCCGCGCTCGTCCTGGCGCTGATCGTCTTCCTCGGCACGGTCGTCTTCGCCCGCTACCTGGAACGCGGGGTGATCAAGTGAGAGAGTGGCTGACCGCTGGGCTGATCCTGATCAGCACGATCTTCATGCTACTCGCAGCCGTCGGGATCGTCCGGATGCCGGATGTGTACCTGCGCCTCCAGGTGACAACGAAGGCGTCGACGCTCGGATCAGGCGTCGTCCTGCTGGCAGTCGCCATCAACTTCGGGTCGATTCCACTGACGACGCGTGCGATCCTCGGCGTGGTCTTCCTGGCGATCACCCAGCCAATCGCCGCCCACATGATCGGCCGCGCCGCCTACATCCTGGGCGCTCCGCTCTGGGAAGGCACCCACATAGACGAACTCCGCCAGGCCGCCGACCGACGCCCCGACGCCTCCGCCAGCTTCAGCAGCGACTTCGAACAACCGCTGGTCGACTGAGACGATCAGTATCCCTCTACGATCGCTTGCCAACAATGACAAGCGTGCTTGCCACCATATCGTGGAGACCCTGCTTCTTCGGGGTAAACCCAGCCATGATGAAGCCGACCAGCAGCGTGACATACGACAGGAACTTTGCCCAGTAGCGACCGGTCGCCCGACCGAAGGAGATGCGATTCCCATTCTCGTCGGTGACGATGATGCCTAGAGCGCGCTTACCAAGCGTCGCCTGCCAGGGCGAACTCTCCATGTACGCAAAGTACACCCACTGTGCGAAGAAACCAGCGAGCCACAGCAGCCCAGACAGTGCATCCACCTCATCATCCGTCTGAAGCCCGCCTGCGATCACCAGCACGATCCCGAGCGCGATTCCTGCGACGAACAACGCAGCGCTCACGATCAGACCGTCGAGGATGATCGCTCCCCATCGTCGCAGAAACCCGGCATACTCAACGGTGCCGTACTGCGTGTAACTCGGGATCGGCTGCTGACCCCACTGTGGTTGAGCCCAGCCTGAGGTCGGTGTTGCAGCCGAGGGCTGAGGCTGTGACTTCACATCCTCGAACGTGATCCGTGACGATTGTTCGCCAATCGCAGCGCCGCACGACTGACAAAAGCGCGCTCCAACAGGCGCAAGCGTCCCACATTGAGAGCAATACACGCTCACAACTCCTTACAAACAGATCAAATTCGGCTGACGCCAACATTCTATGCAAGCACGAAGGAATGTACCAGAGCAGATTCCGGACAGGTCACCGATGCGGCGGGAGTAGCGGATCATGGGGACTGCGAGAGGAGAAGACAGACTCCCCAGTCGCCCTCTGGGCACAGGGCGACCGGGGAATCTCAGAGCAACCCGTCCGACGACTGATCTCAGTTCGACCGAACGCTGAACCCGTCATGACCGCTATGACGGTTGACTGATGCTTACTCCCCGTGCTGATCGCGCCACCATTGGGCAACGTGATCGGCGCGGGCGATCCAGATGTCACCGAGTTCGATGGCGTAGTCGAGCAGGTTAGCCAGGGCGCGGGATGGACCGGGCCGGCCGCTGACCCACGGGTGCAGCGTCAGGCACATCAGTTTGCCCTCCTCGCGCAGGACATCCAGATCGTCGCGCCAGAACTCGGCGGCGTGGCGTGGGTTGACCGTCCAGTCCACGAAAAAGGTGTAGTCGTCGTAGAAGCGTGATGGCGGGAGTTGAACGAGTGGAGTCCCGGTGGGATCGGGCCGCTCGACCCACGGCAGGTCGTCGCTGGCCTTGTCCATCTGCCAGAGCAGGCCGAGTTGCTGCATCACCCGGCTCGTCTCGTCGTTGTAGCGCCAGGCCGGGGTCTTATGACCGAGCGGCCGCACTCCCGTCACGCGCTCGATCGCTTCGATCGTCCTTCCGGCGTCGTCGAGTTGCTCGTCGAACGACATCGGCGTGTAGTAGCGATGGTCCCACGAATGGATCGCGTTCTCATGACCATCCTCGTTGGCTCGTTCGACAGCGTCGGGCCGGTCCTCGACGCAGCGTCCGACCCAGCAGAACGTCGCCGGGACCTCACGGTCGGCCAGCACGTCCAGCAACCGCCAGACACCCGCCTGCAGGTCATACTCACTCTGCGAGCGCCAGTAGAAGTCGTCCGGCCCGTGGTGGTTCGCCTCACCGTAAGTGCCATCGACATCGATACTGACGATCAGCGCCGAGCGATGCCCGGCCGGCCAGCGGGACGGGCTGCTGCCGGGTGGCCGCAGTTCCGTAATGTTGTCTCGTCCACTCATTCGACAATCTTCCAGTAGGAATCCTTACGGCTCACCTTGTCGCCGGTGAAGGTCCACAGATCGCAGCCACGCACTTCGATCCGCTCACCGTCCGTCCTCGTCCCGGTCAGCGTCCACTGCGAGACCCCTCGATCGCCAGCGACAAAGTGCGTGCCATCGGCGTAATGCACGTCGGGAATGCCCGCGAATCGCGACGCGAGCCCCTCCCGAACCGCCTCGTGCCCCTCCATCCGGCTACCCCACGGCTCAGGGCCGCGGGGCATCTCCAGAACGCAGTCATCGGCAAAGTACGACATGATCGCGTCCAGATCATGCCGGTTGAACGCGTCGCAAATCTCCTCAAGGACCGTCACTCGCGCTGATTGCTCTGCACCCATGGAATGCGCTCCTTAGTTCTTAGTCGGTCAGTTGATCAGTTGGTCAGTTGGTCAGCCTGTTGGTCTGTATCAAGTGGCCGACCCGTCTGATGCGCCCAAACGGGCTGACCGACTGACCGACTGACCGACTGACCGACTGACCAGCTGACTCCCTACCAGCTACTCCTCGCCGCCATCCGAAGGCCAGGCGGTCAGTTCCTCGGTGAACTCAACGAAGTTGCGCAGCGCCGTCTCGATGATCTCGCTGCCGTACTCGACCGTCGAGCGACGAGCATCGCCGAGGGCGCCGTTGCGGGTGTACTCGTCGAAGCGGTACGGAACCGTCACGTTGTAGTTCTGCAATGTCTTACGGAACTCGTAGGTCAGATCGGTCAGATCTCCAATGTCCAGCGCATCGTCCTTGACGACGTGCGGGATCAGAGCCTTGGCGACCGACGTCTCCATCTCGCAGGCGTGGCCGGTGATGCCGGTCATGTTGTGCTTCTCAGCCAGCCCCTTTTCCGCGAACGAAAAATAGCTCGCGGCGCCAATGAAGGTCGGGTTGACCTCCTCCTGAATCCGAACAACCGCGACGCCCAGCGCCGGGATATTGCCGCCGTGGCCGTTGACGATCAGGAAGCGGTCGAAGCCATGCGCGTGCAGCGACGACACGACCTCGGTGATGACCTGAATGAACGTCTCCGGCGTCAGCGTGATCGTGCCGGGGAAGTTCATGTGATGGAAGGAGACGCCCCACGGAATGGGCGGCGCGACCATCAGTCGCGGGTACGCCATCTCGGTCGCCCGGCGGCAGAACTCGAACGACGCGCTGATGTCCATCGAGAGCGATAGATTCGGTCCATGCTGCTCGTTCGATCCGACCGGCAGCAGGACGACCTCGACTTCCTCACGGATCGCATCGACCTCCGGCCACGACAGATTCGCCAGTACCAGGTCCCGCGTGTCACCAGATGAAGCACTCATGGGATATGTCTCCTTTTCGCGTTCGCGCGAGGTCACGATCGTGCCGACGTCACGCGCATGCTACCCGATTCGGGACATATACGCGCCTGTGCGCCCTGGCTGACTACTCGCTGTAGCGAAGTGGGAGTTGGACGGTGAAGGTGCTGCCGCCCCCGACCGTCGACGAGACGAGGATCGCACCGCCGTGCGCGTCGACGATCGCCTTGCAGAGATAGAGCCCCAGACCGAGTCCGGCGACGCGGTCCCGGATCTGGCCGGGGACGCGATAGAACCGGTCGAACAGGCGCGGCAGGAGTTCTGGCGCAATGCCGACGCCGCTATCCCGGATGGTGATCGAGACCAGACCATTGCCGGTCTCCAGCCCGACATCGACGGCACCACCGTCGGGGGAATATTTGACGGCATTAGTCATCAGGTTGAGGACGACCTGGTTCAAACGGGCCGGATCGACTTCGGCAACGACCGGCGCATCCGGCAGCGACAGGCTGATCGTATGCTGGTCGGTCGTCAGCCGTACCTGGGTAACCAGCGATTCGAGGAAACTCTTGAGGTCGACCCGGGTGGGATCAATCCGTAGCTGCCCAGTCTCGGCACGGGTTGCATCCATCAGGTCATCGATCAGTCGTTCCAGCGCGCGGCTCTGTTCGAGCATCGCGTCCACCCAGACCGGGTTGTACCGCTCGCGCCGGGACATCAACTGCGCGAACCCCTTGATGCCGGTCAGCGGCCCCTTGAGTTCGTGACTGACCAGACCGACGAAGTCACGCTGCATCTGGGCCAGTTCGCGCATCGCTGACAGATCGCGCATCACCCAGATGATCAACTTGCTGCCACGCGACGCAACGGAGGTCACGACCGCCTCGACCGGAACGTCGTTGCCCATCGCGGATCGCAGATGCAACTCGCCGCGCCAGCCCTCGTCCAGATCGATCTCGTTGCTGGTCAGGATGCTGGCGACCGTCGGCCCCCCATCCTGAGCCGGATTGACGAGCGATACAACCTGACGGTCGCGGAGGAGTGGGAGCGGAATCGAGCAGGCGTTGCAGGCAGCCGGGTTGGCATCGAGAATCCGGCCAGCCGCGTCGGTGACGATGACCGGATCACCACCGGCCAGGAAGACCTGCCGGTACTGTCGCTCGGCGAGTGCGGCCGACGCACGCGCCTGTTCCTCGGCAGCGTCGGCCAGTTGCTGGGCCGTCACATTGTCGTGCCGGACCAGGACTCGCGCAGATCCCGCCGCTGGAAGCCGCGAAAACGAGACACGGAACCAGCGCTGTTCGACCGGGCTGTGACAGGGATAGAGCTCGCCTGGGCGATCTTCGGTGAACAGCGTTGCCACGTCGTCGCGGTCCGCCGATCCATTCCTGGAGTAGGAAGTCAGCATCCGCAGCCAGTTCGCCGCCGCGGCGGCTTCCGGGAAACCATCTGCAGCAGCAGCATCGCAGATCGCGAGGTAGTTCCAGCCGATACCGGCGCCCTGGTCGAGCCAGCCATTGTTCCGCGCGAAGCGTCGCCAGGCGGCATTCGTGTAGATGATCGTGCTGCTCTCGTCGAGCACAGCCAGGTGGTCGGGAAGCGCATCGAGCGCCGCAAGCGCCAGGTCACCGGTGATTCCAGCAGAAGTGTCCGGGTCTAACACGCCGTAGTCCATCAATACTGACCGTCCCCAGAGTGCCCGGGTCGCGGGGCACATTCTCACCCAGTCTGCGTCGCGGGTAAACCTGTCATGCTGCACATGAGCCGCTATCGTCTGCCTATGACGATACCGCTTATGGCAAGCCCAGGGATGACCGGTCGTTATCTTTTGGAGGGCAAACAACGATCAAATGCATGGATTGACAAGCGAAATACTCAGGTGTGATACAATTCATATCAACGGATAGCGCGGGTTCGCCGCGCGATAGTACGCCAATGTTCCCCTCCAACCAGACGCGCAGCGCGGGGGTCGTCGAGCCGTACTAACCGGCTGTCGGTTCCCTGATATTGCTTTGCCTGGCGCTGCGCCAGAGGTATGCCCAATTGACTGCAACACTCAATCACGACGCGACGACCGCGTCGTTCGCTGACCTGCGCCTGAGGCCGACGACGCTGTCCGCCCTCGGGAGCATGAACATTACCGACCCTACGCCGATCCAGGCGAAGGCGCTGCCCGCGCTGCTGGAAGGGCGCGACGTCATCGGCCAGGCCCGAACCGGCTCTGGGAAGACGCTCGCCTTCGGGATTCCGGCCGTCGAGATGGTCGATCCGAAGCAGCGCGCCGTCCAGGTGCTGGTGCTGGTACCGACCCGTGAACTGGCTGTCCAGGTTGGCGGCGTTTTCGACACGATCGCCAGCGGGCGTGGTGTGAAGACCGTCCTGATCTTCGGTGGCCGAACACCGGGGCCGCAGATCGCTGCCCTCCGCCAGGGCGCGCACGTCGTCGTTGGCACACCGGGCCGCGTTCTCGACCTGCTCAACCAGGGTGCGCTCGACCTGCGTGGTGTGCGCTTCCTCGTCCTCGACGAAGCGGATGAGATGCTCGACCGCGGCTTCGCGCCGGATGTCGAGCGGATTCTGGCGAAGACCCCGCGCGAGCGGCAGACTGCCCTCTTCTCGGCGACGGTTCCTGAGTGGGTATCCGAGACATCTCACAAGCACCTGCGCCAGCCGGTCCACGTCAAGGTCGATCCGCGACCGGAGGACATGGCACCGATCGAGCACACCGCCTACGACCTGAACGGCGTTGACAAGCAGGACGCCCTGCGCGACCTGCTCGACAATCGCCCAGATGGCTCGATCATCGTCTTCGGCCGCACCAAGCACGGTGTCAAGAAACTGGCCCGGATTCTGGAGCGCGATGGCTACCCGGTCGCTGCGCTGCAGGGGAACCTCTCGCAGAACGCGCGCGATCGCGTCATGGAGGACTTCCGCTCGGGTGCTGCCCAGATCCTGCTGGCGACCAACGTCGCTGCCCGTGGGCTGGACATCTCGACTGTCGCGCTGGTCATCAACGTTGACCTGCCCGAATCGCCGGAACTGCTGACACACCGCGTTGGCCGAACCGGCCGGATGGGCCGCAAGGGTCAGGCGATCACGCTGCTCGGCCCTGAGGACGGCGCCAAGTGGCGTCAACTGGAGCGTGGCATCGGCAAGCGCATCCCGCGCCTCGCATGGCCCGGCGCGCAGGCCGCCATCGACCGAAGCCCGGCCGGCTACGAGCCGCTGACGGCCCGGCCACGCCCGGAGCGCAAGTCCGCGCCAATTGCTGACGAGCGGCCACAGCCAGCGCGACCGGCCCGCCAGCCACGCGCCCCACGGCGTCAGCCGGCGCAGCAGGCAGCGGCAACGACCGGCTTCCAGGTACGGGACTTCCGCCCGACGCCAGATCAGGTGAAGGAGTACTTCTCTCGCCCGCTGACGCCGCCGGATGCCCCCGACCGCAACCAGCGCACACGCGCCACCGGCCAGCCGGCCAATCGCGGCCAGCGATCCCGGCACCAGATCACCTGCAGCGGCTGTGGCAAGCAGTCCGAGGTGCCATTCCAGCCGGACCCAAGCCGCCCTGTCTACTGCGAGGCGTGCTTCACGCCGAAGCGAACGCGGCGGTAACGGACCCCACCCCAACCCCTCCCCGACGCGGGGAGGGGCTTTTTGTTGCCGTGTGCTTCCTCCCCCGTGTCCGTTTAGGGCCGGGTAGCCTCTGGGTGGTGGCTGGGGGAAGGGGTCTCACCTGAGTCGCGGGTGAAGTCCGTCACCTCATACCGCCGTCGATGTCGGATATGGCGGTCTCGCAGCAGCCGCGCGGTATCCAGCGAGCGGACACGCTTCTGGCTCGGGTTCGGGATGCCGGCGAACTTGATCGTTACGGGCAGAAATCGCCCCAGATCGCCCCGACGGATCGCATCGGCGATCTGATCGTTGTCGTTCACGCCCGGTTCGTCCGGAATCATCACGTCGGCAGGCATCACGCCCGGCTCGCCTTCGAGCCAGATATAGAGTGTCCCACCAGTCGATTGCTGCTCGGTGCCTGATCCCGGCACTTGCGCATCCATTTCGCCCCCGATTCCCGAATCCTGAGCCGCGAGCCCCGATCTTCCCAGTCACGGGCGCGATTCGTGCTAGGATAATCATTGGCCGGTTGCGGCAGCCGGTTGGTCACGCATTTTCGCCGCAGGAGTGAGGACGCAGGGGTCACATCACCCTGATAGCGTATCAACAGTTGAGGGGCTTCGCCGGGCGCGCCAGGCCGTTAGTCGGCTGACCAGCGGATGCGCGTGGGAAGCGCCGATCCGGGGGACGAAGGGACGACGTCCATGGCAGCACCGATCACGGCGACACCTGGCCTTGAAGGCATTGTTGTCGCGCAGACACAACTTAGCTCGGTTAACGGCACCGAGGGTATCCTGACCTATCGTGGTTACAACATCCACGATCTCGCCGAGAACACCTCGTTCGAAGAGATCATGCATCTGCTCTGGTACGGCACCCTGCCCACCCAGTCCCAGCTTGATCAACTCACCGAGCACCTGCGCCGACACCGAGCGCTCTCCGATGCCGTCAAGAACACGATCCGTGCCCTGCCAACCACCGGCGCGCCGATCGATTCACTGAAGGTTGGCGTTACCGCGATGGGGATGGAAGATCCCGATCAGGACAACCTCTCGCAGGAGGCGATCCTGGAGAAGGCAACCCGGCTGGCCGCCGCGATGCCAACGATCCTGGCAATGTACGAGCGGCTGCGCAACGGCAAGGATCCGATCGAGCCGGACACCTCGCTCAACACCGCTGCCAACTTCCTCTATATGGTCACCGGCGAAAAGCCGAGTGAGACGCAGTCCAAGGCCTTCGACCTGTATCTGGTCCTGCTGGCCGAGCATTCGATGAACGCCTCGACCTTCACCGCCCGCTCGACCGTCTCCTCGACCTCCGACCTCTACTCAGCCGTCAACGCCGCGCTCGGCAGCCTCAAGGGTGTCGCCCACGGTGGCGCCAACATGATGGCGATGAACATGCTGCTGGAGATCGGCGATCCGAGCCAGATCGACGAGTACGTCGACGAGTCGCTGCGCATCAAGCGCCGCCTGATGGGTCTCGGCCACCGCATCTACAAGACCCGCGACCCGCGTGTCGACCATCTGATGAAGTGGTCCGAACTCGTCGCCAACGAAATCGGCGACACCAAGTGGTATCAGCTCGCGCACCGCATGGAAGAGCTGACCGCCACCCACCCGTACTTCGCCGAGCGAAAGCTCTACCCGAACGTCGAGTTCTACTCGGCTCCGCTGCTCTACAACCTCGGCCTGCAGCCAGACATGATGCCGGGCGTCTTCGCCCTCTCGCGCATCGTCGGCTGGAGCGCCAACGTCATGGAGCAGTGGGAGAACAACCGCCTCGTCCGCCCATCGGCCGAATACGTCGGCCCGAAGTCGCAGCAGTTCGTCCCGATCGACCAGCGCGGCTAACCACTCAAATAGCCCAATCAGGCAGGGGCGACATCGCAATATCGCCCTCCTCTCTCGCCAGAGCGCGTCGGAAGGGAGGAGGGCGACATTGCGATGTCGCCCCTACACGATGAGATTGAGTTTCACCCTCTGTCGTCCACCGCCCAGAGGGCGCCCGACGCAGGGGAGGTCCTTCGCTGCCGGGTGCCCTCTGGGCGGTGGACGACAGAGGGTGACCCTGCTACGAACCGTTCCAGGGAGTAGATTGCAAAGGAGTGACGGTGGACAACGTCTACTGGATCGGCGGCCCGCCCGACTGCGGCAAGACGACGATCGCTGACCTCCTCGCCGCGCGGCATGGGTTGCAGGTCTATCACTTCGACCGGCACGAGATGGCCCACTTCGCAAAGGCAACCCCGGACGCGCACCCCGCCCTCTGGGCCGCCCACCCCGACCGGATGACCACCGAACAACGCTGGCTCGGCAGCCCGCCCGACGTTATGGCGCGCGACACGATCGCCTGCTGGAGCGAGCGCGTCGAAATGGCATTCGAAGACCTGCGCGCGATGCCGTCGTCACCGGCCATCATCGCGGAAGGGCCGGGATTCTTCCCGGAGGCCATTTCCCCGCTGATCGACACGCCACGCAGGGCAATCTGGCTCGCCCCGACCGAGGCGTTCAAGCGCGCCTCGGTCGAACGGCGCGGAAAACCCGGCAACCGCCACGAGACGAGCGATCCCGAGCGCGCCACCCATAACCTGATCGAGCGCGACCTGTTGATGACCGCGCATATCCGTGAATCCGCCGCAAAACACGGCTTCCGCCTGGTTGAGATCGACGGCAGTGAGGGTGTCGAAGCAATCGCGGACCTCGTTGAAGCACACTTCGGGCTCTGAACACGCAGCGCCAAGCAGAAAGAACAAACACCGCATGAGCGACCAACTCCAGTTCGATGTCCACGAACGGATCGCGACCCTGACCCTCACCCGTCCGGAGAAGTTGAACGCCTTCACGCAGGAGATGATCGACGCCTGGGCCGCCGCACTGACTGAGTGCCGCGATGACGACAACGTCCACGCCATCGTCGTCACCGGCGCGGGGCGTGCCTTCTGTGCCGGTGGTGACCTCGGCGAGATGCGCGAGCGAATCGAGCAAACCCCGTTCGAGCAGAAGGACTTCATCTGGAACCACGTCCACCGGATCGCGACGACGCTGGAGTTGCTCGACAAGCCCGTCATCGCTGCCGTCAACGGGACCGCCAACGGCGCCGGGATGGACATGGCGCTGATGTGCGACCTGCGATTTGCCGCCGAGAGCGCGACCTTCGCCGAGGGTTACGTCAAGCTCGGCCTCGTCCCCGGCGATGGTGGCGCCTACTTCCTGCCCCGTCTCGTCGGCACCGCAAAGGCGCTCGAACTCCTCTGGACCGGCGATTCGGTCACCGCCCACGAAGCGCTGGAACTCGGCATCGTCACCCGCGTCTTCCCCGACGCCGAGTTGCTGGATCAGACCTACGCCTTCGCCCAGCGCGTCATCAACAACCCGACGATGGCCGTCCGCGCCATCAAGCGCCTTGTCTACCAGGGCCAACGCTCCGACCTCCGCACCCACATGGACGCCGTCTCGTCCCTGATGGGCATCACCGGCAGCAGCGAGGATCACCGCGAGGCGATCCAGGCCATCGGGGAGAAGCGCAAGCCGGTGTTCAAGGGGAGGTAAGCGTCGGGATTGGGGATTGGGGGGTCTTGAACCTCACGTTCCTCGATGAGGATGAGCAGCGTTCAAGACCCCCCCCAATCCCCAATCCCCAATCCCGACGCTTATGGCATCCTCCCTCCGGGACGTACGCAACGCAGCGGGGGAGACAACGGATGTCAGGCAAGCCACTCAACAAGGTCGCGCTCTTCACGAACGAGTACCCACCGAACGTCTACGGTGGCGCAGGCGTCCACGTCGAGTACCTGAGCCGGGCGCTGGCGCGCAAGGTCCAGGTCGAGGTGCGCTCGTTCGGCGAGCAGCGTGTCCAGGAGGGCAACCTGACCGTCCGGGGCTACCTCGGCTGGGACGAAATGAAACAGAACACCGACCCGCGCTTCACCGGCGCACTGGACGCATTCTCACGCAGCCTCGCGATGGCAAAAGACCAGTTCGACGCCGACATCGTCCACTGCCACACCTGGTACACCGACATGGCCGGCTACCTCGCCCGGATGCTCTGGGATGTCCCGTTCGTCCTCACGACCCACTCGCTGGAGCCGCTGCGCCCCTGGAAGGTCGAACAACTCGGCGCCGGGTACAACGTGTCCTCGTGGATGGAGCGAACGGCGATCGAATCCGCTGACGCTGTCATCGCCGTCTCTCAGGAGACGCGCCACGACATCCTCGATCACTTCACCGTCGATCCGGACAAGGTCAAGGTCATTCACAACGGCATCGACCTCGACCAGTATCGCTTCGATCCATCAACGGATGCCCTGACGGCGCGTGGCGTCGATCCGGAGCGGCCCTACGTCCTGTTCGTCGGTCGCATCACGCGCCAGAAAGGGATCATCCACCTCGTCAACGCCATCCCCGACATCGACCCATCGCTGCAGGTCGTCCTCTGCGCCGGAGCGCCGGACACGAAGGAGATTGGCGACGAGATGACGGCCCGTGTCGCCGAGGTCAGCGACGGCCGAGAGGGTGTTATCTGGATTCAGGAGATGCTGCCGCGCGAGGACGTGATCCAGTTCTACTCGCACGCCGCCGTCTTCGTCTGCCCCTCGGTCTACGAGCCGTTCGGCATCATCAACCTCGAAGCGATGGCGACCGAAACGGCCGTCGTCGCCTCGCAGATCGGCGGCATCCCGGAGGTGGTCGTCCCCGGCCAGACCGGCGAACTGGTCCCGCTGGAACTCAAACCCGGAACCTTCGAGCCAACCAACCCAACCCAGTTCGCCCGCGACCTCGCGACCGCCATCAACACCGTCGCCCTCGACGCGGAAAAGCGCACCCGCTACGGCAAAGCCGGCCGCCAGCGCGCCGAAGACCACTTCTCCTGGGACGCCATCGCCGACCGCACGCTGGAGTTGTACCGCTCGCTCATCAGTTGACGATGTACGCTTGTGGTGGACATTCCCGTATTCGAACCGGAGCCTGCCATGATCGCGATTCGCAAGAAGATCGTTACCGACGAGGACCATAAGCCGGTCGAAGTCGTGATTAGTTATGACGACTGGTTGGAGATCGAAAAGCTCCTCAACCTTCAGCCCGAAAAGCAACTCCTCACCGATTTATCGGGGTTCCGTGGGGTCTTGAAGTTGAAGGAAGATGCTCTCGAATACCAGCGACGAACGCGAGCTGAGTGGGACCGCGAGTGGGATCAGGAGTGACGGTCGTTCTCGATACGAACGTCGTGATCTACGAACTTGAGGACAAACTCGCTCAGCCTCTACCCGCGGGGCCATACGCTGTGTCTGTTATTACAGAGATGGAGTTGCTGTCGTTCCTGGACTTGACGACATCGGAGGAAGCGGAGATCAGACGGTTCCTCTCAGGAGTCAACGTCATCGAACTGACTCCGCACATTCAGGCCATTGCGGTCCAACTGAGAAGGCTATATCGAACCAGGTTGCCGGATGCGATCGTCGCCGCAACTGCCATATCCCTTGGAGTCGATCTACTCACCAGCGACGTGCGACTCTCCCGCACGCCGGGCCTGCGGAGTCAAGTCGTAGCGCTCAAGCCCTGATCTTGTATCGTGCCTACATTGCCAGGTAACGGAGCGGGTTGCACAATAGTTGCCTGTCGTCCTGAGCCGCAGCGAAGGACCTCCCCGCCTTGACCGCTCAAGCAGTTGGCGAGGAGAGGTCCTTCGCTGCCGGGTGCCCTCTGGGCGGTGGACGACAGGGGTAACATCGCTGGTGACAACTGATGAGAGAGGTTACGGGGTCGACACCTCAGTCGGTTCTTCGTACCACTCTTCGGTCACGACCGGCTCGGCGGTTGGTTCGGGGGTTGGCTCTGGTGTTGGTTCCGGCGTCGGTTCCTCGTAGGTCGGTTCTTCTTCGACTGGCTCCTCGGTGACGGCAGGCTCTTCCACAACCGGGTCCGGGCTGGTCGTCGCGGTCGAGACGCCTTCGCCAACCAGCGTCACGTTGCGCGACGGCAGGTAGTAGCTCGTCAGCCAGAGGTCGTCGATCACATCGCCGTTGGCGTTGGTGACCGTTCGATGGATCGTCGCCGTGAAGCCGTCCTGGGCGTGTTCGACGACGACCGACTGGCCAGCCGGGACGTCCGGGCTGTACTGCCGCACCATCGTCGGATCGGCCTTGACGACGTTCTCAATGATCGGGTCGTCGGCCATCACTGTCCAGCCCTGGTGGGTGCCCCAGACCTCGACCGTGATCCACTCGCCATCGGCAACGGCGTTGATCGCGACCCAGTTGTCGGTCGTGTTAACCCAGGTGTTGTCGAGCGCGTAATCGGGATCGACCGTCGCGTCCAGGCCCTTCAACCCGCCTGGACCACTGCCGTAGTTCGGGATCCAGTAGAGATGCCAGTTCCGCTCGCCGATCTGGACGCCGGACCAGAAGGCCGCCTGGAAGGCTGTCGTCGCCACCTGGCAGATGCCACCCGCGACCGACGGGACCGTCTGCGGTGTGCCATTCGCGCCGGCGATGATGCCGTAGCCCATCTGGTAGCCGTCGTCGAGCGTCGCCGTCCCGCCGATTGCCTTGTTGAACGAGAACTCGGCGCCCGGCGCGACCAGATAGCCATCCAGCAGGCTAACGGCCAGTTCGACGTTGATCCGTCGATTGTTGCCTGACGATCCGTAGTAGGTCGAGGCAGTTCCGAGCAGATCGCTGATAACGATCTCGCCGGCCAGTTCCGCCTCATCCTGCTGGTCGGCGACCACCAGCGGCGTCGACGAGTTGCCAGTCAGCGCGTTGGCAATCACCCGGTTGACACTGGCATTGATGTCGACCAACCGGCCAGGCAGCGCCCCATCCGGCGCGACGATTGTCCAGTCGATCCAGCGATAACCGGTCGCCGGACGGTTGATGCTGTGCGCGATCGGCTCCAGCATCGAGAAGAGCGCAACCGTGTCGAACGAAATCTCGCCGGTGGCTTCGTCGATCAACATCGCGGCGGCGTAGGTCGCTGGGTCCAGCGTCTGCTCCCCATCCGACCATGTGACCGTCATCCCAGCCGACGCGATCTGGTTTGCCTGCGCCAGCAGCGGCTGCAGGCTCTCCTCCGTGATGGTTGGCGTCGTTTCCTTGATCACCAGTTCAATGAGATGGTTGCCGGCCAGAATCTCCCGCTCGATCGCAGCCGTGCTCGCGGCCACGTCCAGCGTCAGGCTGGAGACGTCCGGCTCGATGCGGAAGGTCGTGTCACCGTTGTGGATGATCTCGGCTGGGACCGCTGCCCGGTCGACAGATGGCACCAACGATTCGACGATCGGCTTCAGCGCGCCACTGTTCAGTGTCAACTTGCCACCCTTGGCGGTCAGCATCTCGGCCAGCGCTGGCTGCGTGATCTGCCAGTACTGCTCGCTACTCGTGATGACGACCGGCTCCGACAGCAGCGCGGCGGCTTCGGCCTGCACCTTCTCCAGGTCGGCTGTCGCGACGGCGGGCTTGAGTGGCACGATCTTGAGTGCAACAGGTCCATGCTCGAGGTCGGTGACAGCCGAGCGCAGCATCTCGGCGACTGCACCAGCGTCGATGCCGGTCCCGTTGGTCGACGGTTCGATCGTGAGTTCGGTCCCGTTCCAGACGAAGGCTGCGTCCTTCGGTGGTGTGATCTCGCTCTGACCGAGCGTGCCAAGCGTTGTGAGGAGTTTCTGCTGGTCGATCGTCACGACTGGCGCGATATCGACGCCCCGCGTGTGTGCCTCCAGCCGCTCGACAGCACCGGTGACGAGGCCGCCGCGCCCGACTGTCAGCGCGCGTTCGTAGGTTCGATCGATGTCGAAGCCAATGCCGATCTCAGCCGGTGAGACGGTCGCAATCTGACCATCCACATCAAGTCGGATCGGCTGCTGCAGGAATGCATTGATTCGCTCGGAGAGATCGGCGGCCGTCGCGTCCCAGTTGCTTCCATCGACAGAAACCCCTGCGACGCTGACACCTCGTTCGATCTCGCCGTCGCCGGGTGGCCGGCCTGCGATAATCCCGGTCAGCAGGAGCAGCAACGCCGGGACCGCTACAAACCCGATCGAGCGCATCAGGAGATTGCGCTCGTCAGCCGGGCTTAGCGCGGAAGATCGTTTCTGCAGGAAAATCGCGCTCACACCGCGCCGCGGTCGCGACAATCGCCCCCGCTTCGCGGATGTCCGCGATGAAAGACTACCCGTGCTCACTCGCTCGCCCGCCTATATGCAATGTCATCGCTGTCATCGAACACTGAGTCGTTGCCGCCAGCGACCGACGCTGGTCTCGAAGACACACCCGCATCGGACGCCGCCGAATCAACGGCATCTGACCATCAGCAACAATGCCGAAACCCTCATGATGGTCACCGTTATTCAACCATGCAACGGTGTTTCTGTCAGAGTTTTCCGCAAGTCATACCAAGCGGCGCGTACGGACGCGCCACCCTACGCAAGATTGTGCCATTCTGTCAACGCAGCGTCGAGCAGCGATCCGGTCCTTACTCAACGGTGTACCGCTCGATTCCTTCGACTGGTGGCGGATACTGCGGGTCAAGCCGGCGCATCTGCTCGACGACGGCCCGGGCGACGATCGCATCGCGATACCACTTGGCGTTGGCCGGCACGACGTACCACGGCGCATGCTCCGTCGAGGTCGCGACAATCGCATCCTCGAACGCCTGCTGGTAGTCATCCCAGCGCTTCCGGTCTTCCAGATCGCTGGGGTCAAACTTCCAGTGCTTGCTGGGGTCGTTCAGCCGATCGCGCAACCGCTCCGCCTGCTCGTCCTTCGAAATCCGCAGGTGGAACTTGACGACCGCCGTTCCGCTCTCGACCAGCACGCTCTCGAAATCGAGAATATGCTCGCAGCGATGCTCCCACTCGGACTGCGATATCTGTCCAAGCACGCGTGGAACGGTTACGTCCTCGTAGTGCGAGCGATTAAAGATGCCGATCTGCCCCTTACGCGGCACACGCTGGTGGATGCGCCAGAGGAAGTCCCGCGCGCGTTCCTCCTCGGTCGGCGCACGAAAACTGGAGACGACGCAGCCCTGCGGATTGAGGCCGGAGAAGATCCGATCGATCGTCGAATCCTTCCCGCCCGTATCGGTTGCCAGCATCACGATCAGCAGCGCCTGCTTCCCCTCGGCAAACAGGCGCTCGTGCAGTTGCCGCAGTTCGGCAAGGTCCTCCTTGCGCCTGGCGACGATCTCATCCCGCTGCGGCTTCAACGCTTTCGCGGCGCCGGGATCGACATCCTCCAGCCGGAACCCTCCACCGGGCCGAACACGGTACTGCTCGATATCGATCGCGACCATCTGACCTCCCAAGCCATCCGCCGTCACTCACCGGCTATTGTAGGAGAGTGAGAGTCAGGCAGGTTGGAGCGCCAGCGAGCGCCACTCGCTCAGCCGCACGACGCCGAGGTCGGGTCGCCCTGGCCCCGGCAGCATCGCGACGAACTCCAGGCTGTTGCAGTCAGGATCACGGAAGAAGATCCCAACCGCCGGCATCCAGGCATGCACCGACGGATCGTCGGTCTCATTGCCGAAGAAGTCGTTGACGCGGATCCCAGCCGCATGCAGCCGTTCGATCGACGGCTCAATCGCGTCCTCGGTGATCTCGAACGCGAAGTGGGACGAGTGCCAGCGCTCCTCAGGCACACCCCAGACACCCAGCATCGCGTTACCCGGCGCGCCAATCCAGTAGAAGGTCACCGACCGCTCGGGCAGGTGATGGGCCTGCTCCAGCCCGAGCAACCCACCATAGAACGCCATCGCCCGGGCCAGGTCGGTCGTGTAGACGTGCGTCTCAAAGATCCGTCCGGTGGTAATTCCCAATGGTGCGTAGGTCACGGCTACCCGTCCTGTCCGTCCAGTTCGATGATGACCAGCAGCGACGTCCGCGCCCAGTCGTTCAACGCGCCTGATTCGTCCCGCTGGCCATACTTGGTTGCGACGATCTCACGTGCCCGTCCGTCCGCCGCATCATCCGCCGCTGCGATTCGCGCCATCCCGCGATAGGTCGTCCCACCAGCCCGAAACCGGACGCTGCCATTCCGGGCAATGTTCCGTACCCAGTCCGAACGATCCCGACCACCGGACAGCAGGTAGAGCGTCCGCCCGCCATCCTCCGGCTCAGCCGCGAACCAGATTTCGATCTCGTGCTCCCCGCCTGTCACCCGCCCAATCGTCGTCAGATATCCATTGCGCTCGCGAGCGTGCTGTTCGGCCATGCCGAGGGTTGCCGTCATCGGTCCTCCTTGTCTGGGACTCGGGAATCGGGAATCGGGAATCGGGGAATTTGAAGTGACATGCTCAGTTGAACACCCTCGAATCCCGAGTCCCGATTCCCGCCACAACGATCGTTGGCATTATCATCGCGATGGCAGGTCACCAGGGCATCCGCTGAATGTCGTAATTTTTCGCGACGCTGACGCACAACCAACAGGAGCGCAATTTGATGGCGAGCATGCAACCCGTTCCCGCGGTTTCCAATCCCACATCCCCTACGGCTTCATCTTTTGATGCGATCGTCGTCGGGAGCGGACCAAACGGGCTGTCGGCAGCGATCACGCTGGCAGAAGCGGGACGGTCGGTGCTCGTCATCGAGGCAAAAGAGACAATCGGAGGCGGCACCCGGACAGCAGAACTGACACTCCCCGGCTTCCGACACGACATCTGCGCCTCCGTCCATCCGTTCGGCGCCTTCTCGCCGGTCTTCAAGGCGATGCCGCTTGAGCGCTACGGACTGGAGTGGGTCGAGCCGCCAGTCGAACTGGCGCACCCGTTCGACGACGGCAGCGCTGCGATCCTCCATCGATCGATCGAGGTCACGTCCGGATTTCTCGGCGACGATGCCGACGCCTGGCGCTCGCTGATGCAACCGCTGCTCGACGATGTCGAAGCCATCTTCGAGAGCCTGCTCGGCCCGCTCCGATTGCCACATCATCCTGTTGCGATGGCGCGCTTCGGCCTCGCCGGGCTGCGCTCGATCGTCGGCCTCTCGAAGACCAGTTTCAACGACCGCTACGCACCGGCCCTACTCGGCGGGATCGCCGCCCATGCATTCGTCCCGCTGACCCGACCACCGACGGCCGCCTTCGCGCTGATGCTCGGTCTGGCCGGCCACTTCGTCGGCTGGCCATACGCGCGCGGCGGCTCGCAGTCGATCACCAACGCACTCGCCGCCTACCTACGCGACGTCGGCGGCGAGATCGTCACCGGCTGGCACGTCACCAATCTCCGCGAACTTCCACCCGCCCGCGCCGTCCTCTTCGACACGGCCGCCCGTGGGATGGTCGATATCGCCGGTGACGCGCTACCGTCTGGCTATCGGAGACAGATCGGGCGTTTCCGCCGTTCGCCGGGAGCCTTCAAGGTCGATTACGCCCTCTCGGAGCCAATTCCGTGGACCAACGCCGAATGCCACAAGGCCGGGACGCTGCATCTCGGTGGCACCCTCGAGGAGATGACGGCATCCGAACAGGCTGTCGCCGACGGTAAGCACCCAGCCAACCCGGTCGTCATCGCCGCCCAGAACTCGCGCTTCGATCCGACCCGCGCGCCGGATGGTCAGCACACCTTCTGGGCCTACTGTCACGTCCCAAACGGCTCGACCGTCGACATGACCGGAGCCATCGAAAGCCAGATCGAACGCTACGCCCCCGGCTTCCGCGACATCGTCCTGGCCCGTCACACAATCAACGCCGAGGAGTTCGAGGCGTACAACCCGAACTACATCGGCGGCGACATCAACGGAGGCCTCCAGGACCTGCGCCAGATCTTCACCCGCCCTGCTCCCCGGATCGACCCTTACACGACGCCGAACCCGCGCCTGTTCCTCTGCTCCTCGTCCACCCCACCTGGCGGTGGCGTCCACGGCCTCTGCGGCTGGTTCGCGGCCCAGTCGGCGATGAAGCGCGTGCTGCGGTAACGACGATGCTGGCTACTTGCGGCGGATTGGCCGTCTTTGGTTGATGGTGTTTCTCGCTGGCCGCGCTGGTGAAATGCGTTGGAGAAAGTACGCTGGTACTCCCGTGCCGTCCACACGTACCGCTGGGTATCTGGGCCGATTGTGGGCTGTGATCGGCAGATGACGATCGGTACAGTGAGGCTACGTATGACGAAACGCGCACCTTCCTTACTTCTTATAGAGGCTCGGGGTTATGGCGCTCGCTGGACATATAGCCGACTTTCCACTGGCAGAGTTGCTCTTCTTTCTCAGCAACAAACAGCGGACGGGACAACTCGTCCTCAAGCGACCACTGACGACGATGATCTTCACCCTGCGCCGTGGTCGCCTGATCGCGGGCCAGATGGTGCCGGCCGATCAGCGCATCGGCGATCGACTGGTGGCCGACGGCGTCCTCAATGCCGGCCTGCTGGCGGTCGCACTCGAAGTCCAGCGACAGGACCCGCAGCGCCGACCAGTCGGCTCGCTGCTGGTCGAACTCGGGTATGTCCAGCCGGAGGATGTCAAGCGAGCCCTGCGCCGCCAGATCGCTGACTGCCTCTTCCGCTTCCTGGTCGCGCCGGATGGTGTGTTCACGTTCCGAGAGAAGGCAATCGACGCCGGAGCGACGGATGTGGATGTCAACGTCGAGGCGGAGGTGCTCGAAGCGATCCGCCGTGCCGATGAATGGCTCGTCGGCCGGATGGATTCCAGTCCGATCTACCTGAACCAGCGGATCAACACCGACGCCCTCAAGGAGATCATCTACGACCGCTGGGCCGTCGTCGACGCGATGCTCCACGGTGCAAGGACCGTCGAGGAGATCGTCGCGGCAATCGGCCGGGGACGCGAGCAGGTGATCGAAACCGTCATCCTGTTCCAGACTCACGGCGCCGTCGACTTCGAGAAGCCCAGCGACAACCCCCATACGCTGCTCGTCCCATCCCACCTGATGGAAGAGAAGCACCGCCGCGAGAGCCAACCCGCAGGTGCTGCCACGACAAAAGCAACCGCCCCCGCAACCACTCCTTCGAACGCCTCCCCGGCGGCGTCGACCACCCGGGCGATGACAGAGCGAGCATCCGCCTGAGCGTCTCGCCACCTTCCTACAGCACCCCCTGAACGTTGCAGACACGCCATCATCCGGTCCATCATCTGCGGAGAGCAGGCGTGCGCTGCGAATCGGGAAAGGAACAGCAGGTGCCGGAAGATCGAATCTCGTCCGAACGGGTCTTTGACGGAAGACTCCTCAAGGTCCGCGTCGATCGTGTGCAGTTGCCGTCGGGACGAGTCGGAACGCGGGAGGTTGTCGAGCATCCTGGTGCGGTCGCGATCCTGCCGGTCAAGGCCGATGGCACGCTGATCCTCGTTCGCCAGTTCCGCTACGCGGTCGGGAAACGGCTGCTCGAAGTCCCCGCCGGAACCCGCGAGCCGGGCGAACCCGACGAAGAGACGGCTCGCCGCGAGTTGCACGAGGAGGTCGGCCTCGAAGCCGGGACGATCGAGCCACTGGCACGCTTCTTTATCTCCCCAGGCTGGTGCAACGAGGAACTGGTCGCCTTCCGCGCGACCGACCTGCGTGAGATCGGAGCCCAGCCCGAACCGGACGAAGAGATCGAGATCGTCGAGGTTGATCCAGCCGACATCCCGGCCCTGATCGCCAGCGGTGAGATCGGCGACGCCAAGACGATCACGTCGGTTCTGGCCCATCTCAGGAGCCTCCCGGCGACCGGCTAGCGGCTGGCGCGCCAACCCAACCGAACGATGTGCCGCTCACATTGCGCTCGTGCGAGCGTGTTACAGTTCGCGCCCCCTGTGGTGTGAGCGGTTTGGTAAGCCAACAACCAATCCGCACTGCCCGGAAATGTCTGATGTCCATCCCTTCCCCATCTGCGGAACAGCACCCGAAACGGATCAGCGGTCAGCCGCGGACTCCAATCCAGTGTTTGACCGGTTCGCCCGGACTGCAATCGAAGCAGTCTGAAGTTCGGGTGCATTCGGGTAGAGCCGTCGCCCGAGCCAGAGCGAGACGTAGACGAGTCCAACCAGCACCGGCACCTCGACCAGCGGGCCGACGACGGCCGCCAGTGCCTCGTCCGAGGCGATCCCGAACACACCGATGGCAACGGCGATCGCCAGTTCGAAGTTGTTGCTGGCTGCCGTGAAGGAGAGGGTCGCCGTTTCGGCGTAGCGGAACCCGAGCAGATGCGACAGGCCGAAGGCAACCGAGAACATGATCGCGAAGTAGGCCAGCAGTGGCAGCGCGATCCGGAATACATCAAACGGCGCGTCGAGGATGACATCACCTTTAAGCGCGAACATCATGACTATCGTGAAGAGCAGGCCGATCAGCGCTGTTGGGCCAAGTCGCGGCAAGAAACGCTGCTCGTACCACTCATCGCCCTTCGCACGTGCGAGGTAGTAACGGGTCAGGAATCCGGCCAGCAGCGGCACCCCGAGGAAGATCAGGACACTCCTGGCGATCGACCACATCGAGATGTCGAGCGTCGTCCCGTCCGAACCGAGCCAGCCCGGCACGACCGTCAGATAGACGTAGCCGAGGACCGTGTACATGGCGATCTGGAAGACCGAGTTGAGCGCGACGAGGACGGCGGCGTATTCATTGTCTCCGCAGGCGAGTTGGTTCCAGATCAGCACCATCGCGATACAGCGCGCCAGACCGACGAGGATCAGTCCGGTCCGGTAGCCGGGATGATCGGGCAACATCAGCCATGCGACGGCGAACATCAACGCTGGCCCGATCAGCCAGTTGAGCACCAGCGATGTCCCGAGCAGCCTGCGGTTTGCGGCAGCCGCGGGGATGCGCTCGTATTTCACCTTCGCCAGGATCGGATACATCATCCAGAGCAGGCCGAGCGCGATCGGCAGCGAAACGGTGTCGATCTTGAGCCGGTCGAGACCGTCGGCAAGGCCCGGAAAGATCTTTCCCAACCCGATGCCAATTGCCATCGCCAGGAAGATCCAGACCGGCAGCAGCCGGTCCAGCAACGAAAGCCCACCCGCCACGCTCCGCGTCGCTGCGGGAAGTGACGGCACCGTTACCGACATCTCAACCTCCCCATACTCCGAAGCAATAGATCAACGGACGTTGAACTATTGACGACGCGTATGGCCGCATCAGCGGCCTCCAAACCTTCTATCGCTGGGCAGACGGACCACACTGCGGCTGACGATCCTGGATGCGTTCCTCGTCGAGGAACGACACCAATGACCGGCGGACAGCGCGCAGCGCGTCGCGGTTGACCGAGTAGTAGAGCCAGCGGGCGTCGCTCGGATCGCGCTCAACGTCGACCAACCCTGCCCGCCGCAACGCGCCGAGGTGGTGCGAGATCAGGTTCGGGCTGATTCCCAGCGCATTGCCAATCTCACAGTTGCACTGCACGCCCTGCATCAGCAGATCGAAGATCCGCAGCCGGGTCGGATCGGCCAGCAGCTTCAACGTGGCGCCAAGCGATTCCAACGTATTCGCATCCCGCGCTACCGTCGAACTGGTCATCGCCTCGCACCATCCTGATCCGCATCGAGATACTTCAACGTCGGTTGAAGTATATACCCTGCAGGCTTCCCTGTTGTGAAGACTTCGTTGCGTTTGTCGCCCCGCCGTTTCAGGAGTGTTGCATACCTCTGGGACTTCCGTCCCAGGGGGTATTGACAACAGCCGACTTAGTTCGTAAATTACCGAATATGCCACCGGCGAAGATGCGGTGGCCCTTCTTCGGCAGGAGTGTTCGTATTTTTCCGAAACAGCGAATGGAGCCTCGCATGAATCGCTCGCAACTACCGGTCGCCATCATTGGCGCTGGTCCGGTTGGCCTCGCCGCTGCGGCCCATCTGGTCCGAGCGGGTGAGACCCCCCTGGTTCTCGAAGCCGGCGCGGCCATCGGCGCAAGTATGCGCGAGTGGAGCCACGTTCAGGTCTTTTCACCCTGGCAGTTTAACGTCGACCCTGCCGCCCGTGAACTGCTCGAAGCACACGGCTGGGTTGGGCCGGACGACGAGGTCTACCCGACCGGTGGCGAGATCATCGCTCAGTACCTCGAGCCGCTGGCAACTAACCCCGAGATCAAACCACACATTCGGCTCAACGCCCGTGTCATCGGTGTCGCGAGACTGGGTTATGACAAGATGAAGACGGCGGGTCGCGAGCATGCTCCGTTCGTCCTCCAGATTGCGTCACCCAACGGTGAGGAGCACGAAGTCCTGGCGAAGGCGATCATCGACGCTTCCGGCACCTGGGAGACGCCAAACCCGCTCGGTGCCAGCGGGGTCCCGGCGGTCGGCGAGCGGGCGCTGGCGGACCGCATCTTCTACGGTATCCCCGATGTGCGCTCCACGTATCGCACTCGCTACGCGAACAAGCGCGTCCTCGTCGTCGGCAGCGGCCACTCGGCCTTCAACGCGCTCAACGACCTCGTCGCGCTCCAGCGCGAGGAACCGGCGACCAGGATCATCTGGGCGATCCGCCGCCAGGCACCGGGGCAGATGTTCGGCGGTGGCGAGAACGACCAGTTGGCCGCCCGTGGCGAGCTTGGACGTAGCGTCGAGCGGCTGGTCGGTAGCGGCGCGATCGACCTCGTCATGGGCTTCCGCGTCACGCGACTCCGCCACACTGATGACGGTATCATCGTCGCCAGCGAGGACCGAGAGCTACCGCCGGTCGACGAGATCATCGCGACAACTGGCTTCCGCCCGAACCTGTCGATGCTCTCCGAACTACGGCTCGATCTCGACCCGGCTGTTGAGAGCCCGACCATCCTCGCACCGCTGATCGACCCGAACATCCACTCATGTGGAACCGTCCGCCCACATGGCGCGGAGGAACTGAAGCACCCGGAGCCTGACTTCTACATCGCAGGCATGAAGTCGTACGGTCGCGCGCCGACGTTCCTGATGCTGACCGGCTACGAGCAGGTCCGGTCGATCGTGGCGGCCATCCGTGGAGACTGGGAAAGCGCACGTCGAGTCGAACTCACGCTGCCTGAAACGGGCGTCTGCACGCTCGGCAGCCAGCCCGGACAGGAATCCGCTGGCTGCTGCACGACGGAAGCAACCATATCGACCCTGCTCGTAACCACCGGCTCCAGCTGCGGATCGTCAGGCTGCGGCACACCGGAACCGGAACTGGTATCCGTCGGAGCGTCACGTGAGGTCGAAGGGGGTTGCTGTTCATAGAGTCCGGTCCATCGAGTACGATCAGCGCGCACATTCCACAACGAAGGAGATATCGAGATGGCAACAACATCCCAGACACCAGAGCAATTGCGCGACACCGTCCGCGAGCGGTACGGCGACGTCGCCCGCTCGGTTCTGACGCTACAACATTCGTCCGCCGCAAGTTGTTGCTCGCCTTCTAGTGCGCCTGGCGCGAGTTCCTGTTGCAGCGGAGAGGCACAGGCATGGGGCGCCATCAACTATGACGCCGCACTGACGGCGAACCTGCCTGAGGAGGCAGTCCTGGCCTCGCTCGGCTGCGGGAATCCAATCGCGCTGGCGCGGCTGGAGCCGGGCCAGACGGTGCTGGATCTCGGCTCCGGCGGTGGGATCGATGTCCTGTTATCGGCTACCCGCGTTGGACCTGAAGGCTACGTCTTTGGCCTCGACATGACCGACGAGATGCTGGAACTGGCCGAGCGCAACAAGGCCGCCGCTGGTGTCGAGAACGTCACCTTCCTGAAGGGTCAGATCGAGAACATCCCGCTGCCCGACAACAGCGTCGATGTCATCATCTCCAACTGCGTGATCAACCTGTCGGTCGACAAGCCATCCGTGCTCCGCGAGGCGTATCGCGTGCTCAAGCCAGGCGGCCAGTTCGCGGTCTCGGATGTCATCATTCAGGGTGAACTTGCGACTGAGATCCGCTCCAGTGTCGAAGCCTGGGCCGGTTGTGTCGCCGGTGCGCTTGAGGAGCAGGAGTACCTCGACGGTCTGGCGAAGGCTGGCTTCGAGGGCGCGTCGATCGAGGTGACGACCGTCTATAACCCGAGCGATGTGGTCTCCTGCTGCGCCAACGTGGAATCGCCGGATGGCGCTGGTCGGATCGTCTCCGGTTTCATCCGGGCGCGCAAGCCTGAATAGCGCCAGCAGGCGGACGCCAGTCTGTCGAACGACCCAGTGTCTCGTTACGACCAGCCCGGACCGTCATGGTCTGAGCTGGTCGATTGCCACACCCACGCAAGCCAACCCGGCCCAGTGAAAGGCCCCCAATGTGAAGACGATCGAGATGCCGTCGACGGTGGATACGCAGCTACTGACGATGCTGCGTGCCATCGCAAACCCGGTCCGTTACCGAATCCTGCAGATTCTTGCCGAGCGCGGGGAATGCCAGTGTGGCCCGCTTGGCGACCAACTGCCGATCGCACCGTCCACACTCTCCGAGCACCTGCGCGTGCTACGGGAAGCAGGCATCGTCAAGGGCATCGTTGAGGGACCAGGCATCTGCTACTGCCGCGACGAGGAGCGAATCGACTGGCTCAAGCAGCATATCCAGAGACTCTAACGGTCGACGCCCCGTAGCACGTACCGTTACTGGCTACCTTCGCACGTGGCGCAGCAGGCACAGGTGGCCTCGCGGGTGCTGTAGTTGATGACTCCACCACGCCGGTCGAGCTCAATCTCGCAGCAGGCGAGGAGCAGATCGTGTAGTTGCCGTCGCCCGCGCTGGACACGGCTCTTCAACCCCGAGAGGGAGATCTGCTCGACCAACGCAGCCTGACGCTGGGTAAGTCCCTGGAACTCGGTCATCTCCAGCGCGGTGCGATAGGAAGGGGCAATTTGATCGAGCAGCGGTGTGAGGCATGGGGCAAGCTCATCGACGGCCGACGGGGCATCGTCGAGAATTGGTGCCTCAACCGTGTCGAGCACCGCATCGGACCCGAACCGTTCACGACGCCGTCTCGGGGACCGGTAGTAATCGATGATGCTGTTGCGCGCGATCTGATAGATCCAGGCGTGGACGCGCTCTTCGTGCTCCAGCGAACCAATACGTTCGTGGATGCGGACGAAGATATCCTGGACGATGTCATCGACATCATCTGAATCTTCGATACGCCGTCCGACGTATGCCCGTAGTCGTTGGTGAAACGCCTCCCAGAGGACTTCGGTCGTCGCCACCATCTCGCTACCAGTACCTCGCTCACAATCGGGGAATGATGACACCGCGCCAGCGCAACGTCCAACGCGGTGTCAGTAGATGCTACTTACAGCCGCAACCCTTGGCATCCACCTGCGAGCCCGCGCTCATTGTTCCACAGCATGAAGCCTTCGCGGACGGCGCGCAACAAGTTGACTGTTCCGCCGAGGTGCAACATGCCGACGGCGATGCATCCTGAGTGTCGCTCGTCGCTGCCGCCGAAACGGTCTGGGTATCGTACTGAGTCGCCATTGGAGAGTTCCCTTCTCGATCATCCTGCTAACGTCTGGCAGCCACTATCGATAGCGCTACCCATACAGACGTGGAGACCGGGAAAAGGACGCAACCGAGGCGACATCACTCAGTCAGTAGGTAGCCAGTCACCGTTGCGCATCAGGTCACGGCCGGTCAGTTCGTCAGCCTCGCGCCAGGCCTGGATGCGCAACGGACGGATGCGGAAGTAGCGGTACGGCGTCGTCAACTCCCGCGGGTCAAAGCCAGTCTTCTCGGCGAAGGCGTCGCCGAGTTCGGGCGAGATACCGTCGTCCTCGACCGCCGCGGCCTCGCCCTCGATCAGAATCAGGTCGCGCGTCGGCCCAACACCAACACGGACTTTGCCGGTCGACAGCAGGTTGCGGCTGGTGGGGCTGGCGGCCGGGGTGCTGATCAAGATCGTGCCGGCGTCCCAGAGAAACGAGAGCGGGATCATGTACGGAGTCCCGTCGAGGCCGGCCGTCGCAATCCAGGCATCGACATCGTGCTCAAGGCGGTGGAGCGTGTCCTGTATTCGCTGCTGCCTGCTACGGGGCGATTCGCTCATCGTGCGGGTTCCTCCAGTCTGGCGGACATGGTGCGCGCCCGGTACGGTCCGGGCGCGAGCGGTCGAGATGATTCTACCGTCGTCTGAGGATCAGCCTCCCCAGCGGCCTGCAACCTGCCGGGTCGTCACATTGATCCGGTTGAACAGGTTGACCAGCGCAATGTAACTCACCAGGGTGGCAAGCCCGACCTCATCGAAGTGCTGGGACACCTCGTTCCAGACTTCGTCCGAGACCGGGTCTGGCCGGTCGGCGAAGCGCGTCATCGCTTCGGCCAGGGCCAGCGCGGCTCGCTCTGCGTCCGTGAAGTACGGCACGTCCCGCCAGCCAGCGACGGTGATCAGCCGTTCGAGTGTTTCGCCGGACTTGCGAGCAGCCTTCACATCCAGGTCGAGGCAGACACCACAGCCGTTGATCTGGCTGGTGCGCAGGTGGACCAGTTCCATCGTCACATCGTCCACGCTGCCGTTCTTCAGTGACGCGATCAGCGCCTGAATTGCCTCCAGCGAACCGGGGATCAGCATGGCTGGGTTTTTCAGTCGTGGTTCCATCGTTGTACTCCGCTCCATTGCGTCTGGTCCGGTGCCGTTACCGAACCTCTATCGTGGTCGTTCAGGCGTCGCGCTCACTGCCTGTGCTACATCGCTATCCCCTCGATTCTTCGCCTCCGATTCGTCCTTCACACATATGACACGTGGCGACAGCCATGTGTGACAGGCGCGCCAGGGCAATTCGTTTCGCCGTTGTCAATGGCTAAGTTGGGCTACTCACTAGCCTGAAAGAGTGATTGCGGCTGTTAGAGGGGTTCCCGCCGACGTGTGTTGACGTCAACGCGCTAATAATTTCGCAGCGGTTCGAAACCCGTGATCCGACACGGACCATCAGAGCCGGATACACGTACGTACATGCGTACGTACGCATCTCGAACTGGAGTACTTTTCGGACTAGTACTCCCATACCGAAGGATCGTGCGCTCTGTCCCATTTCGCAATTGATAGCCCCACCCTATCATCTGAAGTACGCAAGTCGGAGATTTGGAAACGGGATGCAGGACATCCTGCGGGGCGAGGAAAACGGGTAACGAAACGCCAGGCCAGGGTCGGCGTTACCCGCAGCGAAGGAGAGCGGTCATGGGAAGCCAGCGTTCGACGAAGACCGGAACTGTCATGATCATCGACGACCATCCCCTGTTTCGGCAGGGCATCCGCCGGCTGATCGAGGAGAGCGGCCGCTACACGGTTGTCACCGAAGCCACCAATGGCTACGAGGCAATCCGCGAGGCCGACATCCACGAGCCGCAGATCATCGTTTCGGACATTCAGCTTCCGGGCGTGACCGGCCTCAAGATCGCGCGTATTCTGAAGAAGCAGCATCCGAAGACGCAGATCATCTTCCTCTCGATGCACATGGACGACGATCGACTGTTCGACGCCGTCCGCGCCGGTGCAGCCGCCTTCCTGACCAAGGATGTCGGCGCCGAAGACCTGATCGCGACGATCGACGCTGTGAGCCGTGGCGAGCAGCCGATCAACGCGACGCTGCTGACCCGCCCACAACTCGCCTGGAAGGTCCTCTCCGAGTTCCGGACGATGACCGACGACCCGGCCACCCGCTACAAGACGGCGATGCCACTCTCGGTCCGCGAGGTGGAGGTGCTGGACTGTGTTTCACAGGGCCTCTCCAACAAGGAAGTGGCCGACGCACTCTTCATCACCGAGCAGACCGTCAAGAACCACATGACCAGTGTCCTGCGCAAGTTGAATGTCGAGGACCGCGTTCAGGCCGTCCTCTTCGCCGTCAAGAATGGTTGGGTTGAGATCGGTCCCGGCACGTATTCTGCCGCGTAATCCAACGTCATCCTGTGTAATCTCTCTCCTCCTCCCACCCACGACAACGCCGGCTCGACGATCGAGCCGGCGTTGTTGCGTCTGCCGTTGGCATCTCATGTGCGTCACGATTGCTGAAAGCTGACGGTCGTGCATCGCAGAATTGAGATATATGTCAGCAGAACCCACCACGCACACGCCGACAATCTGGACACGACGACTACAGATCCTGGTCGCCGTCTGTTCGCTCATTTTCACCATCGAGACAGCGATCCAGAACTTCGTCATCGTCGATCTGGAGATGCTCGAACACACGATGCAACTTGCCGGAAGCACTCCGGCAGAGGCGGCAGATGATGCCCCCGGCTTCCTGTTCGGCTTTCGGATCGTCGGGACGCTGTTCATCATCGGGAACGCACTTGGGATGCTTGCCCTGACCGGCAGGAACTGGGTGTTCTGGCTGGCTCTCGTCGTCAACATCGGACAAGCCGCCGGCGTCGTGATGATTCCGCCCGAGGTGTTCGAAGCCACCAACGATATCCACGGGCCTGCCGGACTGCTGCCGACCATCGTTACAGACGGTGGTGCGTTGTTGCTGGTGATCGTCCTGATCGCGTCGTATGTGAAGTATCGAACACCGTGGGCACGCGCTCGTTCGACAGACAGGCGCTCCCCGGCGACGGCGACACGACGCCGTAGCGAATCCTCAACATAGCGCAGTCCAACGCCTCGGGGTCAGGTGCAATCGCGGCGGCCAGCAGTCACCGGCCGCCGCGTCGCGTGCACGTCAGGTCGCGTCAACGATCCTGATCCGGCCCTCAATGTCAGCGTCGAACGGCTGCGGCAACTGCTCGACGAATTCGACCAGCGCGTCCAGTTCGGGCGGACCGATCTGGCGATTGGTGCCATCTCCGAAGACGGTGAAGCCGTCGGCCCCGCTCGCGAGGAACGAGTTGACCGCGACACTCCAGGTTGTGCTGTCGTCGTTCGGGATTACCTGTGTCGAGCCATCAGCGAGCACCTGACGAATCTCGATGATGCGCTCGCCAAGCGGTTGCGCCGGGTCGTAGTCGTACTCCAGACCGGAGATTTGCAGGAACCGGGTCCGATCGCCCTGCCACTGCTGATTGAAGATCGCGTAGAGTTGGGCGCCGGTCAGGTCCATCGTCGTCAGATCGTTACCGAACGGCTGGACCGCGAACAGGTCCCGCCAGGTGCCCTCGCCAGCCAGGATATCGGCGCGGATACCACCCGGGTTCATCAGGGCAAAGTCGGTCCCCATCTTCCAACGCTGTCCGTCGGCAATCAGGTTGCCGAGCGCCGACTCACCGGCGTCGCTCTGCTCGCGGGTGATGTCACTGGCTGCCGTCCCAATCTGCCGGTTCAGCAGCGGTCCGGCCAGATTCGTGTACTCCTCAACCAGTTCAGCGATCCCGGCGTTCGGCTCGATCACGTCGTTGTAGGTGTCGATGATCCGCGCCTGCTTCTCGACCACATCACCAGTCTCCCGGTCGATGACGAGGTCGATGTCCGCGACGGCGACCGAGTACGACCACGACTGGGTGATAAGTTTTCCGTCGACCGTCGCTACGTAGCCCTGATGGGTGTGCCCGCTGACGATCACGTCGACGGCGTCGCTGCTCGCTTCCGCGATCTCAACGATCCGGCCGGTCAGTTCCCCGCCCTGCTCATAACCACCCTCATGAATCAGAACGACGATGGCCTCGATACCCCCGGCAACGAAATCGGCGGCGTACTGGTTGATGACGTCCACTTCATCGAGGAACGTAACGGCAGTAATCCCACTCGGGGCGACGAGGTTCGGCACATCGGAGGTCACGAGGCCGATGAACCCGATCTCGACGCCCTCGACGGCGATCACCGACGTCGGCGGCAGGATCGGCTCACCAGTCTCGTTCCAGACGACGTTCGCTGCCAGAACCGGGAAGTCGGCACCGGCGAAACATCCGGTGACTGGCTCGGTCACTGGATGGCAACCGCCACCTAGCAGCCGCAGCAACTCATCGACGCCTTCATCGAACTCGTGATTGCCGACTGAACCGACATCGAACCCCATCTGATTGAGGACGTGGATGGATGGCTCGTCCTGCAACAATGCCGACTCAGGCGGGCTGGCACCGACCATATCCCCAGCATGGACGAGCAGCGTGTTGTCGGGATTGTCGGCCGTCAACTGGTCGACGTAGGCCGCGAGGTACGCGGCTCCACCAATCGGACGGTCGTTCATCACCTGGCCAGTCGGGAGTTGTCCGTGCAGATCGTTGACCGCCAGCAGTTGCACAGGAACCAGGTCGTCGTCAGGCTCATGTGACTGCTCCAGCAGGTCCGCCAGCAGACCGAGGTTCACCAACCGGCTCTCGTGCAGGCCACCGTCGTTGTCGAGCGCAGCCCAGAGCGAGCCACTGGCCGAGACGGTCATCCCCTCGACCTTCTCGAACGGCGTGAAGTCATCGGCGATGTCGGTCAGGACAACCTTGTCGATGACGTGTCCACTCAGATCGGCATCGGCGGTAACGAGGCCATCCCACGGTTCGACACCATCGAGCGAGAAGACCGTCACCTGCTTGAGGTGCGCGCTGGCCCCGACCATCTTGTCGCGTTCGATCGCCGCATAGCGACCACCACCGATGTTGGTAATCTCCGACAACCCGATCCAGTCGTCCTCGACGTCGGTCGCCTCCAATGGGTAGAGGAAGAAGTCCCAGTCGCCAGTCTCCAGGTCGTAGCGGGCGATTCGGGCGTAGTCACGACCGTTCGAAGTCTCGTCGCCGGTGAACCCGCGCTGGAGCGCGGCCAGCAGGTATCGTCCATCGTCCGAAACGGCGACTCCCTCGAACCCCTGGCTACGGACGATGCCGCCGGTCGGCGCATCGACCTCGGCCGGCAGCGCGATCTCCTGCAACACTGCGCCGCTGTTGTTGACCTGAACCAGCAGGTTCGGCTGATAGGTCTCGTCCCCGTAAGCGGCGTTGCCCTCCGAGGCGAGCCAGAAGCCAAAGAAGCCACTCCGTGCAATCGACGTGTCGAGCGCGATCCCTTCGAGGTCATACCGCGCCTGCTGGCCATCCCACATGACGGTCGCGTGCGTCGTCACGATCGCGTCACCCGCTGCCTGCTGGTAAATGCGGTAGATGGCGGACGGCAGCGCGTTGTCCGGCACGGCGTAGAGGAGACGGTCGTTGTAGGCTGATCCGGCCAGTCCCGAGATGGCAGCCCACGGCTGGCTCGCGTCCGGTGCATGCAGGTGCGGTCGATCCGCTGGGGCCATCGTATCGCTGGTCGCTTCAAAGATGGTCAGCGTACCGGAGACTTCGTCGGACGTGATGAACAACCCGCGCTGAGGCAGCGCCAGCAGTCCTTCCGGCTCGATACCGGTCGGCAACAACTGGACGAGGGCCAGGTCGTGCCCACCTCTGCGCTCGTAGACGCCGACGAACGAACCGCGCTCGGCGCCCGCGAAGACGAACTCACGACCACCGAAGACACCGACCTCAATACCCTCGACCTCGATGCCTTTCGCCTCCGAACGGCTGTCGGGATAGTGGCTGTGGATGACAGCCTGTGCTTCGAGCGAGTTGCCGCTGCCCCAGACCAGCCGGCCATCCGGCGTCCACGCACTCCAGCCACGCCCACCGGTGAAGTCGAACTCACCCTCGTCGGCCGAGTAGATTAACGCGCCATCCGCGCTCCAGCCGACACCGTCCGGGAAGCGCGCACCGGCGTACGGCTCGTCGGCCACATCAGCCGGATAGGTCTCGCTGAATGAGATCGTCGCGTCCTCGGTCAGATCGGCTGGTTGGTCGGCCACGATCCCGGTACTGAAGACCGAAATCACCTCGCCCGCCGCGATATCGATCAGCGCGATCCCGTTGTTCTCCTGCAGCGAAACAGCGGCCATCCCGTTGTATAGATCGACGAACTCCGGCTGCGGATCGTCCGCGAAGTAGAGGCCAGCTTCTGCCAGGAGGTCTTCTGACAGCAGCACATCCGCGACCGTCGAGTCAGCCGGTGAGTCGCGGTCGATCGTCACGATCTGCACGTATCCCGGCCCACTGATGTCGCCCTCGAAACTCGGCTCTTCAACATCAGTCAACAAGCCGTCCGCATCGACGACGACCGGCTCATTCTCGATCGCGACGACGACAACCAGCTCGCCCTCAATAACGGCCGAAGCGACCGAGTCCGGCCCATCGCCAATCTCGATCTCAGCGACGATCTCACCCGCCGCGAGGTCGATGATGACCAGCAGGCCCGGCGTGATCTCCGGCGCCTCCCCTTCCTCCTTCATGGAGGTGTTCACACCTACGAACGCCCAGCCGCCATCCGGACTGATCGAGACACTGGTCGGCTCGCCGCCAACCGGAATCGTCGCAACCTGCTGAGGATCGGTTGCATCAGTTATGTCGACGAGGCCGACCTCACCCGCGCCCGAATCGACGTAGACAAGCGTGTTGCCGTCCGGCGTGCCGCTGACAATCTCCGCGACACCGCCTGGCGCGTTGTGGGACGCGACCCTGACGAACCCTGCGACCTGGTCATTGCCTGACTCCGCAGCAACCGGAATCCCTCCCGGCAACGACACCAACACCAGCAGCGCCGCAAGCAACACGCGCCTCATGCCTCACCCCTTCGCTCAACCATCTCCCGCTCGACAGGGAGCGATAGTTGCCGCCACTTATACGGCAACCGGAGCGTAAACGTCGCGACGATGGTGGATGTTGTGGTGTTGTTAATGTCGTGATGCGTGATGCGTAATGCGTAATGCGTGATGCGTGATGCGTAATGCGGTGGTCTGGTAGAGGCCGTGTCCTGTACCGGCCCGCGCCCGCAGGCGCCTTCTTGACGACATGAGGGCATCGATACGGGCGCAGACGTTGGCAACACGTGGCAAACGCCCCATTGTCCAACCGGGCACCATGGCCCAGAGGGCACCTCGCGCGGGCCGGTACAGGACACGGCCTCTACCAGACCACCGCATTACGCATCACGCATTACGCATTACGCATCACGCATCACGCATCACGCCCCGACGCCAGCCTCCCGCAACGCAATGTCGCTGCGGCGGTATGCGCCGTCGAAGGTGATGGCGTCGGCGGTGGCGTAGGCAAGGTCGCGGGCGGCGGCCATCGTCTCACCACGGCCAACGCAGGTGAGGACACGGCCACCGGCAGTGACCGTCTCCGTCCCACGGCGAGCAGTTCCGGCATGAAAGACGATCCCACCGTCTGGAATCGCGTCGAGGCCGTGAATCGGATGTCCCGACGTATACGTGCCGGGGTACCCGCCCGACGCGAGGACGACACCGACGCAGGCGCCGGGGAACCAGTCAATCGGTGGCAGGCTGGCCAGTTCGCCGCGCGCCGTCGCCTCGCAGACCGTGATGAGGTCTGCGTTGAGCATCGGCAGGATCACCTGCGTCTCCGGATCGCCGTAGCGACAGTTGAACTCCAGCACCTTCGGGCCGTCCGGCGTCAGGATCATTCCGGCGTAGAGAACACCGCGATACTGGATGCCCCGCGCCGTCATCGCCCGGACGGTTGGGACGATCACCTCGTCGAGGAAACGCTGCTGCATGGCATCATCGACAGCGCTGGGCGGGGTGTAGGCACCCATTCCACCGGTGTTCGGGCCGGTCTCGCCGTCGCCAACCTTCTTATAGTCGCAGGCAGGTAGGAGCGGCAGGACCGATTCGCCATCAGTCAGCGCCAGGAATGAAACTTCACGGCCGGTCAGGAACTCCTCGATGAGGACGGTCGAGGCAGCGTCGCCGAGCGATCGTGCTTCGAGCATGTCGCGCACGGCGGCTTCGGCTGCCTCGCGGGTCTCGCAGATGACGACGCCCTTCCCGGCTGCCAGGCCATCGGCCTTGATCACGACCGGAAGCGGCGTGTCATAGACGGCATCAAGCGCTTCCTGAAGGGTCGTGCAGGTCGTCGCCTGGCCCGTTGGGACACCGGCCTCAGCCATGATCTCCTTCGCCCAGGCCTTGCTGCTCTCGATTCGGGCGGCCTCGGCGGTCGGGCCGAAGACGAGGTGGCCACGGGAAGCCAGTGTATCGGCCAACCCGGCCGCCAGCGGGGCTTCGGGTCCAACGACCGTCAGGTCGATCCCACGGGCTTCGATCTCACGAGCGAGGCTGTCGAAGTCAGGCAGCGGGATGTTCTCGGCCAGCGACTCGGTTCCGGCATTGCCTGGCGCGCAGTAGATCTGGCCGACGCGGCCGCTGGCCGCCAACTTCCAGACCAGTGCATGCTCACGCGATCCACCACCGACGACCAGAACGTTCGTTGCCATTGCCGTATCCCTCGCCTACCACGCCCCGCACGCCGCGACCGACGCCTGCGGCAATGAATCTATCGCATCCGGGCGGTAAGGTGTGAGCCCATTTAGTCGCCCAACACATCCGCGCAGGATAAAACGCGGCTCAGGACAACCCAACGATGAAACGTCGGGTTAGCCGGATGGCGATGCGAGGCCGAGCGTTCTATGCTGGACTGGTGGGTTTGGCTGGCCGTGCCCCGCGACCAGTGCCGTTCGGCATCGTCCTGACTCGCGCGACGTGGGTGAGCGTTACCTCGCGGCCACGGACCATGAAGTCGCGGAGCAGCAGTAGTTCTGCTTCGCTGTAGTGCGCCATCGAGGCGGCCGAGTCGATGACCAGGTCGCGGTAAATCGCGCCCATCCGCTGGCCAGCCTCCGGTGTCAACTCGACGTAGACACGGCGGCGGTCGGTTTCGTCGCGCACTCTCCGCGCGAAACCATCCCGTTCGAGCCGATCGATAACTGTCGTGACGGCACCGGTCGTCAGTCCGGACGACTCGGCAAGCTGTCCAGCCGTCATCGGACCAAACTGACCGAGCATCTGCAGACAGCGGAAGTCGGTCCGGTTCAGGCCGAGTTGATCGGCAATCGTCTGGCTGAGCGTATCAACGGCGTTGTGAACGCCTCGTAGCGCGGCCTGCACCTCGCGCACGAGCGCATCACGGGAATCGGAAGGTTCCCTTGACAATTGATTCTCTCGATCTTTAAGATATACGACCTTCAAGGAAGTATACTCGCTGGCCGGAAGGATTTCCATAACAATGATGAGGAATCTCGCACGCTTTTCATATCACCGCCGGCGACTGACGCTGGCGAGTTGGGTCGTGCTGCTCATCGGCCTGATGGTACTGAGTCAGGCCGTCGGCGGCGAATCGAAGACCGAGTTTTCATTACCCGGCTCCGAGAGCCAGGAAGCGTTTGATCTGCTGGAAGACCGCGGCTTTGCAAACCGTGCCGGTGAGCAGGCCCAGATCGTCTTCCGCGCCGAGCAGGGCGTCGATGATCCTGCCGTCCGCGACGCGATGGAGTCGCTCTTCGCGACAGTCGAGCAGGAGGTCGAAAACGCCGATATCGCCAGCCCCTACGAGCCGGACGGAGCGCGACAGATCTCCGAGGATGGCACGATCGCCTATGCTGAGATCCACTTCGCCGACCGCAGCCAGGAGGAGTATCGCACCGCCGGCGAGCAGATCCGCGAGCATCGTGACGCGATCGATGTCAACGGGCTGCAGGTCGAACTTGGCGGGACGATGTTCATCGAGGAGGCCGAGTTCTCCAGTGAGATCATCGGCATCATCTGCGCGATCATCATCCTGCTGATCGCGTTCGGCTCGGTCCTGGCGATGGGCCTGCCGATCATCACAGCCCTGTTTGGAATTGGTTGCGGTATCGCGCTGATCGGGCTGGTTGCGCTCGTCATGTCAGTGCCGGACTTCGCAACACCGGCCGCAGCGATGATCGGTATCGGCGTCGGCATCGACTATGCGCTGTTCATCGTCACCCGCTACCGGCAGGGGCTACACGACGGTCTCGATCCCGAAGCATCGGTCGTCCGGGCAATCGACACGGCTGGCCGGGCGGTGCTCTTTGCCGGAACGACGGTCGTCATCTCGCTGCTCGGGATCATGCTGGTGAACCTGTCCGCGATGCGTGGGCTGGCGATCTCCGCTTCTCTGGCCGTCCTGATGACGATGCTGGCGTCGGTCACGCTGCTGCCCGCCATTCTCGGCTTCGTTGGTCGCAAGATCGACCGGTTCGGGCTGCCGCACCGCAAGCAGGCGGAGGGTGACGCGCGGCGATCGATCTGGCATCGCTGGAGCCGCGTGATCCAGCGCCGTCCGTGGCCGGCCGCGATCATCGGCGCGCTGCTGCTGATCGTCCTGACGTTGCCGCTCTTCTCGATGCGGCTGGGCTTCGGCGATGCCGGTAACCGGCCGGAAGGCGACACAACCCGCAAGGCATACGATCTCCTCTCGGACGGCTTCGGCCCCGGCTCGAACGGCCCGCTGCTGCTGGCGACCGAACTGCCGAACGGCGAGCAGGATCTGGCCGCGCTGCAGGGACTCTCCGAGCAACTGAACCAGACCGAAGGGGTCGCCTTCGCCAGTCCGCCGTTCCCGAACGAGGCGTTCGACGCGGCCATCATCCAGATCATCCCGACGACCTCGCCACAGGATGAGGCAACGTCCGACCTCGTCCACCATCTGCGCGACGATGTCGTCCCCGGCGTCAACGCTGCCAATGGGCTGGATGTACTGGTCGGTGGCGCACCGGCAGCCGTCATCGACTTCTCCGACTACACCGCGGATGTCCTGCCGCTCTTCATCGGTGCGGTCCTGGTGTTCTCGTTCCTGCTGTTGATGGCGGTCTTCCGCAGCCTGCTGGTGCCGCTCAAGGCAGTGATCGTCAACCTGCTCTCGATCGGCGCGGCGATGGGCGTCATCGTCGCCGTCTTCCAGTTTGGCTGGGGGCTGGGGCTGGTTGGCATGGGCAAGGAAGGACCAATTGAGGCCTGGGCGCCAATGATGATCTTCGCGATCGTCTTTGGGCTCTCGATGGACTACGAGGTTTTCCTGCTATCGCGCATCCGCGAGGAGTACGACCGGACCCACGACAACGCGACCGCCGTCGCCGACGGTCTGGCAGCGACGGCGCGGGTCATCACGGCTGCCGCCGCGATCATGGTCTGTGTCTTCGGTAGCTTCATCCTTGGTGCCGACCCGGCTCTCAAGATCATGGGACTCGGTCTGGCCGTCGCGGTGCTGCTCGACGCAACCGTCGTCCGGCTGATCCTCGTCCCGGCGCTGATGGAACTGCTGGGCGACCGCAACTGGTGGATCCCTCGCTGGCTGGATCGCGCGTTGCCGACGCTCAACGTCGAGCCGACTCACGACGCGGTTGGCCCGGTCAGCAACCAGCGTCCACACGACCGGGTTCCGGTCGCTGGCGAGTAACCTGCCCCGATCCGTTCTCAATCTCCAGCAATTGACCATCCGGCTGGCACAACCGCATCGTGCCAGCCGGACGCACATTGAAGGAGGACAACGATGTCCATCTCTCGACGAACGTTTCTCCGAGCAGCCCTGATGGGTGGCGCGACACTGGCGCTCCCGATCGGCGCTCTGCAATTTCCGATGCGGCGGATGCTACGGGCACAGGAAGTAACGAGCCCGCCAGTCGAGCGATTCACGCTCCCGCTACCGATCCCGCCCGTGCTGGAGCCGGTCGAGTCCGACGAGACGACCGACTACTACGAGATCACCCAGCGCGAGGCGACCGCCGAACTGCTGCCGGGCTACAGGACGACGATCTGGGGTTACAACGGCATCTTCCCCGGCCCAACAATCGAGGCACGACGCGGCCGGCAGGTCGTCGTCAGGCAGATCAACGCGCTGCCGGTCCCGGTCGTGACCCATCTGCACGGTGGCGTAACGCCGCCCGAGAGTGACGGTTACCCGACCGACCTGATCCTGCCCGTGAGTGGCGACGGTGGTCACGGCAGCCACGGCGGGAACCGCACCGCTGGAGAGCGGGTCTACACCTACCCGAACCAGCAACCGGCCGCGACGCTCTGGTACCACGACCACCGGATGGACTTCACCGGGCCGCAGGTCTATCGCGGGCTGGCTGGTCTCTACATCATCCGGGACGAGGTCGAGGACGCATTGCCGCTTCCACGTGGGCAGCGTGAGGTGCCGCTCGTCATCACCGACCGGATCTTTGACGACGATGGCGAGTTGTTCTACCCCTCGATCGACGATTCACTGACCGGCCAACCGGGTGTCCTGCCGAACTTCACGAACGGCGTCTTCGGTGACACCGTCCTCGTGAATGGCGCCGCCTGGCCGGTCCTCGACGTCTCCAACACCCGCTACCGCTTCCGAATCCTCAACGCCGCCAATGCGCGCCCCTACATGCTCGCGCTTGACCCGCCCCCGCCGAATGGCCCTGCATTCGTCCAGATCGGCAGCGACGCAGGGCTGCTGACGGCGCCAGTCGAGCATGAGGAACTCCGAGTGACGCCCGCCGAGCGCTTCGACGTCATCGTCGACTTCAGCGGTTATCCGGTCGGCACGCAGGTCGTCCTGCGGAACCGCTTCGACGCAGACGGCGCGACTGCCGAGGTCATGCGCTTCGACGTCGTGCGCGAGGAGCAGGACGAAAGCCGGATTCCGGTGCGACTGGTTGAAGACGACATCACACTCCATCCTGAGGACGCGGAGCGGACGCGCAACTTCCAGTTCCTTGGCAGCATTCTCGGCAGCATGTCGACGGTCAACTTCAAAACCTTCGACCCGGACCGGATCGACGCGAAGCCACGACTCGACAGCACCGAAATCTGGCATTTCGGTGCCGATCCGGAGCATCCCATCCACCTCCATCTCGCCCACTTCAAGGTCATCGAACGCGACGATCGCGAGCCGGACCCGTGGGACGTCGGCTGGAAGGACACGGTCTGGATTCCGAGTGGCGGCGTCCGCGTGATTGCGCGCTTCAGCGGCTATCGCGGCAAGTACGTCTTCCACTGCCACAACCTGGAACACGAGGACATGATGATGATGGCCAACTTCGAGGTGATCTGAGATGAACGCGACCACGACCCTGGAACGGCCAGTCGTCGAACCGACGACAACGCCCACGCCCATCCGCTCGCCATTGCGCTACGTCGCGGCTGGGCTGGCGTTCGCATCGGAACTGATCCATCTCTGGCAGGTTCCCGACGAGTTCATCACCTGGCCGCTGCGGGGCATCTTCTTCCTGCTGGTCTCGATCGGACTCGGCGCGCTGTCAGTCAACCTGCTGTTCGATCCACGGCGCTGGACGATCCGGCTCGGGGTTGCACTCAATGCCTACATCATCGCCGTCTGGACATTCACACGGCTGGTCGGCGTCCCGAACTGGATCAGTTTCGACCAGCAGCCAGTCAACGCTCAGGGCGTCGTCGCGATGGCGATCAGTGCTGTCCTGATCGGCACACTCGCCGTCCTAGGCCGACGCCGGTGATCCAACTGTCCGATCAATCGACGTAGCGGGTCAACTCGTCCAGTGGTTTACGGTCGATCCGGTTCAGGATGGCATCCGGATCAACGCCACGCGGGACCGGCTCGGCAGGGTAGCCGAGCGAGAGGATCGTCAGGATGTCATGCTCGGCATCGACACCGAGAATCGCCCTGCACTCATCCCGGTTGACCGGCGTGTTCGGACAGGAACCGACGCCCTGCGACCAGGCCGCCAGCATCAGGTTCTGCGCCATCCGGCCACCATCCCAGGCCGACTGCCCCTTCAGAACAACCGCGACGGCAGCGGCACAACCACGGACGTTGTCCGGAGCGGCGACCGTCTCCGCCAGCCGCGCCAGTGTCTCGCGATTCCGCACAACGACCATCTCCCACTGCTGCCGGTTCCGTGCGCTTCCCGTCACACGACCACCATGCAGAATCCGCGTCAGAACGTCATCGGGGATTGGCTCGTCGGTGTACTTGCGCACCTCGCGCTTGCTAATGATGTTCAGGTATGCGTCCACACGCAGCTCCTCGTCTCGTCTCTATTGGCGTGCTCGAGGCGCTGGGCCAAGCGAAACTCAGCATCACGATGCAAATCTGAAGGCCTCGGGATGAAATTCCAGATGATCAGGAAGCACAAGCCGCTCGCGAAGGCCATTGGGATAATCGTATGCAAGCTCCCGACGATTGAACTCTGCATTGGCGGTGTGGACAACTCTATGATGATTGGGGCACAGAACCACGATGTTTTGGCTAATGTCGGGCCCACCATTGCTAAGGTATTGGATATGGTGACCCTCCGCGATCGTATGGCCATATCGCGGCTCGAAATCGTGCCCACATACCTGACACCGGTATCGATAATAGGACTTCAATGCGTCCACCAGCGCCGGATTCCGTCGGTAGCGTGTCTCTTCCACCAAAAATGTCGCAAACTCACTGTGCGGCTCAGTTTCAAATGCGTATGGAATTGCTTGCTCAGCGACCGCACGAGTGCGGTCGGCACGAACCATCGCGATGCGATCATGGTTGCGAACTGCCTCGAGAATTCGTCTCCTATCAAACTGATCAGACATACGAGCGGCCGGGACGATCTGCAGATCAGGACGCGGGGTCTCAGCTAGCGACCACTGAATGAACGGCTGGATCCGCATTTCGTCGATTGGATCGATTCGGCGAGCGTTGTCTTGTCCCGAATAAGATCTGGTTAGACTCAGATCCTCCAAACTGAATGGGATCGTCGGTACGGTCATCAGTCCGTAGACGATCCATCGCCACGTTCGACCTTCGTTTGGCCAGTGATGACGACTGATCGAGCCATCCACATCTGGCTCAATCCGGTCAAACACAAGTGCGAAATCGATTCGGCTTCGGAGCTTTTCCGTCAGTATTGCGTCTTGTTTGACCAGTTGCAGGAGGAGTAGTTCTCCTCGCTCCAACGCAGGATTCGCGGGCCGCACATCCAACGCGAACATTGATGAGCGAATGCATTCATCAATCTGAGCGAGACGTACGTTAAGCCGACGCACCTGCTACCTCACTACACTAATAGACTTTGCAGCTTGGATGCGTTGTGATGCAAATTGCTGACGATGGATACGAGCGCGTTCTGCCAACACACCATCTACCGCCCCTTTGATACCGCGATTTTCGCGACAGGATGGTAGCGCACTTGCAGCACAGGCTCAAGCACCAAGCCGATCGGCCCCCACATAACGATTTCTCGTGTAACGTAGAATGACCAGCCTCTTCCTCCTTCCATCTGACGACGCAAGCGAGTGTGAGCGGACGCGAGTTTCGACACACGGACCACCGATGTTCACATCACATGTATGACGGCACGCGTCACGCATTACGCATCACTTGTCTTTCCGCGTGCGCCGCCCGACACCGTTCGTAGGCCAGCGTCAGGCCGATGACGGAAAGCGGGACGGTGATGGCGTAGAGGAGGCTGCTCAAGGTATTTGCGAACTGGACGGTCGTGCGGCCCATCAGCATCAGGACGATACCGACCAGCGGGCCGGGCAGAATCGCGATGATCTGGAAGACAAACGTCTGGGTGAGCGTCTCCCACCAGTGGCGATGAGTGACGGCTGCACTGCGGCCAACAGCGATCCGTGGGTCATCGGTATCGTCGAGGATCGCAACCTGGCTGAAGAACTGCCAGCGGACGGCCAACCAGATAGCGATTGGAATGCCAATCACGGCCAGTAGCAGCAGGCTGATCGTGCTGTAGACCAGCAGCAGGCAGAGCACCAGGACGCCGATGTGACGATACCCGTTGTTGAGGCAGTCGATGTGGCTCGGGGAGCGTCCGGCGCGAATCTCACGGACCGCCCAGATGACAGGCGGGGCGACGACGAGGACCATGCTGATCTGCTGCAACCCACCGACCGACATCGCTGCGAAGAACTGCGCGCCGGCTGTGTCGTCGAACCAGTTGACGACCCACTCCATCGGCGGGTACTCGTCGCAGAAGACGGTGATGATGTTGAAGACGATCCCGATTGGGATCGTCAGCAGGCCGATCCCAAGGAACGTTCGAGCGTGCCGGCGGTAGAGCGCACCGGCAGCACGAATCTCCGGCGAGCGCCGGACAATGAGCAACGCGATTGCGAGCAGCACCAGCAACGCGGCGACGACCAGCAGTTCCGGGTTGGTCCCGAAGACGATGAAGATCTGCGATCCGGCTTCGGTGAGGGAGCAGAAGGAACTGGTGGCGGTCGGACCCAGCGAGCGCGAGACCGGGACATAGAGGCTGCCGTCGCGGAAGGTCTCCATCGCGCCGAGTGGGTCTTCCCACTTGTTACCGGCGTTCGGACCGACGGGGCCGTTGAATTCCCACTCCTGCCGCTCGCCCCAGCGACCCTCGAACAGGAGCCAGCCGAACGGCCCATCCGGGTCGATCTCATCAGGAACAAGGACGACGTTGAGCGGGGTCCGATGACTTGGCTCCGTCGTGTTGTCGCAGCCGAAGCCGGTCCCGTTCTTGCCCCAGCCGATGTAGAACTGCTGGCCGTAGTAGGTGCCATGCGAACCAGCCGCCGGAAAGACGACCGGCCGGTCACGCTCACGGTCGAGTTTGTCGTCGTCCCAACCGGCCAGTTCGCCACCACCGTGCTGGGCGAAGCCGACGTAGGCGGGTTCCTGCCCCAGTGCTTCCTCGGCAGAACTCGCCTCGAAGACGAGCTGAATCATCTCCCAGTCGGACTCGTGGGTGTTGTTCCAGTCGTTGAAGTAGTACCAGAACCAGTATTGAAGGACGAGACGCGGCTGCGGCTCATCGTCATCGTCATCCTCTTCGGTCAGCACGATGTGCGCGTAGGTGGTTGGCTGGACACCCTGCTCCGCCGCAAAGCGCTTGAAGTCACGCTCGAAGGTGCAGCCGACGCGGCGCGGATTGCCGGGGAAATCCAGATAGTAATCGTCGCCAAGCCCGGCCAGATCCTGCGCGGTCGGCCCGTGCTTGATGACTGGGTCGGTCGCCGACGAGCCGCCGTCGATCTTTTGCTTGAGCGCGATCTCCGGGTTGCCAAGCGCAACCTCGACCGGCGCCGGGAAGTAGCCCTCGCCATCGCGGTCGCAGGCCGCCGACTGCCCACGCAGCATCGCGATCGGAGCGAATCGTTCGGCCAGTTGCTGCTCGGCTGATGGCTGCTGGGCGGATGCCGTGCTGGTCGTCAGTACCAGCAGCAAGCCGATGAAGCCGCCAATCAGGGATCGCTTGCCTCTGCCCGTCACCCGTACGCCATCCCGTCATCCGATCGCTCGATAGAGGGGAGGATAGCCGAAAGAGCGTGCAGTTGGGTGTGGAGCCCTCCCCACTCACAGCAATCCAATCAATCCGGTACGGGCGACATCGCAATGTCGCCCTTCGTTTGCTACCCAAACAGATCAGGCGGGGAGCAGGGCGACATTGCGATGTCGCCCGTACCGGATTGATTGGATTGCTGTGAGTGGGGAATTGAATTGAGCGGGTTTCGTCAGGTCGCCATTGGCAAGCCACACTCGGGACAGAACTTCGTCCCGGCCCGCGCCTCGGTGCCGCAGCCGTTGCAGGTGACTTTCGGGGCCAGCGAGGTGCCGCATTCAGGGCAGAACTTCGCGCCACCCGTCTCGGCCATGCAGGCCGGGCAGCGGGCGACGACGTCACGCGCGACATCGATCCCGGTGGTCAGGTCAACGGTTGTCAACTTCTGCTGGAGTTGCCGAACGCGCTCGTCGGCCTGGAGCGCGCCGAGTTCCTGTTCGATCTTCGGGGAGCAGGTCGTGCAGAGGCCAGCCTGCTCGTTCCAGCAGACATCCCGGCAGACCCAGTTTCCACAGCGATGACATTGATGAAAGTAGGGCCGCATTTCCTCGACGGCCTTGCGGAGAGCAGCGTCACGCCCTGCCCCGCGAGCCATGTCAGCCATCTGCTCGACCGTCGAAGCCGAGCGCCCGAACGCACCCGCGAAGAACCCGCCGGCTGCGCGCAGCAATCCGCCGCCCATCCCGGCAGCCGACTTCTGGAAACTGCTGGTGTACCCGTTACCGCAGCGCTCGCAGTCAAACTCGAACTGATACCCATACTCGGTCGATTTGTCCTGATAATTGTCGGTAAACGGGATCATCCCGGTCGTCATTGTCCATCCCTCGTGACTCATCAACCAGACTGTCGTGCAGAGGATAGATGCGCCAACTGGTGGAGACATTGGCCGTCGAGACGTTTTGTGCCCTGTCCTTCCGGACAGCACGCAGCGAAGCAAACTGGCGTCGATGCAATTGACTGCGATAATCGACCAGCACACACCACAACGAAGAGGAGCGATCGATGAGTGAGCGTGCCTCTCCAGCCATTGATCCGGAGCAGGTTCCCGATGTCATCACACCGCCATTGAGTGGCGCGGCAGGCGACCGCCAGCAATGGTCGTTCTGGAACCGATGGCGCTGCCCGCCTGATCCGGCACTGGCCCAGCAGATCGAAACCGAACTCTATTTCGAGGGTCCGCTGCGCGAATCCGGACTCAACCGGTTCTTCACGCTGCTGACGCTCGCGGCGATGATCGCGGCATTCGGCCTTTACACCGATTCGGTCCTCGTCGTCGTGGCTGCAATGCTGATCAACCCGATGATGACGTCGATCATGGCACTCGCGCTTGCGCTCGTCTCAGGCAGGATCGACCGGCAGGTCGCGTCGCTGATGCTGATCGCAGCGGCAACGGGGCTGTCGATCGGCGTTGGCTGGCTGGCTGGCGAACTCCTGCCTCGCTCCGGGACGATCCCGGCCGAGGTCCTGAGTCGCAGCCACCCGAAGTTGATCGACCTCGTAATCGCCATTGTGTCCGGGCTGGCAGGGGCATATGCACTGGTGCGCAAGGACGCCAACACCGCCTTACCGGGAGTCGCGGTCGCGATCTCACTGGTGACACCACTGGTCGCGACCGGGATGCTGCTCGCGTATGGCGACGAACATCTGGCCAGAGGGACATTCCAGCTATTCCTGCTCAACCTGGCAGCGATCGTGTTCTCGGGCGCGCTCGTCTTTGTCAACGCCGGGTTTCTGCCGATCTACGATCTACGTAACCTGCCCCGCAGGATCAAACTCGGACTGCTGACAGCCGCGTTCGGCATCCTGCTGGTCGCAATTCCGCTAGCGCCGGTCTCGAAAGACGTCGTGACGGAAGCGGTCGAGCAGGATGAGATCGGCACGATCATCGTCGAATGGGTAGAGGAACAGGGCAACGTCGAATCGATGGGCTACACGCTGACTGCCGACCGGCTCACCGTCGACCTGACCGGCCCGACCTACCCCGGCGATGCAAGGGCGCTGCGTGAGCGGCTCCAGCCGGTGGTGTCGGAGGAGATTCTGATCGATGTCCGCTTCTTCGAGTACACGCCGCTGATCCGGGAACGTGGCAGGGACGCGCGATGACGGCAGGCGTACAATGCATGTATCGAATCGAAGCGATCTACGCGAACCCGCGCAGTCGTTGAGCGCTGGAAAGGGTAGCCAATGTTTGAGCGGTTTCGTCGAAGTTGGGAACTGGGCAAGGCCAGTTGGCGGATTATGACGAGTAACCCCCAACTCCTGCTCTTCCCGTTGATTGCAACCATTGCGCTGCTGATCTCCTCGGCGGCGATCGGCGGCATCGGCTGGGGCGTCATCTACGCGATGGGTCTCGACCTGTCGACCGAACTTTCGGCCGACAACATCCCTGGCATCATCGTCGTCGTCCTGATCAGTCTGGCCGGCTCGATCGTGACGATCTACTTCAACACGGCCCTGACCGGCGCGGTCCTGCGGCAGATCGATGGCCAGTCGGCGACGCTCAGCGACGGTCTGGCGGTCGCCAACTCACGCAAGCAGGCCATTGTCGGCTGGGCGCTGCTGGTGACCACCGTTGGCCTGCTGCTGGCAGTGATCCGCGACAAGGGTGGTGTGGCCGGTCGGGTCGTGGCCTGGATCGGTGACATCGCCTGGACGCTGGCGACCTTCTTCGTCGTCCCGATTCTGGCAACGCACAACGTCGGCCCGATCGACGCCCTCAAGCAGAGCGGCCAACTGTTCAAGCGCACCTGGGGTGAACAGGTGGTCGGGAACGCCGGAATCGGCCTCTTCGCCTTCATCATCGGGCTGCCGCTGATGATCGTCGCCTTCGTCGTAGCCGGAATTGGCTTCGCGACCGGCTCGATTCCGGTCATCGTCATCGCGCTCATCATCGCTGGACTGCTGATCGGCCTGACAATCGCGATCGGCTCGACCCTGAGTGGCATCTACCGGACCGTACTGTATCGCTGGGCAACCAGTGGCGAAGTGGCCCAGGGCTTCCCGCAGGACGCCGTCCGTGGCGCGTTCGTCCCGAAGGGCTCAGGGTTTTGACCGCATTGCCCGGATAGCGACTCCTCGCGCAACCGGACTATCGTGAAGTCCGTTCTCCGGAACGGCACTGATCGACAGGTATCGGTGTTTGCAACCAGCGCGAGGAGTTGCTGATGGCGCGAGCCTACTACAGCAGAACATTCGATCTCTCAGCCGACGAGGTCTGGGCAGCGATTCGAGATTTCGGCCGTTACGAATGGGCCGCCGGTGTTAGTGAATCGATGATGGAAGACGGCAGACCGGGCGATGCGGTCGGCGGCATTCGTCGCTTCCGCTACGGTGGCGACGTGATGCGCCAGCGTCTGGTCGCCCACTCCGATCTCGATCGCGCATATAGCTTCGAACTCTGCGACGAGAGTCCGATGCAGAACTACCAGGCGACGCTGCGGGTAACACCCATCAGCGACGGAAACGGTGCGTTCGTCGAATGGTTCGCGACCTTCGACTGCGATCCCGCTGAAGCAGCGACCTGGACGACGTTCCTTGAGCGCGAAGGCTTCCCAATCTGGTTGGGGTCGATCCCGGACTATCTCGCCACCGGCGCGCTGGCGTAAGTCGCGGCCTCGACACCCAGCGTACCCACGTGCGCGCTGATCAACCGCTCCAGATCGGCGCGCACGACCTCCATGTTGGCTTCTCGCTCGATCAGGACCCCGAGCATCGCCCGGCGGATCGAGCGGGCCAACGCGGATAACTCGCCTGCGGGCGCGTCGGGGAGCAGCAACTGAAAGCCATCGACCATCTCCCGCACGTCAGTCGTCCAGCGCGCATCGAGCGTCTGCTGGAGCGTGTCGTCGCCCAGATCGAGGGCGGCGATGACCGATGGCCGCATGAACGCGATCAACTGCAGCGTCGTGTCGACGAAGAAATCGACCAGCGACAGTTCCGACCGGAGCAGCAGTTCGTGCAGTCGCTGTGTCTCATCGGCGCAGATGCGCCGGCGAGCAGCCGGGTCGAGTCCGTGCAGGACGAGGTCACGCTTGGTTGGGAAGTAGTGGTAGAGGCCGCCGACGCTCATGTAGGCAGCGTTGGCGGCCTCGCGCATCGAGATCCGCGCGCCGTGGGCGAGGATCAGCGGCGAAGCGGCCTGGAAGATCTCACGCTGCCGTAGCATGCGGTCTTCGGGCGGGCGACCGGGTTTTCCGAACGTCATCTGCAGTTTCTCCGAACAATCCGTGAAACGCCTTCCATACTCTTGTTCTATGTAACACCGTCAGCCACGATCTATGACAGTGACACCAGCGCTGGAGTCCTCGAATCGAGAGCGTGCCTACGACGACGTAGCGCACCAGACTGCACGGAAGGCAGCAACCATGAGTACAACGATTCTGGCAACGATCGTTACGCCAGATCAGGCAACCGCGTTCGCCGGCAACATCACGACCCTCCGCGCCGAGCAGACTGGTGGAAGCATTTCACTGGTCGACTTCACACTCGCAGCCGACGGACACGGCCCGGCGCCGCACTACCATGAGACATTCGACGAGATCTATCACGTCATCTCAGGGACTCTGACGGTGACGATCGGCACCGAGCAGCACGAAGCACCGACCGGTTCGTCGATCTTTATCCCACGCGGCGTCGTCCACACGTTCCAGAACCACGGCGACGTGCCAGCCCGGTTCCTCTTCCTGATGAGTCCCGGCGGTTTCGAGCGCGCCTTCGATGACCTTGCCGCCGTCCAGGCCCGTGACGGAGAGATCACACCAGCAGCGTTCGCCGAGGTGATCGCGCAGTACGATGTGAGGATCGCGACGTAGGACGGGACGTGGGATGCGGGACGTGGGACGCGAAGATCAGCAACCATCAGCATCACGCATCACGACCCCTCCGCGTCCCACATCCCGCGTCCCACGTCCCACCCCCGATACCGTATGCTGGTTGATGAGGAGGAGCGATGGGTGCATCACTCAGCGAGCGCGACTGGCAGGTTCGCCTCTACATCTACCGGCACTTCGCCGAGCAGACACGTCCGCCGTCGACCGCCGAAGCCGCAACTGCGCTCGGCATCTCCGAGGACGACGTCCAGCAGGCATACCGGCGGCTCAACGAGGCGCACCTGATCCTGCTCGATCCCGGCACCGTCGACGTCCGGATCGCCAACCCGTTCTCAGCCATCCCCACACCACACCGCGTCACAGCGAACGGGCGGCTGTACTACGCCAACTGCGCCTTCGACGCGCTCGGCATCCCGGCCATCCTGGGCGGTGACGCTACGATCGAGTCGGAGTTCACCAACGTCGCTGGAACGGAAACACCAGCGCACTTCAGCATCCGCGAGGGCGAACTGAACGGCGACGGGGTCGTCCACTTCCCACTGCCCTTCCGGCAGTGGTACGACGATCAGATCCACACCTGAGCAACGATCCAGTTCTTCCGGTCGGAAGACGATGTTGAGGACTGGACTACCGGAACCGGCAATCAGCGTGGCGAAGTCGTGCCGCTACCCCAGGTCTGGACGCTGGCGAAACACTGGTACCACGACCGGATGGACTCCGATTTCCAAGGACGCACGCCGGAACAGATCACCGAGACGTTCAGACAGGCGGGACTGACCACAATCTTCTGGCACCCCTAGAGCGAGTTGCCCCTGTCGTCCTGAGTAGTCGGCCAGCGTGATCGTGTCGAGTTGGCATCGAACTGGCGGCAGGCGGTGGTCTGTGGAGAGGAGCCAGCCGTATGTACAAGAAGTATCGCGTGCGCCTATCTG
>Ga0180215_1000329_pt1 | contig 63744 bp, 46 predicted proteins | sample eDN3rd37CBELigBY_FD_128871 | JGI IMG/M metagenome (GOLD analysis project Ga0180215, IMG submission 128871) | Enriched backyard soil microbial communities from Emeryville, California, USA - eDNA 3rd pass 37_C BE-Lig BY (version 2) (version 2) | ecosystem: Environmental > Terrestrial > Soil >... | reverse complement strand
TATGGAGTCCTCCTTGGTTACCAAATTAGGGGTCATTTCGTCGACGATCTGACACCCCGCATCATACCAAGGGGGCTCTTTTTGTTCAAGTCCCCAAAAATCCTTCTAACAGGAATGCTCCTTTTAGCAATATTTTTGTGATTCCTTTTATCTCTCCATCACTAACACAACTTTACAATGACAATGCTTTAAAAATAAATAATCCTCTTAAAAGATTATCTTTTTTATAGTCACATTTATCATTTTTCAAGAGAAGAATGCTAATCAAAAAGAATGATTATCTATTTTTATGGCTTATCCAAAAGGAACTAGCATGAAAAATCGTGAACCGTCATACTATTATCATCAAATCCATAATTCCGAATATGCATGAATAAAACTTACACATTATATTGACTTTCCAATTTAATTTCCTAATAATAGCTTAGTAGAAGAAAAGGAGTGATTGTAATTGTCAGTAAAATTAAAAAAGAAACTCTCTCCAAAGTTTGACCCTTGGGAAGCATATATGGACGTTCGGGAATATGGAAAAATGGTATTATCGAATGTTGAATTCACGACAACCTACTTATGTAATATGCGTTGTGAGCATTGTGCTGTTGGGTATACTTTAAGTCCAAAAGACCCTGATGGACTACCAATTGACCTTATATTAAAAAGATTAGACGAAATCCCTTTGCTCAGAACTTTGAGCATTACTGGCGGAGAGCCAATGCTTTCAAAAAAGTCAGTGGATACTTATGTTCTTCCCTTATTGAAATATGCCCACGAGAGAGGCATATACACACAAATCAATTCAAACTTAACGATTGATTTAGATCGCTATGAGAAAATAATTCCTTTCCTGGATGTTCTTCATATATCACATAATTGGGGTACAGAGGATGAATTTGTTGAGGTGGGATTTGCTAGAATGGATCGGAAGCCGTCAATTAAACAACGAGAAACCCTTTTTAAGAAGATGATCGACAATAGTAAGATCATTTCGGAAAGTGGAGTTCTTGTTTCTGCTGAAACGATGGTTAATAAACGGACATTTCCATATTTAGAAAAAATCCATCGACAAATAACCGAAGAAATGGGCTGCAAGCGACATGAAGTTCACCCAATGTACCCATCAGATTTTGCCTCAGCTCTTGAAACTCTATCGCTTACTGATATACGTACTGCTATTAACCAAATTCTAGATTTCCGCAATAAGGAAACTTGGATGCTTTTTGGAACTCTCCCATTTTATGCTTGTAGTCAGGATGAAAAAGATTTGAAGTTAATCCAAAGGCTTCATACAGAAAAAAATGTGACAGTACGGAATGATCCTGATGGTCGATCTAGATTAAATGTTAACATCTTTAGTGGTGATGTCATTGTTACCGATTTTGGTGATACCCCACCGTTAGGAAATATTAAAACTGATCAATTAGTAGATATCTATCATTCATGGTCGAATACACAGCTTGCTAAAACCTTAAACTGTCATTGTCCTAGCGTACGTTGTCTTGGACCCAATGTCCTTGTAAAAAATAGTTATTACCCTGACGTTGACTTTTCAAGGAAAAAAACAAATGTTCATTTTGTTTAACTAACATGTTTTTTCAAAGGTTAAGACAAAAAAAGGATTGTAACTATCTTTACGAAAGATTACAATCCTTTTTCTTACACCATTTATGAAATTGTCTGCAACCTTTTAATAATTTCATCAGTTACTTCAATGGTTGTTGCATTGCCGCCGAGGTCTGGCGTAATAATTCCATCATTCGTTACTTCCTCAATCATATCTAATAAAATATCTCCAAGTTCATCTTCACCAAAATGATCAAGCATCATTTTGGCAGTCCAGATTTGTCCAATTGGATTAGCAATTCCTTTCCCAATTATATCTGTTGCCGAACCGTGTACAGGTTCAAACATTGAAGGGTATTTTCCATTCAAATTAATATTGGCTGCAGGGGCAACTCCTATACTTCCCATAATTGCTGCCCCGATATCTGTTAAGATATCACCAAACAAATTACTAGCTACAATCACGTCGAATCTCTCTGGATGTGTCACAAAAAAAGCGGCTAAAGCATCAATATGCTGTGAATCAGTTGTGATTTCAGGATATTCCTTTGTAATATCTTTAAAAACTCCATCCCAAAATGGCATAGAGTGGAAAATACCATTCGATTTAGTCGCACTTGTTACATGCTTTCTTCGTTTTCTAGCTAATTCAAATGCGTATCTAATTGCACGTTCTGTTCCTTTTCTCGTAAAAATTGCATTTTGAATTGCGATTTCATCTTCACCTTTATGTATCTTCCCGCCAACAGAACTGTATTCACCTTCACTATTCTCACGAATAACAATGAGATCAAAGTTCTTTGGATTTGCTAAAGGTGAAGTAATTCCCTTAAGTAATTTAGCAGGACGGATATTTATGACTTGCTCAAATTCACGGCGGATCGTAAGCAAAAGCCCCCATAATGAAACATGGTCTGGCACTAGTTTCAAATTTCCCACGGCTCCTAAGAAAATACTATCAAAATCTTTTAATCTCTCTAATCCCTCGTCCGGCATCATCACCCCATGCTTGAGATAATACTCACAGCTCCAAGGAAACTCTTCAAATTCAAATGTTAATCCACCATGAATTTCTGATACCGCTTTCAAAACCTTCGTTGCTGCTGGGACTACTTCTCTGCCAATTCCATCCCCGGGAATGTTGGCTATTCTAAATGTCTTCATGTTTCATCTCCTATTCTAGAAAAATATCAATCATTTATCTCTATCCGATAAAGTAAGATCAGTCTAAGTCCATTTTACCATGATAGTTCGTTTCTATAAATGGTAGGGATCTCACAATGTTATATAACCCTTTTCAAGATGTAATTGAAAGATGATTTTCTTACTAATTTTCCAATCAAACGATTAACTAATATGTATCTTTTTTCTAGTTTTTGAAAAACTAAGAAAAAGCAATAGTGGAGTGTGGCGAATGAAAAATCCAATGGATAAAGAACAATTAGAGCTTTATGAAAAAATGCGCTCTTTAACTGAAGATTTATCTCAACTTAAAGTGGAATATTGGTACAGTTATTCAAGTATGTCATCATGGCAGTTTTGGGTGATATTGCTCGTCATGTTTATTCTACCGTTAGTGGTACTGTATTTTTTTATCGATAGAAAGAAAATCTTTTTAATAGGTTTTTATGGTTTTAATATCCATGTCTGGTTTCGTTATGTTGACGTTTGGGGTTACAACCAAGGGTTATGGGGTTATCCTTATGAATTACTACCTATATTACCTGGAAACCTTTCCTTAGATGCGACATTAGTTCCCGTATTGTTTATGTTAGTCTATCAATGGACATTAAATAAGAAGAAAAACTTTTATCTTTATTCATTAGGTTTGTCTTTATTTTTATCATTTATTATTAAGCCGATTTTAGTAATGCATCATTTATTTGCACTACATAAGTGGGTTAACTACTTACATTTATTTCTATTTTATTGTGCTATATTTCTTTTTTCAATATTAATTACTAAGATTTTCATTATGATGCAAGAATCACACAAAAAACAGGATACTGTATAAAAAGAACCAAAAGGACCTTTATCAAGATCTTTTTGGTTTTATTATGCTTTCTATACTTTTCTCCCTTTTCGAGTATAGAAAATCGTCAAGCGATTCATCTAATAACTTCTCTCGAATAGGGTCTTCATTGATATCTGTATCTACCTCTGTTTCTTGTTTTAAAATTCCATATGTATCATCATCCTTATGTTGATTCCTTTTTTGTATATCCATATTATCTCCTTCTTCACAACGTAGTATTATATAGTATGAACAGGTGTTTGAAAAACTATGATGCTTGACAGTAAGCTAAAACCTAAAAAAGGTAAATAAGCTTATGCTTACCTACCAATTAAACCAATAATGTAAGTTTTATCTTTTTACTTTCTGTGTAACAATTGTTGTCTCACGATTAAGATGAAAAGATAGTTTCTTTTTTCTTAAAACAGCGTTACAAATTAATATTCTAATTCAATCTCGTTTCCTTTTACTTCAAACTCAAATGTGACAACATCCGTTTTTGTCAGTTCTCTACTTCTTTTGTCTGGCTGACTTCCACCAATATACACTTCAAATGATCCTGGTTCAAGTACACGTTTTCCCTGCTCATTAATTAATGCCATATCACGTGGTAAAACTTCAAATGTTACTATCTTTTCTTGTCCGGGAGCAAGAGATACCTTTTGGAATCCTTTAAGTTGCCATTGTGGAATGTTAATCGACGCTTCTAAATCTTTCACGTAAAGTTGTAATGCCTCTTCTGATTTAATGAAGCCTGTATTTCTCACTTTTACGGTAAATGAAATTGACTCACCAGCTTCAATTACATCCATAACTTGTTCCACTTTTTCGTAAGCAAACGTTGTATACGATAATCCATATCCAAAAGGATATAGAGCCTCATTTTCCATATAACGATACGTACGGTTTTTCATAGAGTAATCTTTAAAATCAGGTAACTCCTCTGTACTTCGATAGAATGTAACAGGAAGTTTTCCTGATGGACTATAGTCACCAAATAGAAGTGAAGCGATTGCACGCCCTCCTTGTGCCCCAGGATACCAGCCTTGTACGATTGCTGGAACGTGCTCATCCGCCCAGTTCAATGCCATCGCACTTCCTGAAAGATGAACTAAAATAACCGGTTTACCTGTTTGATGAATGGTTTCAAGTAATTCTTGTTGTAATCCTGGTAAATCTAAGTTCGCCTTATCACCACTTCCAAATGCGTTGGATTCGTGCATTTCCTCTCCCTCGATTGTTGCATCCAAGCCTAAACAAATGACAATTACATCAGATCTTTCTGCAGCAGCAATGGCCTCAGCAAAACGATCTTTTGGATGGTCTAACGCACTTTTCTTCTTATTATATAGCTCGCAGCCTTCAGCATAATAAATCCTCGCCTTATCCCGTGTGGCTTCTCTTATCCCTTCTAATACAGTAACATATTCTGAAGCTGTCCCTTCATAGTTACCTACCAATGCTGCTCGACTATCTGCATTTGGCCCGATTACAGCAATACTCTTTATCTCATCCTTATTTAAAGGAAGTATGTTATTTTCATTTTTTAGTAGCACCATACTCTTTTTAGATACTTCTAGTGCAATCTGATTATGTTCAGGACAATCATTCACTTCATAAGGAATACTTGAGAATGGCACAATTTCTTGATTATCGAACATGCCTAGCTTCATACGAGTCATCATTAATCTTGTTACGGCTCGATCAATTGCTTCTTCCGTAATTAATCCTTCTTCGAATGCTTGTAAAAGGTACTTGTACATCGAACCGCAGTTCAAATCAAGGCCATTGTTCAATGCATACGCAGCAGACTCTACTTTCGAACTTGTCACGCCATGACTTTCGTGAAAGTCAACAATTGCCCAACAATCTGAAACAACATGACCTTCAAAGCCCCATTCTTCTCGTAAAATTTTCTCTAGTAATGTCTCACTACCACAGCAAGGCTCTCCATTCACACGGTTATATGCACCCATAATGGATTCAACATTGCCATCCTTCACACTATCTCTAAAAGCAGGTAGGTATGTTTCATATAGGTCTTTCTTATTTACCTTAGCGTCAAATGAGTGTCTTTCATCTTCAGGCCCACTATGTACTGCATAATGTTTTGCGCATGCAGCAGCTTTCATATATTTCGGATTGTCACCTTGTATCCCTTTAATATAAGAGACACCTAAACGTCCTGTTAAGTAAGGATCTTCACCATATGTCTCATGGCCTCTTCCCCATCTTGGATCTCTAAAAATATTGATATTTGGTGCCCAAAATGTTAGACCCTTGTAGATTCCCCGATCATTTTTACGAGCAAATTCATGATATTTTGCTCTACCTTCTGTTGAAATGACATCTGCTACTTGATGAATAAGCTCTTCATCAAATGTTGCTGCCATTCCTATTGCTTGTGGAAACATCGTAGAAACACCTGCACGTGCAACCCCATGTAGACTTTCATTCCACCAATTATAAGTTGGTATTCCTAACCTAGGAATTGCGCATGATTTGTGAATCATTTGAGAAGCTTTTTCCCTTACTGTCATTCTTGAAACTAGGTCCTTTGCACGTTCCTCATAACTTAATATTTCATTCATGTAATCTGGTAAGTTTTCCATTGTGTTCCCCCCTGGTGATTAATCTGTTTTACATTTTAATATATACCATTACTCTTTTATATAAACTATTATGCTAAATATATGAATTATCTTGCTTCAGGTATAGCAAAACGATTAAAATACACATAAACAATTATGCTAATAGGGTGATTTCTTTGAATACAGATATACTTTTGTGTGAGTACTCTTATCATGCCGAGCAAAAACAGTTTAATTGGCTACAAGGACTTGATTATTATTTTCTTCGTCTACAAACAGAAGGAAATTGCATTGCACGTGTAAATGGAAGAGTGGAAGAGCTAACTCCTGGAGACCTATTGTTATGTAAGCCTGGGGATGCTTGTGAACTAATTATTGATGAATATATTGATCAGGTAGGAGAAAAGTCGATTTGTAGTGGAGACTACTATATATTATGTAGAGGTCCTTGGTTGGACGAATGGTGGCATAGAAAAAAAAGGCCAGTAATTAAACAAATTACGAATCAAGATAATCTCCTGATTTTATGGAAAGAAATGATTTCTGAAAAACGCAGAATCTATGAAAAGGATGAGGAATTACTTGATTATTTATTACGTTCTTTATGCTTATCCATCGACACCAAACTTAAGGATGCAGAATTTTACCAAAAGCAACTTAGCCTACCAGTGATAGCCATGAAAAGTTACATTGAAGAACATGCGAATCAACCCTTTAAGATCAAAGACGTTGCAAACCATGTCGGTTTTAGTGTTTCACGTACATCTCATTTGTTTAAAGAAAAGTTCGGAAAAACGATTATTGAATATGCCCTAGAAATTCGACTAAATACAGCCGTTAACCTTATTAAATACAGCGACATGTCATTTGAGCAAGTCTCAGAAATCGCTGGGTTTAGTAGTTATACGTATTTTCATCGAGTTTTTCGAAAAATGTATGGTGTTTCACCAACCGAATTTCTTTATCATAACAAGTAAATACCTAATTAATGCATACAAATTCAAAAAACAGTACAAATCCTCTTTTGTACTGTTTTCATCTGTTCTTATTAGGTTACCCCTATGTTACTTATGAAGTTTTATGGGAAACAAGTTTGTTATTAATTTTTATATGTCTTTATCATTTAACATTTCCCTTAATTTTGTAAGTTCCTCGTTTGAAAAGGTAACACCCTTTCCCATCTTCTCATGGTTTGGGTCCCAATCTCTTATATCATATTTAGGCTCACGACCATTCCAACTTATATTAAGTTCTTTCTTCCATCCTTTTGCACCTTCAGAAATAACTCCGATATTCTTAACAATTTCGTACTTTAATTCTGCCACTATATCCACTCCTTTTTTAAATATCGCCTTTTAACTAGTTTTCCAGAAACCATTACAACTAATCGGTCTAAACCTAATCGATTTTTTTCCTAATCACAATTAACTCACAAGAAGAGACTCACGATATTCTTTAGGCGTCATTCCTGAGACTTTCTTAAAAAAACGAGTAAAGGAGTGTGCAGAATTATATCCTACCGAAGCCGCTACTTCACGAATTTTCAAATCACCATCTTGTAAAAGCTCTTTAGCTCTTCTAATTCTACATTTATCAATATACTCAGATAAATTAATACCACGTTCCTGCTTAAAAAAGTACGATAAGTAAGATGGATTAAAGTAATGAATCTCTGCCAATCTAACCAAAGATAAATCCTCGCTTAAATTCTTTTCTATATAATTACAAATACAATCTATTATTTGAGATGATCGATCACGCTCATCCGTTTGCTTAACTTGAAAAATCTCTTCTGCAATTTGTTTCAAATGGATGAATCCGTCTTTCATTGATGGGTGGGTGTCCAAAGACAATAACTTTTCATAATTTTCAATTCTGTTATGCCACCCTAGTCGATTAATGTAAGAATACAGTATAAGCGCAATTGAAAAATACGTCTCGATAATTTGCTGACAACTTCCGTTTTGTTGGATCGTATTCGATATTTCTTCTAAATTCCCTAGAAATTCCTCTGCCCTATTAGCTTCAAGATGAGCGGCCATGATTTCAACCTTATGGAGCGGTATAAAAACCTCATTACTAGAGTTCTCACTGATATGATCTGGGTTGTCCCACAATATAATAGGTATACGGTCTCCCACTTTCATAAGCTGCAGCTGGCGAAGCCTGTCATATTGCTGTGTTACTTCCTCCCAGTTACAATATTTTTCACAAACAGTAAATCCTATCGTCAAACCAAGGGAACCAAAGCACTCCTCCTGTATAAGTTCCAGTGTGCCTTCCAAATATCTCAGTAAATGGTCATTTAATTTTTCCTTCAGTTTTGGTAATGGTTGAATAAACCAAAGGATATCACCGTGTTTGTCGACAATTCCAATACTATTTACCTGTTCTGATAAATGATAATCCCATGTAGCCCTGACTGAAGAAAGAATTTCACTTCTTTCAGTGTACGTTTTCCCTTTAGGATAGGTTAAACGACCAAGGACCATCACAACACCATTTGTTGGGTCCAAAGCAATATTCAATTTATTGAATTCGTTAACAATGTTTTCCCGGTCTGCACAGATAGTATTACTTTTCTGTAACAAATGTCTCATGAAGTCTCCCTGGGCCATGAATTCATAAGCAAATAATTGTTCACGTGATTTTTCTAACAATAGATTTTCAAGATTGCTTTGTTGAATTTCTTGCAGCACTTCAGTGACAGTTTCAGTTACCTTATCATAACCTTCTGTTTTCAATAAATACCTGACATTCGGCATTTGAATAGCTTGATAAGTATATTCAAATTTACTATGACCAGTTAGAAAAATCACTTTACATCTTGGCCAATAGGTTTGCACTCTCTCGATTAACTCTAAACCATCCATCCCAGGCATCGCAATATCAGTAAGGACTATATCAATTCTCGTCCGTGCCATCCAGTCTAAAGCTTCTTTTCCAGAGTATGCCTTGCAAACATCCAGTTCACCAGGCATGAAGTGGCTGAAAACTTCAAATAATGCATCCGTGATAATTTCTTCATCGTCTACAATCAACAGTCTATACATCTTAATTCTCCTCCTTTAGTTTGATTCGAATTGTGACTTTTAGACCATTTAGCGTACTTCTGGACAAAACTAAACCGCTTCCTTCTCCATAGGTCAATACAATTCTTCGATGGATATTTACGATACCTGTCATCTCCTGGGACTCATCAACCTTCGCCATACGATTACCCAACTTTAGGATCTGGTCATCACTGATTGTGTTTCCGTTATCCTCAACAATGATACGAACCTCGTTACATTGCATTTCAAAGGACACACGGAGAAAACCTTTATCTGATATCTTCTCAAGGCTATGCTCATAAGCATTCTCAATAATAGGCTGTACAATTAACCTTGGTACTTTCATTCGTTCCATTTCCTTTGGCAATTCATCGAATTGTACGCTAATACGTCTCGAAAATCGTACATTTTGAATTTCCGCATACATCCTAGCGTGTTTGATTTCTTCAGCTAACGATACATTGTTTTCCCCATTACGGGTGATAAACCTAAAATATTCCCCGAGCATTTTTGTAAATATTTCAATTCGCTCTGTATCCTCAGTCTTCGCTAATGAATTTAAAATAAAAAAGCTATTATACAGAAAATGAGGATTGATTTGGGATTGTAACTGTTTTAACTCTGCCTTCTGCATCATTAATTTCTGCTTATAATCTTGGTCAATAAGCGTTTTCAATTTAAATAGCATTTTGTTGTAGCGGTCATAAATGAATCCAAACTCATCCTCTTTCACGTGTTGGATTGGAGTTTCCAAATCTCCACCTTCCATTCTTTTAAATCCTTGCACGAGATGAAATAAAGGTCGATGGACTAACTTGTAAGTTGAAAAAGAATAGATTACTATTGCAATGACTGAAGTAACAGCGAATATCCAAGCCCATATACTAAACTTTTTTAATGGCCTTTTAACCATTTCTTCAGGTAAAAATGTCACAACAAAAAGGTCCAATTTTTCAGAATAAACTTTATCAATATGATAATTTTCAATTTCAACGTTCATAAGATTGGTAATATTGCTAGAAGCTTTTAAAACTCCTTGGTAGCTTTTCATTATTCTATTCGATTGCTCTCCAGCAGCTAACACTTTCTCCCAATCCTCTGAAAATAAGAAAGTTCCACTTTCAGGATACATGTTCATTGTACCTAGAGTATCAACGAGCTTTTCTTTATCTAGTTCAATCTGGACTATAAAAAGAGGGTCTTCTCCTTTAATCGTGCCCTCCATAGAGGCATTGAGATGTAAAGATTCTCCCTGATTGATAAGACGACTATTATTTCCTTCAATACTGGAAAGGGTATTTTCAAACCTTCCTTGGTCAAAAGCTTGAACGGCATTGGAAGCTGATATTGTTTTGTCAATCGAACGAATGTGTATATAGATATCTTTTATATATGGGCTACTGTTTTTAACTGAAGTTAATCTGTGCAGCATGTACGACATGCTAGACTTTTTTTCAACATTGTCCATAATCTTCCATGTAAGCGCCATTTTTCGCAACTCATTTTCTTGCAAAATATCAAATTGTTGAATTTCCATCCATTCTATTTCGCGGTTTAGATCTTCTAAATATGAAGTTAATTGAACTACAGTATTTCTAGAGATTTGATGATTTGAATTGTTATAACTCCAATTGTACAAATATAACCCCAGCAAAATAATAGGAAGGATTACGATAAAATATAAAACAAGGAGTCTAACAAAAATTGTTTTAGGAAATAAAGTAACAGGAATGTTAAACAAATAACTCCCTCCGTTCCTATGCTGCTAGGACAAGTAGTATAGTCGAGGTTCAAAACAGCCTATTACGACTACTAATTTATTCATTAATATGCCCTCTTTCTAAATACCACTGATTCACTTCTTCTGTCATCTTTGTTCCGCCCATACTTTTCCAATCCTCAACAAACTCGTCAAATTCATCAATAGGACGCCCAAGTATTATGTTAACAAACGTGTCATGCATAAAGTTATCCATAATTTGTTTCATTTCGATCATAGTAGGAGTAGGTGCTCCCACAAACCGATCATACAATAGTTGATCATTATTAACATATTGATCCATTATGGAAAATGCTCCCGTTGGCCCATATGTCCTCTCCCAGCCCCATCCTGATTCATCATTATTCACTAAGTAGTTATCAATAACCCTTTGTATAGATTTAGCTTCAGGCTGTAAGTCAGAAGAATCTCCTGTCACTCGAGCCTTCTCCAATTGTTGGTATGCCTCTAAATTTTTCAATGCTGGGAAAGGAATTACCGGAGACAACTGCCACACAGGATAGGGAGTGCTATAGTAAGTTTCATACTCAGCTGTTTCCCCCCAATTCTTCTCCAAGTGCAAATTCGTCATTTTGATAATTGCCTCTGGATACTCATAACCTTTTTTTACAACATAAAATTTGTTTGTAGTAAACGGCAACGGCACCTTCGTCAATTCTTCTGACTCTGAAACGATCGGGTATGCTTGCCATTGTGCATTAGGATCATTGTTGCGGCTCGAACCAGCCCAAAAAGAAGCCCATTGTTCTCCATAGAACATACCTATTTTACCTGTATCGACTAGTTCTTTAACCTTATTACCATCTTTAAACACAAATTCGCTGTCTAGCTGAGCATTACGATACAAATCTTGAAGGACTTTCAAAGCTTCCTTCACCTCTGGCTGAATCCCACCAAATACGAGTTGCCCTGAGCCGTCTTCAATCCAAATCTTTGGGTAGGCTTTATAACCTGCCATGAATCCCGATAGTCCCGCAACTGGATCCCATAAATGTTGTGTAATTGCCAAGCCATACGTATCATCTATACCATTCTGGTCTGGGTCATCCAATGTAAACGCTTTAGAAATTCCCAAAACATCTTTCATGTTTTTTGGTGGATCTATACCTAACCGCTCCATCCAATCGGTTCGTATCCATAAAAACTGAGCACCCTCAATCGATGAACCTACTTTTGGTATCCCCATCAATCTTCCATTAAGCGTAGCCGATTCTAATGGCCCTGTCCCTTCCTGACTCATAATCTCTTTCGTAAAAGGTGTCGTGTACTCATCGTAAACTACGGTTAAATCTTGGATTAAATCTGCATTGCTTAACTCTCGAAGCTGTTGTGCATCGACTAATACTACATCTGGTAAATTACCTGATGCAAGCGCATTACCTAATTTTTGATAATATAGGCCACCTTCTGCCTTCCAGTCGTACTTGATTTCAATCCCTAACATCTGCTTATAAAGCCTGCTCCATCTATTATCATCCAAGGTTTCTCCTGGCAAGGCCTCAAGTAAATCCTTCAAGCTCTTATTGGTTTCCTTAACCAAATGAATTTCAATAGATGGTTTATATTTTTCAAAACCAGGGTGTTGATAGGTAATATCTTCGTCGGTGTTTTCCTGAATGTGTTGATTAATGGTGTTATCTGTCTGTTCACAAGCTGATAAAATTTGAAAAATACACAATATTAGCAAAAAACTGACTCTATTAAAACTATATCTGCCCAAACCAATAACCCCATTTCATTTCTATTATCTTGAAATAGCGTATAATTTTTAATTATCCTACTGGTTGCAGAATTTTTCAACACATATATTATTTTCAATCTTACTTAAATTTTAACTTTAGAAATCTTATTAAACAATTTTCAGTTTTAGTTGACGTAATTGAAAAAGGTGTCGGATACCCGCACCTTTTTAAGATATAACATCTATTAACCTACTAAACTGAACCATAAAATCATATCACCTTCCGCTAAAGGAAGGTGTTATATTTTTAAGATATAACTTTTACTAGAATTTTGAATATCGGAAGAAATCAAAATCTACATACCCACCAGTTTGTTTAGTTGCATAGTTGAATAATCCGATTCTACATCCCATGAAATGATCCAACGTATATTTTAACTGTAATGGACGTCCAATTACTCTCCATTCAGTTCCATCTTCAGAATATAAGAAGATTGCTAGATCCTTACTGTCTTCGAAATCAAAATTAATTTTCAAATAAATTCTATTACCCTCATATTGAACGTGTTCGACTATTTCCTCAGATCCGTCTTCACCTTTGACACACATCGCGACGTAACGTTCTCCACCATCTCCGACCTGAATCCCTATCCAACCGAAATGGTGCTGCAGGGCTACTAATCCAGCACGATCACCAGGTTTCATATGATCAAATTCCAACAGAGTTCTTCCACTACATACAGGACCTTCTGTTCGTTGTGTTAATGTGTTGCGGGCATATTCAACACTGTTTGATAAATGTCCGGTTTTCAACCGAAGATAACCTGGTCTCTCCATTAATGTCCACAATTGATTATCTGGATTATGATTCCACTGCCAATTAAGTGCTAAATTATTCTCGTAATAATCAAATTCATCGCTAATCACGAGCGGTTTCAGTTCAGATTTAGGTAACTGTGCCTCCATTGTCTTCGGTACTTTCCCATCGAAACCGAAAACTGGCCAGTCCTCAAGCCATGTAATAGGTACAACACAAGGAATTCTACCTACGGCATCATGATCTTGAAAAAGAAGCGCATACCATTCTCCTTTTGGTGTAGAAACAATACCGCCTTGAGCTACTCCTTTATTATGATAGCTCATATCATCATCAAGAACGACTCGATGATCATAAGGGCCCAAAAGGTCCTTAGAGCGATAACAAAGCTGTCTTCGGCGCCCATTTCCAGACCTTGGCCATTCAATAAAGAATAAATAATAGTAGCCATTCAGTTTATAAGCATGGCAACCTTCACAGCGTAGACCAATCCCTTCCCGTTCTGTTTCGAACAACAATTGATTAATCCCATCTGGTTTTAAAGCAGTTGCGTCTTCATTCAACTCTGTAATCCTGATATTCCCATTGCCATGGATGACAAATACACGACCATCGTCAAACAGCATACTTGGATCATGATGAAGACCTTGAATAACATTACGTTCCCATCTACCATTCTCGATATCTTTTGTTCGAAAAATATAGAATTGTTTCGTATCATTACTAGAAAAACATACATAGTACGTATCATCATGATATCGTAAGCTACACGCCCAAGAACCTTTTCCATAGATGTTTTTTCCATTGATTAAATTATGCTCATCATTATCCTCTAATGTATCAAACACATAATTCACAATCTCCCAGTTCATTAGGTTCTGTGACTTCATAATGGGACAACCCGGCATTGAATGCATGCTCGTACTAACCATATAAAACGTTGTTCCTACTCGGATAATGCTTGGATCAGGGACATCTGCCCAGATAACTGGATTCGTAATGGTTATATTGCTCATACGTAACCCTCCTAAAAAAATCCTTTTTATGATTTTGCGACGTTTAATAGCTCCCAATATGATTGCTTAGGTTGATGTTTCTCATCAAAAACGAATGGCCAATTTTTCCGGCCTCTCACAGGGAAGTTATTCAACCATGTATAATCATCAGCCGCCCCCCAAAAAGTCACTGAGGTAATAACATCACTATATTCTTTAAACAAACTGAAAATTTGGCGATAGCGTTCAGCTTGTTGAGCCATCATCTCTTCTGTCGGTTCCTTTAGATCTGTTCGTCTGTCGTCATGTTGGAATACGGATATGTCCAGTTCCGTAATATGTAGTTTCATGTCAAGACTTGCATATCTCTCGATCGCTTGGCGTATAAGATCAAGGGAAGGGTTTTCAAGATTCCAGTGTGCTTGCAGACCAACACCATGAATTGGTACTTCCTTCTCTTTTAGTGATTTAACCAGTCTGTAGATTTTCTCTCTCTTTTCGGGAACAGACTCGTTATAATCGTTATAGAACAACAGAGCATCTGGATCAGCAGCATGGGCATATTCAAACGCTTTAGCAATAAAATCTTCTCCAGCAATGTCAAGCCATTTGGAAGGACGAAGAAATTCCTCACCTTTGTCTGAAATTGCCTCATTTACAACATCCCATGCATAAATACTTCCCTTATATCGTTTAACTACCGTTTCAATGTGTGATTTCATCCTCGTTAGCAGTGTATCGCGGTCAACAGTACTACCATCTTGATTCTCAAACATCCACTTAGGTGTCTGATTATGCCACACAAGCGTATGCCCTCTAACCCCAATTCCGTTTTCTTTCGCAAACGAAATCAATTGATCTGCTTTATCGAATGTATATTCGTTCTCCACTGGGTGTACACTTTCAAATTTCATCTCGTTCTCAGCTGTCAAGCTATTGAAATGATGTTTCAGTAGCTCATCTTGTTTATTTAATGTCATTGGATTTACTGCCGCACCAATTAAAAAATGTTGTTTGAAAGCCTCATGTAGCTTTGAAAACTCTTTTATACTTGAATTCCCCATTATTTCTCCTCCTCATATACACTTTGTATTAAATTAGATAAATAGCCTAGAGTAAGTGTAGCGCTACCATAAAGTAGCTACAACCTGTCAATCACTTGGTAATTACCCTTGAATTTATAGGTATCTAAATCCACAAAAAGCAGCTTGCTTTTACAATTCATGACACCATTTGATTCTATCACTTGAATTTTAACATTTACGTAGCTACCTTTCTATTAAAGTAGCCTAATAATTGCTAGGTAAATTTAATACGCCTTGCAAAATATCTAATGATAAATTCTGCAAGGCGCTAACAAATAGAGATTATCCAACAATCCCAGAACGTTCAATACTTTCAACAAAATGACGCTGAACAAATAGATAGATAATGATCAATGGGAGGATGGCAAGCAAAATCCCTGTGTCTTGCACCATACTCATATAAAACGGATCCTTATTCGTTGCAACGCCCCCTTCGAGAAGGATTGCCAAGTTATGCGGCAATGATGACAATTGAGTAGACATAACTTTACTTGATGTTAAATATGTTGTCGTATAAAAAGTATCATTCCACTGCCACACAAACGAGAAAAGCATAACAGTTACTATCGCTGGTACAGCATTTGGGAGCATGATACGCATGAATGTTGTTCCTATGCCTGCTCCATCAATATATGCCGCTTCCTCAATAACTTTTGGAATTCCCCTGAAGAACTGCCTAAAAATAAAAATGTAAAGACCTGCTTTAAGAGAATTTGCCGTTAAAGATGTAAGAATAAACGGCCAGTATGAATCCAATAAATTCACCGAATCTCCAGTCAGTAATGGTATTAACCCCATTAAAGTGAAATCTTTCAAATTCATATATATAGGTATAAGAATCGTTGTCGGCGGAACCAAAATAGTCAATATGACGCATCCAAAGAGTAAGCCGCTTCCTTTAAATTTAAGTCTGGCAAAAGCGTAACCTGCAATAGCACAGGAAGCAGTGGTTAAAATTGTTGTCGTCCCCGAAAGTAGGAATGTATTTAGCAAAGTCTCCCAATAATCCATAATTGATATCGCTTGCCTGAAATTATCCAGCGAAAAATTTTCAGGAATCCATACTACAATCGGTGAATAGAGGTCACTTTTATCCTTAATCGACGTCGAGATTTTTTGAAGAATAGGATATAAGATGATAAACGATAAGCCTGTGATTAGCACAAACCTTACAAACGTCCATAACATGCTTTTTATAAATTCAACCGATAATAATCGAGCCATCGTCAACATGACCACCTCCTCTAATTGAGTTAATTTCGTAAGTATTCTACAAATATATTTATCTAGTAACTCCACGATATAATTCGAGTTACTATCTTCACTTTTACACCTTGAATATTATAACTTTGATAATCTTTCTTACTACTAATATTCGCTATTCTTGGTAGAAAATCTTTTTTGATATGAAATACGTACAAACGACCAAAACCAGCATAATCGATGTGAAATAAAGCCATGCCATTGCTGAGCTAAGCCCAAAATTAAAGCTACCAAATCCCGTTGTCATAATTAAATCTGTCACAGCACTTCTAGAAAATGAATCTATAATTGTATAAACCATGTTTACTAGAATAAGCGGGCTTACCATAGGGAACGTAATCTTCCAAAATGCTTCGTATCCAGTAGCTCCCTCCATCTTGGATGCTTCATAAAGCTGAGGTGATATTGTTTGGATACCAGCAAGGAAAATTAAAAGCTGTACACCCGATTGACTTATAATCTGGTAAATACGGTCAACGGCTCCAGTTAGATAATTGACAATGGTTTCATTTACACCTGATCTCAGCATAATTCGCTCTAATTCAAAAGCACCCATGGCATTTAACAGGCCGCCAGAATTTGCATTTTGCTCATTGATTGCTTGTACAAGACTTGTTGATTCTAAATTCATAATAACCCCAGAAGCCAAAATGACAGGAAGGAAAAAGATTGATCTTGCGAGTGATCTCCCAAAAAACTTCTGGTTCAGCAATACAGCCAAAAACAAACTAAATATAATAATTAACGGTACATTCACGACAATATTTAAGATTGATTCTACTAATGTACGGTTAAAGCTAGTATTAACCGTTAAGGCCTCTACGTAATTAGCAAATCCTGTAAAAGTAATTCTCAAGCCTTCCGAGTTGGCTTCGACAGAACTAAAGCTGTAACGCAATGAAGTCAACAATGGAATAAAGAAGAAAAATATAAACCCGAGCAGCCAAGGAAACACAAAGATAAAGCCCCACAACGCTTTCTGGCCTTCATATGTCTGCAGTCTCAAGCCGAATCTCGTCATGGATTTCATAATACCTCACCACCTGTCAAATAACTCTGGGCTTGAATAGTCTTGCCTTCAACTGTCACTTGTGAATCGTTATAATTTACAATGACATACAAACCGTTATTATAAACAGTCTTAAAAACACCCTCATCAAGCTTTTCATGTTTTTTTATTGACTCATTTTGTACCATACTTAGAACATCATTAACCTCATGATAGACCTCAGTAGCTTGATCAATCCATTGCTTGTAATTGACAGCATATAAATGGTCAAACTCCGTATCCTTCACCTTGTAATTCGGCTCGTAGATCCATTTAAAGTGTACACCTGAACCAAACTCCAAAGATTTTAATATATATTGCCTAACATCAGTAAAAGTTGATAGATTATAAGGTGCACCAGTGTAATCGATATGCCCTCTGATTACCATTTGATAAAACGGAACTATTTCATCCTCAATCTTAAATTCACTGCTGCCTAAAGGTGCATCTGTAATATCTGATAAATACGGTAAGGCATAGGCATTTCCACCTTCTGCCATAATTTTCAAGTCCTCTTCGTGAATCTTATTTAATGCATTCAAAGAAATTTTCTCAGATTCAGCCCGATCAATTTGTTTGTTTTTCCTATAATCGCTGTTAAGTTGATCAGCTAAATCACGTAAGGAAATCCCGTCTGTCTCATAGTCGCCAAAATCTTTCAGCATAGACTCCGTATAATTACTGACATGTCCTGGTGAGATAATATAGGATGGTGATTTACTTCTATCACGTCGACCTAGAGTCGGATCCATCGGATATAATGCTGCTGGAATACCTCTTAACGTTCTGGAAGCCTCATCCTTTTCATCGAATCCAGAATCGGAATTAGCTGTCAAAAGAGCAACGTCAGGGAATACTGAAATTCCTTCTTCTTTGGTAAATGATAGGAAATTACGTAATTCCTTACTCCCTCCAATTGACTTATCAACTGATATACTATCTGGCACCTTGTGGTTGACCCCTTCATTGAACCAACCTGAATATTTCAGCTTGATATTATCAATCTCTCGTTCCTGCATTTGGTTAATAATACTTTCAGCTTGATTAAACGTTGTCAGAGGTTCAAGCGCCTTATACGGAATTCCTGCAAAATGCTTCTGTTTCGAAATGCTTCCAACAAGCTGTAAGTAGAACGGAGTCTCTGTTTTTTCCTCATTTGCCTGTTGTTTAGGAAGACCATTTTTTTGTACAAGATAATCCTGATAATATCTTGCCATTCCATTATAAGAAGCCTCTTCTCCATCTAAAAATGCATACCTAACCGTGAAATCCGTCTTCATCGGAGCTTCCTGAAATTTCGGCAGTGTTCGCTCCTGTGAGTTTGCTTGTAAAGTAACCTGACCTTTGTTAATAAAATAGAAGCTAGGATACACATAGTTATAACTATTTAATTTCCCGCTAACATCTGCATTGATTGTGGCAACTGACGCACCTTCTTCGATAATTCCGAATACTGCGTCACCTTCCTTAATAACTCCAAAAACTGGGAGTCTAACCTTTTCTTCCTTTGGTGTTTCTTCAGTCACATACATGGTTAAATCTGAACCATAAACCGATTGTTGGTAAGCTGGGTACTTCGTTTTACCATTATTAAAATGAATAAGTGCGCCAGAACCATCTGGTACGAATAGCGACCCTTCATCTTCTGCTCCACCAGCACCAAAGAGCCTCATGACAGAGATTGTATTTATAGGATATTCAGATGGATATTCAACACTCGATACAGGTACTTTCACTACAATACTCTTATCGTCCAAGGTATATTCTATCGCCGCTTTGAAAATACGTGGCGTAGGTTTTTCTTGCTCATAGTTCAGTTCGATCATATCCTCCTGAAAATCCTCTTCAGAGTATCCTGCATCTTCGAAGGCCTTTAACGCACGCTCCAATTGAAGTCCGTTAAGGGCACTATCGTTCCTCTCGTATACTGCCGTTTCGGGATTCTCTGTATATGCTATCATTAATGCACGTTGGCCAGTTTTATCCAATTTACCGGATAGCTCTTCGAATCGGACAACGCTTAGCATGAGTGGGAGATCAGCTGCCGTTTTTTCTGACTTACCAAATTGGTAGGTAACCCTAACACCATTTTGAATCTCTTCAAAATGGAACTGTTTATGAGCAACACTGTCTGAGAAAGTGTTGATGGAGTTAATTTGGCCGACATTATTATAGAAATCAATCTGCATCTGCGATGATAATAAATCTTTATTAACCCCTGTTGCGAGCGAGTCAGTGTCGCGATCAGGTGGATTGCTGTGCCATATTTCACCACTAAGCTTATTATGAACGGCAATTGAGCCGGTCTGATCATCTACAAACAATTGTAAATGATCATTCTCGGCAACCCCCTTCATGCCAGGTATACGATCATCCACGAAGGATGCTTGTAATGCTTGTCCCTGTGCAAAAGCCGTCTCAATCTGTTCACTATCATCCGATTCATCGGTCATGTTTGAATTAGAACATCCTGCAAAGACGATGGTGACAAGAAAGCACGTGAGAAGTAGTGCTTTTCTGGTCATACTCATTTTTACCACTCCCCCTTAGTTCCTAATGACAATCTCTTGATAGATTACGTTGATGAATGCTACCATCTGTTGAATTAGGCTAAAGAACAATAAGCAAAGAAATGCCATAAATCCCATCGCCACAATTGTCAGCAATATGGTCCCAATTGACTTGGACGGTTTATATTGATGCACGGTCATGTTCCCTACAAACAAAAGAAACAAAAACCATAAAACTGCAAAACTGTTCGAGAAGTAGTAAAAAGCAGTCTCTTGCATTGAAATTAAATTGCTTAACCAAATCCAAGGAAAATTGATAATAACCAATGGAATTAAAGCAAAGCAAGTTGACACAAATATTTCTTCAAACTTTCCTTCCCCGTCCATTAAAGTTGTTAACGACCAATTCGCCACACACCAAAACAATACTGGTACAACTACGTATAAAACCTCCATGAGACTGTTCATGTTCTCAGGATTATATAGGTTAACCAGGAACCCACTGTACTGACTACCTAAAATATTCGTAACGATCATCAAGAACAATATAATAAACGAAATAATCAGGTTAATCCGCTTGTTGTATTCATATTTCAAATCCCAAAAGCCGTTAAAAGGATGAACGATGAGATAAAATGGGTATTTAATTATCTCTCTATTCAATTGAAACAACCCTCTTTCCCCTCGTCATTTTTCGGTACTTTCTAAAAATCAAGGTGCCAACGGCTAATAGTAAAATAACCGTCATCCCTGTAGAAAAGTGCTCGCGAAGTACTTGCTTTCTGTATAGCAAGAACGCTTTAGAATAATTTTGCTGATCTAGACTTTGCTTAAAGTTGTGCATTGCCTCTTTGTAATCACCTTGTCTTAAAAGAGCTTTTCCAATACCTGTATAAGCAAATTCAAGATTCGCGTTCATATTAACTGTTTCTTTGTAAAACTGAAACGCCTTTTCTTCATCTCCTCGATAGTAGCTTCTAACGGCTTCATTGAGTGTGCGGCCATATTCAGTGGTGCCAAAAACCGTAATTTCTGCAAGTTCTTTATCAAGGACAAGGAAATTATCTCCAACCCTTTCGATTGCAGTAGGTGTATGGAACTCACCCAATTGATTGCCTAGACCACCGAACACGTACATTAAGTGTCCATCACCATTGTACGTAAAGATTCGACCTTGCTTCGAATCTAAGACAGAGTATATTTCACTGTCTGTAACATCAATATCAATTAGCCGTGAAGGACCTACATCTAGAGGATAACGAATGTCACCCATCGGGCTATAATACCCTTCCCTTCTTAAAATATCAGTTCCTCTTGCATTTAGCTTTTTAATAATATCTTCTGATTGATCACCATTTGTTGAGTAAATAAAGCCCTCATCATTAATATCGAGGTTGGTAAATTCGGTTGGTGTAAACATAACCATCTGACTACGTTGAGCTTGTGTAGATAAGCGTTTCCACAAGTATTCAACTGGATCGACCTCTACACGGTTTGCACCTATGAACGTATTGAATGATCCGTTTACATTGAATTCCATAAATCCATCAAAGATACCAGCAGCCATTACAAAAATTCTATCAGCGTTATCCACAACAACTCGGATGGGTTCAAAAACATAGTCTTCTTTCAGTAGCTCGGATTGTGGCTTTTCAATTATTTTTACAAGATTAAAGTCTTCATCAAGATGAACTACACGATGATTGCCTGTATCAGCTATTAAAACATCTTTGTCTTTTGTAACAAACAAACCTTGGGGATTGGAAAACGTGTCTTTTGCTCCCTCATTCATAAAAGAATCAACTGTTCTCAGCGTCTTGAATTCCTGATCAAGTATAGCTATACGGTTATTGCCAGAATCCATTACATAGACTTGATTATCGTTTGTTACGTGCAGGTCATTCGGTTGGTTGAATGACCCAATTCCTAAACTATTGCCATTAATCAACTTTTTTGCTTGGTAAGCATCAGGCGCAGAAACTGATTCTCCCCAAAATGAATAATTGTAAGCAGGTGCCCCTTCCTCTGCTTTTACTGTAGTAGCTCCTATGCTTATGTTAAATAGTAAAACCATTATGGCAAGAAGGATCGCGCTAAACTTCTGAACTCTTTTCAATATCGTACACAGCTCCCTTCTAATCTTTCATCCCAGAATTCGCCATTGTCTGCATGACACTGCTCTGAGAAATGATAAAGAGCGTAATCGGTACAATCATCAAGAATAGAGCGACCGCCGCTCCTACCCCTGCTCGAGCAATACCTCCCATTGAGATTTGGCCTAGTGCATAGTGTAGGGTTTTCAAGTTCTCACTGTATATGAAGTTCCCCCCGTCAGTTCCCCACAGAACTGGAAACTGTAAAATTAATAGGGTTAACCATGCAGGCTTAACGTTAGGCATGACAATGCTCCAAAAAATTCGGTACTCACTTGCTCCATCAATCTTAGCTGCTTCCATTAATGAATCTGGCAACTGTTCCATAAATTGTTTCATAAGAAATAATCCAAGTGGAAATGCCACAGAAGGTACAATGATGGATGCATGCGTATTAATCCAACCTAGCCACGACATTACCATATAGTTAGGAATTGCCGTAACGTGTGGAGAGAACATTAAAGATAATACAACAATAGAAAAGATTGTCTTAGAACCAATAAATTTATATTTCGCAAGCGGATACGCCGCAGCAGAAGCTAATAATATGTGTCCTGCAGTCCCCAAAACTGTAATAAGGAATGTGTTTGCAATATACCTAGATAGTGGGACCCACGAATTCCCCATTAACGCCACTAAATCAAAAAAGTTATCCAATGTTGGATTCTTAACGAAGAATCGCGGCGGGAAAATAAATAATTCGTCTAGTGGTTTAAATGCATTGTTCACGGCATATACTAATGGTAATGCCATAAATGAGCCGAACAGGGCAAGGAGTAAGAACATTAAGAAACTTACTGTAAATGAACGATTAAGTTTCTTTTTTAATCGAAAAAATCTTTTAATCCTTAAGACCAACGTCACTCCCCTACCCTTCTTAATATTTTTTGAATAATCATGTTCGTTCCTACCATAAGTGCGAATAAAACTGTCGCAATTGCGGAAGCATATCCCATTTCAAATCGAATCGTACCATAATCCATAAGATGCGTTACAACGGTATGCGCTGCGTAATTGACACTTGGAAAACCTGCAAGCGCAATCGATATGTCAGCGACAGCGAAAGCCATTGTAATCTGCAATACAGCTCCAAATAATAACTGAGGTCTCATGGATGGCAGTGTAATAAACCAAAGTTCCTGCCATCTATTCTTAATTCCATCTACCGTCCCAGCTTCTACCAGTGTCTGATCAATATTCTGAAGACCTGCAATAAATGCTAGAAAACTAGTTCCTAAGCTTAACCACAGTTGAACAATAATTACAACCGCTAAAATGTACTGTTCGTCCTTAAGCCATTGAATAGGCTCTAAGATCACTCCTACTTTCATTAGGAAGCCGTTCAAATAGCCATAGCTGTCTCCAGAGAAAATAATAAGCCATATAAAGAAAACATTTCCCGATATAGATGGTGCATAAAACACCAATGTCATGAACGCACGAACCTTGGGGGAAAGCTCATTGATGATCCATGCAAAAAGAAAACAAGCAATATAACTAATCGGACCCGTTAAAACGGCAAAAATAAATGTATTCTTTAAGGCAATCATGAAGATATCGTCACTTAGAAACAATCTAGAATAGTTCTCCCAACCTACGAACTTGGGTATTTCCAACATATTAAAGGAGAAAAAGCTGAGTCCGAACGAAATAACTACAGGGATGACTGTAAACAAAAAGAAAATAATTAAATAGGGAGCCATCAAAATATAGTAATGTTTCCCTCTAATCAACTCCTTCTTGAGATGAGCCAATCGTGATTCCTTGGCCACATAGATGGACCCTTTCTCAGTTTGTTGGATTGTTTTTGCTTCCACTGCTTCCACCTCCTATCCTAATAGGGTAAATTAAATTCTTTTCGTTTAATTTCAATTTCATCATCAATATATAGAATGTAATCTGACAAGGCTTCTCGAGGATTCTCATTGGCATTAACAACTCGACGGAACGCATTGTCCAAATGTCTACCCGTAAAATAGCCTCCAGGAACTTGCGGGATACCACGCACCCACTGCCACTGGCTTTCGAGATTGTTGTAATCATCTACTGGCCAAGGTAATTCTTTAAGCGCGTCGATATTAGCTGTAGGATAACGAGCTGCCTCTCCCATCAGACCTTCCATCTCTCGTCCGAAAGCAATCTGAGTATCTTTCTCGGTCCACCATTTCATAAATTCCCAAGAGGAATCCTTATCCTTAGCGTTTTCTAGCATCATGGCAGCTGTGGTATGACTTGCTACATCATGATTAATTGTGCCGTCTTCCATCATTGTTCCAGGAACCATTGTAAAGTCCCACATTCCTTTGATCTCAGGTGCTAAAACTGTCAACATGTTATAAGTAGTGTAGTCTGCAATACCGATTGGCATTTCTCCAACACGGAATCGGTTGGGAAAATCAGCCATTAACGGAAACTTATAGTTCGTATAAAATTGTGTCCACGTTTTGAAAACTTCCATGGAGATTTCAGAATCCAACGCACTAGCTTTATTATCTTCCTTATAAAATTCTCCTCCATTCTGGTATAACAACATGGAGAAGGTCGCATTCGGCACCATATTCCCATTAGGTTGCGCCATCGGGTCTTCAATTGGTAAAAAGAATTCCAAATTATGCTTCTGCAGAACGGAAATCATATCATATAGGTCCTGCCATGTCTTTGGTGGTGTCAAACCTAATTCTTCTAAAATATCCTTGCGATAGAACAACATAGGAAAGATTTGCTGCTCTGGTAGTGCATAAACTCCTCCATCATATTCATAAGGTACCAACGCACTGTCTCGGAATCTGGTTGCTACTTCCTCGAAATCATCGAAAGTAGACAAGTCAGCCGCTGCACTTCTCATAGCATAGTTGACTGGAACATCTTCACCAATCTGCATAGCAACATCTGGTCCCTCGTTTGCAAGGGTAGCTGGAAGCAGTATGTTTCCTGGTACAAGCCTTAATTTTACCGATATATTCGTTTCTGGTGTAAACGTGTCGTCAATCAAGCTTTTTAATACCTGTGCCTGGTCTCGTCCAGTCGTAATCCAGACAGTAATTGAACGATCTTTTTCTTGAATATTACCAATACTGTCATAGTCCTCTGTGTATGAAGCAATGTAAGCACCCAACTCGTGTTTAACTTCTTCAATTAATGTAGCTTCTGCTCTCGGGAACTTGCTATCAGGTGAAGCGACAACAAGATAATCTAGAGTTAGTGGTTGCTCACGAACAGTCAGAATCCATGTTCCTAACCCACCGACATTAACCTTAAAAGTATCAAGTCTCTTTGCAATAGTATCTGGATTCTCGACCATGTCTTCTAACTGTCTTACCATTGAATGAAGTACAGCTACTTTATCACTTCGTTCACCTGTTGTAAGCTCGAGATAATCAGCAACACTTTGGATAATTTCTGCTTGCTCTGAAAATACATCCACCATATCTGGGATCCTTTTTTCCAGTTGATAATCTCGAAACGGATCAGGAGTATTTGACGTAATCATGATGATTTTTCTATACATCTCATTAAGTTGAAGAACACTTGATTCAATTGTCCGAAGGAGCGGTGCTACGTCTCCAAGCGTAACCATCATTCGAATCTGATGTGTCCCTTTGGTTAAATGGAATAAGTAAGGTTCCTCATTTCCTAGTACATCCATATTCCAGTCCAAATTATAGTTAAATCGAATTCGCTCCATTTCTTGAAATGGTGCTTCTCCATCAATCGTAAGACTCCTTGTAGCGTAGATGCCTCGAAGCTGATCTTGTTTCCTTTTTAGCCCAATTTGATACAACCCATCTTCTTCTACTTCAACTTCCCATTCAATCCACTGTCCTGGTAGTTTCCAATTCAGTCCTCCAATGGTATTGATACGGAGCTTTGAAACATGATATGGATCCACTGTTGGGCTTGAGCGGTCTGATACTGGATATAAGGTTGGTGAAGATTTTCTTACTGCATCCTCTGCCTGAATGGAAAGATATTGACCTTCGGTAGGTTCTATTCCTTTTGCCTCATATTCTTTTTTCACCTCTTCATATGGCTGCGTGGGCTTATCTTGATAGATCTCGATATAATCGATAGCCATTGGTTCACGTAAAGCCGATAACGAGATGCGTTGAATTCCTTCTTCAAAATAAAAAGAGTAAGGTTCTTCAAAATAACCTTCACTATCTTTAAACGACGTAATTAGCCATTCAGGTCGCTCTATCTGCTGTGGCCTAAGTTCATTTCCTCTGTCATCTTTTTGAATTTCATCATGGCGGTTCCCCCATACACGATCAAATAACAATAAATCTGCACCATCGAAAGGGATTTCTCCATTAATTGAAAATTCTCTTTCAATAGCTGAACTTTTCCCTTCCATTGGATAATAATGAACCTTTACATTATATAATCCTGGATGTTCTACCCCAACATCCCAGCTTATCGATCCAATTTCCGGAGTGATAACAGCATTTCCATCTAATCCCATATACTGTTCCACTACTTGGAAACCGTTACCATCTGTATCAACAAAGTCTTCCCCCTCAATACGGATAAGCTCATCAGGTCTTTCCTTTGTTGAGTGACTACTTAAATAATTGTCATACCCATCTTCTGCAGTTTCGTCTGTTATAGCTACAAAATCAGCTACTTCCTGAGCGCTCCCTTGAACGTATGTATTCGAAGGGTAGAAAGCCCAAATGGACGAAAAAAATACAGTAAGAACTAGGACGACAGTAACATAGTTCTTCTTTTTAAAGTACAACTCTTCTCCCCTCCTGCAGCAAGAGATTGACATTTCAAAATAATACAAATTTCGCATATACTATAAAGCAACATACAAGGTACATGAATTATGTACCTTGTATTAAAGATAAATTAGTTATTTGTACCCCAAACTTCATCAATTGCCGATTGGAATACTGGCTTATACTTCTCAATGACAGTTGATACCGAAGTACCTGCATTCAGTTCACCTTCGAATTCATAGTACTGCAAATTCGGATAAGTAAAGTGATCTAATACTAGCAAGTTAGGTTGTACCATACGAGCGTTATTGATATCATTCTCGTCTGTAAAATTCGCCTCAAAAGTAGCTTGATCTGGATAATCATAGATGGATTCAATATCGTTAATCTTCTCCCAGATATACATAAGCTGTTCAGGATTCTCTACAGTCTTTGGAATCGTCAAAGCTTGCAGTAACGCTTCAGTAGAGTGATAGGTTGTAGCACTTGGACCTTTAGGAAACGGAATGAAACCTATGTCATAGTCAGGCATATCTGTTCTAAAGCCGCCAATTTCCCACATAGCACCAGCATACATTAACGTATTACCCTGACGGAAAAATTGACCAGGCTCCGTCCAATCTCCACCTTCCGTTGGTCTTGCTACTTGTTCAGTTGCCAAACGACTAACGAAATTCAGGGCTTCAACCGTAGCAGGGTCATCAAGGTTTTGCTTGTCCCCCACTGTAAGGTGTGCATTATTTGAATACAATGCTTTCTCAAGAAGCGCTCCATTTGCAAGCCCCCATGTATCTAGCTTGCCATCGTTATTTCTATCTTTATTTGCCTCTTTAGAAACTTGAATAAACGTGTCCCAATTCCAATTGTCTTCGTCAACATAATCCTGAAGAGCTTTTATTCCTAGCTCATTCATTAACGTACGGTTATAGAATATACCCTGAACTAGGTTACCTTGAGCTTCTGTAAATCCGTAACCTCGCCCTTCATAAGTATAGAGCTCATTAGTCATTAACTGGTTAAATGCATTAGAGTTCTTAGTATATTCATCAATTGGCCACAATAAATCTTGTTTTACCAGTGCTGGGACAGTGTATGTTTTACCCAATCGAACAATATCACCGATTGGCTCTCCTGCTATTAAAGATGCAGTAACCTTTTCTTGATATTCCCCGTAATCGATAGCAACATATTCTACATTAAAATTGTGTTTCTCCATCAAAGCTTCAAGGTTTTTCTGTCTTTGGATATTATCCGGGTTGTCATCTGGAATGGTCATATCCCACCAAGATACGATCTTAATTGTCTTCCCTCCCAAGTCAAAATCCATTTCAGGAGTTGCGTTAGCGTCTACCTCTTGAACTTCCTCTGCTTCTTCTACTTCTGCATCTGCCGTACTTTCTGAAGTTTCTTCAGCAGGTTCGTTGCTAGTTTCATTGGTGTTACTACTACAACCAGCTAATACTAGGAATAACACAAATAATAGAAATAAAATCTTACTACTCTTCATTTCTTTAATCCCCCTTACCATTTATTTGTACTTACTTCGTAAATATAACGCTTTCATTTTCAGTCAACAACCTGCCTTATACCAGAATTCCACCCCTCAAATTCTAGTAATTCTATTAATATCTGTCCTCTTCAGTGAAAGCTCACAATAAGATATAAATATCTGTGTGCAAAACAAAAATTTGCACATTTTTTTTGATTTGTAAACAAGCCATAATAAAATTGTAATAATTTTTTAATTATTGAAATATTTAAATAGATTATTTCTAAAAAGAGAGATTTGTAGGGGGGAAATTCATGTATCAAGTGTTACTTATTGATCCAGACTATCGTTCAAGAGAAAAAATGAGAAAAATGCTCGATTGGAAAAAATGTGGATTCGCTTTGCAAGATTATGCTGAAACCGTTGTAAGCGCTTTAAGTCTATTCAGAAAACACCAGTATTCTCTTGTATTAATTAATATGACAACTTTAAATCAGGATGGGTTACAGGTTTGTGAACATATCCGCAAGGAAAGCCGAATTCCAATTATCATTTTAGGAGGAAGAACGGATTTTCAACTAGTCAGAAAGGCGTTGAACCTACAGGTTAGTGATTACTTACCAGACCCATTAAGTCCCATTGAACTAAGGACAAGTGTGCTTTCAGTCAAACAGGACCTTGAAAACAGTAGTCCTCTATCCCATAAGAAATACAAGCAAGCAAGGCAAGTCACTTTAAATAAACCAACAACCAATATAATTGAAAAGGTAAAGGCATATGTAGAGGAGGCTATAAATGAGAATATAACGTTAAAAGAGATTTCTGACTCTCTCCACTATAATTGTTCTTATTTAGGGCAAAAATTCAAAACACAAGAGAAAATGACATTTAATGAATACCTCCTTCAACGACGGATGGAAAAGGCAAAACTTTTGCTTAACAACACAAACTTGAAAATATATGAAGTCGCCAATGAAGTGGGATATATAGAGCTAGACTGGTTCTATAAGAAGTTTAAGTCGTATACAGGAGTAAGTGCTACAGAATATAGGAAACTATCAATTAATGAGTAATGACACTACATCTTTTGCAAATTTTACCAATATATTGACAGGTTATTTGCTAGATTAAGTCAGGTTGTTCGTCCCCAGTGGAAGCGTTAGCATAATTATGAACTTACTTTTATATGATAGGGGAGGAAGAAATGAAAAACGGTAAATTAATGTTTTTGTTGTTGTGTTTTTTGTTTTTAGTTCTTGCAGCTTGTAGTAATGATTCTGCAAGTGGAAAGTCGGAAAACGGAGGAGCCGATAGTGGCGACAGCAACGATACTGAAGAGAGCACAGAAGTTGTTGATGAGGAAGATGCGGTAGATTATGCCCAGACACCTGAAATGGATTTCGATATGGGAGGCCGTACAATCAAATGGGTATCTTGGTACGATGAATCCATTAAAGAAGACAATCCAGACAGTATTAAAGTGAAGGAAAACCTTGATGCGTTAATGGAGAAGCACAATTTTAATATCGAATACGTTACGATCGATTATGGTGAGTATCAGAATAAGGTAACTGCTTCACTGATAGCAGGAGAGCCAATCGGTGATATTATTCGACTAGCTAGACCATGGATGATTCCAACATTAACCAAGCAGGATTTATTCTGGCCGGTTGATGAATACACTAGTAATGAACATGTCTTTATTCAGCAGTATACGCACGATTACTCTCAATTTGAAGGTAGAGGCTACGGATTCAGAGCAGGGATCAATGGGGCATCATCTGGAATTTTTTATAACCGTACTTTATTGAATAGTTTGGGTATGAAACAGTTGCAAGATTATGTGAATGAAGATAATTGGAATTGGGAAACATTCATGGAGGTTGCAAAAGAGGCGAACAGAGATACAAATAACGATGGTAAGCTAGATAAGTGGGGACTTGCTACCGCTTCCCTTCTTGTGCCAGCCTTGGCAGCGAACGAAGCGAATCTTGTCCTTGAAGATAAGCAAAATCTTGAGGATCCTAAAACGATTGAAACATTAAACTTCTTATCTCAACTCGCAACTGAGAGTATTGCAAGACCCACAGAAGGTGGAGATTGGACAGAGCCTAAACAATTTTTCCTTGATGGCAACACGCTGATGTACGCCGGTAGTGATTATGAAATGAATGATTTTAAAACAGATATGCCAGACCATGATATCGGTTTTCTGCCATTCCCAAAAGGGCCTAGTGCAACTGGTTATGCATCGTTACTTACGATTCCGAACTATTTGACTATACCAAAAACAGTTGAAAACCCTGAGCAGTTGGTATACATCTATGAAAAAATGAACGATATTGAGTCTATCTATGACTATCCGAAACAAGCTTCGTTAGAAACGCTTTTCAGTACTGAAGATGATATTAATAATGCAAGGGAAGCAGGCGAAGTTATAAATGTTGTTGATACCAATAATGGGTATCCGAACATGCCTTATTACGAGTTTCAAGGTGAGATTCTAGAAGGAGTTTCAGTTTCAACTGTTATTGAGAAATACAAAGAGCCGTTCCAATCAGCAATAGATGAAATTTGGAAGTAGAAACATATCGTTGATAAAACAAATAATAACATGAATAAAACAGTCACCAGAACAATTGTTCTGGTGACTGTTTTCGTTTTATAACTCGTCTTCAAGTTAAATAATACATAAAAATTTTAATGGGCCTCATTTCGTTCACTATTCTAGGGGAGTGATATAATAATTACATAAGTCTTAAAATAAACATCTAAAAATACCACAGTATCAACAACTGTGGTATTTTTGTTATTCCCTATCATTTTATTACCTGTTTATCCCCTACCTTCACTTCTTCAGGAGGATAGAGGATAATGCGCCCATCCTCTTTCTCAACTCGTACTTTATTACTATCCTTGAAACCTTCTTCATCAAGATAACCTGCAGGTATCTGGAGTCGTCCTGCCTTGTCCACAACAGCATACTCGATATGGCTTTCTTGATTATCCTCGGTGTTCTCCGAGTCTAACAATGCTAGTTCATCAGCATATGATACTCTACGTATTATCTCCGCTGATGTCTTGCCGTCACGGATTTGTACAACACGATCCACCTTCCGTGCAAGTTGCGGATCGTGTGTTACGATAACAACGGTTATTCCCATAGTCCGATTTAGTGTTCGAAATAAATCGAGTACCTGATCCGATGTCGTTGTATCTAGGGATCCTGTAGGTTCATCAGCTAGCAGTAAACGGGGTTCGTTCGCAAGGGCGATAGCAATCGCCACTCGCTGCTGTTCACCACCTGATAGCTCGCTCAGTCGATTCGTAAGTCGGTGTCCTAGCCCAACAGACTCCAGTAATTCAATCGCTCGGGCACGACGACGCTTACCTCGCAACAAAATCGGCAGCTCCACATTTTGCAAGGCGGTCAAATACGGTATAAGATTTCGAGCACTGTTCTGCCATACAAATCCAACAGACTCCCGCTTATATTTTACTAATGCTTTCTCATTAAATTTTAGCAGATCCTTTCCATCAACAAACAACTTGCCAGCTGAAGGTTTATCAAGTCCACCTAACATGTTAAGTAGGGTGGACTTGCCACTGCCAGAATTTCCGATAATCGCCATCAGTTCTCCTGCTTCAACCCTCAAATCAAGCCCCTGCAGGGCAACAACTTCGAGATCTGCAGCTTTATAAATTTTAACAAGTTCCTCACATTGAATCATCGAGAATTACTCCTCTCCTAGCTTAAGTGCTTGTGCCACCCGTGTCCGTGACAAGCGAAAACCTAGAATTAGTAGTCCTATTAAAAGCATGCAACCAATAATACTATAGACCTGTACGTAATCGCTTAACTGATATACAATCTGGAATGGAGGGACTTGTTCTGTTGTCGAAAATGACATCTCAAACAACGGAACAAAAAGCTCACTAATCAAATTGCCAATTAGCACTCCTATGATAACCGCAGCACCAGATATGAACAGCTGCTCGCTTATGAGCATTCCAATAATTTGCGGAAACGGAATACCCATCGCTCTCAATATTCCATACTGAAGCGTTCTTCCAGACAGAGTTAACAACCAAAATATCAGAAAGCCAAAGAAACATATAAGCATCGAGATAACAAACCCCAAGGTCATAATACCGTTAATTGCCATACGGAAAGGTTCATTCTTAGAATTGATTAAATCTTGCTTAGCATCACGTAGACTTGTTAATTTGAACTTATCATTCGACAGCTGATCATAGACTAACTGACTTTGAACACCTTCTTCTAGCTTCAGCCATACCTCATATGGTTCAATAGCTAACCTATTTTGAATCATGTTCAGATGACCAACAATCAGATGAGGTTTCGAATCCTGACCTTCCTTGGCATCACCACTACTTTGTAGGGGACTCCAACTAGGCCAATAGTCGATTATGCCATAGACAGTGAACTGTACTGAGTCAAGACCATCCCAAGAAATTCTAATAGGATCCCCTGGTTTTATTTCTGCCGTATCTGCAAGTGATCTTGAGATTAATACAGCCTTTGGATTCGGTGCAATCAAATTCAAATAGCTGTTGATTGGATAATCAAGCAGTCCATTCTTCATCCAAGCCGTATTACCGAAATCCATCGTATCAATACCAAACAGCATAGTATTTCCGGAGTTTCCACTTGTTGAAGCGGTATATCTTGCCTTCTCCTTCTTAAATACTCTCGCGGCTGATTCTACCCCCTCAATCTCCTGGAATGGTAAAAATGGAGGCTCTATGTATTGTATTCTCCTTGTCTCCTCAATGACAGAATCGGTCTGTTGCTGCTGTTCTGTACCTGGGTAAGCTATAGGTATCGCATTGCTCTCCCACTTAGAGGTCAATGCCATATCAGCTCCTACTCCATATTGAATCTTGCTCTCAATGTTATCGTTAATTGTTCGTGCTGCATTCGCACTGAACAGACCAGTTGCGACAGTCATGATTAGAAATACCATAATAATTAAGTATTGCCCGGACGAGCGACTGATTTGAACCAGTGTACTATAGAGTGCCGGAGACCACCACCTACGCCCCAGCCTGAACACCAACATAATCAAATATGGGTAAATTCGCAGAACTAATAGCCCACATCCAAGTGCGAACAGTGCTGGCATTAAGAACAGTAACGGATCCATCTGCAAAGCATCGGAATCAAGTGCCAAACGTTTTAGGTCTTCTTGCCTTTTATTGAAATTGAAAAGCAGGTAAATAGCCAAACTGACAAGTATTATATCCAACCCAGTTTTGTGCCAGAATGACAGCTTAGCTAGACGCGCCATCTGCTGTTTGTGAGCAACGACGCTGACACGCGTTGCCATGAAGGCTGGAATTAGAATTAACAAGACAGCTCCCGCTACAGCAAGAGCAGCAATCTTAAAAGCATCGCTAGTTACACTAACTTCTAACGCTGATCGCTGTACAAACTCGAGGAAACCACTTGAAGCACCTAACATTTTCGTAAACCAAACACCAAGGAACGGCCCTACTGCAAGGGCACTTAAACCTAGTAACAAGCTCTCTATCGTATAAGCAGTCATTATCTGGAGACGACTTGCTCCTCGACTTCGAAGCACGGATATCTCTGTCTTTTGTACCTCGATAATAAGATTTGCAGCCATATACAGATAGAATGCCAGCATAATCATAACTGGTGTATAAAGTGATATCATCAATACATCTAACTTCGCCTGTAGACCATGATATGAAGTCACTGTATCAATAGAAGGAACATTGACATCTGCCACACCTATTCTGCCTTTGAAATAACGACGAATAACTGAATTAGCCTCTATGAATGGAGCAATATGCTCAACAGTCATCTGATGATAATTTAAGGCAATACGCCACTCCAACTCTGAAACTCTAGTTTTGCCTCCATATATAAACTCACGTTCAAACTGCTCGAATGGTATTAAAAAACCGTCAGTATCCTCCACTGTCAGGTACGGTAGATATGGATCGGCAGAAGGATCTGTTTCGATGATACCCACAGGAATGATACGGAATTGTTTCTTTTTATCCTCAGGTGACTCCGCAATCAACTCTTCTCCTAAATCCCTCTTTGTAGCTAGTAGAAATTTTTGTGTGACAAGTGCTTCGAAGACTCCATCTAATCGGTCAACTGGCATCCGTCCATCAATAAGCCTTACACGACTTTCCATATCTGACAGAGATTTAATACTGCCTGTTGTGTTCTGTGACTGCTTCTCTTGCTCAGAGGAATCTGCACCGTATACCCTCAATTCCTGTGTGAAGCGCTGTTGATAGAACGACAGCTCCTCAAGACCCATACGCTCGGGTATTGACTGTACGAAACGATCCGCCCGCTCTATCCGTTCCACCATCTCATCGTCCATAGTAGATGATGAGACCGTTGTGCTTACCCGAACGAACCCTGGGTACACACCGCTCTGGCTCTGCACCTGTTGGAGCTCCTTCTGCAACGTCCGCTGCAGAATACCCTCGGAGTAGAGCGGCATGGAGCTGAACAGAGCTACGCATAGGGTAAGGCCGAACCAGAGATTCAACTGAAGCCATTTGTTATTTGCCATCTTACGAAGAATCATTAACCATAAGGCCATATAACCACCCCTATCCTTGCTCCCGGTCAGTCGGGGCATATTTTACTCTCTTAATTATTCAGAATAACCTTCTGGCCTTCCTCCAACCCTTTAACAATTTCAACCTCGGTTGGAGTTGTTAGACCTACTTCCACATCAACCTCTATGTGCCGTTCACCCTCTGCTACTAGTACGTAGTTGCTGCCCATATAGGATCTAAGTGCGGAGCGTGGAAGCACAATCACATTCTCACGCTTTTGCAGTTCAATTGTTACTTCGGCACTATGCCCAATCTGAACTCCTTCAGGCTGTTCATCCATGCCGATAATGATTGTAACTGCATTACTTTCAGCCTTCGTCTCATCTCCTGTAAGAGGAGCATTGGCTGGGGACTGCAACACTTTGCCTTTGTGATCCTTTCCTTTATACTTAAGGCTCACAGGCATCCCAGCATGTACTGGAATAAGGTCCTTTGTGTCGGCAGCCACATACTTCAACTGAATCTGCGATGGATCCACGACTGTAATAATCGATTGATATGGGTTAATCATCTCTCCTGTATTCAGTGTTTCAACAAAAGTTACAATACCTGAAAATGGTGATTTCAGCCTCGACTGTTCGTAACGGCTTTCCAAAGACTTTAACATCAGCGTCTCACGCTCCAAGTCAATCTCCCGCATGCGACGATTTGTTGCATTCGCTCCAGATATTCGTGCCTCTTTATACTGAAGATTTGCTCGCTCCACGTTTAAACGCTGTAAATTGATTTGAAGATCCAAATCATCAGTCCCCTCTAGCTCAGCAAGTAGTTCACCAGCTTTCACCTCTTGCCCGACTGTCACGTTTATTGATTTCAATCGTCCTCCAGAACCTTTGAAGGAAAGCGTTTCCGTAGTAGAGGAGACAAAATTCGCCGTTCCTTTTAGGAATGTCTGAATATCCCCCTTGGTGACTTCAACATAGTCCAATTCTTCCTCAGCAGGTTCAATAAGGGGCGGCTGAAGCGCAACTTCCTCGACCGGGAGCAGCGAACAACCTGACAGCACTAGCGATATAGCTAGAACTAATGCAAAATGTCTTATACTGAATAGTAAGCTAAACAACTGGTTCTTCATTGCTCGTTTGTGATACAATTCTTCCATCCTCCAATGCAATAACATAATCCACGAGCTCCATGATACCTGGATCGTGTGTTGTCAATAGAACCGTCATGCCAGAGTGGGTTACAAGATCACGGAATACACGCATAATTTGGAGTCCCATCTTACTGTCAAGCTCCGCAGTTGGTTCGTCAGCAATTAAAAGTGTAGGTTCGTGTGCAATCGCTCGTGCAATCGCTACCCGCTGCTGCTCACCACCGGATAGTTCAAGCGGTCGATGGTTCATTCTCTTCTCCATTCCTACTCGTTCCAGTGCGCGCTCCGTGGCTTCGCTATTTCCTTTAACGGGTGTGCCTGCTATTCGTAACCCAAATTCCACATTCTCGTACGCTGACATCAGCGGAATCAAGCCGAATGACTGGAAGACAAGACCAATCTCAGAACGCCTTAGCGCATTTCGCTCCTTCTCCGATAAACTGGTGATTTCTCTTCCCTGGAAAAACACCTGGCCTTCTGTAGGATGGTCAAGGGCACTGAGTATATTTAGTAAAGTCGTCTTGCCAGATCCAGATCGGCCTTTAAGTGCTACCAATGAACCTTTCCCAATGGATAGATGAATGTCTTCTAGAGCGGTCATAGCCGCGTTGCCTCTTCCGAACACTCGTTTAATACCTGTTGCCTTCAGAATTGTCTCTCCGCTAACTTTCTCACGTTTATTTACCTCTGTAGACATAGATATCCCCCTCCAAAAATAGTACATATTATCATTCTAGCATTTCATCAAACCAACATTACCTGTTCATTCCTGTGTATTTCACCTGTCAAATAATAGGGTTTAATCTGTAAAATGACTCTATTTGATGGGAGGCTACCTGAAAAAAACCATCCAATACTGCTGTTAGTGGTTATGTAATTCAGTATAGAAATGACATGGTATCGTTGCACAATAAAAAAAAACGCAATCTAATAATCCAAAGACACTAGATTGCGATTTTAAATAATAATTCCTGTATTTTATCTTATTTATGAAACTGCCAGTAATCGATCATAAACAAGTTTTGTTTCTGCTTCCCTCTATATACAAAGAATAAATCATAGACACCCTTAGCACCTTTTACTTCCGCCTTCACTTTCCTCCATTGGTTCCATCCACCTGTAGACGGTACGTTGAGTGTTCCGATTAACAAACCATCTGGTTGATCCAAGCGAAGTTCAATGAAACCTCCATCAGATTCACTAGATACTGATGCAGAGAATTCAGATGCACCTCCATCGAAGTCAACGCCTGAAACTGACGTCCAGCCTCCATTATTAATTGAAGTTACAGCAAGATTAATAGGATTCAATGTATCATTGTCATACGATACTACTGATTTAACTTCAATCCCAGCATTCCATGCCATTGTCTCTGCCTCAACACGGACAAATGGATTCAATTGTTTAACCTGTTCCACACCTTTTAAATTTGCCGTAATCTCTTGTATAGATAAATCTTCGTTAAAGAGAACTTTGTTAAGATGCGTTGAACGGTATCCTTTTGGAACACCCATCGCTTTTGACAACGTTTGTGCATGGTATGCAATATACCATGTATCATTAAATTGGAAAATACAATGATGATTATTTCCTCCAACTCCGAAGAAGTGACCAGGATTTTTTAATATTGTTCCCTGATATGTCCACGGGCCCATAGGATGGCTACTAGTCATATAGGCAATCTCTCCTGCAGGTGGACTTCCTTCTGGACGATTACCACTGTAGAAATTCGAACAATAAGTATAATAATAAGTATCACCAACTTTGTTGATTCCTGCATCTTCAAACATAAAAGGTGCTGGAATTGGAACTGCATCACCCACAACACTAATCATATCAGCACCAAGTTCAATGACACGTGCAGTATTTGGTAATTCGAACTTCCCTTCAGGTACCCCACCACCAAAATAGATATACGCTTTCCCATCATCATCTACTAGAACTGCCGGATCAAAAAGCCATGTTACTCCTTCGGCTGCTTGTGATGATCTAGAAATGAGTGGCTTTCCAATTGGATCGACCCATGGACCTATCGGACTATCACTAGTTAATACACCAATACCACTAGCATTATTTGCAAAGTATAGGAAAAACTTATCTTTTCCATTAATTACTTTGTGAGCAGCGGCGGGGGCCCATGATTGCGTAGCCCATTTTGCTGCACCATCAGGTCCCGAAACGTTAATCACACCATGATCTGTCCAATTTACCAGGTCATCGGAAGAGACAACCGAAAGCTTGTTAATAGTACTGTAACTATTGTCTTTTACATTCCCGTCCTCGTCATATTCCAATACATCGTTCGTATTATATAGGTACACACGCCCTTCGAACACTAGGGCATATGGATCTGCACCAAATTTATGGGAAACAACTGGGTTATTGTTAGGCGGAAGCTTACCAATCGCAGTGGCAGCGGCACCACTAGCATTGTATCCTTCAGATTTGTCATTCGCATTCATAATTTCAACATTGTTACCCTTGATTTCACTTTTCATCATTACTTCAACTCCCACTAAAGGTCATTTTCGATAACAAGAATCCCGGCAATGCTTATTTGTAGGAATTCCTTTTCTTAATAAAAGTACACATCACGTTTACAAAAAAAGTGTACCGCCTTCTCAAAAAGGGAACAACCTGCCGATTAGTTTTTGTTTCACCCTTCTAATTCTAGATATCCACTTCTATTCCAGACTAAAAGGTAAGGCACGCTAGCGCACTACCTTTTGCCTTCAGAAGAACGTTTATACATTATTCGCACCTTGGAAACGATTTTTTACCCCTCAAGGGACCGAGTACTTTTGCTACTACTGTATTAATCACTTACTTCTAAATAAAAAGCTCCAATATTAAATTTATAGGGTTCCGCTTTCGGATGCATGCTTATTAAAAGATACAAGAATTGACGTATGAATCGGCATACATTAATTCCTTTATCTATCAAGGTTTCTACGGACTTTCATTAACTTTGATATAGCAATTGACATTCATTATTATGGTGGTCAATTGCGATTAGAAAGGAGAGACAAAACTTTTGTCATTGCAGTGACGACGTTTTGAGCAACAATATTATTGATCTTTATAAGCTGGGTTATAAAAAGCTGCTGATTCCCGCATCTCGGAACGTGAGAGTCGATCTTATCGTTTGGGAGGCACTTTGATCTGATAAATAGAAGGAAAAATTCCCCTTAATTAACAAAATCTCATTGAAATAGCATAAATAGAGGGAGAGATTCCACTTATTTGACTCGAAAAACGTGAGAATAGTAATTTTGCTTTGTATAGGTGGAAAAACTCCCCCTATTTATCCCAAAACAGGCTCTAATCTACATTTAACGGAAAAATCTCCCCCTATTTTATTATCGCTACAACCCTTGTTTAGGATCGTTACATTATCCGTTCACAACTTTATATAACGAAGGTTTTTATATCCCTATTAATAAACTCGCCAATCACTATGGCGAGTGTACCTTTTTTATCTATCAATAACGATGCCAATATGGCTTTTATTTCCGCACGTATTTTAAGAAAAGCACCTCAAACCGGAACCCTTTATATGAAAATTCTTTACAAGGTAAAACCAAATCCTAAAATGGTAAAATACTTTTCCTCATTACCTTCTGCCATCTTAATTTCTATATGATGTTCTCTACAAACATCTTCTTGATACAAAATGACAGCGTTACAATGAGTCCAATTAACCTCAAGAGGATCCAAGCTTTTTATTCGTTTGCCATCCACATAAATATCTACTTTACCAAATTTACTGCTTCCTGAATCCTTAAAAACTAGTAGGAGACTACTGCTCTTTATAGTCATCTTGAAGCTTTCTTTCCCCGATGCAGCTGTGTGCATCCAGTTATTTGGAAATTGAGGTGTCAGGAAGGTGTTATCATCCATTTCTACCATCTGCAGATCGGAATCTATTTCCGCAAAACCTCCCTCCTCTATCTTTGCCACATTCCTGTTCTCTTTTCTATCAAGCAATTGAATATCCTTAAAACGGTTACCAATAATCGGTTTTTTATCAAAAATAATATCAACCTTATCCGTAACAGTATTTTTTGTTTCAGCGAACAGGTATGAAAGGCAATCTGCCATTATCGTGTGACCGTCATTTGTTGGATGATAAATATCGTAAAAAAATTGTCTCTTAGTAATTATATTTCCTTCTTCCCTAGTAAGCTTGAATTGATCTACAACTGCATCTTTTACACTTACCATCGGAAGATCATAATGCTTTCCTACGGGAGAAAGTCTATCCTGCAGATTCCAGTCATTTTCAAACACGCTAAATAACAAGATGACTGCAGGATTATTAGCTGCAGAAAGTATTTTTAAACATAGGCTCTCATAACAAACTCCTTGTGTTTCGTCACCTGCATCATTCACTGCAAACTCAACAATAACGATATCTGGTTCTACCGTTCCACTTCTTAAAACATCCCGTTCATACCGGATCATACCAAGCTCAGAGGGGGTACCTCCCACTCCTGCCTTTACAAAATGCACATTCTCTCCGTTATCTTTTCCAAACATCTCTTTGAATTTCAAATAAGATTTATATGCATAACAATTCGTATTAATTGGTTTTGCCCCAGCACCCTGTGTAATTGATCCTCCTATATAAGCAATAGTAACATCCTCACCTTTTTCGGCCTTTTCTATTGCAGCTTTCAATCTTTTATTATTTCCTTTGCTTAAAAGAGATCTTCTAATCATAGATTGATATCCAAGAGAGCCAAACGCAACTGGGGGATCCATTGATACCTCAGGTACGTTGTAAGCATCATGAAGATAGAATTTGACACTTGCTATTGCTATTTCACCTGTACTATCAAATTCAAACGCAAATTTCCCAAGAACATCATCATCCTGGTTCCATTGATAATCCTCAAGTTTTATAATCGTCTCTGTTCCATCAGCTCTACACGGAACTCTAAGTAAAGTGCCAGTTTCATATTTTTTCGTTTTACCCCAATTTTGTAACACAAAATTGATTTTATCACTATTTCTAGTTTCCTTCTTTACCACAATACCTATACTATGTACCAATTTATGAAATCCATTACAGCTCAAAAGAAGATTTAAAATCTCCTCATCCGTAACCTGACCATTTCGTTTTGCTAGACCTTTTAATCGTTCTCCATCTAAATAGATTTCCTGAGAAGGCTTACCTTCATTTCGAGGGGTTGCCTCAATCGCTGTCTCACACATGATAAAGAAACTACTGCGTTTTTCAATAGGGTCCTTAGGTGCCTTGAATTCTAGCATCGTGTTGCCATCTTGGATATTACTGTTTTTGTCTGCCATAAAAACTATCTCTCCTTTAAACCATTTTTACTATGTAAGATTATCAATCTGAACAAATATTCATAATGAGACTCCTGGCATAAAATGCTGATTTAAACGAAAAAGGCAACCAAACAGCCCACAGGACTGGGATAGTTGCCTAAAATATTTACTTTACTAGATTCTTAAAGTGATATGAATAACTGATATATGATTATGTTTTATTCCCCTACATACTCAAACCAGTCAAAATAAGCAGTATTATTGCTGCTAGCACCATTTGAACTTGCATATAATCCTAATACAGCTCCAACAAAACCTCCAGCAACATCAGTACTCAAGATTCTTCCATCTACATTTTCAATTAGCGGTTTATAGTTATCTGAACTTTCACCATACCAAAAACTATAATCCTGACCTTGTGCTTCAACTTTTAAAAATAACCTAGAGGTACTGATTGGTAATTCCTTCAAAATTTCTTCTTCTCCTCCAGCACATTTGATCAACCTAATTACTTGCTCTTCACCTTTTTTTGTAGAAACAAAGCTATAGTTGAATTCATTGCTTTGAATTACCACAACACCTGCTGCTTCGTTTTCATTCATTGGAGTAAACTCCATTAAAGTGGAAGCTGCAAAATGTAAATGCTGCTGTCTTCTGCCAACAAAACTTGGATTAGCTAGCTCGGTAATCCTCTCGGGTCTAAGCATTAAACCTAAATAACCTGGACGTTCAGATAAACTAAAAAATTTCTCTCTTGGTGTACGTAAAAAATTCCATTTAAAATCTAGTTTTTCTTCATCAAAATTGTCACAAGCAGAAGGAATCAGCTTCTTACTTTCTGGTAAATCAGGAATTGGATACGACATTTCCAATCTTCCTGTCCCAGGGCTCATGAGTGGCCAACCATCTTCCCATTTCACTGGAAGCATGAAGGTTTCTCTACCAAGATTACGATAATAGCCACCACAAATGCGAGATGCAAGACCAATTGCCCACCATTCACCATTTTGTGTTTCTACTAAGTCACAATGGCCAACGTTAACAATTGGATAATCTCTCCCTAAATGTCTGTGAGTCATGATTGGGTTCCCTGGATTACCAACATAAGGTCCTGTGATGTTTTCACTCCTTGCAATGGAAACAGCATGGTGATGACCTGTTCCAGCCTCAGAAATCATCAAATAATAATAGCCATCCACTTTGTAAATATGAGGACCTTCAGGCCAAATTACATCCCTTAAAGCACCTCGCCACAGACCAATTGGCTCTCCCACCAATTTCATAGATTCTAAGTTAAGCTCTTGCAGCCATACCTCCCAGTTCCCGCTATATTTTTCCCCTTCTGGTGCAGGACGTGTACCGTGATAATAGACTTTTCCATCATCATCAAAAAACAAGGAAGGATCGATACCTGGAGCATCCAAATAATAAGGATCTGACCAAGGTCCTGCTGGGTCTGTTGCAGTAACAAGGAAGTTTCCACCTTTTCCGACATTTGTCGTAATCATATAAAAAACTCCATCGTGATAACGAATTGTTGGAGCAAAAATACCCCCAGACTGCTTTTGACCATCTAAAGGAAGTTGAGAGGGTCTGTCCAATACATGTCCTATCTGCTTCCAATTAACAAGATCCTTACTATGGAAAATTGGTACCCCTGGATAATACGCAAAGGAAGAAGTTACTAGATAATAGTCCTCGTTTACTCTACAAATTGATGGATCTGGATAAAAACCAGGTAGGATTGGATTCTTAAACGTTTTCATTTTTCAAACTCCTTCTTATTTAATAAGTTGTTTTTATTGTATCTCACCGGTAGCCGTATATGGACTGCTACTCGGTGGCTTAACCCTTACTTTTATCATCACTTAATTCATTGAACTACCTTTTAGTTTTGACGAAAATTGTAATAAACCTCTTGAATAACATCACTAATCTCTAATTCTGAATTCGCATCAAAGTGGTATAAATCCAATGTGAATTCAACAGTTTCTCCAGGACTCAATTCAAAACAATTGTCACTCTTTATAATTCCTTTTTTTGCTAAAGATGTCTTCTTTAACTGCCAAGGCATATTTTCATAACCAATCGTATATCCAATAGTTCCCTGTGGCAGTGAACATGAAAATCCTCCATATTGATAAAAGGCACCATGCGTCCCAGGTTCCCATTGAACTTTATGTCCATTCTCTCTTATAAAATATGGACTCGCACAAAGTCCATATATTCTACCTGTATCATAAACTAGCACAACTGGATGAGACAACCTGTCACTTCTTAGCATCCACCATGGATATGATGGACAATTACTATTTTCATTTATTACAAAATGCGAACAATCATCCCGATTTCGATTTTTCATAAATAGTTGCAAGAAATGACGAGGATTTACCTTTGCAAACATGAACTCTATATGAATCACTCCAGACCATGCTTCCTCGTTATCATTTCGTAGCCAACCTCTTGTATGATATGGGTCTTTTGGTGTGCCATCTCCACTATTTATCTCTATAGATGCACTTATTCCATGCTCGATTAGTGGAAGGTAACTAGAGTCTTCATGTTCCTTACTTCTAGCAGACATGTTACATTCCATATTACTAGAGACACTCCAATCAAGGTAATTTATAGGAATACTCCTCAGGTACTTTTTCTATGTCTCACTACTTATTTTTTATTCCAATGTATCTAGTATTTTTTTCAACGCTTTAACAGCAACTGCGAATCTCTTTTCTTCACCAACTGGTAAATCGTATCCTTGTGAACCAGGCTCAAGTAAAGAAAAATCAGCATAGCCCCATAAATGTGGTTCTAAAGATAAAAAGCCCTCAAATCCTCGTTTATGTAATTCATTAAGTATTTCGACAATATTTCCATCGCCTTCTCCAGCTGGCACAACATGATGATCACTATATACTGCATCTTTTATATGAACATAAACAATATGGTCTTTAAGTAACTCATACGCATCTGGATAATTTTTCGCATTGCATTGGACAAAATTTGCAAAGTCAAAAATTCCTTTAACATAATCACAATTCAATGTTTCTAAAAGATCTAAACATCTTTCTGGAGTATCACCATATATCCCTGACTCATTTTCATGGAGAAGTACCACTCCGCTTCCTTTTGCAGCCTCAATAAAACTTCTCCATCGCTTAATAACTTCTTCCCTATAGTTGCTTGGGTCCTCTCCTTTAGGCATAAAAAAGCTAAACATTCGAATGTACTTACATTCCATGATTTTCGCAATCTCTAAGGTATGCTTAAACAGCTCTAAATGAGGCTCAAAATCCTCAACTATGTTAATTTTCCCAATTGGGGACCCTATCGCTGATAGTTTAAAGCCTCTAGCATCAATCTGGTTCTTAATCTCCTTCACTTCTTCTAAAGAATAATGAACAAGAAATTTACCATTAACTCCTCTCATTTCAATAAACTTAATATCATGCTTGTCTAGTATATCCATTTGTGTGTGTAAATCGGAATCAATTTCATCTGCAAATGCCGATAAAATAAAGTTGTTCATAAAAATACCATCCCCTCTTTTGAACCTTTCAATTCACCCTTAATAACTAGTATTCTATAATAAGAATACGTCATAAACATTGTACTTATTGCTTAATATATTGCAAATATTGCTTTTTACATGTTAAGTTACTAGATAGAAGGACAACAAATACAATTATTGTTGAGAGGTAGATGATATGGAGAAACAAATCCTACAACATAGCAGCAATCATTTTTATATGGCACATGTGGTTACTGATTCCCCAGTAGATGTAGCAACACATATTCATGATTGTTATGAATTGTTCTACTTTATTTCTGGTGACCTTACTTACTATATTGAAGGTCAAGCATATAAACTTTATCCGAACGATATGATACTAACAAACTCTAGAGAGTTGCATAGAATTGTCTTTAATTCAAAGTCCCGTTATGAAAGGAAATATATCCACTTTCATCCTGAGTATATTTCCTCCTATCAAACAGATGATTATAACATGTTACACTATATAGAAAATAGAAAGTTAGGATATTTTAATAGAATACCTGCAAAAAACGTCCTCGGAGACGGGATCTTCGAACTATGGAACAATATTGAAAATGCTTCTTTAGAAGAATCCCCAGAAAGCCTAATAATGATGAAAACATTTTTTATACAAATGCTTATTATTATAAATAGAAGCTTATCAGAATATAACAATCCCGCTATTAACAATCGTAAATACGATCAAAAAATCGTCTCGATTTTAGATTATATAAATAAAAACCTATATAAGAAAATCACTTTAGATATACTGCAAAAGGAATTTTTCGTTAACAAATATTACTTATGTCATATATTTAAGAGGAATACAGGCTTTACTGTCTTTGAGTACATAACCTATAAAAGAATCATGAAGGCCATGGAACTCCTTGCATCAGGAAATACAGCCCTAGATGTGGCACATGCAGTTGGTTTCGGAGATTACTCCACCTTCTTTAAGGCATTTAAAAATATAACTGGTTCTTCTCCAAAGCAGTATTATCGAAAGTAGGTAAGATGTAGTAGAGTTTAAACAAAAACTTTATCAAATACAAAAAGCCCTTTTTATCGCAAAGGGTTTTTTACATACTCATTATTGCTAATATGATAGGAAAAATATTGACCAATTACGTTGAAGGGGACCTGTATCTATCTGGTACAGGTCCCATTTTTAATACTTAAATGAGTCTAATAATTACAAATATTCTCTATTAATTTTATAGACTACAAACCAATGAAATAATAAAATTTAATCGGACATGCAGTTACCGTTTAAAGTGTACTGCAGCTTCGGAACAATGATCAGCAGTGTAAAGGTAGACTATGCTGCGAAAGTGTTATTGTAAACGGTAACAAACAAGTAAATGTTAGGAGGGATATAAAAGTTCATTTAGGTATCGATAGGAGAATGTCACTATCAAGGTGAAGTGTTTCCGTACAGCTAGCAATCTACGTTCCGACAATTTGTGAAAGCATCTGGGTGAGGGAGAGTTACAAGTTTTAATTTTGCTCATTTATTGTTATCAAATAGACAAAGGAGAAGGAAACAATATGAATTTGCGTTTTAAAAAAACACTTAGTGTAGTATTGGCATTTGTTATTGCACTGCCATTATTTTTCAGGCCCGCTACTGCTTCTGAAGTATTAGCAGCAAATAATGTAATGGTTAATTTATCGGCAGAAAATCAAGAAATACGAGGTTTTGGTGGTATGAACCATTCCGTTTGGATTGGAGATTTGACACCATCTCAAAGAGAAACAGCTTTTGGCAACGGAGAGAATCAGTTAGGTTTGTCTATTTTAAGAATTCCTATAGACGAAAATAGAAATAATTGGCAACGAGAAGTAGAAACTGCAAAAAAAGCGATTGAACACGGAGCAATCGTGTTTGCTTCGCCATGGAATCCTCCCAGTGAAATGGTCGAGACCTTCACCATGGGCATGAGTTCAGGCACGGGTAGCACATATCAAGCGGAGACGGGAACATTAACCAACTCTAACGTCGATAGCGCCAATTCGGGCTATACCGGTACAGGATATGTCGAGTATCAAGCTGAATCCGATGCTGCTATTCAATTCAATAACGTCATCATTGGCAGCACAGGAACGAAAAATATTAAAATCCGGTATTCGCTGGAAACTGGGACAAGATATCTTGACGTATATGTTAACGGGACGAAAGCACTCAGCGATGTAGCATTTGAAGCAACTGGAAGTTGGGATTCCTGGCACGAATTATCGGTCCAGGTACCTATGAGCGTTGGGAACAATAATACGATAAAATTTGTAACGACTGGTACAGGAGGACCAAATATAGATAATATCAATGCTACCGGATATATTGAGGTTCCAAATGCCAAAAGACTCAAACATGATATGTACGATGATTATGCTCAGTACCTGAACGAATTCGATTCATTCATGAAGGATAATGGTGTGGAACTGTATGCTATTTCAATTCAAAATGAGCCCGACTATGCTCATGATTGGACATGGTGGAGTCCTGAAGAAATCCTTCGTTTTATGAAAGAAAATGCTGGATCAATAAATACGAGGGTAATCGCACCAGAGTCATTTCAGTACGTAAAAAAAATGTCAGACCCTATTTTAAACGACCCGGAAGCTCTAGCAAATTTAGATATTCTCGGCGCACACACTTATGGTACTAGTTTTAGTGATTTCCCTTATCCTCTTTTTGAACAAAAAGGAGCAGGCAAAGAGCTATGGATGACGGAAGTATATTATCCGAACAGCGACATGACTTCGGGAGACCGTTGGCCTGAGGCATTGAGTGTTGCGAATCATATCCACCATGCAATGGCAGATGCAGAATTCCAGGCATATGTATGGTGGTATATTCGCAGAGGATATAGTCCTATAAAAGAAGATGGCACAATAAGCAAGCGTGGTTACATGATGGCTCATTACTCAAAATTTATTCGTCCTGGCTATATTAGAGTTGAAGCAACCAAAAATCCAGATCCAGATGTTTTCGTATCTGCATATAAAGGCGACAATAAAGTGGTTATTGTTGCAGTTAACTCAGGTAATTCAGCAGTTAGTGAAAATTTTGAACTGCAGAACGGAAATGCAACGACAGTATCTTCATGGGTAACGGACGAAAGCAGGAACCTTGATGCTGGAGCCCCTATCCCTGTGTCGAACAGTTCCTTTACAGCCGAACTCCCTGCCCAAAGCGTTACAACTTTTGTAGCTGAGATTGTCGACGAAACGGCTCCGACGACTACATTGACCTTAACGCCGAAAGAGCCGGATGGATTGAACGGTTGGTACGTTAATCCAGTAACTGCTAAGCTGTCGGCTTCAGATAATGTTCTTGGTCCAATCACGACGGAGTATAGCCTAGATGGAGGAAATTCCTGGAAAACATATACCGAGCCGTTGCTGTTAGACACCGATGAAATGATTGAATTGAGGTATCGTTCGACAGACTCTGCGGGCAACGTGGAAATAGAAAGAGAGAGTATCATACAGCTTGATACAAAGGGTCCCGAAATCGAAATCGACATTGCAGACGGTGAAACGTTCGACAACAATCGGGTACTGCTTCCGGAAATCAGCGTAACAGATGCGCTGTCAGGCACTGATTCCACGATGATTTCGATGATGCTTAATGACACAAAGCTTCAGGCGGGAGAAGAGATTAAGCTATACGAATTGCCGCTAGGTACTCATGAGTTGATCGTAAAGGCTTCCGACGCCGCAGGAAACGTAAGCAGCGTGAGTATCCATTTCGTTATTGGAGCCCATGTGGATTCAATTAAAGCACTAGTCACATTATTCCGTGAGCAAGAGTTGATAGGCAACCACGGGATCGCCAACAGTCTTCTCAAAAAGCTGGACAACGGAAACATACGTAGTTTCATAGACGAAGTGAAAGCACAGCGAGGCAAGCATATCGAGTCGAAAGTGGCGGAATACTTACTCCGTGACGCGGAATACTTGCTGCCATAACGGCTAAAGCAAGGAATAATATACGGAGCACATCCCACAATAGAATCCTGATTAGAACGGACCATTCATATATTATGTGGATGGTCCGTTTTGTTTATGAATTTACTGATTCATTTCGCAACGGCTGAAGGCGGTATACCCTTAATGGCTTTAAATACATTGCTGAAATAAGACACATCCTGAAAACCGCATTGTTCGGCAACTTCAGTAACCGTTAAGTCTTCAGTAGACAACAGCATTTCAGCTTGATTGACGCGAACCATATTCACATACTTTTTTAACGAACACCCTGTATATTTTTTGAACAGTTTTCCCAAGTATGCTGGGTTGAGATTAACAAGCTGCGCTACTTGTATACAATCAAGCTTCTCATAATAATGATCGGTTATGTATTCCTTCACCTTGGTCACTCTACGATCGATATGACAATCCGAGCCTTCATCGGATCTGATGGTTAAAAGCTGATGGATGATTAGCATAAATAAAGCCCTAGATTTCATAACATAGCCCTGGGGCCTGCTCAACCAAACATGAGAAAACTGCCTGATGTATTCTATTATTTCACCAGTCAGGACATTACTTGTCACGGTTTTGAGCGGCAACGAAACTGGACTTCCGTTAGGAAGCCAATTGAAATTAAAACGGTAGGAATGCATCGGGCTTTCCTTGGAAGTGTGCGCTTCACGAACACTCCCCATAGGGATGTAGATTACATCTCCAGCTTTAACGGTATACTCGATGCCATTCACGTAATAAGTAGATCTCCCTTCAACGACAAACGTCAGATCATGAAAACCGATTTTATGTTCGATGATTTCCCAATCCGGATAACATCTCCTGTCAACAAAAAACACAACTCCAGCAAGTAAATGTTGTAGTTGCTCCAATTGCAAATTAAATTCCCCCTTTTCACCTCTTTTTGTTATTACATCCATTTTATTAGACCTTTACAAATATTTCCATAACATTTGATAATAGAAACAAACACCAGACTTAGCAGAGGAGGCGGTTGAAATGGAACGGAGGTTAGTCATTCTTCTATTAACCAGCGACCTCTCCCCTGTCAATTTTGTGTTTCAAAATAAAATGGTTTAATTTTATTTATCAACGTTTTTCTAATTTAATAAATCAAACTAGTTAAATACATTCAACTAAAGAATATAAGTATGTTAGCAAGTAGTTTAGCGTATTGTTTGTTTTATAGTTTATCAATAGTGCAGAGTATGACTATAAATGTCAAACTAACCGTTGTATTCCATCCCGCAAGGCCTCAATAGTAATTGTTGATAGATTGATGATGTAGTGTATATCTAAAGGACTCGATCATTATGGTACGATTCACCGTAGTAATTTAATCAAAAAAGAGACACTGGATTCATTTATCCAATGCCTCATTCATAATTATTGTTTATTTCCCTTCCACTTATATCTTTATAAAAACAACAGATAGCATTACATCATGATTCGTAAGGTGAGAGTCTGTACTATCTTTTTCCTAGTTTTGCTTTTTTACAAATCCATTTATACATTAAAGGAAATAATTATTATAGGTCATAAACAAGATTATCATTACTAATAAAGGAATTCCTAATAGTACTTTAATTTGATGCTATTAGATGGTATGTTCCACATTTAACTTTTAACTCATAAAGCTCTTGGTCAATCTTAGTAAGTGAACCATTTTGTTCTTGCTTCGCTAAATTCACTTCTACTGGCCATTTGGTTCTGATTCTACACACGCCACTATTCTTTGCTGTTATTGTGCAAGATATTAATCTATGATTATCCCAATCTAAGTCTACTTCATATCCACCTCTTGCTTTTAATCCTTTTACTCTTCCACTTTTCCACGCCTTAGGGAGCGCAGGAAATAGGTGAATCTCATTGTTATGACTTTGAAGTAGCATTTCAGCTATACCTGCTGTTCCTCCAAAGTTTCCGTCAATTTGAAACGGCGGATGGTTATCAAATAAGTTAGGCAATGTTGATGAGTTTAGAAGCGCAACAACATTTTGATAGGCTAGTTCTTCCTCTTCTAATCTAGCCCACATATTAATAATCCAAGCACGACTCCAACCAGTATGGCCTCCCCCGTGTTTCAATCTTCTCTCCAGAGTAACTTTTGCAGCTTCAGCTAATTCAGGTGTTGTCCTTGGAGAAATCTGCTTTCCAGGATGAAGTGCAAATAAGTGCGAGATATGACGATGACCAGGCTCTGCTTCGTCGTAGTCTTCTAACCATTCTTGAATTTGCCCATGTTTTCCTATTTGGGGCTTAGCAAGCTTATCTATTAATTTAAGTAATGTATGGCGGAATGTATCATCTGTATCTAAGATTTCACTTGCACGTATACAGCTGGAAAACAGAGCAAAAATAATTTGACTGTCCATTGATGGACCTTCACATAAAGTTCCTCTTTCACCATTTGGTAAAATATAGGTGTTCTCAGGTGATACAGAAGGAGTTGTAATCAGAAATCCTTCTTTATTCTCTACGAGAAAATCTACAAAAAATAAAGAGGCCTCTTTTAGCGTATTATATGATTTATGTAAGAATTCAACATCACCAGTAAACTCATAATGCTCCCATAAGTGTAAACATAACCACGCTGCACCTGTTGGCCAAATTGTAGCAGGCATATAAATGTCCTGTGGTGCCGTGTCTCCCCATATATCAGTGTTATGATGGGCAGTGAAACCTCGGCAACCATACATGGTTTCAGCCGTTTTCCTACCATTTTCCTTTATTTTTTCAATATGATCAAACAAAGGACTATGACAATCTGATAGATTACATATTTCCGCAGGCCAGTAATTCATCTGTGCATTGATATTAATTGTATACTTACTGTCCCATGGTGGAAGCATGTGATGGTTCCAAATACCTTGTAGATTAGCTGGTAAGGAATTCTGTCTGCTAGAAGCAATTAATAAATAACGCCCGAATTGGAAATAAGTACTTATTAATGCAGCGTCCTCTTCTCCTTGCTTCATTAACGCTAAGCGTTGATCAGTTGCAAGTTCTGTGTGCTTCTTATTCATCTCATTTATTATTTGTAAATCCATCTTGCTAAATATGCGTTGATAATCTTCAATATGTGTTTTTTGCAGTTCAGGGTAAGACTTTTTAGCAGCTTGTTCAATCGTTTCCAAACATTGCCTCTCAGGATCTTCAAATCGATAAGAAGTAGCCGCAGTTAAAATTAATGTAACAGAATCAGCCTCTTCCACTATTAACCTATTTCCTATTGTTTTCACAGAGCCATTTTCTGGAATTGCCTTTAGTCCACATCTAAATGCAATACCATCTTTACCACCGGTTTCTCCTCGCATCATTATGCAGTCACCTGACAATGCTTCTAGTTCATCAAAATTCCTTGCATTTCCACGGTCTAGAAAAGCTTGAAATGAGATAGAACGTTCCTTAGAGGCTGTCAGCTTGATAATCATCACTTGATCTGGGTAACTAGTAAATATTTCACGGTTAAAAGCAACCCCTTCTAAAGTGTAGTGAACCTTAGCAATCGCAGTTTTCAAATCTAGCTCTCTATGATAATCATTTACCTCTATTTTTCCGTGGTTCATGTTTAATAGTAAATCACCGAGTGGTTCATAATGACGTTGGGTTTCTGGAATACCAGTAAATGCGAGCGCTGCCAATTCTTCCGCTTCTTTCAATCTTCCATTTGATAATAATTCTCTAATTTGAGGTAGATGTTTTAATGCATCCGGGTTATTCCTATCTCTTGGTCCTCCATACCAAACAGAATCTTCATTTAATTGGATTCGTTCGTTAGTAACGTGGCCATAAACCATCCCACCTAATCTTCCATTTCCTATTGGCAAAGCTTCATTCCAATCTCCGGCTGGTTGTTTATACCACAGTAAATTATAATTATCCTTCAATTGAGTTTCTCCTTTCTTACTTTTAGGTAAATTTCTTACTCTTTTCAATAAATTCTTTACAAGAGGGATTGACCAAATATATGAACCATATATTGTCATGATACTTCAATAACGAATAACTATCCACAACCACTCCAAAACCTTGACACCAAAATTGTACTACTCCTTTCATTTTTTGCTGATATAATAAGAGGATACTCCTTACATTATTTCACCTTCAACATGTGAACCTAGACCATAGGGTGCTTCATCATCTGACCATTCAAATTCAAGCTTAGTTTGATATGCCATTCGTTCCACTACGTGATTAACTGCAATGGCTTTAGAACGAGCACCGTCAGCATTTTTTAAATTCTCTACCTCCGTATTTTGATCAAAATCAGTTTTCACCTCTTTTTGGGGACAAGTATTCTCCCACCACGTTTAGGTTATTTTGTTAAAATCTGTCCGTCGCATCCTTATAAGTAAAATTAGCAGCCTGTTTATTGATGTGAATATGTATATTGCACGTTGATACAACGATAATATTATTTATTCCGGTACTAATAGGTTAACATTAAAAAATCCCCATTCGGGGAGAGAGAGGGTCGCCTGTTATTGTAACGTTGAATACCATTGATTGACCTCATTGGTAATTTGTCGGCCACCCAGCTGATACCAGTCTTCAACGAACTTGTCGAATGTTTCTATCGGGTCGCCTAAGATTATTTTCATAAATACTTCATCCTGCATCATTTCAAGGGTTGATTGACGCCTGATCATAGTCTGTGTAGGTGCGCCAAAAAACTTATCATACAACAATTGATTGTTTTCCTCATACTGCCCCATGATCCCCATTGAACCTTCAGGTCCGTATATCCGTTCCCATCCCCATAAGGCAAATCCCTCGTCTGTGCCTGACGCGAAAGATTCCAACTTTTCCTGGATGGTCTTGGCTTCTCCAGTCAATTGCGAAGTATCATTTGCCTTTCTGGCTGCCTCAATTTCCCGGAATGCAACCAAATTTTTCTTGGGAGGCGCCGGCTGGACCGGCGAAAGCTGCCAGACGCTCTCTGCTTCGGGTGGGGCATAATAATATTCGTATTCTGCATTTTCTCCAAAGTTCTTTTCAAGGTGCATGTTGAATAGTTTGATAATCGCTTCAGGGTGCTCGTAACCTTTGCGAACAGTAAAGAATTTTTCCGTTTTAAATCTTAAAGGTACTTTAGGTACATCATTGTCATTTGATACAATCGGAAACGCCTTCCATTGCGCTTCCGGGTCGTTGTCAATATTCAATTGTAGCGGCCAGATGGAATTCCACTGCTCCCCGTACATCATTCCAATTTTGCCGGCAGCGATGTCTTCTGACACCCTGTTATCGTTCTTGATTCCGAATTCTGAGTCAATTTCTCCATTTCGTGCCATACTTTGCAACGCCAGTAATGCGTCTCTAACCTCAGGCTGAACACTGCCATATACCAATTTCCCTTCGGCATCTTCAAGCCAAATATTCGGATACGCATTGAACCCGGCCATAAACCCCTCAAGTCCAGCGAAACCGCCCCACAATTTTTTTGAAACCGCCAAACCAAAGGTGTTGTCCGAGCCGGATCTATTCGGATCTTGTTCAGTAAATGCTTGGGAGATCTTCCGTACATCTACCATCGTTTTCGGCGGATCAAGGTTTAGTCTATCCAGCCAATCCGTACGAATCCAGACAAACATTGCATTTTCGATAGGTGAATGGACTTCTGGAATAGCCATCAGTTTGCCATCAATCGTCGCCATATCGAAAGGGGAACGCCCCTCATGCAACAGTACCTCTTTTGTTAAAGGAGTGGCAAAGTTTTCATACCATACAGTCATATCCTCGATCATGTCCTCTTCCGCTAATTTCTTAAGCTGGATTACATTTACAGGAATAATGTCTGGCAACTCTCCAGAAGAAAGGGTCATATTGAGTTTTTGATTGTACGTATCAGTCCCTTCATTACCTCTGACAACCCAATCGTAAACGATCTTGATCCCGAGTTCATTCTCATATAATCGGGTCCAGCGATTGTCTTCAAAAGTTTCATGCTTCAGAACACTCAGTACATTGTTTTCAACCACATCACTAAGATTTCGAACAAAAGATACTTCGATTGGAGGATTATACTTTGTCAAGGGCCCGTTGTCGTGATAAGCCGATGACTCACTTTCCGACTCGGACCCGTCAATTTTCTCAGGATCATTAAATACTTCGCCTGTGCAAGCCGTCATTATATACACAAGAAAAATAACTGCAAGCAACCCTACATGACTTTTATGCATTGCTTTCACAGACGATTCCTCCTCCCTCAACATACTGAAGCTTTCTTTTATTTTCTCTCTTATCCTCATGAATTCTTCTTTGACATTGATCAGGGTTGATCCGAAGAACCATTAACCTCTTCTTTCATCCTTCGTTACTATCACGAATATCAAATTAGCAAATCGTTTAGAGTGAGTGTATCCAGTCAAGTATTTCTTGCGGCAGAGGACCTTTGCGTGCAGCTGCGAGATTGGCCATCAATTCTTCTACTTTGCGCGGTCCGGGAATAACGGTTGAAACCTGCGGATCACTCAGCAAAAATCGAATCCCCATTTCTGCCAGCGGTATCTCCGTTTCATCGCTTAATCGATAGATTTGGTCAATTTTCTGGACCACATCATCATTGAATCCCCAAGGATACTCCCCTGTTCGTCGCATTTCCTCGATCCGCTCCTGCTGCTTGACAGCCAACGCCCCTTGGCGGAACGGACCTCCTAGGATGACGCCGACATCATGCTTCTTAGCTGCAGGGAGTAGCCGCTCCTTTGCATCTTGAACAGCCAAATCGTAGTGCATGAAAGTAAGGAGAACGTCAATCCGATCAGTTTCGACCAATCGTGTCATGACATCAAGATGACCGCCTCCTATACCAATCGCACCAATTACTCCTTCACGTTTTAGCTTTTCCAACGTCTCTAACACGACACCATTACCGGTATCGGGGTCCAATCCCCACTGCTTCCATTCCGGTTCGTGAATCATCAGGATATCAAGATAGCTACGCCCCAATAAGCGCATGCCGTGTTCAACGACTCGCCGAATCGATGCTTCGTCCTGGTATGCTTCATCACCTAGACTGCGGACAATGGTTCGATCAAGCCAACCAACCTTCGAAGAGACGTAAATCTCCCCGCATGCCTTTTCCGTGCCACGTCCTACCAATTCTTCCCCTTCTCCGAACCCATACATTGGTGCACTGTCCACGAAGTTGATCCCGTTCGAGAATGCCAGATCCATGATATCCATAGCTGTCGATCTCGGAACGCCAAATTCCCCCGTAAATTGAAATCCTCCGAGGCCCAATTCAGTTACCATCAATCCCGTTCGACCAAGACACCTTTTTTTTAACTCTCTCATGCCCCAATCCTTGTTTGATGTATTGCCTACTGATAGCAGCGCATTCCCGGGGTTCTCTCCCACGGCTTTTCCCTTCATGACCATTTTGTTCCACGACAATCCATCCTTTATAGGTAAGCGCCTTTATACTTTTAAATACGCCTTCAAAGTTGCAATTTCCTTCTCCCAATGGTGTATTTAATCCAGTTTCTTCACTATAATCCTTAAGTTCGATAAAACGAAGACGTTCACGATACGTTTCCATGAACGATACTGCCCGATCTTGTACAGGTAGTTCATGAAAATCTTTAGTCGCATGGCCAACATCACACATGACCGATACCCATGCTGGGTCTGTCACATCCAACAAGGTTTCCATATCTGCAAAACTTTCTCCAGTATTGTCGGTATGGTTATGATAATGAACATAAATGCCATATTGTCTTGCTTCCCTGCCCAAATAATTCAGGAATTTTCCTAGCGCCTCAAAGTCGTTTTTCCCTTTTCCAAAAGCACCTAAACAAACTAGGTTTTCGCAATAATTGGCCTGCATAAATGTGAATAACTTGCGGTATCGATCGAAATTGAAATGGAGCCCAGATATCATGCTTGCTAATTCAAGGCCATGCCCCGCCAATATCCGTTGAAACTCTAGGCCGTCAGACAGGTATGATTCCCATCCCCAATCCGCAAAACCAGATACGCCATCATAACCGAGTTCTTTCACCTCTTCAAGCCAAGGAATCAACTTTTCCCCGTTCGGGTTGCTCCATAATAAACTACAGATACCAATCTTTATAGATTGTTCCATTCCATATCCTCCGTACCCCTATAATTATTATAATCATTGAATGTTCTCGAATTTATTTAAATTCAGGCATATCCTTCAATTTATCCTCTATTTGAAAGAAGTCTTGTAGCTCCTTGAAACTTTCCGGTGCTCCCACAACCGACAAACCTCCGTCAATTCGAATAACCTGGCCCGTCACATAGGACGCTGCTTCTGAAGCCAGCCAAACGACAGCTCCTGCCATGTCCTCTGCGTACCCATTGCGGCGAAGCGGTATAAATCTATGTGAATCCTTATAGAAGGGATGGATAGCTTCGTCTTCCGGTTCAGGTGCACGAACGTTTGTAACGCCTGGTGAAAAACCATTGACGCGAATTCCGTATTTTCCCAGATCAATGGCAAACGATTCGATCATGCGATTCAATCCTGCTTTCAATGATCCATAAACACCATCGCTACCATGTGGTGAAAAGCTGCGTACGGAGGTGTTAAACAAAATACACCCTTTTATACCTTCCTTTACCATATATCTGGCCGCAGCCTGCCCCATTAAAATCATTCCACGGAAATTCACGTTATAAAGTGCGTCCATCTTCTCTACCGTAATATCCAAAATCCCTTCAAAGACGGTAAATCCAGCATTGCTTACCAATACATCTAGCCTGCCTAGCTTTTCAACGGTTTCGTTCACAAGCTTCCCCGGTACATCGGGATCTCCCATATCACCTTTCAGCAAACATGTTTTGACTCCCATAGCTTCTATTTTTGACACAACCTCAAGTACTTCTTGATCAGAGGAATTATAGTGAACTGCTATATCATACCCTTCTCTGGCAAGCGCATAGGCAACCCCGCGCCCAATCCCCTTGCTGGCACCAGTTATCAGAGCCACTTTTCCATTTCTCATGAACCTACTCTCCTTCTTAACTTCTAAATTTCAGCGACACTTCCATCTAGGCAATAGCGCGACTCGTACTGCTTATAGGTGTACGGATGCTTTTCGAATTCGTCTTCATTAAGCTCAATACCCAAGCCCGGACCCTCCGGCAATGAAAAAAATCCATTTTCAGGCTTGAACGAAAGATTGTAGATATTTTGCCGAGCGTATACCGATTCAGCCGCAAACTCCAGGATATCAAAATTATGGGTGGCCGCACATACGTGCAGACTCGCTGCCGTGGCTACCGGCCCATTCGGATTATGGGGAGCAAGCTTGATATAATACGGTTCTACCATCGCAGCAATTTTACGAATCTCTGTAATTCCCCCGCAGTGGCAAATGTCAGGTTGGACGATATCAAAAAGCTGATGCTCTACAACCTCGCGGTACTCAAATCTGCTGTATAGTCGTTCTCCTGCCGCTATGGGAACTGTACCCGAATGTTCACGGATTCTTTTAAAGGCGGCCGTGTTCTCAGGAGGAATTGGCTCTTCAAAAAAGTGGACATTGTACTTTGCCATGACCTCCATCTGTTTGATGGCCATAGCAGGTACCCCTTGACCATGATTGTCGACACAGAGTACTTTATCCTTGCCAATCGCCTTGCGTATAGATGCCAGATTCTCATTAAGATATTCGATATCTTCATCAGGGTTGTAAGTGACCCCAGGTTTTCCTCCTCCTGTTTTAATTCCAGCAAACCCCATTTCTACTGCTCGCAAAGCAGATTCCGCATTTCCTGCGTGTGTATATGTACGAATTTTGTCACGTACAGCACCACCAAGAAGCTTGTAGACTGGTACATTATAAATCTTTCCGTTTATATCCCACAGTGCCTGATCAATCCCGCTGATGGCAGACATATAGACAAAACCGCCTTTCCAAAAGCCGTGACGGTACATCTTCTGCCAGATTTTCTCGATATTGCGGGGGTCTTCACCAATCACGCTTCGCTTAGCCAAAATATGAATACTCTGTTCAACCGCCTTCGTCTGACCTTCAACACTAGCTTCTCCCCAGCCGTATACACCCTCATCCGTCAATACTTTGACAAATAACCAATTCTGTCTATTGGTAGATACAAAAAAGGTTTTAATATCCGTTATTTTCATATTGCACCATCCTCTTCTAATAATTTTTTAACCAACCATAATGGCATATTTTTTATTGGAATAGAAGAAGGCAGGGAGATTGCACCTGCCTCGAAACCGGTTGAAAATATCTTAATCCAACTGCTTCACCAGTTCCTTTATCGTGAACGGTTTTGACAAATCTATCGTCTTTTCTGTAACTTTCTGTCCAACTTCGATGCGGAGATCCAGCATTAGTGCATCTTTGTCAACACTCGATGTGATGGTTGCATCTTTTCCATTCACGTCCCAACCTAAGAACTCTCGCCATGCACGAAGGTTAAATCGTTCATTCGTCTTTTGGATCCTGTGCGAGCCGCTCCTGTTTAATATTTTTCCATAGATATTAAAGTCGCTGAAATTGTCCTCGTTAGGTAGCAGGATGGCACCGTTACAGTTATCGATAATATTGCCGAGTATATTGATTTTTCTGCCTAGCGGCCCTCGTCCGTTCACGATACGATCGGGATTGGCATCATTGTTCATGAATATGGCCGACCCCTGTGCACCACTGATAAAGTTATTTTCCACAACCAGGTAATCCGTGTCATGTTCGTAAATAGCATGGCCACCTCCTTCTGCATCCGGGTGCCCTCCCGGTTCGATTAACCCTGAATGCATCATGGTATAGTCGGCACCGACATTTATGATTACATTATTGTCCACTTTATTAACGTAATGCGATGCCTCTACAAAGACGGAGCCAAGCAGGGTATGTTTCGCATCGATGATGACATTGCCGCATATGCGCGTATTTTTGTTATTATAATCGGTCCAGATTGTCGGGCCATGAACATTGTCCAAGATGATATTGTGCCGGATCAAGCAATTTCGTGTCACATGCACCTTGATAGCGCCAGATTCCCATAATATCTCCGTATTATGCCAGCAGTTCCTCTCAAACCTGTTGTGTTCAATCAGCGTACTCTCATAGCCTCTCGAAGATGAAGGCAAACCGCAAAGACCGGTTAGCCCACAATCGGTAACAAGGTTATTTCGGATGATATGGTACCCGGCAAGTTGATCCGACTCACGCATCGTGGTCTCGTGACCTGTATCAATCCCGACTGAATTCGCCCATCTGACGACATTGTTTTCAATGACCCAATGGTGACCGCAATAAGTAGACAAAGCCCCTTTTTGTGATCCTGGAAATCCGTTTCCGACAAATTCAAAAGAAAGTCCCTTTACCCTGATGTAACCAAAGTATGGATCCAAAGGAGCAAACAACTGTGATCTGGCCGTATAGGAGAGCGTATGATTCTCGGGCGCATCATCCTCAAACAGTCTGAAATGGATTGAAAGTCCGCCGTCCTCAACCCAATAAGTGCCAGGGCTTTGCCACAGCTCTGCGTAAACTTCAACTTGGCGCAGTAGCTTGCCGTCACAGAAAAGAAGACCCCTACGCATCATGAACTCTCTGTATTCCATTGCTTTCGGCAATTTGTGGAACAAAAACGTACAGTCTCCGAACGGATGTGGAGGTACATTTAGCATTGCGAAAGGATTGGAACCTTCAAAGCTTTTGAAATCCAGATTACCTTGCCAAACACGAGCATGTTCATCAAATGTGTCAATGACTAGGCGTTGTCCGAATTGTCCTGTCCTCTTCCATCCCACAGAAGGAATAAAATTTGTCTTCCATGTTTCTAGCCCGGAAAGGACGACTTTCTCACCCGGTGCTGCCTCATAACTGATCATCGCATTGGGACCTGCTCCGCCGCGAATCGGCCGAACAAATTCCTTGTACACACCTTCTCCGATAACAACACGTTCTCCTGGCATCAAAACCTGAGCAGCCTTGTTTATGGTCTTGAAAGGCTGCTCTTCCGTTCCCGGATTATCGTCGCTTGCATTTGGATGTTGTTGTTTCACGTAATAAGTTTTTGTATACTCCTCCTGGGGCTGCCAAAACGAAAAGGTAGAACCATCAGGAAGGGTATCATAAAAGTGATCCTGCATTTTTATACCTCCTTATATTCAGCAAAGGTATCATAGATACGGTTTCTTTTTGCCCGTTCTTCCGAACTGAGTTTTTGAGCATCGGCAATTTCATATCCTCCAAAGGTATCATAAAGCCGTGATGAAGGATCTATTTCCACATAAGTGCACCATGGCAGCCAATGATAGTGGCTTTGCAGGACTTGAGAGGTAAAATTGCCTGCTTCATGCCCCAAGCCGGGCATGATATATCCAATACTGCCATCCACGTCATTGGACTGTCGTGTATTCTTGTGAATAAACTCTGCAAAGTCGAGATAATGTTCGTCACCTGTAATAATGTACAGCCTGTAATAAGAGTAGGAACATGCCGCCATATAGACATCCGCTCCCCCACCGATAGTAATTATGCTCTGTCCGCTGATGGAATACTTATTAAACGGATGCTTCGGCCAAGGCGTTGTAACAGGGAATGTCCAAGCGTAGGTCCAGGTTTCGGTATAGTCGGCAGCTCCGATCGCTCCTTCTAGCCATTTGTCCTCGCCAGTCAGATCATACAGGGCAAGGAAGCCGAACAAAGCATAGATTCCAGCCTCTTTATCCATAATGTCCATGTTGTCACAAGTACCGCCACGGTATTCCATATTCTGGTAGGTGTTAACGTAAGACCAATCTCCCGCCTTTACAGCTGCGTTTTTATACCTTTCATCGCCCGTAATTAGGTAGAACTGCACTAGAAAACGAATCACGCTAGGCGTATTGGCCTTGGAGTCCATGCGGACAGAGCTGTCGGTATTGTAGGCGCGATAATAACTGCCGTCGCCATTTTGGATATTCACAATCCAATCGGCAGTCTTTCGGCAGAATTCCAGCCAAGCTGGCCTATCTTCACCCTTCTTGCTCATATACAGCCAAGCATCCAGTATGTTCTCAATTCCGTCGGCGAGCATCCGGATATAATGCGGATATGGCTCAAACCCCTCGATGCCAGGATGGTAGCACATGTGCGGCAAACCTGATTCGGTCATTGCTGTTCTCACCCAAAAATCAATAATGTTCACACCCTTTTCATACGCCTCAACCACGTTTTCCTTGTCGCCGTAACGTAGCAGTTGATAACCGATACCGGGCTGCTGTCCCACAAAGCCAAACTGGAAGGATACACTAGAAACATCCATATCAGGCAGTTGGCATGAAAAAGGTAACCCGTATGAATCACCGTATTGCCGCGTATAATTGTTAAGCATCTTCATACAGTTGTGGAAATGGGCCTCATTGTCCACATCAAACAGCTTGTCGCGCAGCCTGTCATAGGTCCCCCTCCAGATATCTTTCATCATCCCTTGAAAGCTACCGTAATGACCGAAATTGACAGCCACCGAGTAATTTTGCTGAAAGCCGACCTCCACTGGGTGGCTGACGCGCTGGAATGATTTGAATTCATCTTTGAAGTCAAGACCTGCATACCTTCTTGCTGCTGGCAACTGTCCATTGCAGCCTGGATAGACGTAATCAATGGACAAACCGTCAACGTTCGTGTCGAATTCCTTGCGCACGGCATAACCGTAATACAGATAATTCATGGTCCTGCTTTCTGGCTTGCTCATACCGACGGCACCTATAGTAAATTTTGGGTCTACATGATTGGCCGCCTCTTTAATGTCCAACGACCGCATGGTTACGTCGGAGCTCCACCGTGATATAGCCGCCATTTCACCCGAAGCTATGTTTTGCATGGCAAACAAAGGTAAGGCGCAGCCGGTTTCCATCTTCCAGAAATACTCGCAATCAAGGTCTTTGCCAAAGTCATTTTCACGTGCAAATTCGTTTTGCTTGTACCATACGCCAGGTATGAAACAATTGTAGTCATGCACATCGTCTGATTCTGTCAAGACAAAAGATAGTTTTGTAGAAAAACCTAGGTCATCTCCCGCCTTCAACACTTTGACATTCCGACTCACTTTGAATCCGTCAATGTCGGCTTCATATGTGTCTACAAAGGAAAATTCTGAACCCGAGGGCACACTTAGTGTGCCTTTGGCAATAATATGATTAGCAGATTCGCTAATCTCGCTGTAAGCCTTGTCATAAAATTCACTGAGAGCCGTTGCGGTCTTAAGTGTTACAAACATTGGTCGTTTGTTGAAATATAGAAGTTCGCCGTTTTTACGAACCTCTACACCGCCGTCTTTGAAGAGAAGGGTATAGTCTCCCTCTACTAGTTTCATAGATATTCCTCCCACTATAAATTAATGTTTTCTCTTATTTACTCCTGTTTTCTCAAGATTTCATTTTTGACACATGAGAGGAAACGGAGGAATTTTCATAAAATGTATAAATATGGTTCGTTAGGGTG